>Ga0180433_10000677_pt1 | contig 58096 bp, 49 predicted proteins | sample SS_ome_8_FD_132980 | JGI IMG/M metagenome (GOLD analysis project Ga0180433, IMG submission 132980) | Hypersaline lake sediment archaeal communities from the Salton Sea, California, USA - SS_1_D_1 metaG | ecosystem: Environmental > Aquatic > Non-marine Saline and Alkaline > Hypersaline >... | reverse complement strand
CTTTGGTAGTTACTCAATAAATATGGATCAGGAAATTGATATTGAAAATCTTAATGATCTGAATCAGCCCTTGAAAATCACAGGAAATTATTCCTCTTCTCTTATGGTTTTAAAAAGTGATCGTTTGTATACAATTTTTCTTGATGCTCTGAGCACTTTCAGTATGTATAAATTATTTCCTGGTATCTACCGAAATTCAGATATTGTATTAAAACATCCACTGAGAATTACGGATGCAGTTAATTTTACTTATCCTGAATCCTGGAAATGTATAAGCACTGTTCTGCAGGATTCTATAGGATCTGCGTTTGGTTCTTATACATGGAATTTTAATATCAAAAAATCAGGGAGTGCATACTTTTTCAGAGAATTTGATTTACATACAACTCATATTCCAGTGGATCAATATCTCGATTTCAGAAAATTTTTAACTCAGATAGCATTGAGCGACCAAAAGCTGATTTTGTTTCGGGATCAGGTCGATACAAGTAAATAAAAATTAATTGACTATTATTCTTTCACATGAACAACTGAGAAATACTGCAGTTCCTTTAATTTGCGATCCAGTTTCTTAATTTCAGGAGCTTTTTCCTTTTGGAGCCGATTAGCTAATCTGTCAGCTTCATCAATGTAGGTTTTATACAAATGTTTTCGTATCGCTTGCGGAAGTGCATTGTTTAAATCTTCCTGATAGGTATTTAACGCATTATCCAGAGAAAAATCATCACTTACGTTCTTATGGCTTTTATGTATCCATACACCGGAATCCAGATGGAATTCATATTCAGAGAGAAATAAATACCCTTTTGTTCCGATAAAATTTACTGCATCGATTATATATTGCGCCTCACTGTCATCCATCGTATAGTGAAAACCTACTCTGCACCACCCTGGTTTCATACCGCCGCATCCTTTATTTACCCAGTTCCAGTATTTATGAGCAGTACTAGTATCAATATGAAGCAGATAATGTCCGTAAGGTCCGGCACAAGAACATCCTGCTCTTGACTGAATACCGAAAAGATCATTCAGAAGTGCAGTAATTAACTTTGCATGCAGGATTGTTCCCCAGGGATCATGAATATTAAATGAAGCGATACTGATTCTTTTACCGGGATCAGTGTTACCCAGCAATTCGATATTTGGGTTTTGTTTCCAGGTGTGAAATGCCTGCTGTATAAGCTCCTGCTCACGTTTTTCAATACGAGACACTTTCACTTTTTCTTTTACTGAAAACGCCAGTGAAGCCTTGAATGTCTGTAAAACTCCGGGAGTCCCGGCACGTTCTCTCTCTTCAATATCATGAAAATAATCATGTCCATCAGACGTCACATACGTAACTGTTCCTCCCCCGCCTACACTGGGAGCAAGATCAGTATTATAAATCCTTTGGTTAAAAATCAATATCCCGTTCGATCCAGGACCGCCTAAAAACTTATGGGGTGATAAAAAAATTGCATCAATCGAAGGATCGTCATTTTTATGCACCGGTTCCGGATTCATATCAATGTCCACATAGGGAGCACTGGCAGCATAATCAAAACAGGCAATTGCATTGTATGTATGTAAAAGACAGGTAATCTCATATACAGGGGTCTTAATGCCTGTTACATTAGAAGCTGCTGAGAAAGAACCTATACGCAGTCGGTTTTGATATTCTTCTTTTTGAAGTTTTGCCTCTAAATCATCAAGATCTATTAATCCTTGCTGATTTGTCTGAACCGTAACTACCTGAGCCAGACTTTCTCTCCAGGTCAGTTCATTGGAATGATGTTCGTAAGGCCCGATAAAGACTACAGGGTTATTTTTCCGCAGGAATTGTTTTATTCCTTCTTCATCCTGAGAATATTTCTTCACAAGAGACCATAAAAAATTCCTGGTTGCTGCAGGAAGGGCTACTCCGAGTATTTGCTGTGCTTTGTAAATAGCACTTGTCCTCCCGGATCCCACACTAATAATGCGACCATCAGGACCAGCATTGACAGCTTTTTTAATATTCTTTTCAGCCTGATGCAATAACTGAGTCATGCTTCTGCCGGTAATGTCATCCTCTGTATGAGTATTTGCATAAAATTTCTGAAGATGCATAATATATTTCTCAACAAATTTCAAGCATCTGCCGGAAGCATTATAATCACTATATACCATGAGTCTTTTCCCGAAGGGAGTATCAATTATTGAATCAATACCTACGGTCTGCTCTCTAAGGAAGCTGAACGTGAATTCCTGTGGTTTCATACATTCTCCCTGTTTTAATTATTAAACCTGTATATTTTAAATATACATATCCTGCATTGATTATATTGCAGTAAAATTTTACCACCAACATACAAAAATTTTAGATACAATACAAACCATTCCTTTTATTGATAAAGGTATCAAATGTATAATGGAATTTTTGTGATCAAGAAAATTATATATTTACATTAAAATAATTGTCCCTGTTTATTACACCGGCACACACTTATATCCGTAACATATAACTCCAGCTTCTCCTTCTTCCTGAATCTTTCTGAATTCCATCCTCACCGTCATATCAATTTTTAAATCATTAAAATCACAGTCAGCAATCTGAGCTGTTATACGACCCCCTCCTTCTAATTCTACAATTCCTACAGCATAGGGGGCTTCATCTTTGAACTGACTTGGGGGTACCCTGATTATGGTATAGGATAGTAATTTTCCTTCTCTGTTCAAGGTTACTGGTTCGAGATCCTCGGATTTACACCCTGGACAGACCTGACGTGGAGGAAAAAATATTTTATCACATTTTTTACACTTATTAGCCTGATATCTGTATCGCTGGGGCATTGCCCGATGAATTTTTGGTGCTATCATTTTTATTCTCCCTCCAAAATGTGTACAACCGCACTGCCTCCGCTCCCGCCCATATTCTGAGTTAATCCAATTTTTGCTCCATCTACCTGACGTTTATCAGCTTCATTTCTCAGCTGATGAACTATTTCAATAACCTGCGCTATACCGCTGGCTCCTACAGGATGACCTTTGGATTTCAGACCTCCACTGGTATTTATGGGGATCTGACCCCCTATGGCACTTTTACCGCTCTGGACAAACTCTCCGCCCTTACCTCTTTTGCAGAATTCTAATGCTTCGGTTATACAAATTTCTGCAATGGTGAAACAATCATGTACTTCCGCAACATCTATGTCGTCAGGAGTCTTTTTAGCCATTTTATATGCAATTTCAGCAGCTTTTGCTGTAGAATTTAAGAAAGTAATATCCTCTCTGTCATGCAGGGCAATAGTATCTGTCGCCTGTCCGGATCCAATAACTTTTATAATTGGTTTTCCCAGTTTTTTTGCCATTTCGACCGGACATAAAATCACAGCAGCAGCTCCGTCAGTTATAGGAGAACAATCCAGTATATGGAGAGGATCTGCAATCATTACTGAATTCAACACCTGATCCACGGTAACCTTCATGGGATACTGGGCGAAAGGATTCATGGAACCATTTCCATGATTTTTAACAGCAACCTGTGCCAGCTGTTCCGGAGTAGTACCGAATTGATGCATGTGTCTGTGTGCTATCATAGCATAAATACCAGGAAAGGTAGTCCCGTTAAATCCTTCATAATCCTGAAACGCAGCAGTTCCCAGAGCATAAGTGGCTTCATCTCCGCCCACATCTGTCATCTTTTCAACTCCTCCGGCTAGAACAATATCACTCATTCCGGATGCAACCTCGATAAAACCGGTACGAAATGCTACTCCCCCGGAAGCACATGCTGATTCAATCCGGGTTGAAGGAATAGGAGCTACACCAAGAAAATCTGCCAGCAGAGATCCAATATGTTCCTGGCCGTTGAAAAGACCGCTGGACATACAGCCTACATACATAGAATCAATATGATCTACTCCTGCATCCTTAATCGCTGTCAAAGCAGCTTCGACAAATAATTCATGCAAGGATTTTTCCCATACTTCACCCCATTTCTGCATCCCTGCACCTACAACAGCAACGTCTCTCATCATACCTCCTCAGATTTTTTATTAATGATCTATTTTAAATTATTTTCAAACAGTGTAAAAATACGTCTGTATTCGTCAGTCCAACTAGAGGGTTCCTTAAATGAATGCCCTTCCAAGGGATATATGGCCAGTTCCCAGTTTTCCTTGTCCAGTTCAATCAATCGCTGGGTGAGCCGAACAATATCCTGAAACTGAACATTCCTGTCAATCATTCCGTGACACATGAGCAGTGATCCTTTTAATCCTTCTGCAAAATAAATGGGTGAGCTGCGTTTATAGGCAAGGCTGTCCGGTACTGGAGTATTAAGAATATTACTGGTATAGGAATGATTATAATGAGCCCAGTCAGTCACTGCCCTTAAAGCTGCTCCTGCTTTAAATACATCCGGAACAGTGAACATTGCCATCAGAGTAATGAATCCGCCGTATGAACCGCCATATATTCCTATAGTTTCTGGATCAATATCATAATTTTTGATCAAGAATTTTGCTCCGTCAACTTGATCAGTAAGATCTTTCCCGCCCATATGACGGTAAATGGCTGTGCGCCAGTCTCTTCCATAGCCAGCACTTCCCCTATAATCTATATCAAGAACAGTATATCCATTGTCAGCCAGAAGATTATGAAACATATATTCTCTGAAATAGCTCGACCACCATGTATGTGCATTCTGCATATACCCAGCTCCGTGTACAAATATCACTGCTGGTCCCTGAGCCTCTGGACGCTCCGGACGGTATAACCGCGCATAGACCTCTGCCCCGTCTCTGGCAGGAAAAGTAATAACTTCAGGTTTCCGCCAGGAATAGGATAAAAATTCCTGACTGAAAGATGAAGTAATTTTTTCAGCTTTTGTGCCAGGTTTGTTTTTCATCAAATAGAGTTCCCAGGGATAATTCGAACTGGAATAACGGACAGCCAATATTTTTTCATCCGGAGAAAGAGTTACATCATTATTACCGGTCATGCTGGTTATTCTGACCATGTCTCCACCGTTAATCGGCATTCTGTAAAAATGACGTACACCGGGATGTACTTTATTGGCTGTAAAATACCAGTATTTTCCATTATGTGATATCTGCGGAGAATATATCTCAAATTCACCGCTGGTCAAAGCCTTTTTCCTTCCGGTGATTACGTCTACAGTATAAAGATGGGAATACCCTGACTCCTCAGATTGAAACCAGAGATGCCGGTTATCAGGCATCCACCCAATATTGTTTCTCCCATACCAGCTTCGAATACCGGGGCCTCCAATCCAGGCATCATCATGTTGCCAGTCCAGAAGCTTCAGTTTGCCTGTTTCCGGAAACAGCTGCATAATCCATCTATCTTTATTGTCTTCAGCATGAATTTCTACAGCAGCATATTTTCCATCTTCCGACCAGACAGGTAATGAGTATGAAACCCGTCGGGCACTTTTCTTATCATTATCAGAAAAAATTTGTCTCTCTTTACCGGTTTCTTCTGGCATATTATCTTTGTTGTTGACTTTTCTCTTATTTATATACTCTTTCAAATAAGGTGGCTGATCATATATTCCCGGGATGTGCTCATCAGAAAGGTAATAAACACTATCCTGTTCACAATCATATATCCCAAGTTCTAACCAGCCATAAGGTGTGCCGACCTTGGAGCGGGATGTAAGTTCTTCAATATATCCTGATTCAGTAACATATTGAGGTACTTTGGTGCGTTTAACATTATTCGGATGATTCATCAAACTGAATATTATAAACCGTTCATCGGGTGTAAGCTGAAGTCCAACGACTCTCTTGTTACCTATGATAAGTTCCCTGGGACGTTCCGGCATTTCTGCTTTCTGATGTTCTTTAGATAACTCCTTCTTTCTTTTACGTTTACGTAAAATTCTGCTGAGATTTAATGCTTCTCTGCTGCGCCAGGTATCCTGTTCAGACTGATCTTGTTTAAATTCACTTGAACCATCTTTACTGGGCTGCTTTTGAAAATTTGTTAGCTGTATTAATTTTCCCGTAGACAGATAAAGCATATAAAGATCATTTTCTTTTCGAAATACAATTCTTTTTTCATCACGTGTAAATTTTGGATTGTGTTCAGTGTCAATGGTAGTGGTGAGCTGTCTTTCTTCATCATTATGAATATCTAAGATAAACAAATCACCATTTCGTGAATATACTTTTTTGGTGTGTTCCTGATTATAATCACCGCTCTGGGGAGGAAGAGATTCTCTTTGAGAAAAGGGTACTTTCTGCGGTGTTCCACCGCTCCTGGGAACATAATACAGAGAATCACTTTCTGCCTTTTCCGGATTCCAGTAAAAATAAACTTTTGAACCGTCTTCTGAAAAATGAATCCGTGAAGGTGAGGTCCCCATCCACTCACCCGGATCACGCATGATTTTCTCCACGGTTAGCGGCGTCAGTATAGATTCATTACTCTGTGAATATACTATATTACTGACGATAATTAATAATAATAAACTAAAGAGTAACTGTTTTCTTTGCATTTTTTCCATTTTAATAGTTTTTTACTGTATTAATAAAATTAATCTCTTTTATATTTTTTATAACACTTATAAAGTATCTTTTTAAAAAAAAGAGACAACAGATCGCAGACCACTGACAGCAGTTTACCGTGCGGTCTGCCGTCCGCGGTCTGCGGTCTATTGTGACTTCTAAAACAATCACATTATTACTTTATGTCTGTTTTACCTTATATCGTTCCTTTTCATTAAACATATCCATAACCTTCACCTGAGTATGAAAAACAGCAGAATGGAGTGCATGCTCCGGAATAAAATAACTGTCTCCTTTTTTATATCGTGTGGTTTTTCCATTAACTGTCAGCGACATTTCTCCATCCAGTAATACCCCGAACTGGGCACTGTGAGAATGTTCATCAACTTTACCAATAGGGGCAATATCCATAAAAACTATCTGTTTATCATCACCCTGCAGAATCCATCCCTTCACTCCTTTAAAAGGAATATCTGCTTCCGGTAATCCAGTTATTAAATCCGGAAAATTCATGAACATATCTCCTTAATAATTTGGCGATTAAATATTTATTTATATGTTATATCATCATTACTTTTATTAAAGAAACCAAAGATCACTCAAAGCTGACCACGCGGTCCGCAGTCCGCCGTCTACGGTCATTTATAATTTCTTTACATCAAAAAAACCAAATTCTTAAGTTCGCTCGTTCTTAAGTTCTTTTACACGAATATCACACATTTTTTCGTATCTTTTTCCTGAATTTTGCATAGATCCCATAATCAATATAGCGAATATTCTTTTCTAACTGTTCTCTGGTTTGCGCAGTTTTATCCCTTACTTCCTCAATCTTATCAGTTACATTCCATATAAAAGAATCACTGCCTGCTCCTGATCCGTAGGAAACCATAAGAATTTTATCACCTGGTTTTGATACATCCAGGGCAGCAGTGAGACCCATAGGTGAAGATCCGGAATACGTATTTCCAAGTGTGGGTGCAAGCCATCCCGGAGCAATCTGTTCTTTACTGAATCCCAGCATCTTCCCTGCTCGCTGAGGGAATTTACCATTTGGCTGATGAAATACCACATAAGTAAAATCTTCCGGTTTCATTCCGCTCTTTTTTAATATCGCTTTAGCAGAACCAAGTACATGTTTAAAATAGGCAGGTTTACCAGTAAACCGTCCTGCATGCTGAGGATAATACTGATATTCTCTTCTCCAGAAATCAGGTGTATCTGTCATAAAAGAATGAGTATATTCACATTCTGCAATAAGATCGTCAGAGCCCATAATAAAAGCCGCTGCACCTGCTGCTGCAGAATACTCTAGAGCATCTCCCGGTGCTCCCTGAGAGGTATCACCACCAATAGCCAGAGCATATTTCATCTCTCCTGCTTTTACCAGTGACAGAGCCACAAACATAGCTTCTGATCCTGCCTTACAGGCAAATTCATAATCTGCACAGTGAATATCAGGTGTAGCGCCTATAGCTTCCGCAACTGTTGTGCCCGATGGCTTAACTGCATAGGGGTGTGATTCTGAACCAATATACACAGCACCAATATCCAAGGGATTTACCGGACTTCGCATCAAGGCATTTCTGGTAGCTTCCACAGACATGGTAATAGTATCTTCATCCGGAGCTGGCACTGATTTTTCCCTTAACTGTAACCCTTTCTTATAACTTTCTGCATCTGCTCCCCATACTTTAGCTATTTCCTCCACTTTTATTCTGTGCTTTGGAACATATGCTCCATATGCAACAATCCCTACTTTGACATTTTCTTTTCCCACCTTAGACCTCCTATGTTAATTCATTTCTGGCAATGATCATTTTTTGTATCTCAGAAGTACCCTCATAGATAGGTATAACCCGGGCATCTCTGTACAGTTTTTCAATATCTGATAATTCTCCCACATATCCATATCCACCCTGAATCTGTACGGCTTTATCAGCTATATAATTCACGCATTCAGAACTGTATAATTTCGCCTGTGCAGATTCTTTTGTAAAGGGGAGATTATCATCCATTAATAAAGCAGCTTTATAGGTCATTAATCTGGCTGCTTCAAGTCTGCAGGACATGTCTGCAATCATATTCTGAATTGCCGGAAGTCTGGAAAGAGGTTTTCCGAAAACCTCTCTTTTTTTTGCATAATGCACTGATCTGTCAAAACATGCCTGCGCCAGTCCCACTGCCTGAGCTGCAATAGCCACCCGGGAATAATCAAGCGATTTCATAGCAATCTTAAAACCATCGCCAATACTTCCTAATAAAGATTCTTCTGGTATCTGACAATCTTTAAAATGTAATCTGGCTGTTGTGGAACTCCGTAATCCCATTTTATTTGTTAATTTTTCTCTGGTTAATCCCGAAAGAGATTCGGTTTCTACCAGAATGACTCCTAACCCTTCCTCTGTACCTTTTTTAATCTGACAAATCAACACAATTAAATCAGCTACATCACCGCTGGTAATAAAAAGTTTTTCTCCTTTAAGGTAAAATTTATTGCTCTTAAATTCAGCTCTTGTTTGTATATTAGCAGCATCAGATCCAGCCTGAGGTTCAGTAAGAGCAAAAGCACCCACCATTTTTCCCTGTATCATCTTCTGCATAAAAAGCTTTTTCTGATCCTCGTTTCCAAATAATTCTATAGGCAATAAAGCCAGATTTCCTATGGAAAGAATAAATCCGATTGAAGCATCAAAATAAGAAATTTCTTCTATGAGTGTGGCATATTCAATCCAGGTTTTTGCATTGCCTCCTAAACTTTCAGGAGTAGTATATCCGATAAAACCCTGCTCAGCCATCTTTTTATATAAGTCATGAGGAAATTCAGGAGAACAATTATTATATATTTGCAAATAAGGTAAAATTTCCTTTTCTCCAAAATCCCTGGATTTTTCTCTAACCTGAGACTGAACATCTGATATATTATAAATTTTCTTTCTTTTATTCATCTGTTTTTACAGCATCTTTGATATATGTAATAATTTCTTCAGTAGATACACCGGGTGTAAAAATCTCTCCAACTCCGATTGTTTTGAGCCTTTTTATGTCATTATCCGGTATTATGCCACCGCCGAAAAGTAATTTATCCTCAATTCCGTTTTTTTTCATCAGTTTCTTAATTCTTTTAAATAAAGTCATATGTGCACCAGAAAGGATTGAGAGTCCGATTGCATCCACATCTTCCTGAATAGCTGCTTCCACAATCATTTCCGGTGACTGATGAAGCCCTGTATATATAACCTCCATCCCGGCATCCCGTAAAGCACGGGCAATGACTTTCACACCCCGGTCATGACCATCAAGTCCGGGTTTACCTAATAATACTTTTATTTTTCTTTCCATCAGACACCTCAAAAATTAAATTTACCAATATGTAGGAGGCTCTTTATATTCACCAAACACTTCTTTTAACACACCTGCTATTTCCCCCAGGGTGGCATAGGCTCTGGTTGCTTCCAGTATAGGATACATAAGATTATCAGTTCCGTTACAGGCATCTCTGAGATCATTAAGTGTTTGCTTTACTTTTTGATCATTACGTTCTTTACGTAATTTCTCTAATCTTTTATGTTGATTTTTTTCTACCTGCGGGTCAACTTCGAGTATAGGAATCTCAATTTTTTCATTCTTCATTTTATATTCATTTAACCCTACAATAATACGTTTTTTTTCTTCAATTTCCTTCTGATATAGATAGGCAGCTTTTGCAATTTCTTTTTGAGGATATCCTATCTCAACTGCTTTAATTATTCCTCCCAGTTTCTTTATCTTATCAAAATATTCATATGCTCTCTCTTCCATTTTGTCAGTCAGCGACTCTACGAAATATGATCCTGCCAGAGGATCTATGGTATTTATTGCTCCGGATTCATGAGCTATAAGCTGCTGGGTTCTGAGTGCTATGAGAACTGCTTTTTCAGAAGGAAGCGCTAAGGTTTCATCCATGGAATTAGTATGCAAGCTCTGAGTCCCCCCTAACACTGCAGCCAACGCCTGCCAGGCAACCCGAACAATATTATTTTCAGGCTGCTGGGCTGTTAAAGTACATCCTGCAGTCTGAGTATGGAATCTCATGAGCAGAGAACGCTTATTTTTAGCACCATATTTATTCTTCATTTCCCTGGCCCAGATACGCCGGGCTGCCCTATATTTGGCAATTTCTTCAAAAAAATCAAGATGAGAGTTAAAGAAAAAAGATAACCGGGGGGCAAAACTGTCCACATCCAGTCCTGATTGTATACCGGCATCAACATAGGCAAATCCGTCTGCCAGAGTAAATGCCAGTTCCTGGGCTGCTGTTGAACCTGCTTCTCTTATATGGTATCCGGATATAGAAATAGTATTCCATTTCGGGACATTTTTGGAACCGTATTCCATAGTATCCACGGTAAGACGCATTGAAGGTTCTGGCGGAATAAGCCAGGATTTCTGGGCAATATATTCCTTGAGTACATCATTTTGAATGGTCCCCCGCAGTTTTTCAGATGCCACACCCTGTTTTTCAGCTGTGGCGATATAAAATGCCCAAAGAATTGCAGCCGGGCCATTTATGGTCATAGAAGTGGATACTTTATCCAAGGGAATACCAGAGAACAGGCGTTCCATATCAGCCAGAGATGATATAGCTACTCCGCATTTACCTACTTCCCCACAGGAAAAAGGGTCATCCGAATCTCTTCCATATAAAGTAGGAAAATCAAAAGCTACAGATAGACCGGTTTGCCCATGTTCAAGAAGATACCGGTATCGTTTATTGGTATCATCAGCACTGCCAAAACCTGAAAACATCCGCATGGTCCACAGTCTCCCCCGATACATGGTATCATATACACCCCTGGTGAAAGGAAACTGACCCGGGAAACCAAGCTTTTCTGTATATTTAAAATCATTTAAATCTTCAGGGGTGTACAGCGGATTAACCTGTTCACCTGAGACGGTATTAAAAGTAATATCCCTCTTTTTACAGTTATCAAATTTTTTTTTCCATTTATTTTTGTCTGATTTTAAATTTTGTGACATTTTCATTACCCATTATCTGTAAATTTTGCTTATTCTTACATGTAACATTAATTATGTAAAAGATCCCACATTTTCTCCACTACTTCGCCTGGTGATAACTTTCCCTCACAGACCTGTTTTATATTTTTACGGAATAAAACGTTAATATCTGAATTTGTATACAGTGATTTGGAGAATCTGTTTTGTAATTCCTGTATAATGCCAGATTTGATGTTTTCCTCTTTGTGGCTGATTAGTAAATCACGTTTTTTCATATAATGAAAGTGTTCATTGATTGCATCCAGCAGACTATTAATGCCTTTACCGTCTTTTGCTACAGTCTGAAAAACTTTTGGGCGCCATTTTTTAGTTTCGGTAAGCATATCTAAAATCATTTCAATTTCTGTATATAACTGATCTGCACCATCACGGTCAGATTTATTGACTACAAAAAGATCACCAATTTCCATAAGTCCGGCTTTCATTGCCTGGATACCATCACCCGATTCTGGAACCAGAGTAACAATTGTTGTATGGGCTGTTTTCACTATATCTAATTCTGCCTGTCCAACTCCTACAGTTTCAATGATGATTATATCTTTACCAAATGCATCCAGAAGATCACAAACTACTCTGGTCTTGGAAGATAATCCCCCTAAACTTCCCCGGGTAGCCATACTGCGTATAAAAACATCAGGATCCAGAAATAACTTAGACATCCGGACCCTATCACCCAGAATCGCTCCACCGCTGAATGGTGAAGAAGGATCCACTGCTACAATTGCTACAGTAAATCCTTTTTCTCTTATTAAAAGGGTAAGCTTTTCAACTAATGTACTTTTTCCTGCTCCAGGAGGGCCGGTAATGCCTATTCGATGGGCCTTTCCTACTTTATGATAGACTGCATTAAAAAAATCAGATGCATCAGAAGTTTCATTTTCCATTTTAGAGATTATACGAGCACATGCTGATCGATCTCCTGAATTAAATTTTTTTAATAAATTATTAATACTCAATGCCTTCTCTGCCATTAATCCCTTTTGTATAATAATGTTTGATCTCCAGCACTTCACTGACAAGATTTGCTTTTTTCACAATATCAGGATGAGCAGAACGACCGGTAAAAACCAATTCTGTTTCAAAAGGCTTGGTAGCCATCAGATCCAAAACCTCATTAAGTGACAGCAATCCGTAATCTACAGCAACATTAATTTCATCCAAAATGATCATGTCATATTTTTTTTGTTTAAGTGCTTTTTCAGCTTGTTGAAACCCTTCACGAGCCAGACGCAAATCCTCTTCTGAAGGTTCTCCTTTTTTAACAAAAGTGGGCAGCCCGGATTGAATTAAGGTAAAATTTGGAATTCTTTTTGAAATGATAACTTCTCCGTAATTGGGATCTCCTTTCATAAAACATATCATTAATACCTTCCATCCATGTCCGCAGGCACGGATAGCTAATCCCAGAGCAGCAGTGGTTTTTCCTTTGCCTTTTCCGGTATAAACATGGATCTGACCTCGCTGTGTACTGTTTTTATTTGACATTAATCATCTTCCTGCTTTTAAAGGATTCGGCCCTAAAGATTTAATTTTTTCTGTAAATAGTGAAATAGTATCAGCAAACAATTTACCTTCTGAAGCTGATATCCACTCAAGCTGAAGACGTTCCGGCTCGATACCAAATTGTTTTATCATCTGTTTTGTTAATTGTATACAGCGGCTTGCTTTATAATTTCCCGACTGATAATGGCAATCACCAAAATGACATCCTCCGATAAATATACCATCGACTCCCTCAAAAAATGCCTGGAGAATAAAAGTGGGATCGATTCTGCCTGTGCACATCAATCTGATTATCCTTATATTTGCCGGGTATTTTATTCTTGAGGTACCTGCCAGGTCAGCACCGGCATAGCAGCACCAATTACAGGCAAAACCCACTATTTTAGGTTCCCACTCATTATTTTTTGATGATTTTTTTAAAGAATCATCCATAAACTGTTAATCTCATTTTTTTTACATGTTATTTCATCTACTCAGTAAGAGAATGAAGTTGAGCTAAAATCTGCGCATCAGTAAAATGTTGAATAGTAATCGCACTGCTGGGACAAGCACTGGCACAGGATCCGCACCCCTTACACAAGGCTGTATTGATTTCTATTATCTCATTCTCTTCATCATATTCAGGTGCTTTATACTCACATACTGACTCACATATACGGCAGCCTGCGCAGAGATCCGGATTTACCACAGCAACGATTGGTTCTACAAAAACCTTACCCCTGCTTAAAGGAATTACTGCAGAAGCAGCAGCAGCTTTTGCCTGAGCAACTGTATCCGGAATATCCTTTGGCCCCTGACAACACCCTGCTAAAAATATACCATCAGTTGCTGTATCTACTGGTCTTAATTTTGGATGAGCTTCCATCAAAAAACCATCTGTAGAAGTGGAAAGTTTCAGTAATTCAGCAATTTGTTTAGAGCCTTCTCCGATTTCCATACCTACTGAAAGCACGACCAGGTCTGCATCAAATTCAACTGTTTCTCCCAAGAATGTATCTTCAGACCGAACTGTTAATCCATCACCTTTTTTGTAAATTTCGGAACCAATTGCCCGGCGGAAAATAATTCCTTCAGAACGTACACGATCATAAAATTCCTCATATCCTTTACCAAAACATCTCATATCCATATATAATATTGTTACCTTGGCATCCGGAATTTTTTCTTTAATCAGATGTGCCTGTTTAACAGCATACATACAGCAGACCCTGGAACAATATTCATTACCCAGATTTTTATCTCTTGAACCGACACATTGGATAAATACTACTTTCTTTGGTACTTTTTCACCGATGATAATCTTTCCTTCAGTTGGGCCGGAAGCAGAAACCAGTCTTTCAAGTTCCAATCCGGTAATAACATTATCATAGTATTTATAGGCCAGTTCTGGTTTGCGCTCTGCATTAAACACTTCATATCCGGTAGCCACAATAATAGTTCCAATGTCAATATCAATGTATTCTTCCTTTTGGTCAAAATTGATAGCATCTGCTTCACATATATCTTTACAGGGAGGATATTTACCGCATTTCCCTCTGGTGACAAAAAGACAATTTTCCGGATCAACAGTATACTTTAAAGGAACAGCTTGAGGAAATGGAACATAAATTGCCGAACGTTTACCCATATGTACATCAAATTCACTGTCTATACGATCTTTCAAACGGCAATTTTCTGCACAAAGACCACATCCGGTACATTTATTAACATCTACATATCGGGGTTTTTTCTTTATGGTTGCCTGATAGTTTCCAATAAATCCTTCCACTTTTTCAACTTCTGAATAGGTCAGAAGCTCTATATTAGGATGATTTGCCACATCCACCATCTTAGGAGTAAGAATACAGGCTGAACAATCCAGGGTTGGAAATGTTTTATCCAGTTGAGCCATGTGTCCCCCTACAGAAGGAGTCTTTTCCACCAGATATACTTTGAATCCTGCATCTGCAATATCCAGGGATGCCTGAATCCCGGCAATACCGCCACCAATCACCAAAGCAGAACTTATAACCGGTACTTCCTGAACTTCAAGTGGTTGTAGAAGTTGAGCACGGGATAAAGAACTTAACACCAGATCAATAGCTTTAGCTGTTGCCTCTTCTTTAGAATCATGCACCCAGGAACACTGTTCTCTGATATTAGCAATCTCAAGACAGTAAGCATTTACTCCGGCTGATTCACAGGTTTTTCGAAAAGTTGATTCATGCATCTGGGGGGAACAGGCTGCTATAACCACCCGATCCAGTTTGTGCTCTTTGATATCTTTTTTTATTAACTCCTGACCAGGATCCGAGCACATATAAGGATAATCTCTTGCTACAGCTACAGAATGATATTTTTCAGCTGCCTTTACTACTCTCTCAACATCCACGGTAGAAGCGATATTTATACCGCAGTGACATACATATACACCAATTTTTGCCATATTAATCTGCCTTTAATTCCTTAAATCTGTTTGTTAATGCAGGAACTACTTTTAATAAATCATCCACTATTCCGTAATCCGCTACTCCGAATATAGGAGCATTGCTGTCTTTATTCACAGCTACTACTGTATCAGCTCCCTTCATTCCTGAGACGTGCTGAAATGCCCCGCTTATTCCCAAAGCAATGTAGAGTTTAGGTTTAATAGTTTTACCTGAAGATCCAACCTGACGATCCTTGGGAAGCCATCCCGCATCCACAATAGGACGTGAACATGCAAGCACTCCGCCCAGAGTATCTGCCAGCTCCTGCACTGCAGAAATATTATCTTCTTCTTTTATTCCTCTTCCTACTCCAATCACAATATCTGCCTGACTAATATCTACTTCACCAACTGCTGCTTCCACATATTCTAAAAATTTTCGATAACTAATTTCTTCTTTTAAGGGACAATCAGCTTTTTCTACCTCTGTTTTAACATCGCCTTTATCAGGTTTAAATGAAGCAGGTCGAACAGTTAATACAGCACCCTGATCATTATCAATCTTAACACAGGCATTAACTTTTCCACCGTACATCTGTCGGTAAGCAAAAAGTTCATCGTCTTTACTCTCTAATTCATAGCAATCAGTTGTGAGCGGATAATCTAGTTCCACTGCCAGGCTGGGGGCTACATCCACCCCAAAACCTGACTGAGCCATCAAAGTAATGTAGGGTTTATGCTCTTTAATAAGTGATGAGAGAACGGCCTGGTAAGCATCAGCATTAAAATTTTTTAGCTTATCATCTTCAATAACCAGAATTTTATGAGCCCACCCTTTTAATTTATTTACAAAATCATCCACCCCAGAACCCAGAAGAACAGCTGTAACACTTCCATCCACCTTTTCAGCAAACCCGGCAGCTCCGGATAAAAGCTCAAACGTAACATCCTGGATTTCCCCCTGTCTGTGTTCCGTCAGTACAAATATCTCTTTCATACAATCCCCCTTTCCTTCAGAATTTCGGTTAATTTATCAGCCGCTTCTTCGGGGGCTCCGGAAATCAATTCAGCCATTTTTTCCTGTACCGGAAGTTCAAGTTTTTCAATTGATGTTTTTGATCCCTTAACACCTACTTTATCTTCTTCTAAAGCCAGATCTTTTAATCCCTTCAGTTCTATCTCCTTCTTTGATGCTTTAGCTATTCCCATTATCGACGCATATCTGGGTTCATTGATTCCGGTCTGAATACTGAGAACAGCAGGAAGTTCAATTTCAAGTTTTTCTAATAGCCCGCCTTCCAGTTCCCTAAAAGCGTGGACTTTATTATCTTTTATCTCTTCTTTGGTGACCATGGTTGCATGAGGTATACCGAGAATTTCTGCTAAAGCAGGACCAACCTGAGAATACCAGTTATCTGTGGCAATGCATCCGGTTAATATCAGATTGTATTCCATATCTTTAATTGCAGAAGCAAGAATCCTGGCAGTTGCTTCACCATCAGATTCGGCAAAAGCAGGATCATCAAGTCTTACTGCTTTATCTGCACCTTTTGCCAATCCCATTTTAATGGTTTCTTCCGCCTTTTCCGGACCCATGGTTACCAGAGTAACTGTTCCACCCATTTCCTCTTTTATTAAAAGGGCTTCTTCCAGGGCATAGTTATCTGCTTCATTGATATTAAATGCGAGTCCCTCTTTAACAATATCTTTATTTGATGAGTCTATTTTTACTTCAGACTCAGCAGTATCAGGAACTCTTTTTATACAAACGACAATATCCATAAATATGCTCCTCTTAATTAATTGATCATATAATTAACTGTTTTTGTATTTACATCAACTCTGCTATTAATTCAGCAATATCCTTTACTTCAATGTTATCCTCATTTCCAGTGGTTTTTACTGCATCTTCAAGCGTTAAAAGACAAAAAGGACATGCAGTTAACAGTATCTCTGCCCCTATGCTGACAGCATCTTTTATCCTCACCTCTGCCAGTCTTTGTTCTGTACTTTCTGATTCCATCCACATCCTGCCTCCTCCTCCTTCACAACAGATGCTTCTCTCCCGAGAACGATCCATTTCAATATATTCAATTCCCGGTATAGATTGAATGACATATCTCGGTTCTTCAAACACCTTATTCCTTTTTCCCAGAAAGCAGGGATCATGATAGGTGACTTTTTTATTCAATTCCTTATCGATTTTTAATTTTTTTTCTTTTATTAATGAACTGAGAAATTGAGTATAATGAAATACTTCTATATCGAAATCAGGATATTCATTAATAAAAGCATGAAAACAATGAGGAGAAGTGGTTATCATATGTGTAAAATTATATTTTGCGAATAACTTTACATTATTTTCCTGAGCCATTTCAAAAAGCCCCTTCTCACCGATCTCACCCATTTCATTAGCACAGCAGCTTTCAGCATTACCGAGAATACCAAAATCAACTCTTGAACTGTTTAGAATTGTTACCAGACTCTTTGGGATATTTTGAACTCTTTCATCATAAGCAGCAGTACAACAAACAAAATAAAGTATATCAGTGGTATCACCTTCTTTTAGAATACGAATATCACTATTATCAGCCCATTCTGATCTTTTTTCTCTGGCTCTCCCCCAGGGATTACCCTGTATAAATGTACTCTCCAGAGCATCACGGACTGAAGGCTTCACCCGACCACTTTCTACAATATCAGAACGGAGGTAATTGATAACATCGACCGGACGAATATTCTTTGGACAGCGTTCTGCACAGGTTGCACAGAAAGTACATTCCCAGATATCGGTTCTTTTTGCCGGCATAAACCGTACATCAAGCAAGGCTTCATAAATTATTTTTCTTGGATTTAAATCAGTACGAACGGAGACCGGACAGCCCCCGGTACATTTTCCACACTGTATGCATTCATAAAGCCCTAATTCTTTACACAGTGCAGCTCCTTGAACAGCCATAGTACTCCTTTAGTATTACCAAATCACTCTTTATTCATTCAAAATAATTAGTTTATTCACAATACAATCTAAAAATCAAAAATAAAATATCAAAATGATATTATAATCCCTAGATTTCATTTTGCATTTTAATTTTTAATATTTGCATTTACTTCAAAAGATTTCTGGCAATCACTATCTTCTGCACTTCTGAAGTACCTTCATAGATCTCCATAACTTTTGCATCCCGGTAAAAACGCTCCACCGGATAATCTTTGGTATATCCATATCCGCCGTATACCTGAATAGCTTCTCTCACACTGTACATACATGCTTCTGAAGCCATATATTTTGCTATAGCAGCTTCTCTGGAATAACGTTCTGCTCCGCCATCCTTCCTCGCGGCTGCCCAGTAAACTAAAAGTCTGGCTGCATTGATTCTGCAGTCCATTTCTGCCAGTTTATCCTGGATCATACCAAATTCACAAATTGGTTTACCAAACTGAACACGCTCCTTTGAATACTGAACAGCGGCTTCCAATGCACCTTGTGCAATTCCAACTGCCTGAGCACCGATATCAATACGGCTGGTATCAATTGTATGTAAAGCAATTTTGAATCCCTGACCTTCTTCTCCGAGTAAATTTTCTTTTGGTACCTTACAATCATCAAACATAAGCTCACAATTACCTGTTGCACGTAATCCCAGCAGATTTTCATGTTCTCCAACACTAAAACCAGGTGATTCTCTTTCTACTATAAATGCACTGATACCTTTATGACCTTTTTCCGGATCAGTTTTTGCAAATACAATATATATACCTGCTTCCTGACCATTGGTTATAAAACGTTTAGATCCATTAAGTACATAATGATCCCCGTCTAGTTTTGCAGTAGTTTCTAAACTGGCGGGATCCGAGCCGGCATTGGGTTCAGTGAGAGCAAAAGCTCCTATTTTTTCTCCTTTTGATAAAACAGGAAGATACTTTTTTTTCTGTTCTTCATTGCCAAATTTAAGTATGGGGTAGGCTGTCAGAGTATTATTTACTGCTACTATAACCCCTGTAGATGCACATGCCTTGGAAATTTCTTCAACAGCAATTGCAAGACTGACAAAATCCATTCCTCCGCCACCATATTTTTCAGGTACAATCATCCCCAACAGTCCTAATTCAGACATTTTTTTCAGACTGTCCCAGGGGAATTCTCTGCTCTTATCGATCTCTACTGCTTTTTCTTCCAGTTCTTTAGTAGCAAATTCACGAACCATATCCTGAATCAATTTTTGGTTAGATTCTAGTTCAAAATTCATTGGTCAACCTCCTATAATTAATAATTTATCTTCCAATTAATTTCCGTGCAATAACAATTCTTTGAACTTCAGAAGTCCCTTCGCCTATTTCATTAAGCTTGGCATCTCTGAAAAATCTTTCTACTGGATATTTATTGGTTAAGGCTTCCATACCGATTAAATCTATTGCTTTTGAGGTAACTCTCATTGATACTTCAGAAGCATACAGTTTAGCCATAGCTCCTTCCAGAGTAACCGTCATTTTTTTATCCTTAAGTCTGGCTGCATGGTAAATTAAATGCCGTGCCGCTGATACTTCCATAACCATATCAGCTAACAGAGTCTGAACGCTTTCGTTTCTCTTTAATCCTTTTTCCTGAGCATAAAGAAGAGCAGAATCTAAAGCACCCTGCGCTTCACCTAAAGCCAGCGCTCCGATACTGATCCTCCCCCCATCCAGAGTTTCCATAAATACCTTAAAGCCTTCATTTTTTTTCCCGACCAGATTTTTCTCAGGGATTTTACAGTTATCAAAGCTCAACTCAGCTGTATTGGAAGCCCGCAGACCCAGCTTATCTTCTTTACTCACTGGCTCAAAACCCGGTGTTTCTTTTTCAACTATAAAAGCACTTATTCCGTGACTTCCTTTGGAACGATCATGAGAGGCAGTAAAAATAACAGTATCAGCATAGGTACCATTGGTAATAAAACGTTTATTGCCATTGATAATATAATATCCATTTTCAGGAATGGCCATGGTTTCAGTACCCCCGGCGTCAGAACCGGCATTAGGTTCAGTCAGACCAAAAGAACCCAGGTGTTCTCCTCTTGCCAGGGGGATCAGATATTTCTTTTTCTGTTCTTCATTTCCATGAGTATAGATAGGCCAGACTACCAGAGAAGTGTGTGCTGCCAGTGTAATCGAAGTTGAACCGCATACCCGGGCAATCTCTTCAACAGCAATTGCATAGCTTAAATTATCCAAACCAGCACCACCGTACTTTTCCGGAATGGGGATCCCCATCCAGCCTCTTTTCCCCATTTCTTTGATAATTTCATGAGGGAACTCTTCTTTTTCTTCCATAGCTGTTGCTACAGGAGCAATATGTTCTTTGGCAAACTCCTGAACTTCCTCTCTGAACTGTTCATGTTCTTTATCAGAGAGTTCTGATATGGTACGCTCTGGATTCATATATACTCCTCAGCTTGCTTTTTTAAATATACAGGAAACAACAGTTTTATCGTTTCCGCCCATGCTGATCATAAGTCCATAAGGCCGATCTGATACAATATTCACCTGACAGTCACCAGCACGCCCTGTCAGCTGATGTATCAAATCTGCAGCCTGACGTACTCCTGTCCCGCCGGTATAATGTCCAAATCCAATTAATCCGCCTGTTAAATTTGTAGGAATCTCTCCATCCGGTCTGGTCTTTCCATCCAGAACAAAGTCAAATGCCTCTCCGTAATCAACGAACTGAGCAGCCTCCAATTCTAAAATTCCTCCAATTGTAAAACAATCATGCACTTCAAGCACTCCAATATCCTTTGGTCCTACTCCAGCCATTTGATATGCTTTTTCAACTGCCTTAGCAACCGTGGACATCCTGGTCTGATCAGGCGGGGCTTGAGTTAAATTTGCTACGGCAACGCCATACCCTACTAATTCTGCTGCTTCTGATTTTTCAACTCCTATCTTTTTTAACCCTTCTTCGGAAGTTATCATAAGCGCTGAAGCTCCATCAGATACTTTAGAGCAGTCAAACACATTAATGTGTTCACAAAATACCTTAGGATTGGGAGGAGTCATACCTGCAGCAAACAAATCTTCGATTTGGTTATGATATTCCTGAGCTTTAGGATTTTTTCTGGCATTTAATATTGCCTGTTCATACCAGCGAGCCATTGCTGTACGTACTTTTTCATGTCCGAATTTCTCATAACAAACTCCTGCCCGATCAGAAAACTTTGCAGGAAAAAAGTAAGCATGACCTTCTTTTCGTTCACCGGCATAATAACCAGCTCCTGCTAAAATATCTGCGCCATAAATTGCTTTTACCGGATTCTGAACTTCCACACCTATACATAATACTGCATCTGCTGTATTGGCTAGTATAGATTTTACTGAAGTAGTCAACGCTAATCCACCAGATCCACAGGCTCCTTCCACTCTCACCATGGGTTTATATTCTAAGGAGGGATGACAGTTAACCATCAGACTGGCCAGATTTCCCTGTTTATTGAATCTGGCAGCCATAAAATTACCGATTACACCTTCATCAATATTTTGTGGATCGTTTATCTGTTCAAAAACCCCTTTAGCTGATTCTTCGATATAATACTCTAAACCGGGACGAGGTTTCTTGGGATGGAATTCTTTTCGTCCCGAACCAAAAGAAATAGTATTATACGCTGTTGTAAAATAAACTGGTTTCCCTAATGAATTCATGTATTGTACTCCTTTTGTGCTATATATTTATTTTTCAATTTCATTCTATATAGTCATTTACCGGACCATAAAGATGAAAAAAACCATTCATCATTACCTTATTTACATCCTCTGCACTATTTGCAACTCCCTGCTGAACCAATTCCTGACCAATTTCTTTAGATCGTTTAAAATACTTTTTGGCCAACTCTGCGCCCAGTGTATCTAAACTTTTCAGGTTGTTAAATATTGTTTTTAGTTTTTCATCTTTTTTGGGATCCCGTAATAAAGCCCGCCATGGAGCCCAGCCATCCGGTAAGTCACCCAACTTTTCATCAACCTTCTCTTTCCAGTCTCCGTCTTTAAACAACGTATAGACACCTTTATCAAGATTATAAATCCCGGCAGGCCTTCCTTTCTCATAGGTGAGAATACCATCTTTCTGACTTCCATCAGGATTTTGACCACCTATAACTTTTTTTTCTACCATACTGTCAATTAATGAACTCTGCAAGGTGGTATCAGGTATGTATTTTGTCATTACTTTCATGATCAGCTGGCACACTTCTACTCCTACATAATCAATGAGTTGAAAAATACCCATAGGTCGAATTAAATAATCCTGGCTTACTTTATTCATGGTATAAACAGCCTCAACCTGGGAGAATTCATCAGAAAGTCGTTCAACCTCACTAGTAGCATGCAGAATATCCCGCATAAAGTGACCGTTGCCGATAAAACCAGCAATATCATTAGAAGGTACAATTTTTTTACGCATTCGCTTCCCTAATTCCAGGGCAGCGTCTGCGACTTCTTTTTTGGTACTATCAGATTGTATAAGTTCAACAAGTTTTTGTACAGCGGGCGGATTATAAAAATGCATACCAATAATTTTTCCGTCAAGACCGACTTTCTCATCCAGAATGTGAATAGGAATTGAAGAAGTATTAGTAAAATACAGGGTTTGTTCTGAGCATAAGTCATTCACCTGATCAAGAACTTTACATTTGACTTCCTCATCTTCAACAATTGCTTCAAAAATCATATGAGCATCTTTAAAGCCGGCAGTATCAGTAACCGGACGTATGACATCCATGACATCCTCTGTGAATTGAGTGATAATATCAGAATTTTCTATCAGATCGGATCGATCTTTATATAATTCTCTGAGCATCACACATCCTTTTTCTGCACTTTTAGTAGCCATTTTTCTCACATAAGCAAGTAAGCCATCTAAAGCTTTTTCGGAAATATCCATAGCATAAAGATGATATCCTTTATCTGGATTTTTAACCTTAAGTTTAGCCATCTCCTGAGCTACCAGCAGTGTAATTCCACTTCCCATTTTTCCTGCAGCGCCTAAAACACCTACATTTTCTAATCTTTCATCCAGTGTCATAGCTATTTATCCTCCAATTCTTGTTTTAAAATTTAAAAGGAATAATAAAAATCAATATAATAATTGTACTGAAAAATTCAAAATTGACCTCTATGCCCAGTTCTATCTGAATTTTGCCTCTCTTTTTTCCAGAAATGCACTCATTCCTTCCTTTGTCTCTCCGGAAGCAAAACATAATCCAAATGCATCAGATTCAAAAGCACTGGCAGTATCAATATCTGTCTGAAGTCCGCGGTTAATACAAGATTTTATCATCTTTACAGCAACAGGCCCCTTGGATATAATCTGCTTTGCGATCTTTGTTGCTTCACCCATTAATTCTTCAGGCGGAACAACTTTATTTACTAAACCCAAACGTAAAGCCTCATCTGCTTTAATCATATCACCTGTTAATAAAAGTTCTTTTGCTTTTGATATTCCAATAAGTCTGGGCAGCCGCTGGGTTCCGGCAAAACCAGGAGTTACTCCTAAATTGACTTCAGGCTGTCCAAATTTAGCTTTCTCAGAAGCTATGCGCAGATCACATGCCATTGTATATTCACACCCCCCACCCAGAGCAAAACCATTAACTGCTGCAATAAAAATTCTGTCCATTAATTCCATACGGCGAAAAACATACTGACCTAATGCAGAAAATTTTCTTGACTGCTGTCCGTCCATATTCTTCATTTCTGCAATATCTGCTCCGGCAACAAATGCTTTCCCTTCTCCGGTAATAATAACAACATCAACGTCATCACTCTTTTCAATCTCAGTTAAAATATTATCCAGTTCATAAAAAGTTTCTGAGTTTAAGGCATTCATAGCTTGGGGACGGTTCATAGTTATGTAACCGACTCTGTCCTCCTTTTTAAAGATGATATTTTTATTACTCATATAGGCCTCCATATTCAGAGTGATTATTGATTATTCTTTAAAATTAAAATCCAAAGTTTCAAAGTTTTTTTAAATCCGTGTTAAATCCGTGTGTATCCGTGGCTATAACAATTGCTAAATCAGCCGTAGAGTTCAACTATAGAACTACTATTAACCACTTTTTTCTAATTCTATTAAGACCTCACCGCTGTTAACCTGTTTGCCTGGTTCAGTGCAAATCTTTTTAACTTTTCCTGTTATGGTAGAATTGAGCCCGGTTTCCATTTTCATAGCCTCAACAATAATAAGACACTGACCTTCTTCTACTGTATCACCTTCTTTTACCTCTATTTTAAGAACACTCCCTGGCATAGATGATTTGATTAATAGATCCTGATCTCCCTGCAATCCCTCTTTTATTTCCAGGATATTTTCATCATCACCAGGTATCTGAAATTTAAATATTTCCCCCTTAATATATACATAAAGATCGTGATCCTCTTTTATATAGGTGACTTTATATGAACGATCATCAATTATGAGTAACAGAACATGAGGAGCGATCTTTTCCACTTCTATTTCATATTTTTTCCCATCAACTAAGGCAGTTAATGTACCATTTCTGCTTTCAATATCTACCTGACAGATCTCTTCCTTATGTATAAAATCGTAAATCAAAACAATCTCCAGAAATTGATATTAAATAATTAATAATAAGTGATTACTATATGTTACTTATCAATCTCATTACCTCTACCCCCAATAAATATCTTTTCCTTTATCCTTTTTCCTTTTTCCTTTATCTTTTTTCCTTTATCTTTATAATTAACTAATCCACACTCCATTTCCCAACCATTGTCCAGGGATTATAGACTTTCCTTGATGTATATTCTGGAGTACTCTGACTTTCCTGACTGCATAAAGCAGCAGCAATCAAAGCAGGTGTTAAGTATTCAGAATCTTTTTTATTATTCCATTCTTTAAAATTCTTATCAATGAAATTTGTGTTTGTTTTACCATTGATAAAATCCGGATGCTGCATAACATCCCTGAGAAAAGGTGCGGTTGTTTCAATTCCTATGATTATATAATCAGTAAGTGCACAGATCATCCTTTTTCGGGATATATCCCTGTTTTCTCCCCAGGTAATGAGTTTAGAAAGAATAGGATCGTAAAAACGCGACACTTCATACCCGGAATATATACCTGAATCAACTCTGACTCCCGGGCTATTCGGATTCTGCATAAACTGAATTGTACCTAAGGAAGGGAAAAAACTGTTGGCAGGATCTTCTGCATATATACGGGACTCGATTGCATGGCCTCGCTGCATTAATGAATCCTGTTTAAGAGTCAGTTTTTCTCCAGCAGCAATACGTATCTGCCATTTCACTAAATCCACACCGGTTACTAATTCGGTTATCGGATGCTCAACCTGAAGCCGTGCATTGACCTCCAGGAAATAAAAATTTTTGTTTTCATCCAATAAAAATTCCACAGTTCCTGCATTTGTATATCCGGTTGCCTTGACTACATGTAAAGCAGTTTCTCCCATTTTTTTCCGCAGCTGTGGATCAACAGCTGTTGAAGGGGTTTCTTCAACAATTTTTTGATGCCGCCTCTGAATAGAACACTCTCTCTCGAAAAGATGTATATTATTTCCATGTTCATCTGCTAATACCTGAAATTCTATATGACGTGGATTTGTTATGCATTTTTCCAGATAAATTGAATCATCTCCAAACGCAGATCCGGCTTCTCTTCTTCCTTCTTCAATACTTCTTTTCAGCTTTTCCGGGGAATGCACTATTCGCATCCCTTTTCCTCCTCCTCCTGCAGATGCTTTAATCATAACCGGATACCCGATCTTTTCAGCAGCACGTTCATATATCTGAAAATCTTTACTGGTTGATTTCATTCCTGGTATTATAGGTATATTCTGCCTGGAAAGTGTTTTACGAGCAGCTACTTTGTCTCCTACCAGTTTCTGAGCTTGAGGATTTGGTCCGATAAAAATAATATTTTCTTTTTTACATCTCTGGGAGAATCTATAATTTTCTGCCAGAAATCCATATCCCGGATGAATTGCTTCTGCTTTAGTAGTATGAGCAGCCTTTATAATCTCATCGATATTCAAGTAACTTTTACCCGGTGGTGCAGGTCCGATACAAACAGCTTGGTCAGCTTCCTGCACGTGAAGAGCTGAACGGTCAGCTTCAGAGTACACAGAAACAGTTTCTATACCGAGTTCTTTGCAGGCTCGGATAATCCTAACTGCTATTTCTCCTCTGTTGGCAATTAAGATTTTTTTAAACATCAGGTTTACCCCTTTCTGTTCTCGTTTATTCACATTGCGATCCGCGACCCGCTATCCACGGTTAATCCCGACAACTAATTCCTGACTTCCGAAAACTAAAATTCTCACGTTTTAATGTTCTGTTTTTCTGTTTTTCCCTTTTTCCTTTTTCCTTTCTCCTTCTTCCTTATATCCTCCAATCAGGTTTGCGTTTTTCTAAAAATGCCTTCATCCCTTCCTGTCCTTCTTTGCTTATACGAAGCTTGGAAATTACTTCAGCTGTATATTTTTTTGCTTTATCCAGAGACATTCCGGGAACATTCTCCAGGAGATCTTTACAAACAGAAAGAGCTTCCGGACCATTTTTTATAAAACGTTCTGTCCATCTTTGCACTGATTCATCCAGCTTGGATAAGGGGACAATTTCATTTATCAGACCTGCTGAAAGTGCTTTGGATGCAGATATTCTCTCTCCGGAAAGAAAAAATTCACGGCATTTAGATTCACCAGCTCTTTTTATGACATAAGGAGATATACAGGCAGGAACTAATCCTAACTTGACCTCGCTTAAACTAAAAACAGCTTCTTCCTGAGCAATCACAATATCACTGGCAGCAACCAATCCCATACCGCCGCCAATTGCTGCCCCGTTCACCCGGGCTATGGTCGGCATAGGCAGTGAATAGAGAAGATACATACACTCAGATACCTGATAAGAATCATCCAGGTTTTCTGCATATGAGTAATCCACCATTTTTTTCATCCAGTTCAAATCAGCACCGGCACAGAATGATTTTCCTTTACCGGTTATGGTAACTACTCGTATTTCTCCTCTTTTTTTATGTAATTCCTTAAAAACCTGGATCAGTTCACTGAGCATCACTTCATTGAAGGCATTGTGAATTTTTGGACGGCTTAAATAAATCTGAGCTACTGCATCCTTAATAACAAACTCGATCGTTTTCAAATAACACCCTTATCTTTATTCTTTACTCTTTAGTCTTTTGTCTTAAAATATTTATTATTATGAACCGCCAGATGAGCGGCTAACAGAATTGAATAAAATTTTGAATCAATACTGTCTGCTCTGGATGTCAATACAATAGGATTTTCGGACCCCACCAATATTGATGCTGCTGTACCTCTGGCTAAAAGAGTCATCGATTTATAAAATGTGTTGGCAGTTTCAAAGTTTGGAAATAATAAAACATCTGCCTCTCCGTTGATAGGGCTGTCAAGTTCCTTGATTTTACATTTTTCAGGTGAAATTGATACATCCAGTGCCAGGGGACCATCAATAACAGCACCTTTTATCTGTCTTCGCTGGGCCATAGCAGTTATAACTGCTGCATCAACTGAAGACTGTACCTTAAAACTGATAGTTTCTGTTGCTGAAACAAGAGCTATTTTAGGTATTGGATTCCCCAATGCCTGAGCAATATCTATTGTATACTGCAAAATTTTTATTTTTTCATCAAAACTGGGATTTGGTATAATAGCTGCATCTGAAATCATCAGAAGTTTGGGATAGAAAGGTATATCCATAATTGCTACATGACTTAGAAATCCTCCACTGGGAATCAATCCATTTTTTCGGTTCAGTATTGATTTTAAATAAGTTTCTGTATCACCTAATCCCCTCATCAGAATATCTGCTTTTTTTTCTTTTACCAGACTTACTGCTTTTAAAGTGGCTTCTTTTTCGTCTTTCTCAGACGTTATAGTGAAAAGGTTTTTATCAATATTGTTTTCTTTAAAAATGGTATTAATTTTATCTTCATCACCAACCAGATTAGCACTGACAATATTTTCTTTTACAGTTCGATCAAGCGCTATGATAGTATCTTTATCCTGAGCTGCAGCAACCGCAACTGCAGGAGTATACGCATTTTTTAAAATTTCTAATAAATCATCTAATTTTTTTATGCGTTTCAAATTTTTCCCGCAGTAAAAATTAAAATTATCAGATTTTACAGATACATTTTGGAGTTAGACAAAATATTCTCTCTGCACCGATTATTTAATATATATTATATTAAATTAATTTTTTAATAGTAAAAACAGTTATAACGAATTCAATATAATATATGTATCTCAATATGTCAAGAAAAAATCTGTCAATTTTATAGTACACACAGTTCAATTATAAAATAAGCTATAAACCACTTGATATTTATACACATGATTATTAACTTTAAATAAATTAAAAATATTTATATAAAATACATATATTCAAGGAGAATCAACAATGAAACACAAAAAGGTTCCCAGGAAAAACTCCATTTTTACTATAATTTTACTCTTGAATTTCCTTACAGCCAGTTCTTTATTCTCCCAGCTTATAGAATCAAATGTACAGATAATTCTGGAAAGACTTCCTCTGGAAAAAAAAGAAGAGCTACAAAATTTTGATGAAAAAATTAAATCATATGTTGATGAATATGACTGGACTGGTGAAGTGTTTGAAGAACCCTTGCAGATGAGTATCCAGATATTTCTCGAACATAGATATGTAAGTTTCGAAGACAGATATAAAGGGAGATTCATTATATCCAACAATTCTGATGCACAGTATTATGATAAATACTGGGTTTTTCCCCATAATTCAGGAGATCCGCTTCTCCATAATGAATCAATGTTTGATCCTTTGGAGAGTTTTATTGATTTCTATGTTTATATTCTGCTGGGAGAAGAATATGATAAATATGGTAAATATCTCGGAGATAAATACTTTAAAATAGCCAGAAATATTGCAAATTCTGCCCAGTTTAACAGTCAATATGCCTGGGGATGGAAAGAACGGAATGAGTTAATCGATAACTTGCTAAGCAGTGAATTCAAACCATATCGTAATATGAAAGATCAGTTTTTTCTGGGGTTATCCTATGTTGGAGAACAGGACACAACTGCAGAAAAATATTGCAGAACGGCTTTCGACTTTATCTACAATACTTTAAATAATGATCCCGACAACGAAAGAGTGCTTCAGTTCCTGCAGGCTCATAACTTAAAATTTATTGAAGTTCTTGGCTATGATAAAAATATATTAGAAAAAATGATTTCTATTGATCCCAAAAACGAAGCTTTATATAAAAAATATCTGGAACAATAACAGAGGTAATGGTATGTTTGTTGATCTAAGAAGTGACACTTTCACTAAACCTACTCCTGAAATGAGAGAAATGATGAAAAATGCAGAAGTAGGAGATGATGTTTTCGGAGAAGATCCAACTGTAAACCGGCTCCAGGAAGAAGTTGCCGATCTTTTAGGCAAAGAAGCAGGTTTATTTGTTGCTTCCGGAGTTATGGGAAATCAGGTTGCAGTCAATGCCCATACTCAACCTGGTGATGAAGTTATTCTTGAAAAAAATGCTCATATTTTTTACTATGAAGCAGGTGCACCAGCTATGCTGTCCGGAGTACAATTACTGACCATTCCCGGAGAAAAAGGAATACTGAGCGCTCAATCCATAGAAAAAGCACTGAGGCCTGCAAATGTTCACTTCCCTCCTACTCGTCTCATCTGTCTGGAAAATACCCATAATCGTGCCGGAGGCAAAATATATCCACTGGATGAATTAAAAAAAATTCATAAACTGGCAAAAAAAAATAATTTAAAAATGCATCTGGATGGAGCCAGGTTATGGAATGCTTCAGTAGCAACCGGAATATCTTTAAAAGAGTATGCCAAATATTTTGATTCAGTCATGGTCTGTTTTTCTAAAGGATTAGGAGCTCCGGTCGGTTCTATGGTAATTGGAAGTAAAGAATATATTAATATAGCTCATAGATACAGAAAAATTTATGGCGGGGGAATGCGTCAGGCAGGAATAATCGCTGCCGGTGCCTTATATGCGGTAAATAATAACATTAAAAAACTTTCCCGGGATCATGAAAATGCCAGAAAACTTGCTGAGGGATTTAACTCCGTTGAAGGATTCTCTGTTGATATGGATACAGTTGAAACCAATATAGTCATGGTCAATATTGATAAGAATTTTCTTACTGCAGAGCAGGTTGTTGCTAAACTTAAGAAACATAATGTATTTATATTATCAGTAGGACGGCAGAGACTGCGTGCTGTTACTCATCTTGATGTTGACAGCAGTAATATTGAACACGCAGTGGAGATTATTAAAACCTCCTTATAAAGTCAGTAACATTATATAAACATAAAAAATTACTTGACAATTAAAAAAATTATATGTAGATTATTTCATATTTATATATTATTTAAAAAGGATTACCTTTTAATGCTGAATACACATACAAAATATTTTTTCTACTCTTATTATGGATATTATTATTACTTCCAGCCAGTGGGAGGTATTTCTGCAGTCTAGATTAATATAATAGATAAGAATATTCAGCCCACTGCCTTTAATAAAGCGTGGGCTTTTTTATTTTCTCAATAGGAGAAAACATGAAGCATAACATAACAAATCTTAGAAATCAGATCAGAATAATTGATGATAAAATTATTTCACTGCTTCAGGAGCGAATTACTTTAAGCAAACACATAGGTACTATAAAAAAACAAAGAGGGCTTAAAATAAAAGACCGACAACAGGAAAAAAAAGTGATCGCCCATATTGAGAATGTTCCTCATGACCCTCAGTATACTCAGAATATAAAAAAAATATTTACATATATAATTAAAATATGCAGAAAATTTCAAAAAATTTAATAAATTACCTTCTTTAAAACCGGAGTAAAAGATGATCATTGTAATGAAAAACAATGCCAAACAAACCTACATTGATTCTATTATAAAAAAACTAAAAAAACAAGGATTGGAAGTACATCCTGATGTTGGTTCAAATCAGACAATTATAGGAATAATTGGTGATACTCATAAACTGGATCCCCGGGATTTTGAAATAGAAGAAGGTGTACAGGAAGTTTTAAGGGTAACTGAACCTTATAAGCTTGCCGGTCGTTCTTTTCATCCAAATGATACTATTATTCAGATAAACGAAGTATGCATCGGCGGTGACGAGGCTGTGATTATAGCAGGACCATGTTCAGTGGAAAGTGAAGAACAGATACATACAATTGCAGGAATTGTAAAGAAAGCTGGTGCAAAAATACTTCGGGGCGGGGCTTATAAACCAAGGTCTTCTCCCTACAGTTTTCAGGGAATGGGTGAAAAAGGATTGCAGCATTTGCATAATGCAGGGAAAAAATTTGGTCTTCTCACTATATCCGAAGTTATGGACACGTCTAAAGTTGATCTGGTATCTTCCTATATTGATATCCTGCAAATCGGAGCCAGAAATATGCAGAATTTTTCACTTTTAAAAGAAGTCGGAAAAACGGAAAAGCCGGTCTTTCTGAAAAGAGGAATGTCAGCTACGATTAAAGAACTTTTAATGGCTTCAGAATATATTATGTCCAAGGGAAACAAAAATATAATCCTATGTGAACGCGGAATCCGCACCTTTGAAACTTCCACCAGGAATACTATGGATATATCTGCAATTCCGGTTGTAGAGGAATTAAGCCATCTGCCCATTTTTGCAGATCCTAGTCACGGAACCGGTAAAAGAAATATGGTTGCTCCCCTGGCCAGGGCTGCAATTGCAGCCGGTGCGGACGGAATCATGGTTGAAGTTCATACTCAACCTGAACAGGCTTTGTCAGATGGTGCTCAATCTCTATATCCGGAAGAATTTGAAACTCTCATGGAGGAACTAAAAGTTATTGCCTGGTCAATCGGCAAAAAAATTGATATCTAATGTAAAGGACAGTAAATAATGAATGATAGAAAAACTATTGGTATAATTGGTCTGGGCCTTATAGGAGGATCATTAAGCATGGCCCTGAAAAAGAAATGTCCGGCTCATACTATATTAGGTGTTGATGATCAGCAGTCCACAGATTATGCCGTGTCTGTTAAATCTATTGACAGATCCTTTTCCATGCAGGAAGTCGAAAGCTGCTCCGCAATGTGTGATATTATTTTTCTCTGTACTCCCATTAAAAAAATAATTGATCTGATGCCGTTAGTGTCTAATTCTGTGAAACCAGGGACATTAATCACAGATGTTGGAAGTACAAAGCGCACTATAGTGAAGGAAGCACACAAATATTTTTTTCATAAAATCTACTTTATCGGAGGTCATCCCTTAACCGGCAATGAAGGATTTGGGATCAAATCTGCAGATCCCATGATGTTCGAGAATGCTGTGTATGCTCTTACTCCTGACCAGTATATCCCTCATGAATTAATCAGATATCTAGGTACTCTTTTAGAAAAAATCGGAGCAAAAGTTTACTTCTTAAGTCCGGCCTTACATGATAAAATAGCAGCTGGTGTCAGTCATCTTCCTCAATTACTGGCCGTGACGCTGGTAAATCTGATTGCACAACATCAGACAACCTCTTCTCATTACCTGAAATTAGCAGCAGGAGGATTTCGTGATCTGACCAGAATCGCTTCCAGCCCTTATGATATATGGGAAGATATTATTCAAACCAACGGTGATGAAATGTCCCTTTATATTGAAAAGTTTATCTGCCAACTGCAACACCTGCAGAAAAAACTCCGTAAAAAAAGTTTAAATGAAGATTTTAAAAATGCTGCAAAGATCAGGTATTCCATACCTGAAAATATGAAAGGCTTTTTAAAACCAGCTTATGATCTGAGCATAGAAGCAGAAGACAAACCTGGCATTATTGCCGAAATCTCCACTGCTCTGGCAGAAAACAATATCAATATAAAAGATATTGAAGTGTTAAAAATTAAAGAAGGTGAATGTGGTATACTGCGTATTTCTGTAGAATCACTTCAGAACAGGGAAAATGCTCAAAAAATTATCAATGATCTGGGATACAGTGTAATATTGAAAGATTAAATGTAAATGCAGTACATAATAAAAAAATGTAATAATCTAAAAGGGTCTGTCAATATTCCAGGTGACAAATCCATATCTCATCGGACTCTGCTTCTGGGTGCTATAGCTGAGGGCAAGACAGTTATTAAAAATCTGTCACGCTGTCAGGATGTCCGGTCCACTCAATACTGTCTGGAAAAACTGGGGGTATCATTCACAGAAGAAAAACAGACCATGACAATTAATGGTAAAGGTCTGTACGGACTCCGGGAACCAGACTCACCTCTGGATGCCGGCAACTCAGGAACTACTGTGCGCCTGCTTTCCGGAATTTTAGCTGCTCAACCGTTTCATTCCGTTATTACAGGAGATCAGTTCTTATCCAAACGTCCCATGGACAGGATCATACTTCCTCTGAGAAAAATGGGAGCAGAAATTAAGGCAAAAGAGGACAGATATCTTCCTTTGGATATAAGAGGAAAATCACTCGCTCCTCTTCACTATCATACACCCATAGCAAGTGCTCAGGTAAAATCATGTGTGCTTCTGGCTGGATTATATACCAATGGTGAAGTCTCAGTATCTGAACCTTTTACTTCACGGGATCATACTGAAAAAATGTTATCAGGTTTTGGAATAGATATCAAAAAACACAATACAACCATTACTATTCAGGGAAATAAACAATTAAAGCCAACTGAAATCAATGTTCCTGCTGATATTTCATCCGTAGCATTTTTTATTGCTGCCGCACTATTAGCAGATAATTCTGAATTACAGTTAAAAAATATTGGGATTAATCCTACCCGGACTGGTATACTCACCGCCTTAAAAAAGATGGGAGCTGAAATATACTGTAATAATCCGAGATATTTTAACAACGAACCTGTTGCTGACCTGCATATTAACTCCCAATCTCTGACCGGAACTATAATAAAAGACCCTTTGATTCCTCACATCATAGATGAAATCCCCATTCTGGCTGTAACTGCTACTCAGGCTACAGGAAAAACTAAAATTATAGATGCAGAAGAACTCAGAGTTAAAGAAACTGACAGAATTCATGCTTTGTATGTTAATTTAAACGCCATGGGAGCTGATGTAACAGAGCTTAAGGACGGACTGGTTATACAGGGACCCACACCCTTAAAAGGTGCAGAAATTAACACTTTTGGAGATCACCGGATTGCTATGGCTTTTTCAGTAGCAGGCTCAATTGCTGAAGGAAATACGATTATAAACGACAGTGAATGTACTGACGTTTCCTTCCCCGGTTTTTTTAAAATCCTGGAAAGTGTTTATGCCTGAGAGAAAAAACACATATGCAGTTATCGGAGATCCGGTTGAACACTCTCTATCTCCCCTGATTCATAATTATATCTATCAGCTGCTTGATCTTCCATATTCCTATCAAAAAATGAAAGTGGGGGAAAAAGAGTTAAAAAAATTTATTAATAAGTGCAGAAAAGATAATATTGCGGGATTCAATGTCACTATACCCCATAAAGTAACTATCATCCCTTTCCTAGATGAAATAGACAAACAGGCAGAATTGACTGGAGCTGTTAATACAGTAAAAAAAGAAAATTCTGTCCTCAAAGGCTTTAATACAGATGTGTCCGGCTGCGTCTATGCTCTGCAGAGATCATCCTGGGAGCAAACCGGAAAGGTGGTAATTCTGGGTGCAGGCGGTGCCTGTCGTGCAGCTTTAGTTGCTCTTACCACCTTTTCACCCAATTCTGTATACATATTCAACAGATCACTTCAAAAAGCTGTTGAGTTAAAACAAAAATTTTTTGATAAGGTAAAATTTGACATTTATGCAGAGAATATTAAATTTCAGAACACAGAAAAACAGTTTTCTGATACATCTTTGCTGATCAACACTACTCCTGTCGGTATGTGGCCTGATAAACAGGTGTCCCCTGTACCCGACCCAGATATGATCCCTGAACATACCACAGTTTTTGATATGGTTCCTAATCCAGTGTACACAAAGCTCCTTGAACAAGCTAAATTAAAAGGAGTGGAGATTATAAGCGGAGTTTCCATGCTTATTTCTCAGGCAATCTCTGCTCAGGAAATCTGGCTTAAACAAAAACTTCATGGTCAATTATTTGATACCATTTGGAGATATGTAACTAAAAATATGAGTATACAAAATGAATAAAATTAAAATTATTACTGCAGGTGAATCGCATGGCAGAAAAATCACTGGTATAATCCAGGGACTTCCATCCGGTCTTACTCTAAGCAAAGAAAAAATCAATCATCAGCTTCAACGCAGGCAAAGAGGATATGGGAGAGGTGGAAGAATGAAGATTGAAAAAGATGAAGTGGATATAGTTTCAGGTGTCCGTTTCGGAAAAACAACAGGAAGTCCTGTAACCGTACAGATAACCAACCGGGACTGGAAGAACTGGGAAGAAATTATGTCAGTATGGGGATCTGATAAAACTGAGCCGGTTACTGTACCCCGACCGGGTCATGCTGATCTGGCTGGTTCTATAAAATATAATACTTCTGATATTCGGAATATTCTGGAAAGAGCCAGTGCCCGGGAAACAGCTGTGAGGGTAGCAATAGGATCAATCATTCAACAGTTTCTGGAATTATTTAGAATAACTGTGATCAGTCAGGTTACTTCTGTTCATGATATTACAGTACCAGTGACGTTCAGGGATCTTTGCGAACAGCCCGGCCTGGACATTACTGAACAACTCACGGATATGGCTCAAAAGGCCAGACAATCCTCTCTTAACTGCTGTGATCCTGAAACTGAAAAAAAGATGATAAAAAAAATTGATCAGGTACAGCATAAGGGTGATTCTCTGGGGGGAAGTTTTGAAATTGCCGGGTTAGGAGTACCTGTGGGTCTGGGAAGCCATATTTCTCCGTACACCAGACTGGACAGTATTATCGCAGCAGATATAATGAGTATTCCGGGAATAAAATCTGTGGAAATTGGCCTGGGGACAGAGAGCGCTTCACGTTTGGGGTCAGAAATGCACGATCCCATAGTTCCGGGAAAAAATGGTTTGCTGGAACGAACATCAAACCGGGCCGGCGGTACAGAAGGAGGAATCAGCAATGGTGAACCAATCATTGTCAAAGCAGTTATGAAACCCATCCCTACTCTCAAGAAGCCCCTGCGATCTGTTGACTTAAGTACTGGAAAACCTGTTAATGCTCATAAAGAACGCTCTGATACCTGCAGTGTTCCATCTGCCTCTGTGGTGGGGGAAGCAATGCTTGCTGTTTCATTGGTCAAAGTTTTTTGTGAAAAATATGGAGGAGATTCAGTACAGGAAATAAGGAGACATGTTAATGCTGACGATCTCTCCTGATAAACAAAATATCTATATTATGGGTTTTATGGGATGCGGTAAAACCACTGTAGGGGCCTTTCTTGCTGAAAAACTGAATCGTCCTTTTATAGATACAGACACCATTATCCAAGAAAAAACAGGTCTCGCTATTTCAGATATTTTTAAGAAATACGGGGAAACAGATTTCCGAACAATTGAGAAAGATGTGGTCTCAGAAGTGAGCAAGCTGGCAGGCTGTATTATTGCTTTGGGAGGTGGTGCAGTGTTATTATCGGAAAACTGGGAGAACATATCCTCTACCGGTTTTACGGTTGCACTTTCTTTTTCCCCGGAAATAATTTCTTTTCGATTAAAAAAGGATACTAAACGACCTTTATTGAACAATAACAGTAAAAATCGTCTAAAAAATATAAAAGATATTATGGGAAAACGAATACCACTGTATAAAAAGGCTGATCTCTATCTTCATTATGAAAAAACTCTGAGTCCTGATATGATTGCAGATACCATTATCTCTCATCTCAATGCAAAAAACTGGTTGAATAAAAATGAAAAAAATTAAAATTTCGCTCAAAGATAACAGGTATAATATCTGGATAAAACCGGGATTACTTGATGAAGCCGGAGAATGTATAACCCGGGTTACATCCTCTAAATCCATAATAGCGATCTCAGATAAAACCGTATCAAAGCTTTATGCCCGGAGACTGCTGAAGAATCTTTCCGGAATTGGAAAAAATCCTGTTCTTATTACTGTACAGGATGGTGAGGACTCAAAATCAATTGAAACCTTAAAAGAAATCTATACACAACTGATACACCTGAAAGTAAAAAGGGACAGTATAATCATCGCCTTAGGCGGAGGAGTTGTAGGAGATCTGGCCGGATTTACTGCAGCTACTTTTCTAAGAGGTATCCCCTATATACAGATACCAACAACACTGCTTGCCCAGGTAGACAGCAGTGTCGGTGGCAAAACAGCTATTAATCATTCTCTGGGTAAAAATCTAATTGGAAGTTTTTACCAGCCTCTTCTGGTACTTATTGATCCCCTGTTACTTAAAACTCTGGATAAACGGGAAATCAATTCTGGACTCGGAGAAATAATCAAATACTGTCTGATCAAAAAAAATAACTTATTCGATCTTTTAAATAATAATATAGATTCATTCTATACATTGAGTGATATAAATCTGATTTCTCAGGTGATTTATCAGTGCTGCCGTGTTAAGGCTGACATTGTCAGTAAAGATGAAAAAGAAAAAAATCTGAGAATAATATTAAATTTCGGCCACAGTATTGGTCACGCACTGGAAGCTGTCACTGATTACACTTTTTTCAGACACGGAGAAGCTGTTCTGTACGGCATTACATGGGCTGCATTTGTATCACATAAAAAGGGATTAATAAAGAAATCTGATTTTAAACAAATCGAGACTCTTATAGAATCCATCTCTTTACCTCCGATCCCTGAAACTATTAATGAAAACAAACTTTTCGAAAAAACTCTGATCGATAAAAAACAGACTCATCAGGGACTGAATGTTATTCTTTTAAAAGCTATTGGCAAAACAAAAATTCTAAAAGAAAATAATCTAAAAAAATATATTAAAGACTGGCTCGAATATGAAAGAAATAAGTAAAAAAATCAACATAATAATAATCCATGGTCCTAACCTGAATCTACTGGGAAACAGAGAACCGGATTTATATGGTACTTTTACCCTCAAGGAGATTAATAAAAAAATCAAAGAATTTGCCAGATCAAAATCTGTTAAAATTAAAACTTTTCAGTCCAATCATGAAGGTAGGATAATTGACTGTATTCAAAAAGCTGGAAAAAAATATAAAAGTATTATAATAAATCCAGGTGCGTATACCCATTATAGTTATGCTATCAGAGATGCTGTTGCTGCAGTTTCCATCCCTGTAGTGGAAGTCCACCTGACTGATATTCATAACCGGGAAAAATTCCGCAAGACTTCCGTGATTGCACCTGTCTGTCTGGACCAGATCACCGGACTGGGTGTGAACAGTTATCTGAAAGGAATTGAGCGGATTGTGGAAGAAGTAAGATAAGGTTTTGTTTATTTCTTACCCCTGAAGAAACTGTCGAAAAAGTCCTAAATATGTCATCGCGAGTATTTTTTACGAAGCGATCTCCTATATTTTTAACCTAACTCAAGGAGATTGCTTCGTCGCTGCGCTTCTCGCAAAGACATCAGTTGACTTTTTCGACAGTCTCGTCAGGGCGAGGGAATTCTCCTACTCCCTACTAACCTCATCTTCACCCTGATTTAAATAAAGAAACCGGTCAATCAATCGTATATATTTACTCCACCGTTTTCCCGGTTCTGCATCTCGTTCAATGATATGCTGAAAAGCATTGGCTTTTGAATCCATTTCATCAGAATAATAAAGAACTATTGCTTCCTGTGTTTTGGGGAGCACCGGTGAACCGTGCTCATATTCACCCTGATGACTGAGTATAAGATGAATAATATTTTTTTTCAGTTCTTCCGGAAAAGAAGATACTTTCTCAATATCCTCAACAGCTTTTCTGACATGCTGAGCACCGATAGAGATATGTCCCCATAGTCTTCCCTGATCAGTAAAATCTATATATCCTTTGTCAAAGCCATATTCATCTATCTTGCCGATATCGTGCAAGAGAGCGCCGGTTATAAGAAGATCGTGATTACAAAAGGGGTAAAGTTCACTCATAGTGTCACATATTACACATACTGAGAGAGTGTGTTCACACAATCCTCCGATATAAGCGTGATGCCAGAGCTTTCCACCGGGTGCTGTTTTGAATTTTTCTACCCAGTTATTCTCATAAAAAATTTTATTAATTAATTTTTTCAGATGGGGATTAGAAACTGAATTAATTTTCTCTTCAATTTTCTTCCACATTTCTTCAATATCTTTATTGGTACGGGGGACAAAATCTTTATGCAGAACCTTATCTTCTTTTTTTGCTAAACGTATCTTTTTTATATTAAGCTGCTTGGTTTCCCTATATAATTCGACTATCCCCTGTATCTTGATTATATCCCCTTCGGAAATCTCTTTATAATATGCTTCTGCCCGCTCCCATAATTTTGCTGTAATCCTCCCTGATGCATCACCCAGCTCCATATGCAGATAGGGATTACTGTTCTTGGTTAACCGTAATTCGGATTTTCGCACTACAAAAAAAGAAGTAATACGCTGATTTTCTTTAAAATTTATAATTTTCTCAAGATTTTCCCTAACATCCATGTCTTACTCCTGTCATTATTTTATTATTAAATTTAAGATTACTAATTGTTTCTATAAATGTCAAGTGCTATTATTAATTACTTGTAAAAACTTGACATTAAGTAATCTATCTGCTATCTTTAATTATATATTATGTACTTAATAAACTTTTTTATTGTTTTTTCTGCATTAATTAAATATGTATTGATTGGGAATATTCTGTTATAATGAATAATAAAAACGGATTTTTTTTTTAGATAAATTGAATATATAAAGAAAGGAATCTTAGAATATGCAAGAAAGAATCATTTTAATGTCAAACCGTTTACCGGTAACTATTAAAACAAAAGGCAAATCAATTGAGATCATTCAAAGTGTGGGTGGTTTAGCGACTGGAATGAGCTCTTTCTATAAAAATTATAACTGTAAATGGATAGGTTGGTGTGGCCTGTCAACAGACTTTCTCGATAAAAATATCAAAAAAGAAGTTGAGAACCGTTTAATAAAAGATTATAAAAATTATCCTGTTTTTTTAACCAGAAAAAATGTTAAAAACTACTACTCTGGTTTCTGCAACAGAACAATCTGGCCTCTTTTTCATTATTTTCCTGAATCGGTTATTTATAGAGATGATCAGTGGGAATCCTATAAACAAGTTAATAAAATTTTCTTTGAAAAGGCCAAAGAAATTATTAAATCGGGAGATAAAATCTGGATCCACGATTATCATCTTTTTCTGTTACCAGAAATGTTAAAAAATGAATTTCCCGAATCCCAAATCGGTTATTTTTTACATATACCCTTTCCTTCTTATGAAATATTCCGCCTGCTTCCCTGGAGCAGAGAAATAATAATGGGAATAATGGGGGCAGATCTTATTGGTTTTCACACCTATGATTATGTCAGACATTTTACCAGCAGTGTAAGGCGTATTCTTGGCTACGATCATGAATTTGGTCATTTCTCTGTTAATAACAGACTTGTTAATGTCGACTCCTTCCCTATGGGAATAGATTATAATAAATTTTATAATATTGCTCCTGATGAACAATGGACAAAAGAAATAAGTAATCAGTGCAGTTTACAAAAGGGATGTAAAATAATTTTATCTGTAGACAGATTAGATTACAGTAAAGGGATTCCTAAAAGACTGGAAGCATTTAATTATTTTCTTGAGAAATATCCTGAGTATAAGAAAAAAGTTGTACTTATAATGATTGCGGTCCCTTCCAGAACCAGTGTAAAAAAATACAGAAATTTAAAAAAATATGTTGATGAATTAGTAGGCCGTATCAATGGAAAACATGGCTCTATTGAATGGACCCCTGTGGTTTATATGTACAGAGCTCTGGATTTCAAGCACCTTACTACAATATATAATTTAGCAGATGTTTGTCTGGTAACTCCCATCAGAGATGGTATGAACTTAATTGCTAAGGAATATGTCGCCACCAGAAAACATGGTAAAGGTGTACTTATATTAAGCAGTATGGCTGGTGCAGTCAGTGAACTGGCAGAATCCATCATTGTAAATCCAAATAACCGCGAAGAAGTTGCAGATTCTATAGATCATGCCCTGAAAATGCCGGAAGAGGAACAAATCAGAAGAAACAGAACTATGCAGAATCGAATTGAAAAGTATGATGTTAAAAGCTGGGCTTTGGACTTTATGGATAGATTATCTCATATAAAATTACTTCAGAAAGAAATTACCGGCAGCAGATTGATAAAAGAAAGCAAAAATAAGTTAATTAAAGATTTTAAAAAAAGTAAAAAGAGAATAATATTTCTTGATTATGATGGTACACTCATTCCTTTTGCTAAAAAATTCGATGAAGCGCAGCCCGATACTGAATTAATAAAAATATTAAAAAAACTTAACAAGAATATATATAATAGATTAGTAATAATTAGCGGCAGAGACAAAAAGACATTAGATGACTGGTTCGGTGATCTAAATATTGAACTATGCGCAGAACACGGCGCCTGGATCAAAGAAAAAGAGGATAATAAATGGAAATTAATTGAAAAAATGAGTAATGAATGGAAAAATGAGATACGACCAATTATTGAAAAATATATTTTAAGAACTCCTGGATCCAGAATTGAAGAAAAAACATTCTCGTTAGTATGGCATTACAGAAATGTTCATCCTGAATTAGCAGAAGTGAGGAAAAACGAATTAAAAGAAGATTTAATTCATATAACCTATAATAAAGATTTATCTGTTCTGGATGGAAGTAAAGTTATAGAGGTCAAAAACAGTATATTTAATAAAGGCCGCGGTTTACGGTTATGGCTTGATAAAGAAGATTATAATTTTATTATGTTTATTGGTGATGACTGGACTGATGAAGATGCATTTAAGGTATTGGATCAGAATGCCTATTCAATTAAAGTCGGTTATAGCAATACCAATGCCCGCTATTTTCTGTTAAACCATTTGGAGGTACGAGATTTATTAAAGCTGATGATTGAATGATACCTTATTGTTTATATTTAACTTGTTTCGGCGGGAGCGCTGGCAGAAGAACCGAAACAGTAGTCCCTTCTCCTTCACTGCTATTATACTTTAAGTTTCCTCCGTGTGCCTTCAGAATACCATAGCAGGCTGAAACTCCCAGCCCAGTGCCGTTTTTCTTAGTAGTGAAAAAGGGATCAAATATTTTCCTCATTTCTACTTCTTTAATACCGCATCCTGTATCCATGAAATCAATCTGTACAAATTCCCCTAATTTCGTAGTTTTAATGGTTATTACTCCTTCTTCTTCTATAGCTTCGTATGCATTTTGTATTAAATTCATGAATACTTCCCGCATTTGTTTATCATCAACTGTTAATTGTGGTAATGAGTTATCATATTCTTTTTTAATTTTTACACCATTTTTCATATACTGTTTTTCAACCAGACCAATGACAAGATTAATTATTGAATGTATATTTGCTGGTTGAAAATCACCAATGCTCGGAGTTGAAAAATTTAACAATCTTCTTACAATGTCATTTATTTCCCAGCATTGATCTAAAATCTGTTGTATAGCCTCTTTTTTATCAGTATCATCACTATTCTCCATAACAGCCATCTCTGCTATATATATTACTGCTGTTAACTGATTTTTTACTCCATGAGCCACATCTGCAGCAAGTTTTCCCAACTGTGCTAAACGCTGAGATTCTTCAATTTTCTTTCTTTCTGTAATATCACGTATTATACCTCGTATTCCCCGAAAAAAACCATCATCTGTAAAGATTCCAACAGTTTGAATCTCTCCCCATAGACTAGTTTTTTTTCTGGTTCTCAGCATTATTTCATTTTGCTTTTCATCCAATAACCATGAATCTTTTAAATTATTAATTTTCTTTTTTTCATCTTTATGTAAAATATCCTTAATATCCAATTCTAAAAGAACATCCCCGGGATATCCAAGAGAATTTATCATTGCTCTGTTTACATATTTGAATTGACCTTCTGCATCTGTTATGAACATTAAGTCACTTGCCGTTTCCATAAAAGTTCTGAACCGATCCTCAGAGTCATGTAAAGCGTTTTCCATTTCCTTTCTCTCTGAGATATCGTTAACCATACTCTGCATGATGCCCTTATCCAAATCAACTGCACTCGTACTTATTTCTACCGGAAATGTATGTCCGTTTTTGTCTTTAATAACAGATTCATAGCGTACTGATAAAGAATCATCACCTGTTTTCTGAGCTTCTGTAGACCGATGCAGTGCTTCTTCAGTTTGCAACTGATAAAAAGAAATCTTTAATAATTCCTCTCTAAAATAACCCAGCATTTCACAGGCTTTACTGTTTACTTCAATGAGAAACCCGTCAATAGTATAAATGAATATAGCAGTATTTGCATTTTCAAATAATTTCTGTAATTGGTTGAGTCTGACTATCAGGTTACTGTTCATTTTGTCCTGTTCAGCAACCTCACTATGAAGATCGTACATTAAGGAAGAATTGTCTTTAAAAGATTGAACAATTTCATTTACAGCATCACTTAACTGACTTAATTTACCATTGAAATTCGATTGTAAAGAATAATCTGAATTACTGCTGTGAATCATATTAATAGAATTATATAAATGTGAAATTGGTTTAAAAACAAGATAAATCAAAGGAAAAGACAATATTGCAGTTATAACTGGAACAAACAGTACTAAAATAACTATTTCAGTATCAGGTTTGAATAATACTGCATATCCACCTGTTACCACCAGTGAGAACAAAAAAATATAAAAAGTTAATTTACAGCTTAATTGTATTTTACTCATATGCACTAACTCTGATAACATTCATGAATATTTATTTTTCAGTTTCAGCTAACTGCTCATAGGTAGATGGTAACTTAATCTTTTTATCCGGTAAAATAGATCTTAAAATACTTAACCTGTATTTCCCCCTATAATCTTTTTCTCGTAAATTTACCAGATTGGAATGCGCATATTTATTACCATCCTTATCATAAAGAATTTTCACTTTTGGCCGTTCTATATCTATAATACTTCGCTGGATCACCAGACCAATTTCATGGTTAGAAAGCTCAACTAATGTACCTGATGGATACACTCCTAAGCCTGTAAAGAAATTTTTCAATAAATCAGGATGAAAATCTTTACCGGAACGGTTCATCATTTCCTTATATACATTTTCAGGTCTGCTGGAATCTTCAAAAGGTGATTTACGGCGATGTGTATCATAAAATTTTGAGATTGCAATCATCATACTGACTAAATTTAAATTTTCCTTGAAAAGATTCCAGGAAATACCTGATTTATCATATTTCATATGATGCTCAAATGATACAATTGGAGACAAAATATGTATTCCCTTGGATTCAAGCAATACTTTTGCTCCTTTATCAGCTTGAAATGATCGTATATCACCAGTGTGAATTAAATCACTGCTGCCGTTAACCTTGCCTTTAGACTCAATAATATCACCCAGATTATGCAATAAAGAAGCCTCACCAATCTGAACGAGGAATTTCTTTTCTAAACCAAGCATCTCCGCCTGCATTAAAGTAAATACACAAACATTAAGATTATGAATTAACAAATCTTCTCTATTGATCTTAATAGAAGCTAAAAGTAGGAGTAAATTTTCATTAAATAGTACACTTTTAACCAGATTAGAAGATATTTTTCTCAGATTATCCATATTAATCGGTTTATCCTGCATTAAATCCTCTGAAGTTTCCTGAAGGAATTCTAGACCCTCAGTATAACAGGTCTGAGTAAAATGATCTAAATCATTAAAATCATCAATATTTTCTGTAATATTTAACTTTTCTAATTGTATATGTTTGATATTTTTGGAAAGAAAATAAGTCTGAAGATCATCGATTATACCTGAAAATTTTACATGACCACCCAAAACATCTATAAATTCAGTTATTTCAAACTTTCTGATACCAAGAGAAAAACGTAACTTTTCAATTCCCAGTTCTTTAAGTCTATCAATAAATGCTGTGCGATTTTTACTGGGTTTTAATAAAGGCTCTTTTTCAAATGCAATTTCATCACCGATTATTCCAATTACAACGTTATCCCTGTCAATAAGAATTGTATCCAACACTTCAAAAAGATCATCTATAGCATTATGTGTAATACGATGGTTTTTACCATAATGATGACTTACCTGGGCAGCTCTGGCCAGATAACGTATAAAATCTTCAATTTGTTCTTTAATCCCAGCAGGCATTACATTTTTTCTCTGAATTTTGTATATTGAGATAAAATTTTCTTACAATGATTCCTAAAATATTTACTGCCACGATTAACATTAGTTCGTATAAGCTTATACCCATCAGTGGAATCCATTTTTAATAAACTAACAGCTGCTGTCAGTCTTAATTTATCTTTATTTTGTGTAGACCATAAGGGTTTTTTAACAAATATTTCTTTTACATATGGATAGGCTTCTTTTAATTTTATTTCACCACATAATTTTACCAATTCTGTTGTAAAAGTTTTCTTAAAAATACTTTTTTCTGATTTCTGGAATAATGTTTCAATTATTCCTTTGTTCTTAGTCCTCAGTAATAATGCTGCTGCTTTATTTTTTACTTCTTTATTATGACTTTTTAAATAAATATCATAAATTTTATTAATCTCATCTCTGCCTTCGGGATCATAGTTATCTAATATAGGTAATAATATTTGATTATTAGAACTATTGATCATACTTTTGGCAATATTTTTTGCTTTTTCTGGTGCATATTGTTTTAATAAAGGAAAGAGCACTTTAATTTCATAGGTCTTTGGAGATTTAAAACGTTTTAATATCTCAGCTACTATTTCTCTTTTCATTACTGAAAATACTTTTTTGAATTTTATTATATCTACTGATCCGGGTCTTTTTAAATATGCAGATATAAGCAGAGAAACAGATTGATCTTTCAGACTTTCTAAAATATATACTATATGAGTTAAATCATGATTTGAATCCGGGATATAAGAAATAATTTCCTGAATCACATCCTTGGAAGTAATCTTCTGAATTGTTTTATTAATAGCATCGCCCATTATGATATTATTTTTTTGTTCAGGGTGTACTTTATGAGTATAGAAATCAAAAATATTTCTGATCGTTATCATGTCTTTTTGCTGTAACAGATGAGTTAGTAAATTTAATACTGTATTATTCAGTCTTTTAAAATCATCCGAATCATTTTCTAAATAAAGTAAATTAAGTATAAGTAAAACTTTTTCTCGGGTTAATTGAGCACCTTCCATAGATTTAACAAATCTGCTGATTTCAGGGGTAAGCTTAGCTATATAGGTAAGAGTATCAATATTTTTATTTATTACCGCATCAACCGTTATTTCATACATCTGATTTAAGAAGTGACTTTTAGGATTTTGCTTAAAAATTTCTTTGATTGACATCTGCATGGGTTCGATTTTAAAGGGATGTATAACATTCTGACTGAACAATTGATCTGCTACTAAAGGAACAACATTTTTTGATTTTGAATCATCAGGAACCAGTTTATCAAAAATTCTGAGAAGACGTTCATTAAGTGATCCTTCTGTCACAATAAGAGAAGAAATAAAATCTGCTATATCTGTATCAGAAAAATGCTTTACTATATCTTCACTTAAATCTGTAATATCATCTTCAGCACCCCCATGTTTTAAAAGAGAAGTAAGAAGATCGAAATGCAGTTGAAAGAGGATATTCATGATATTAATTTGACCCTCTCTTTTCTGATCTTCAGACTTTTCTTCCAGATGCTGACAGATTTGTGATATTGCTTTTCTCATATCTTCGATCGCCTTTTCCCCGGAAAGCTGATTTAAGGCATTTTTGTATACTTTATTGAGCAGTCTTGCTGATTTTTTTGCATCCTTGAAAAAATCCAGAATAAGTTCCAAACTTGATTCCGGAAGATTCTCATTTGGTTTTTTATTTGCAATCTTAAAAAGAGCGTCCCATATTTCTTCTTCATGTAAAGAAAGTTCTTCTGTGGAATAGGCAAGAAAATAGCTGTAATCAAGCTCTTTTACTTTAATGCTTAAATCTACTGGCAAGCATTTAATAATACCACCTTTATCCTTAATAGTCTGTACATCATAACTTGTTACCTGAAAAAATTCCCCAAGTTCTTTTAATGTCACTGTGGGATAAAATATTATTGAAAGAATACCCCTGTTGTGAAGATATTGTGCAATCTCTTTTGAATGAAGCTGATGCTGATCATATGTATTTCTGTTGATTTCTAATTCATATTGTGAGACATCAAGTCGTAATGATGAATAAGAAGAAAACCAATTTTTTAATATATCCATAAATTTTCTTATTGAAGATTTACAAAGAGGATGATCTATCTCATAAAAGATACTGTTTTTCATTACTATTAATAGATTTCTGATCAGTTCTTTAAGCTTGTGATTACTAATTTCAATTACTTTATTCAATATTCAACCTTAATAATAAAAATCCTTTAAAAAATAATTTTATTTATAAAAAATTGCATATTTCATGCCAAATAATTAAAAATCTGTAATAATGAGCTTAACTATATATTTTTCAGAAAATTATCAATACTTTTACTATTCTCGTAATCTTACCCTTTCAATCTGAAATACATATAAAGGAAAAATTTTCCACTATTATCAAATACTATACGATTTTATTATATAAAATAACATTTTACACTTATAAATGCTAACAAAAAATAATATTCTTAAAATCTTGACATTAACCTAATACTTTGTTATTATGCTAATAATCTCTCTTTGTATTCAACTCCCCCGGGACAGAGTAAAATACTTTTTAAATTTATATAGCTCAAAGTATGATAAAAAACTAATTAAATAAAAAGTATATACCTCCGTCAGAAAAAGGATATAATATAATGTTTTATAAAGATAAATTATGTGGGAGAAAACCATGAAAAAAATTATATTAATTTTTATATGTATTATTTTGCTTTATATACCTTTTCCTTTATTCGGTCAGGTTCAGGAGCAGGATTCACTGGCTTTAGTGGCATTATATAGTAGTACTGACGGAGATAACTGGAATAACAATACAAACTGGCTGACGGGATCAGTTTCAACCTGGTATGGAATTACCGTTTCAGGAGACCGGGTAACAAAAATTGATATGGAAAATAATCAAATGTACGGTAATATCCCTTCTGAAATAGGCAGTCTAACTGCCTTGACTCATATGTATTTTATGAATAACTATCTTTCCGGAGCTATTCCTTCTGAACTGGGAAATATGACCCAATTGCAGTATTTACATCTGAATGAAAATAATCTGACTAAAACAATTCCTTCTGAACTTGGTAATTTAAATCAATTAATGGGTCTTCAATTAGGTGATAATCAACTTTCAGGTACTATTCCGGAAGAGATATTCAATCTTACCAATTTAGAATATCTTAGTCTGTATGAGAATAACCTTAACGGAACAATTTCTTCAGATATTTCAAATTTAACCAATCTGAACACACTGAGTATTTCTAATAATCAGTTCGAAGGTTCTATACCCTCAGAAATTGGTCATTTAACACTTTTACAAAATGTCAGTCTTTTCAGTAATCAATTCTCAGGTGTTTTACCAGAAGAAATGATAAACTTAACCAGTCTGAAAAGGGTAAATATTCTTAACAATGAATTCACTGATCTGCCTAATCTTTCTTCCATATCGTCTTTGATAAGTTTAAAGATTGAAAATAATAAATTCACCTTTGAGGACATAGAACCTCATATAGGTATTGCTACTTTTACTTATTCACCTCAGGATAGTATAGGTGAAAAACAGGATACTCTGGTGACAACCGGTTCAACGCTACTACTGTCTGTTGCTGTGGGAGGTAAAAATAATCAATATCAATGGTTTAAAAACGGGGCTCCCATTGCCCAAGCAGAAGATAGTTCTCATATCATTACACCGGTTCAAATGTCAGATGCTGGATCCTATAGCTGTGAAATAACCAATACTATTGCTACAGAACTGACTCTTTATTCCAGACCTGTTCAGATAAATGTAGTACTCAGCGGTATTGAAAAAGATTCGCTTGCACTCATAGCTCTGTATGACAGTACAGATGGTGAGAATTGGACTGATAACAGCAACTGGCTGACTGGCCCGATAGCAGACTGGTTTGGGATTACAATAGAAAATAACCGAGTCGCAGAAATCAAACTGTATAAAAATAATCTTATTGGTGTGATTCCCCCGGAGATAGGTAATCTGGACAGTCTGAAGAGACTGGAACTCTGGAGAAATTCACTTTCTGATTCCATACCTTCTGAAATAGGTTTACTGACCAAACTGGAATGGCTACGGATTACAAATAATATGTTTATCGGACCGATTCCGGAGGAACTCTGGAATTTAACCAATCTAACCTATCTGAGTCTGGGGTTTAATGACCTGACTGGTACAATTCCAGCTTCCATTGCTAATTTATGTAATCTCTTCCACCTGGATCTCAGCAGTAATGAACTTACGGAATCCATCCCACTTGAAATCGGAAATCTGACTAAACTATTCTGGTTGAATCTGAGTTCCAATGATTTGACCGGTGAAATACCTGCAGAAATTGGCAATCAATCAGATCTTATTTATATAAATTTAGCTAGTAATCAACTCACTGGTCCTATTCCGAAAGAAATTGGTAATCTTACATTACTGGAAAGCCTTCTTCTATACTATAATCAGCTTGAGGGTTTGATTCCCCCTGAAATCGGAAACCTGAAACGATGTAAAATACTGGAACTTGAAGTCAATCAATTTTCCGGTCCAATTCCTGTTGAAATCGGCAAAATGGACAGTCTGCAGTACCTGCGTTTATTTAATAATAATCTCGAAGGTACTATCCCAGCTTCGCTGGGAAGATTAACCAACCTAATCAGGATGGAACTCTCTAATAATCAACTGAGTGGTTTAGTACCTGATTCTCTTAATCAATTGAACAAGCTGACCGGAATATACCTAAATTCAAATCATCTCACCGATCTTCCTGACCTGTCGAGCCTAACTCAGTTAAATGATCTGTGGATTCAGGATAATAAATTTACTTTTGAAGATATTGAGCCTAACATAGACATCCCCTCTTTTATGTATTCACCCCAGGATTCTGTAGGAGAAAGACTTGATACCACTTTGACTGAAGGTGAGAGTCTGTCATTGTCTGTAGAAGTTGGAGGTACAGCAAATCAGTATCAGTGGATGAAAGATAACAAAGATATTGCAGGTACCGACAGCTCAATCCTTATTTTTTCTTCAATCTCACTTTCTGATTCCGGCATATATACTTGTAAAATAAACAATAATATAGCCCCTAATTTAACACTTTACTCCAGACCTTTTCATGTTACTGTTCAGACAAATGTCTTAGTCGAAGACATGGCAGATTATATTCCAAAAAAATTTGTACTTAAGCAAAACTATCCCAATCCCTTCAATCCGGTAACAGAAATCACCTATGATCTGCCTCGCAGTGAACAAGTTAATATTTCTATTTATAATACAACAGGGCAGAAAGTAAAAACATTAAATGAAGCGCATCAATCAGCAGGTACATATACTATACAATGGGATGGAAAAGATGAAAATTCCTTACAGTTATGCAGTGGTATATATTTCTGTCGGATTCAGGCGGGTCAATTCAGAAAATCTATTAAAATTATGTTACTGCGATAATATTAATATATATATTTATTATTATATAAATTGACAGTTAAAAAGGTATTTCATAAAATAAACTGCGAATATATTAGTTTGTCAGCAATATACTTTTATACTTGACATTTATATTTATAATAATTAACATAAAATACTATTGGGACTATAATTTTTCTACTGAAGGTTTCATAATATTAAGGAATATCATATATGAAAAAAATTGGTATAGCTTTAGGCGGTGGAGGCGCTAGAGGACTGTGTCATATAGAATTTCTTAAAGCTTTGGATGAGTTAGATCTGAAACCCAGTATTATTTCAGGAACAAGTATCGGAGCAATAATCGGAAGCTTTTATGCTGCAGGTGTCAGTGGTAAAGAAATGGAAGAATTGACAGAGAAAGTCAGTCTTTTGGACATCAGAAAAATGGTTGATTTAAACATACTTAATAACCAGGGCCTTATTAAAGGTAAAGGAGTTATTGATTTTCTTGATAAACATTTACCTATAAAAAAATTTGAGGATCTGATTATACCGCTTAAAATCGTTGCCTGTGAATTTTGGAACCGGAAAGAATATGTTTTTCAAACCGGAGACATACTCCCAGCGGTCCGGGCAAGTATTTCAGTTCCAGGAGTATTTGAACCAGTGGTCATTAATAATACTGTTCTGGTTGATGGAGGAATAGTGAATCCTGTTCCTATGAATATTATCAGAAATGACTGTGATATATTAATAGCAATCGATGTTACAGGGACAAACGAACCACCTAAGAAAAATCCAAAACCCTCTATATTTGAATCAGTAACCATTTCTTTTCAAATAATGGAAAGTGCTTTTGTTGAAAACCAAATAATTTATCATAAACCTGATATCTATATAAAACCTAAACTAATGAATATTCAGATATTCGATTTTCATAAAAATCGTAAAATAATTGAGAGTGTAAGTAAAGATGTTACGGAATTTAAGAATAAAATATCAAATCTTTTAGATAATAAATCTAAAGGATTCATGCAGAGATTCAGAAGAAAAACCAATATAAAAAATTAAATTATATTATAAAAAAAACATCATATAAATTTAAATTAATGGCAAATAATAATGAGAAAAAATATCGATGGTGTAAAATTATATAACAGTTTTTTTTACGGGAAAAAAGAAGTTTTTCGGAAACATAAACATCTTAATAAAATTAATATATTCCCTGTAGCTGACGGAGATACCGGAACTAACCTTGCTTCCACAATGCATTCTATTGTTGTTAAAACACAAGCAGAATCCTCTGTTTCCAAGGTAAGTCGAAACATGGCAAATGCTGCTCTTTTAGGATCAAGGGGAAACTCAGGTATAATATTCGCTCAGTTTGTTTACGGCCTCAGTCACGAATTACAGGACAAGCATGAATTATCTGTAAAAGACTTTGTGAATGCTGTAAAACGAGGAGTTGAATTTGCTTATAGAGCAGTAAGTAAACCAGTAGAGGGTACTATACTGAGTGTAATGAAATCATGGTCGGATGCATTGCATTCTATACATAAAAAAACAACAGATTTTACTGAATTATTAAATCATTCTATCAAAGCAGCAAAAAAAACTTTACAGGAAACACCAAAAAAATTACATGTATTGGAACAAGCAGGTGTTGTTGATGCCGGAGCAGAAGGTTTTGTGAATTTTTTGGAAGGATTTATCCTTGGCTTAAAACATGCATCAAAACCAATATCATCAGTCGACGAAAATATTATGCTTGAAGACACAGAAGGGCATACTTTTGAAAGATATAAAGAACTTGCATACCGTTATTGTACAGAAGGATTACTGCAGGAAACAAATATATCGACTCATACTTTACGGAAGCAACTTTCAGATCTTGGTGATTCACTTATAATTGCAGAAACTGAGTCAATGGTGAAATTTCATATTCATACAAATTCACCTTCGCAAATTTTTTATTCATTACACAACCAGGGTATCATTGCTCAATCAAAAGTAGATGACATGAAACGTCAGAAAGAAATGCAGTTCCACCCTAAAAGCTCTACTGCTATTGTAGTGGATTCAGCCTGTGACCTTCCCTATTCTCTGCTGGATAAATATCAAATAAACATGATTCCCATAGATATTATTTTTAATAAACACCATTTTCTGGATAAAATGACCCTCAGTCCGGATAATTTTTACTCCCTGCTGGATGAATATGCAAGCTTCCCTACTACTTCACAACCCAGTATCAAAACTTTTGAAAAATTATACTCAATGCTGCTGGACAATTATGAACATATTATTTCTCTTCATCTTTCCAGTTCACTCAGCGGCACATACAATGCAGCCAAACTGTCAGCACAGGATTTTCCTTCCGGGAATATTTCTGTGATAGACACAAAACATCTCTCTACTTCCTACGGATTAATTGTACAGAAGGTTGCTGAATCTGTTAATATTAATAAGCCCTTTAATCAAATCACCACACTTGCTGAAAGTCTGCCGGAAAAAACCACTATTCTTGTAAGTGTAAAAAATTTAAAATATATGGTCAGAGGTGGAAGAGTCAGCCCCTTAAAAGGGACTGTTGCTAAATTATTAAACCTGAAACCGATCGTATCACTGGATAAAAAAGGTAATTCCACACTCTATGGTAAAGCTTTCAGTTTTAATGCTAACATCAAAAAAATCACTCGTATGGTGTCATCTCATAATAAAAAACAGCCTATAGATAAATATGCCATCGGTCATGCACATAATAAAAAAGAAGCAATAATATTAGAAAAAAAATTAACTCTCGTTCTGGGTAAACCTGCAGAATATATTATGGATATTTCTCCGGTGATTGGTTCACATGCGGGGGTCGGTGCTGTGAGTGTGTCTTTTATTGAAAAGTAAAAAAATATTATTTTCCCAAAAGACCAAGAAGCGGCATAAAAACAATCTTCAAGCCCTTGGGCATTTAAACATTCCATCACTCTGACGAGGCTGTCGAAAAACCCCGGGTGTCAATTTTTATTGACCCCGGGTGTTTTTATGTTAATTGTTTTTATTAAACTTAGACATTCAGTGTTATCGAAAAAATCACCAACAACCTTGATTTTGAACTTTTCCGACAGTCTCGACAGGGTCATGATCCTGTCAGAGTGGTTTACTTAATATAACACAGAGTCCACAAAGATCGCAAATTTATAAATGTTTATTTATTAAATACTTATAATCTTTTCATATCCTCCGCGATCTTTGCGTTTAATATATTTTTTCTTATTATACAGACATGCATTATTAAAAGTTAAATAAAATAATCATACAAAAATTACATTATTTTCTTTTTACTCGCTTAGGCACGGGATGTGCTTTTCTCACTGCCTGATTGCGGTGTATCCTCCTTTGTTTAAAAATTGCTGCTCTCCTGGGTTTATAATGTAGCCGGTGAATATGCTTAATTCTGTTTTTCCTGGTAAACACAAAATGCGCTCTGACTGTATATTTTTTAATTCGGGGTTTGTAAACATGTATCTTCACCGGAGCATGCCGTCTCCACCATTGAGGATACCTGCCCCAGTAATAGGGAGAGCGGTAAGGATGATAAGCCGGATGGTAAATTCTTTTAATTATAGGCCAAGTATGAATCCTAACTTCAGCAGGTGCTATAAAATAATCTGAACCATAAATATCCTCGTTTCCCTGGATCTGCATAGTATAGGAATCATTCTCATTTTTCTCTATCTCAATGATAGCAACATCCTGATATTCCTCTTCTTCCAAAGCAGCCTGCAAAATAATCAGATGAAGATCATCTTCAACTTCTTCCAGTACCCTGATAAAATCCACCTCATTATTTCCATCCAGATCAAGATTGTTAATACCTGTATCAGGATCATTCAGGGATTTTTCGAATTCCTCCAGGTTTTCTGAATCTTTAAATAATTCTCCTACTGCTTCCAGATCTAATCCCTGTTCAAATTCCACTGAAGTCGCTTCAATATTCACTTCTTCCTGAGCCCAGATAAAAGAAAAACATAAGAAAACCATCAAAATACTTATCACTGCTTTCATTGTTCCCTCCATAATTATTATCTTATCATTGAACTTCATACTCACATTATCATCTTTATTATATAAACGTTCAGTTTTCAAATATATTGTGATTATAAGATTGAATCCACTTCAATATCTTCCACCCTGACGAGACTGTCGAAAAAGTCTTGAATATGTCATTGCGAGTGTTTTTTACGAAGCAATCCCCTAGATTTTTTACCTAACTCAAGGAGATTGCTTCGTCGCTGCGCTCATCGCAAAGACGTCAGTTGACTTTTTCGACAGTTTCAACAGGCTGGTTTACTTAATACAAATTTTCACTGATATAAATTATTATTGTATTCTGTGTTCAATCCGTGTGAATCCGGGGCTTAAACCTACTCTACACCTCCCATTACTTCACATATACCTTGCCCTGAATAATCTTATGTGCCGGTTTTCCATGGATCATTCTTTCTCTGGCAAACTGTTCACCGCATTCAGGACACCTTAAATCACCATTGGTATAGTCATCTTTTATTCTTTTCTTATAACATTTGACCAGCAATCCATCACCAGCTTTATGATATTTATACAATAGTGTTTTACAATTAGAGCAATATACTTTTATGGTTTTATATTCCATTATACTGGATTAGACATAATGATTATTTATTTTTGACATTTTTTACGTCCGGAAGATATTCTTTAAACGTTTCTCCATAAATATCCCAAACAGTTACAAATAAGGCTGCAATGATGGGACCGACAATAAAACCTACTATCCCGAAAAGAGTGATTCCGCCAATAGTACTGAATAAAATTAATAACTCATGCATTTTTGTATCCCTGCCAACCAGAATGGGGCGGAGCAAATTATCTACACTTCCCACCAGCAATCCACAAAAAATAAAAAGACCGATTGCTTTCACAAATTGACCGGAAGCTGCCAGAATAATAGCAGCCGGAAGCCATATTAACGTTGATCCTATAATAGGGATTATTGATAAAACAGTCATAATTGTACCCCAGAATAATGCTGCCTTAATTCCCACCACCCAGAAAGCAAGTCCAGCCAATCCTCCCTGAATAATTCCTATAACTAAAGTGCCTTTGATAGTAGCTCTTGTTACTGAAGTAAATTTTTCCAGCAAACGTTGTTCATCTTTATTGGTTAACGGAAGATAGTACAGAATCTTATTCAGGATTATCCCGCCATCTTTTAAAAAGAAAAACATAGTATAAAGAAAAATAAAAAAAAGAAAAAAGAAATTAACAGTAGAAAGGGTGGCAGATGAGAGGCTGTTAAATAAAACTGTACTCATTTTGCTTACTATTACTCCTCCCCTTTCTATTATAAAGTCTTTATAGGCACTGATGGAATCATAAAAAGGTACAGACTGAAACATCTGGTCAAAGGTAGTAGGTTCGTTCATCCATTGAGTTATCCAGGGTTTAACTGACTGACTGATTTTTATAGCCTGACCTGCAACAACGCCCAGTAAACTCAGGAGGGGAATAAAAACTATAAGCACTATTAACAGTAAAGTAATCGCGGCACTTAAATTTTTTCTTCCCTTAAATAATTTTTCAAAAAATTTATATAAAGGCTGAAATAATGCAGAAAATATACCGGCCAGTAAAATAACAATTATAAAGTTCCGGATCATAGAAAAAAAGATAAATGATATAATAATTACCACCAGCAATAAGATAATTTTATTTAATTTATTCTGATCCATGCTATCCCCTTATAAGTAAGTTATTTCATTTTACCGGATTTTTTTTGCTTTTCAGCAAACACAGTAAATTCCGGACCAAATTGAGCCAAAAATTCTATACTGAATGATCTGATGGTATAGGAAACAGGTAGCAATACAACTGAACTGATATAAGGAAGAACTAATAATACAAAACCAATACAGCAGGTAAAAAAACCAAAAAATACTATACATACTGTCACCACCACAGTGATGATAAACATTACTATGCCAAAAATTATAAAAGAAGAAAACTGTTTGGAAAAAAGTGGCAGAAATTTGTTCCATGCTTGCATAGTGGATAAACCATGCTTATACATAATTGGAATAATGAAACTACCCACCAGCATAGCAACAAATAAAATCAGTAACATAAGTAATATTCCCAATAGAACCATACCGATAATAGTCATAAAAGGAAAATTAGAGGATACAGTATTTTCATATATATTATAAACTATGGACAAGCACTGGAAAAAGAATAATATCATTATAAAAAAACTTATCAGACCAAAACAAATACGCCATAAAAATAAAGAATTTCCCTGATCCTTAAATGCATACCATGGTTTTACCACCTGAGCCTGGTCATGAACAACATTATCCAGAAACATGAATTTACCCCTGGAACTCAGCCAGGTCAACACAATGACTATCCCGATAATGATTAGTATACCTATTACTATCAAAACAGCCCAGCCAGTATGATCCGTAAGCCAATTCCAGGCTGTATGTGGAAATTCAATAACCTCCCGGAAATCATCACGATCAGCCTGGAAACTTCTGTTTACTTGGTTTCCTCCGTGTCCATCCATTAATCCGGCTAAAAAAGCTGTGAAACCCACCACAAACCACTTACTGATATCAAAAGGCTGAAACAGAGCCCTGGTCATTCTTTTCCATCCACGTAACAGTGGATCGATATAAATCACCTTCATACATATTCCTTTCTAAAAATATTTCACATAAAACCTCTTATTTTTCATCATGACTTACGATTTTTTCTACCCATTAAGTACTACCTGCTTAATCTAAATCATTTTGCTCATTTTTAAAAAATTCTTTCCATTTATAGCTTTTCCTGCTCTTCTGTGTTTCTCTTT
>Ga0180433_10000676_pt1 | contig 58108 bp, 50 predicted proteins | sample SS_ome_8_FD_132980 | JGI IMG/M metagenome (GOLD analysis project Ga0180433, IMG submission 132980) | Hypersaline lake sediment archaeal communities from the Salton Sea, California, USA - SS_1_D_1 metaG | ecosystem: Environmental > Aquatic > Non-marine Saline and Alkaline > Hypersaline >... | reverse complement strand
TAAAGCCTTTAGCACTCACAGGAGCCGCCCTACGCTGCACAGCTCATCAGGACTATCTTACCATTTCGCTGCCCGCTGGTTAAACCCTCATTTCTGGCTGTTAGATGCGCTTAGTGAGCAGGGTCGGAGCATAAAGCCGGAGATCCAAGGCAGTGGGAACAAAAAGTGGATCAGGACAATCAACATGAAAGGCACCGCTGATGCTGAGCTTGTAGTCGACGTTACTCTCAGCGACCCAGCCAGTGGCAGTTTCGCCAAGATAGTAGCGGGGAGCGCGCAGGGGCAGGATACCGGATACTATGACACCACCAGCCACTTGCGAGGTGAGACAGAGGGTGCCGGAGGTAATATCGGCTTTACAGATGGCCACGTGAAGTGGCGGCATTTCAAGGAGACGGAAACACGCTATGGAGGCAATGGCATGCCTCAGCACTGGTGGTAACGAACCGACCGGCTCGCATCCTGCTAACGGCCCTGCACACGTCTCCCGCAGCGGTAATAAAGTCTTTTGTACCAACCTTTCTTCTACCGGCCTCCACTGGCAAGACCGATCCGCGCATAATCTAACCAGGCCAGTAAAATTCGCATAGTATAAAGTCATGCCTTCCTCCCGGCAACGATCGGGCCGTCGTGTATCTACCTGGGCTGATTTGTCGCTGGGGACGACCGCTTCGGGTCTTGGCCCCTGAAGACGCAAATATTCTCTGTCTTGGCTTGCGCCAGCGTTACGACCTTGAGGGTCTTACCCCTCAGTACAGTAGTCATACTTCTTTCCTTTAGTATGGAGTTCATCAAAGAGATCGCTTCTTCCAAAGGGATAGGCTGACGACTAATGACTGTTATACGACCGTTGTAGAGCGGCTCATCTGAGACAATGGTCAGTCCCGCGGCATCGGATAGGTACTCCAAAACGACTTGTAGAGGAGTATCCTGGAAGTTGAGTTTGATCTTGGTGGCGCTATTGTTCTTGACGACCTCGACGGGCTTGGCCTGAGTCTCGGAAGGAGGTGCGGAAACAGTCTGTTGGGCACTAGTATTCTGTCAGGATTGATTCAGTACCCTGTCATTCCCGCGAAAGCGGGAATCCAGAACCGGTGGCATCCTGGATTCCGCATCAAATGCGGAATGACAACCTACCTCATCGAAGTTGACAGACTACTAGCGTGACCTGACAGTAGTACAATTACTACTGCCCGCACCACGCTAATGATAATTGTTCTGACAGTATGTTTGCCGGCTGCGACACGGGCCCCACTGTCGACTGCACGGCACCGGGCACCGAATGTGTTTGAGTGAGGGTTGTCCTCACCGTCAAATTCTGGTATGGTGAGGCTTTCGGTGTGATGTGTGAGGGCCAATAGTGAAGTGAAGGACCGACCCGAACAAGAACTGAAAGGTAGTATCTTTGATATAAAAAGATATGCCATACACGACGGTCCGGGCATTCGCACGACCGTATTCTTCAAGGGTTGTCCGCTGCGATGTACGTGGTGTCATAACCCGGAGAGCTGGGATAGCGCTGCGCAGCTATGGTATCGCGCCGGCCGGTGCATACGATGTGGCAGATGCGTTGCGGTGTGCGAACAGCACGCTATCTCGCTTAGGGACGAAGGGCCGGTTACGGACGTCGCAAAGTGCGTGCGTTGCGGCCGGTGTGTAGAGACCTGTTTGGCCGGCGCCAGGGAAATCGTGGGCCGGGATATGACCGTGGCGGCGGTGGTGGATGAAGTGGCAAAGGACACCATCTTTTATGATGAGTCGGGCGGCGGTGTCACATTCTCCGGGGGCGAGCCGCTTATGCAACCTGAGTTCCTTGTGACGCTACTGGATAGCTGCAGGCAACTGGACATCCACACCGCAGTGGACACGACCTGCCATGCCGATCCGATGGTTGTCCGCACCGCAGCCGAGAGGGCGAATCTGTTTCTCTGTGACCTCAAACACATGGACCCCCGAAGGCACAGAGAATTTACAGGCGAAGATAACCGGCTTATACTGGAAAACATCAGGCTGCTTTCAGATATGGGCAAAGAAATCATGATCCGAATCCCGATTGTCCCCGGCTTCAACGATGATCAGGCCAACATCAAGATGACGGGTGAATTTGCAGCATCTCTGGGCACCGTTATCGGGATTGACATCTTGCCGTACAATAAGGGCGGGACAGAAAAGGCCAAGCGATTGATGCTTCAGTCCCATCGTATCACGGCCGCCCGTGTCCCAGACCATGAGGAGCTGATGATAATTGCTGACGCCCTTCGAAGCGATCGGTTTAACGTTAAGATAGGTGGTTGAACGCATGAACGAACGAGTGACAAACTTGCGCCAGCGCAGTGTCCAGGCCCGCCCATACATCTCCACGGAACGGGCGAAACTGATCACGGAATTCTACAAGAGCGATATTCCAATGCGTAAGTCCGTGCCGGTTTGCAGGGCGCTGGCGCTGCAGTACCTGATGGAAAACAAGACCATAACCATCGATGAAGGCGAATTGATCGTGGGTGAAAGGGGGCCTGCTCCCAAAGCCACGCCCACGTATCCGGAGCTCTGCTGCCACGACCTTGAAGACCTGCGGATACTTCATACACGCCAGAAGACCTCGTTTGTCGTGTCGGATGAGGTCAGACAAACCTACGAGAAGCAGATCATTCCGTTCTGGTCCGGCAAGACGATGCGCGAGAAAGTCTTTGCTGCGATGAGTAAGGACTGGCACCGCGCATTTAACGCAGGTGTTTTCACTGAGTTTATGGAACAGCGAGCGCCGGGGCACGCCATCCTTGACGACAAGATTTACCACAAAGGTATGCTGGACTTCAAGCGCAGCATTGCCCAAAACCGCAGCAAGCTCGACTATTTGAATGATCCATGTGCTTACGAGAAGGACCAGGAGTACCAGGCCATGGAGGTTTGTGCCGATGCAGTTATTACATTTGCCAGGCGGCACGCGGACAAAGCTACAGAATTAGCGGGAAGGGAAGCCGACCCGGTTCGCCGACAGGAACTGGAAAGAATTGCCGAGGTATGTTCACACGTGCCGGCCCACGCGCCGCGGGATTTCTGGGAGGCGTTGCAGTCCTACTGGTTTGTGCATTTGTCGGTTATCACGGAACTGAATACGTGGGACTCCTTCAATCCCGGCCGTCTCGATCAGCATTTGTGGCCATTCTACAAAAAGGATCTGGAGAGCGACACGCTGACACAAGAAAAGGCAAAGGAATTGTTGCAGTGCTTCTGGATTAAGTTCAACAATCAGCCTGCTCCACCCAAGGTGGGGATAACCGAAGAGCAAAGCGGCACATATACGGACTTCGCGCTGATTAACTTGGGGGGCGTCATACCTGAGGATGGGGCCGATGCAGTCAATGAAGTATCGTATCTGATCCTGGACGTGGTCCAAGAGATGCGTCTGACACAGCCCAGCGCCTGCGTTCAAATCAGCAAGAGAAATCCCGACCGTTTTCTTAGACGTGCCTGCGAGGTCATCCGCACCGGCTTTGGTCAACCATCGGTCTTTAACACCGACGTCATCATCAAGGAAATGCTGCAAGACGGCAAGAGCATGGTCGACGCGCGCAGCGGTGGCCCCAGCGGCTGCGTGACGGTAAGTGCGTTCGGCAAGGAGAGCTGCACGCTTACCGGCTATATAAACTGGCCCAAGATTCTGGAACTGGCCTGCAACAACGGTGTTGATCCCCGCTGCGGCGAGCAGGTCGGCTGCCGGAGCGGTGATGCCCGGCAGTTTACTTCCTACGAGCAGTTGATGGAGGCCTACAGGCGGCAGCTTGAGCACTTCATCGAACTCAAGATCAAGGGAAACAACATCATAGAACGACTTTTTGCGAATTTCATGCCGGCTCCGTTCATGTCTATTCTGATGGACGACTGCATCGCGCGCGGCCTGGATTATCACAACGGAGGTCCCAGGTACAACCCCACGTATATACAGGGCGTCGGCATCGGCACAGTTACCGACTCGCTGGCGGCGGTGAAGTACCACGTTTTCGACCAGAAAGATGTCCCTATGGAAGAACTGCTTGCAGCAATGGCGGCTGACTTTCAGGGTTACGAACAGTTGCACCACACATTAAAAGAGCATTCGCCGAAATACGGCAACGACGATGACTGCGCGGATACCATCGCAGAAGAATTGTTCAGTGCATATTACGAGCTGCTTAATGGACGCCCGAATACAAAAGGCGGCAGATATCGCGTGAACTTACTTCCCACGACCGTTCACATTTATTTCGGCTCGGTGGTCGGCGCTTTGCCCAACGGCAGAAAAGCCGGTCAGCCGGTTTCCGAAGGTATCTCACCGAGTCAAGGCGCCGACACCAAGGGACCGACCGCGATTATCAAGTCCGTCGCCAGGATAGACCATGCCCGCACCGGCGGAACACTGCTGAATATGAAGCTCAATCCCCAGGTATTGGCCGGTGACGATGGCATCGAAAAGCTCGCCCACCTGCTAAGGGCCTACTTCAAGCTGGACGGGCATCACGTGCAGTTCAATGTCATTGGCGCCGAGACGCTGAGGCAAGCCCAGCGCCACCCTGAGCAGAATCGGGACTTGATTGTCAGAGTGGCCGGCTACAGCGACTACTTCGTGGACATCGGAACAGAGCTGCAGGATGAGATTATCTCCCGGACGGAGCAGCAAGCATTTTGAGCCTCTCAATGTTGATTTTTACGTTTTGGTTTTTGCGTTTATAGGGAACTTCTATGAAAAGGGTGCCTACTGTCTGCTTTTTTCTCGCGTTGCCTCTTGTTGGCGGGTGTCACTCACTTGCGCAGGAGAGAGAATTGGAGCGTTTCATTGAGAGGACGGTCGACCGGGTGCAGCCTTTGACGATGCGGGCAAACCTGGCCTACTGGGACGCGGCCACGACGGGCAAGCCCGAGGCGTTCGCCGAACGGAAAAAGCTGGAGCTTGAAATCCGCAAGATATACAGCGACCCGGCCGGCTATGCTTATCTTAAGCAGAGCGTGCAGTCCGGCCGGATGCGTGATCCCCTTCTCGCCCGGCAATCGCAGAGACTCTATTATGCGTACCTGCAGAATCAGATCGAGCCGGCTTTGCTGGCTGAAATTGTGGACCTGGATACGCGGATTCAGCAAGTCTACAACAATTTCCGCGCCCGCCTCGAAGGCAAGCCGGTCACCATGAGTGACATCTACCTGATCATGACTACCGAGAAAGACTGCCACAAACGGGAACTCGCCTGGCGGGCCAGCAAGCAAGTTGGAGACGTTATCATCGATGACTTTATCAAATTAGTCAAACTTCGCAATCAGGCAGCGCGTAATCTCGGCTTTGATAATTACCACACACTTTCTATCGTCATAAGCGAGCAGAAGGTCGAAGAGCTCGACAGGGTCTTTCGAGAACTTTACCAATTGACCAACGAACCATTTGCTCACCTGAAAAAAGAACTGGATAATGTCCTGGCGGATAGTTACGGTATCGCCCCTGAACAGATAATGCCTTGGCACTATCACGACCCGTTCTTCCAGCGGACCCCTCTGGTTTACGAACTGGACCTGGACCGCTACTATGCGAACCATGATGTAAAGGCCCTTGCCGAGCAGTATTACGCCGGCGTGGGCCTGCCGGTGGACGACATACTCGCTCACAGTGATCTGTACGACCGCGAAGGCAAGTATCCCCACGCCTTCAGTCACGACATAGACCGTAACGGTGACGTGCGGGTTCTCTGCAATCTGCAGAACACGGAACGCTGGGTGGAAACCATCCTGCACGAGCTTGGACATGCAGTCTATAGCAAATATCACGACCGGTCCGAGCCGTGGCTGCTCCGAGAGCCGGCCCACAGTTTCACTACTGAGGCGGTGGCAATGTTCTTCGGCAGGCTCAGCCGCAATGCCGCGTGGATGCAGGAGATGCTGGGGCTGTCGACGCAAGAGCGCGAAGAAATCGAGAAGGTCAGCGCCAGGTACACTCGCTTCGGCCAGATTCTCTTTGCCCGCTGGGCGATGGTCATGTACAACTTCGAGAAACAACTATACGCCGACCCGGACCAGGATTTGAACAATTTGTGGTGGGACCTCGTGGAGAAATATCAGCTTCTCACACGGCCGCCGGGAGCGGCGGACGCAGGCTGGGCCTCGAAGCTGCATTTCACTACCGCCCCGTGTTATTACCACAACTACATGCTGGGAGAGCTGCTGGCTTCGCAACTGCATCACCACATAGTCCACGAGGTCTTCGGACTTGAATCGGACGCAGGGGTCAGTTACGTTGCAGACACGAGATTGGGTGATTATCTGCGTCGCGAGGTCTTCGGCCCCGGGGCGCGCCATCATTGGAATGAGATGATCGCCCGCGCTACCGGAGAGCCGTTGACACCGAAGTATTTTGTGGCACAGTTCATAGACTAAACAATGGTCTTTTTGATCACGATTCTGATTTACCTGTTCGTGCTGACCGGCATCGGGATATACAAGTCCCGGCAGGTCAAGACACAGGTGGATTTCTCGGTGGCCGGGCGGTCTCTTTCACCATGGATTCTGGTCTGCACGATGCTGGCGGTGTGGATCGGCACGGGCTCGATAGTGGGCTATGCGGGAAAGACCTACGAGACGGGCCTGGCCGCCTTGATACTGCCCGTGGGTAGTGTTATCGGCATGGCTATTCTGACCCGTATTGCTCCGCGAGCGCGCAGCTACGAGGTGGATTCCGTTCCGGAGATTATCGGTTCGGCTTACGGACAGACCGCTCGCGCCCTGGCGGTTGTTGCCCTGGTGATTGCCTACATGGTGATCGTCAGCTACCAGTTCAATGCCGGCGGAGCCGTGCTGGAAGTGATCCTGACCGACGAGACGGGCCGGCCTCTGCTGTCTGCACAGACTGCTACGGTTATTGCCGCAGCGTTTATCGTTACCTACACAATACTCGCCGGCCTCATGAGTCTTGCCTATGCCGACATAGTCACCGGCATCATCATCACGGCCTCGCTGCTTATCGCCTTTCCGGTGTTGTGGCTGAAGGCCGGAGGATGGGGCGGAATGGCCGGTTCCTTCTCCGATATGGCCAAGCCGGACCACATGAGGTTCTGGGGCGTTTACAGCAAGGCCGAGATTATCAATTACTGTCTGCCGGTATTCCTTTTGATTATGGGGGATGCAAACCAGTATCAGCGTTTTTTTGCCAGCAGGAATGCCAAGGGCGCTAAGACCGCCACTACGTTTATGATATTTGCGGTGTTGGTGGTTGAGAGCCTGATCATTCTGGAAGCCTGGGTCGCTTCCAGCCTCATACCGGATGCCGAGAACGGAAAGTACGTGCTCATATACGCAGCCAAGAACTTCATGCCGTTGGCTCTCGGGATATTCTTCCTCATTACGGTCGTCGGAATAATCGTTTCCACCGCCGACTCTTTTTTGCTCGTCCCTGCGACAACGGTTATCAGAGATATATACCTGAATTACGTCAACCCGAACGCCCCGGAGAAGAAGGTCCTGTTTCTCAGCAGATTGCTGGTGTTGGTGTTCGGGGTGATCGCGTATCTGGTTTCTCTGGCTTTTGCCCGGTCAACGACCATCTTTGAAAAGGCCTTGTACGCGTACACAATCTACGGCGCTGCGATTACCCCGTGTTTGGTCGCTGCGCTGTTTTGGAAGGGCGCAACCAAGCAGGGTGCTATCGCCTCGATTTTAACGGGCACGGTGACGGCGCTCTTGTGGGCCCAAATGGGCGCTCTTGGAGAACAGGTTCCTGCTTGGGCCCGCGCATTGGACGCGGTGCTGCCGGCAATAACAGTGTCGGTCGCCGCGTTGATAATAGTCAGTCTCCTGACAAACAAGAAGCGAGCCGGTACTTCGAGCTAAACAATGTTCCCGACGAAAGATTATGCCCAAAGGCGAAGGCGTCTGCGAGAGCAAGTTGAATCGGGTCTGATTTTGTTCCTGGGCAACGGCCACGCCCCCATGAATTACGCCGACAATCCTTATCCGTTCAGGCAGGACAGTTCCTTTTTGTATTTCTTCGGGCTGGACACGCCCGGGCTGGCCGCCATGATCGACGCGGACCAGGGCGAAGAATGCGTGTTTGGCAATGATCCGACCGTGGACGACATCGTCTGGACAGGACCGCAGCCTCTCCTGAAGGAAAGATGCGACCAGATCGGCGTTTCCACAGCCGCTCCGTTCGGTCAACTGCAGAACAGCTTGAACAAGGCCGTGAAGCAAGGCAGGAAGGTTCACTTTCTGCCTCAATACCGGGCGGACAATATTCTGCTGATGCAGCAATTGCTCAAAATAGCGCCCGCGACAATCCGGCAACAGGCCTCCGAAGCCCTGATAAAGGCGGTTGTGGCCCAGAGGTCCATAAAGACGCAACAAGAAATTGAGCAAATTGAAGCCGCTATTGACATCAGCTACGAAATGCACGTAGCCGCCATGAAACTCTCCCGGCCGGGTCTGTACGAACGTGAAATTGCCGGTGCGATAGAAGGCTCGGCCATATCGAAAGGGTCTCGACCTGCTTTTCCGACAATCTTTTCGATTCACGGCCAGACGCTCCATAATCCGTACTATGGCAATGTCATGAAGGACGGTGACATTGCGGTCCACGATTCGGGTGCGGAGTCTGCGCTTCACTACGCAAGTGACATCACGCGAACGATTCCAATCGGCGGCAAGTTCTCGCCCAGACAAAAGGATGTATATTCCATTGTGCTGCAAGCGCAGGAAAAGGCAATCGATGTCATAAAACCGGGTGTCGAATTCAGAGAGGTTCACCGCATAGCCTGTACTGTCCTTGCGGAGGGCCTGAAGGACTTGGGCCTGATGAAGGGTGATCCGCAAGAGGCGGTGCAGGCCGGGGCGCACACGCTGTTTTTTCCCTGCGGACTCGGACATATGCTGGGTCTGGACGTGCACGATATGGAGGCCCTGGGGGAAGATTATGTGGGTTACACCGAGACCATTAAGAGGAATCCGGATTTTGGCTGGCGTTTTTTGCGACTGGCCAAGGCCGTGGAACCCGGCTTTGTGGTCACGGTGGAGCCCGGCTTGTACTTTATTGGCGAACTGATGGACCGCTGGAAGGCCGAGCAAAAACATGAGTCGTTCATAAACTACAGCAAGCTTGAGAAGTTTAGGGATTTCGGCGGCGTCAGGATCGAAGACGATGTCCTGGTGATTTCCGACGGTTGTCGCCTATTGGGCATCCCCGTACCTAAATCTATCGAGCAAGTGGAGACAATCGCGTTATCGTGACGGTGACTGGCTCCGTGGCGCTACAATCGAAGGAGACATAACCGAGAATATCACAGGGCCGGCGTGCGGGCAGGCCGCTACACCCGAGCAGCCTGAACTCAAGGTTACGGACGCCGTGACCCGGCATCACATAACGTGGAAGTTCGGCGAGGTTGTCCAAAGAACGCGATCCCGGCACACATGCCAGAAATCCGGTCACCCGTGCAGTGGGAAGCCAACTGCGAGGTTTGTGATTTCTGCGGTCACAGCAATTGTGGGTAGGCAGGGCAGTTCAGAGTTCACGGGGCTTCGGGCCAACTTTCTGGTTTTGCCGGCACCGAAGGCGGGCGGACCGGCAATCCGTTCCCCGCTACCAACCTTTTGTCATGAAGAGCATATTTCTCAAAAAAAATGAATCGCACACCAGGCAAGACAGACTATGAAAGACAGAGTGAATAGGCCGCTTGAACAACTTGTTGACGGAATTCTGGTGATAGACTGCGAGAGCGGCAGTGCAATGGCCTTGGAGAAGTATCTGTCCTTGGACGAATGGGCCACATAACAATTCTTTTTAGACTAAATTAGGACCCAGGATCGTCACTGTTATGGTTGAAGCTTCAACTTGACCAAAACTGAGAGATACTATCGACGTCCGATGACCAGCGTTTGTTGAGACGGCTGGGTCACGGAGACAATGACGCACTGCGCCGTATATATGAAGAGTACATTTGGAGTTGTCGCTCATGAAAACCGCGAAAATGATGCTGGGAGTGTTATCGGTTGCCTCGCTGACCGTCCTCACGGGTTGCCGGACTATGCAGGAGACGGTCGCCTATAAGTCCACGGCCACAATCGCCCCCGCTGAAGAGCAGGATACCTATGTGGCGGAGGCTAAGGTGATGAGACTCAGTTCGTCCCACGGGAAGGAACAGGAGACTCTTCTCTTAGATCCTCGGCTCCAATTCAAGGTCGGTGAGGAAGCTGTAATTAAGGTTTCGGATGAGCAGGAGCAAACCGGTGTCTTCATGACAGTGTTTGTTCCGGAGCGGCAGAGCAGGCGTGCAGCCAGATGTTCTATCCACATCAAGGAGAAAGGGCAGACGAGACACCTGAGCATCTTTGAGTTGACGCTGCCGGTGGGTCAAGCTGCCATTCCGGCAAGAATATACTCTCGCTCAGACTAAATCGCTCATCCAAAGCGTCACTGTAGTGGTTGAAGCTTCGGCCCCACGAAAACCGAGAAATGGCATTGGTATCGGAAGACCAGCGTTTGTTGGAACGGCTGCGCGCCGGGGACAGTGGCGCGCTGCGCCGAATATACGACAAGTACATAGACGATCTGCTTAAGGTGGCGATGTCTCTTCTGTCCGATACTCAGACCGCAGAAGACTGTCTCCACGACGTTTTTGTTGACCTTGCGGGCGCGCCTGAAGATTTGATGATCCGCAGTAACCTGAAGAGTTACTTGGTAAGTTGTGTGGCAAACAGGGCGCGAGACCAGTTGCGAAAAGGAACGAGGCAATCGGCATATCAGCCGGAACAGTCGCCTCCCCGGCGGAACTGGTCAAACCCTGTAGAACAGCTCATTGACGCCGAGGAGTCCGCCCGAGTCTTCGAGGCAATGGCAGAGTTGCCTTACGAGCAGCGCGAGGTGTTCGTGCTTCGCGTCCAAGGCCAGATGAGATTCAGAGAAATTGCCGACGTTTTGGGTATTTCAATCAACTCTGCGCAAAACAGATACCGCTACGCCATTGAAAAACTGCAGACCATTTTGAATGAGAAACCAGAATGAACGCAGATGAGGTAGAACGATCAGCAAAGAATATATGGATCAACCGAACTGCCATCAACCACGCGCGTATTCTCGCCGATGCCGAAGCAGCTTTGGAGAGATCGAGAGAACCGGGGTCGGCTGAAAGTCAGCCGTCTATTTGGAGAAGAATTATGAAGAGTCCAATTACAAAACTAAGCTCTGCCGCGGTAGTAATCATAGCGGTAACGGTGGGTATATTACACTTTGGCGGTCCCATTAGCGGAAATGGCGTCGTGTGGGCTGAAGCAATCAAGAATATGGAACAGGCCAGTTCGGCCATAATGCGAGAAAAGCGAGTCTTCACGTGTAACGGGCAAGAGATTCCTTTTCTAAACTCAGATGCAGTGCGGTACTACTCTTGCGAATATGGAGCCAGGGAGGATATGTATAACACGCAGGGCTTCACGCTGTATCAGGTCTACTGGCTCACACAAGAGAATGTGCGTGTCAAAGTCGTGCCACCCATGCAGCAGTATGAACGCACTGAGTTGACCGAGGCCGAACGTGCGCTTTGGGGCCAACCTGGGTTCAGGGCCATAGTAGACTTGCTTAAGGCCGAAGACCCCACACCGTTAGGACGTACAATAGTCAATGGGAAAGAGACCGAAGGCTTTGAGCTGAAGGAGATTACAACCTCGAAGATGGTAGGAGTCCTTCCGATCCAGGTCGATAGTGGGGTGGCGCGATTCTGGATCGATGTCAAGACCTCTTTGCCCGTTCGGTATGAGGCCGAATTACTGATAAGCGATAAACTGGTTACTTCCATGACCGATGGCAAACCCATACGGTTAGCAGTCACAGGGCATGAGCTCCGGTGGAATGTAGAGATCGAGCCCAGCATTTTTGAGCCTGATGTTCCTCGCGATTTCACGTTACTGAAATCTGATTCCGGCGGAGCTGTTCTGCCTCAGGGTGTCGAAGACATCGGTACGTGGGTCCGGCAGAACCTTGGCCAGTACGAGTTCATCGCCAAGAGCCGGCGAGGTGTAACGGTCGTATTACGCAAAGAGTTTCTCGCAGATATAGCTGTCTTCAAGCTGCAAGGCGAGCCGAAAGATGTGCGGGATTTCTACAAGAAGCTGGACACTTACTTCATCGGTGCAGGAACCGCGAGTGGCGGCCGGTACAAGATCCTCAGCCCACAGTTGGCCAAGCACGTCTTTGAGCTTTCAGAGTCGAGTGACGTGTGCACACTTGTAACCCGGCCGAAGCTGATGGTAGGAAACGGTCACAAATACGTCATCAGCATCAACGATCTTGGATCCGTTGTGTTGCGTCCCATTCAGAAATACGGCGAGCGACACGTTGATGTGAGCTTTTCCTTCTTCCCTCACGGGCAGGAAAGCGTCGAGGCTCCCGGTGCAAGGCGGGCAAGTGTCGACATTCCCAGCGGTATAAAGACCGGGCCTGATGAAGCTGTACTGATTCGGTGTGAAGAACCTGAAACTCTGGTTCTGGTCAAGGTCGAGCAAGACTGAGCGGTACTACAAGATGGCCACAAGACTCAATCGCAAGCGTCCACAAGGCCATCCATGGGCTGCTGACGACTTCGTCCGTGCGTGGCACGGCGGCAAATGTTCCGCATGGGGTATTGTACCAATTCCGGACTTCCCCTTTTGGTCTCAGCAACGCCATGAGGGCAATTATGACCTTAATGCCTACGTTTGTGATTGGCCTGAACAAGATCCTTTCACCGGTAAGCCGACGACGCAGACCCAGAGATACGCCTGGCAGAATGTTACGTTGGTTAATTAGCTCATGAGACTACAGACCGTCTTAAGGCACATTACGGGGTATGTTATTGGCTTTGGGATGTTTATGGTCGGCGTTCCGCTCGGATTGTATTTCGTTTCCGCAATGCTTGATCGGTATTTGCCGATAGGTCTCATTATTTAGTGACAAGCGGACCATATCGTTATACGCGAAATCCGATGGCGTTCGGGGCGCTTTCATTATATGTTAGCTATGAGTGACAGGAAAGCAGTTCAGCGGTCAAAGAGTGGTATTTTGCGTGCATAGGCAGTTATGAAGATCAGGCAACGCTTTTTTGGGAAATTGTGCTCTGTTGGGAGAGATATCAAGCAATTCGAGAAAGACGTCTATGACCATTGGGCCGACGGCTATGACCGGTCGATTTGGGTTCCTTGGCTCAATAGCTGGGTGGACGGTTTCGCCAAGGACATCCCGCAAGGTTGCTCGATAGTTGACGTAGCGTGTGGAACGGGAAATGCGCTTTTGCGACTGGCCAGGAAGGAACCCTGTTTCCTGGCAGGCATAGATATATCTGTCCAGCTCATTGACATAGCCAAAGACAAGCTCTCGGGCTTGCCGGCCGATCTTAGAGTTGGCGATGCCGAATCGCAGCTGCCTTGGCCCGATGGGACCTTTGACGTGGCCATTATGACCGCGGCAATACATCATTTCCCCAATCCGGAGAAAGTGTTGCGTCGAGTCTTTCAAGTCTTGAAGCCAAAGGCGAGACTGATTATCGCAGATCCGTTTTTCTTTTTTCCAATCCTGCAAATTGTCAACTCGCTCCTATGGGTTTATCCTGTGAACGGTGACCTCCATTTCTTTAGCCAGCGAGGCCTTCGCAAGCTCGTTGAGAGATGCGGCTTTGACAACATTGAGCAAGAATATGCTGCCTTCTTTGCGCGGTATACTATAGCCAAAAAACCTCACGCCATGCCGTCTTGATGGAAAACAGAGTCGCAATAAGTCATTTCCAAGAGATGTCTGGCAGTAGTCCTGTCGGAGTTGATGGTCAAAAGCATTGAAATCGCACCGCATGTTGTGCTATTGTAGAGATCATGGCATCCAAGAGTACTGTTTGCGAAGCTAAATGGGGAGTTTTACTGAAGGGAGAGCACGAGATGACTCGAAGACTTGTGAGTACGAACAGACGAGTACGGAACGCATTCCTATTGACGATCCTGCTGGCAGTTAGTGTATCCCTGGCGCACGGAGCAGGTATTGAGATATACCCGAAAAATCCCACCTATTGGCAGTATGACGGCAAGCCGGTCATGCTGTTGGGCGGCACGGATGATGAGGCCCTGTTCCACTGGGCTGGTGACATGGACTTGCTGCGTGCGCAGCTCGATCGACTCGTCGGTTGCGGGGGAAACTATGTGCGCTGCACCATGTCGGTCCGGCAGGGTGACAATCCGATCTATCCCGTGCGCGAGCAGCCGTATGTCAGGTTGGACGACGGCAAGTATGACCTAAACGAATGGAACGGCGAGTTCTGGCGGCGCTTTCGGGTCTTCCTGGAGCAGTGCAAGCAGCGCGACATTGTGGTTCAGATCGAGCTATGGGCCACTCACGATCTGGTCCACTTGAAGTCCGACACGCCGGGTGTGTGGCCTACGCATCCCTTGAACCCCAAGAACAACGTCAACTATGGTTTCCATCCGGAGACGGTCTTCCCGCGTCGACCCCGGGGCAATATGAACGATGCGTTCTACCAAACCATCCCGGCACTGAAGCACGACCGAACCGTGCTCAAATACCAACAGGCCTTCGTAGACAAGGTTCTCTCGTATGCCCTGAAGTTCGACAACGTCCTGTACTGTGTCGACAACGAACAGCGTCCACAGCACCCGTACCAGTGGGGCCATTATTGGGCGAAGTACGTCCAGCGTCAGGCCTCACAGCAGGACAAGACAGTCTACGTTTCCGAGATGCACCGGGATTTCACCACACCAAGGGACAAGAGTCTGAGCCGGACCAAGCGCATGGTCGGCGGCAAGTTCGCCTCGTTATTCGACTATCCCGGCATCTACTCATTTCTCGAGCTGTCGGAGACAAGCACGCGGTTTAGTGATTACGATGAACTGTGGCGAAATCTCGAGGTCATTCGAGCATACACGGCGCAGTCCCCGCGTCCGATGACCAACGTCAAGGTCTATGGTGGCGGCGACAAGAGCACATTCCGTAAGCGCCTTCCGACCATCCATCGGTTCTGCGAACTGGTCTGCGCCGGTCGCTCGGCGGTGCGCTTCCATCGGCCTGTGCGTGGCGGCGAGAATGGTATGGGCCTAAACGCCGCGGCCCAAGCCTGCCTGGAGGCAGTGCGTCACTTCTGCGACCTGATCGAGCCCTGGCGGTGCACACCAAACCTGGACTTACTACGCAACCGTGAAGGAAATGAGGCCTACATGCTGGCCAAGCCTGGCGTCGCCTATGGCATCCTGATGACAGGCTCCTACGGTGACGGCGTGGTGCGAATCGACACCGGCAACCACTCTGGGGCATACGCCCTGACCTGGATCAACCTCGAGACCGGGCGGCCGCTCAAGGCTGAAATGGTCAATGCTGTCGACGAGGTCCGTATCAAGGCGCCGGCGCGGGGCAGCAAATACGGCTGGCTTGCTGCCCTCGTGAGGGAGTCACGATGAGCTTCTGAACCTCCAACCCGATCAGCACATCAAGAGTAAGAACTCTGACAGTTACGACACTCATATTCAGGCGGCGGTCGCTGGGGATAGCAGTTTTGTTTTCATCTATTCGGCCAGCGACGCTCTCTATGAAAAAAGGAAGGCAAAGACAAGGCTCATAGATTCTCGTTCGCCGTCACCGGATTCAATGTGTTCTGCAGCAGGACTATAACCATGCCAATCACACGGTTCTTGTTTTATTCATCAGGACTCGATTGCTTTATGGAAGGCGTTCACTCGCGGGGATGTGAATAACGGTCAATGCACAGGCATCCCACGCCAGGCGTCTGCGTTTCATGCCACCGAGGTTGCCATTCCAGGTGATGTAAAGCTTGTCGCCGGATGGACTGACCGCGGTGCTGAAAGTGCCCAGCGGTGTGTAATCCAGCCTTTGCTTGAGTAAGGGGTGAAGAAAAGCGACCACCTTCTTGCTGCAGGTCCTAACATCGAACTGTACGATAGCACAGCCGTCTTTTTCACTGTCGCCGTGTGCGCCGGGGACGTAATACAGATATCGCCCCGTCGCATCCACATCGATGGTAGTGATATAGGTCGGTTCTCCAACAGCCGCCGTTCCTATGCGTTCGGCCTTTTCCGTTTTGGTATCGAAGCGATAGATCACTGCATCGTCCCTGGATACCGTGTACACGACACCGTCGGGCGTCTCCTGCGTGGCGGCTCTGAGGCCCAACTTCACGTCGAGTCCGACAGGGCCATCCTGATCGGGATAGTAGCGGAACAGTCGGCCGGCCAGTCCCGGTGTGAAGTACACGTTGCCTGTCGATTTCGAGAATATCATGTATCGCGCCGGGCCGCCGTAACCGCTGTAGAGGACACTCTTTTTTCTGACGTCAAAGGCAAAGAACAGGTTTCGCTTGTCTCTGGAGTCTCCCGCAGCGGTCCCGCCATAAAATATCAAGCGATCCGGGTCCAGCACGCTGCAGGGTATGCATTGTTTACCTGCAGGGCCGTGCGCGACAACCTCGGTCAGCCCACTGTCGGGATGGTGTCGAACAATCCAGTCTCCTTTGTAGCCGTACTCATCTGTCGTGACTTTCGTTGAGCCGCGGTGCGTCGAGAAATAGACCCAGCCGTCACAGCCAATATCCAGTCTGCTGTGAATCTTACCCGGGCTGTACTGACCGTCGGGGACATTGAGCAATTCTCTCAGGTCGACGATCTTCTTGAGCGTTTTAGTGGCATCGTCGTATTCGTACACAAAAGCGTTTCCATCCGGGGCTTTGTGGTCTCCGATCGCAGAGTAGTACTTGCCGGGCGTTGCTACTCCGTCGCCCCAGTTGGACCAGGGATTACCTTCATAGGTTTGGCCCGGGTAGTACAGGAAATCGACAACGGGAGGAACTTGCGCAATCGCAACACCCTTGATAGAAGCCGGGGGCTTGAGCAAGTCCGCCGATGTGAGCGTCACAACCGTCTTTCCATCCGGCAGAACGGGTGCCGAAGCGGCCGGCTTGGAATCCAGAGCATTCTCCCCGACCAGGACATACGATCCTGGTCCCACCGAGAGCAGCAGCGTCATCATTGCGGTAGTACCGATCGTGTGCGGGGCCCGTTTCGAAATATGAAGCTGCTGCGTAATACAGTTTATTATCATTGTAGAATCGCAAAGTCATCGAGAAGCAGACGAGCGTCTTGATCGCCGGCAAATACGAGTTTGAGGTTGTCGAGCACGCCATCTTCAAGGCTCGGACCTTTCATATCCCAACCGGTGCGCGCCTCGATAGCACGGAATTCAACGCTCTTGACCTGTCCTTTGTTCAAAGAGCCAATTTTGTAGCGGCAGTTGTCCTTGAGCTTCTTTGACCATATCAGCACCTGGATGTCGCTGACATCGCTAAGTGCCTTCAATTTGAAACGAAGAGTCGTCGAGTCTTTGACGGGTACGGAATACGTGTCCCATACCCAGCAACCTTCTGGCCCACAGGCATACGCATCGGAGCCGTCTATTCCTTTCTTTTGCACAACGCCGCCCGCGAAGCCGCCGGGGCTGTCTTCAAACTTCTGTGAGTAGGCGACCTGGTTAGGTTCGGCGATCAACAGGCCGGGTGTCAGAAGGGCGCTTCTTGATGGGACCGCCCTTTTCTTGCCGCTTTTGGGCTTGCCGTAAATCGGCCCGATATACTCGGTGGCGATTACAATGTCGTCAAACCAAACTTCCATGACGCGGCGCTCGGGGTGCGGGTCTTTGTTATGCCGGGCGGGCTGGTCAGTGTTGTAATAGAGCAGCCAGAAGCTGTTGATCTTAAGCTTGTCGCTTGTGCGCCAGCGAAAGCCGGTGAATCGGCCGTAGAGTTCGCCGTCGACCCAGAACGCCTGCTCGCCGTCCGTATCTGGCGGGCTGGAATTGGCCTTGAGCATCACCTCCACACAGTACCAGCGGCCCGGCACAATTGGCTCTTGCTTTCCATGGTAGACCGAACCCCACTTCGTCTTCATCTCGTGCCAATACGTGTAGAAGTTCCACACGCCCGGCGGTGGGAACTTGCCCCAGCGGCCGGTAGGTTCGATGCCCGTGGAGAACTTCGCGTCGCCCGGCGGGGTCTGGCCTGCGCCGCCCTTGGGCCAGGGTGTTGGCGTGCGGTCTGCGATGAGGTGTACGAAGTGATGAATGTAGCCGGTCTTTTCGTGAAATTTGACGTAGAAGCGGGCGTACATCGTATCGATGCCCTTGGTATGCGTATAGAGATGAGCGTTATGCTTGAACCGGATCGATTTATAGCCAGGGGAATTTGGATGAATATCGTCAACCAGTGCAACATTCTCCCGTAAATATATCTGGCCCCACCGAGCACCAATCTCCTCAGGCCCGCCCGTCTCAAAGTCTTCGACAAACAGCACACGCGGGTCCTGTTCAATGCCTTCATCCCCTGGATAGAACCGGGCCAACCCAGCACTTTTCGCGTGACGCGCTGGCTGCGAAGTGTGCAGGTGCCGATCGATATCTCCACCGCTTTGGGCAAAGCAAGCAGGCTGATGCGAGGCAAAGGTCATTAGGGCAAAGGCGAAATTCACGACCGTCCAAACGAACCGATAACCTTGCGGGATTATTCTTTGGACCATTGTATCGAATCCTCCAAAATATTACCGTCCATCGCACAGAAGTACATACTATCGCGTCTGTGCGTCACGTCCAGAAATTCCTCCCGATGTTCAGAGCCACAAGGCCTCTGAGTACCGCAATCATCAATGGTGGTCTTTATATCGGTGCCGATAAGAATTTGTCTGCCGACAGTCTCTTCAAGGGCCTGGTCGACGATACCCGGATCTGTAACCGCGCAACAGAATCTTAAGCAAGCGACAGGACTGGGAGCCGGAGAGACTGCCAGCTCCGCTCTCTTCATACTTACTACTGCGTTAAGTCCCTGAAATACCCACAAGAAATCTAGACCGGTCCCACCAGCCTATTCAAGCCGGTGCGCACACGAACCAAGCGGATTCAGTGGGATTTTCGGTGTCAGCCTGATTCTCGGCCATCTTGCATAAGCGATTGTCAATACGGATCTAATCGCAATTGCCGTGAAACTTGGAAACCCGCACACTTCGACTATTTGTTAAAGAGTAGCGGATTTTGCTGTTTGTATGCCTTGTTGTATCAGTTTATGGCCCAAGGGATGTCACTAGGACATACTGTTCTTTTGTCTGGAACAAAAGGAAGCTATACCTCGTAAGCAGAGCGTCCCTTGGCTATCTCTCCAATGTGCTTGACCGGGTCAGCATCCATCTGGCGAGGCAAATTACCGAATTGACGCCATCTGGCTGGATCGGCGGAATTCCATGCTTGACGTGGATGCCATCAAGGACTGCATCCTTCGACTTTCTCAGATGGCCAGCGAACACGACGAGATCGCCGAGCTCGATATCAATCCACTAACCGTCTATCCGCAGGGAAAGGGGCGTGTGGTAGCCGATAGCAGAATCTTGCCACGGAGTCCAACATAGTCACGCCACCGAGTTCGAATAGAGGGATTTTTTGCTTGACACGAGCTCGTCGTTTAGGATATCATGGCGACCCGCCTGACGTAGACCGGTAATCTCGCGGATCTTCGCACTGCATTTTTTGAATGCGAAGAATAGTCAGATAAGAGTATCTTCTTGGGCAGCCCATTAGGGTCACAGCCGCCGTGAAACCTGGTTGGGACCCTCAAAAAGGTCACTCTGGAGTATGAAAGGATGCGCCTCTGTCTAAGTCAGGATCTGATTGAACGCTACGTAGCTGCGAAGTGTTCATCCGATGAGAGGCAGGTGGTGGAGAAACATCTGGGCTCGTGTGAAACCTGTAAGGGGCGAATGGAGGCGGCTCAGCAAAACACGGCTATTGAGCCACCAAGCTCAGCAACCGCTGATGCAAACGGCATCCACAAGACACATGAAGAAACACAACGCCTTCAGGATGACTGTCCTACGCAGGCATTGCCGGAAGCTACTGCGGCCGCTTATGCCAAGGATGCGACTGCTGCGCCGTGGGAATCCATGTTTGAGGGGTACAAGGTCGTAGAGGAGATGCCGCGCGGCGGTCAGGCCGTCGTGTACAAGGCAGTCCACATAGCCACCAAGACCAATGTCGCCATCAAGGTACTGTTGTCCACCTTGTTGGCTTCCGCCCGGGCCCGCTACTACTTCGAGAGAGAGGCGGAGCTGATCGCCAGCCTCGACCATCCCAACATAGTCAAGATCCGTGACAGTGGAATTATCCATCATCAGTACTATTTTGTGATGGAATACATCCAGGGCCAACCGCTAAATCGCTACGTGCGCAGAGAGAAACTGTCTTTTCGAGAGCGGGTGGTGCTTTTGAACAAGGTGTGTTCGGCGGTAACGTACGCTCACCAGCAAGGAATCATCCACCGTGACCTCAAATTCGGCAACATCTTGGTGGACGAGCGTGGCGAGCCGCACATACTGGATTTCGGACTAGCCAAGGCGATTGGACTGAGTGAACATTCCAAAAAAGACGCCGTCGTGACCATGACAGGGCAGTGGTCGGGTACACTGAGCACGATGTCTCCGGAGCAGGCAGCGGGCAGGACTTCCATGATTGACGTACGCACCGACGTCTATTCCTTGGGCGTTCTACTCTACCACTTGTTGACAGAGCAATATCCCTACGATGTCAGCGGCTCGACTCTGGAGGTATTGCGGAACGTTGAAACTGCTGAGCCGGTCAGACCCAGGCACATCATCCGCAGATTCGACTCGGATGTTGAAGCTATTCTGCTTGCTGCCTTGGCCAAGGATCCCGCCGAACGTTACCAATCGGTTGCCGAGCTGCAAGGCGATATCGACAACTGGCTTGCCGGTCGACCTATACGCCTCAGGTCGGTTAGCACCTTGTATTTGCTGCGCAAGATTGTTACCAGACACCGCCATACCAGCGCGGTTGCCGCGCTGTTGCTGCTGACCGTTCTGAGCTTTGCGTACATCAGTTTTGACTTCTGGATGGCGGCAAGAAAGGAAGCACGGAAGTCCAACGCCATTATTGGGCAGTGGTCTCAATCGTTTACCGACCACAGCGTATTCGCCGGATCTATAGCGTTTACTTACTTCCTCCAACTATGGCATGAGGGGGCCGATAAGGCTGCAGCATGGGTTGCATCATTTCTGCCGGATGGTTCGAAAGAGAAAGCAGCCGCCGCATTTTTGCTTGATAGCGAATCACCTACACAAAACGAAGACTCTTTTCGCGCGGCCTTTCCGGGTGAGAACCGCTGGTTCGCCGAGTTCGTAATCGGCGAGCACCTCCGCAGAGAGGGAAATCGCACAGACGCTATTCGCGCCTATCGACGCAGTTACGACGCAATGCAACAGTTACCGACAGCAAGTGTTTCAAGAAGCGACAGGTGGCTGGCCAGAAACGTCGCCGCTCACTTGTACGAGTTGACGAGTAAGACGAACGCAACCGATCCAGAGGCGCATATAGAGGACCGTAGTGAAACACCAGCCCCGAAAGTCGCCTCCCAAGGACATGGAGGTTAAGACGGATCAGACTCGGGATGTAAGAACCCTGAGACGAGAAAAGACAAAACTACAAGTACAAGATCGCAAGGGCTTTACGTTGATAGAGCTACTTGTCGTAGTGGCCGTCATCGCTGTGCTCCTGGCGATTCTCTTTCCTGCCATGCGCAGGGCCAGGGCGGTGGCCAAACGGATAGGCTGTCAGAGCAATCTGAGGCAGATCGCCTTTGCATGGCACATATATCTTGATGACCATGATGGGCGATTCTTGCAGGGCCGCTATGCGAACCTGGAGTACGGCGGCTGGAAAGGGACACGAAGCCCAGGCGCCGAGCCTCTTCCTCGTCCGCTCAACACGTATCTGGCGCTGCCGCCTATCGTAGAGACCGAAGACGGTGCGGAGGTCTTCTGCTGCCCCGGCGACCGCGGGGGCGTGCCGGGCTATGCGCTACGAGAGAAGGCCTACCGGTTTCAAGGAACGAGTTACCAAACGAATATCATGCTAATCGGACCGGATACAGTTTTGGTCCTCAGTGATAGATTCCAGCCTTTGCATGAGGAGGTCAACGAGCGGCTGCAACACTTGACGGTGAATGCCGTAGACAATCCTTCGCGTTTGCTATTGATCGGTGACACCGGGTGGATCAATCAATGGAAGCCAATCCCTCATCCAGATGAAGAATGGAAGGAACTGGCGGAATGGCACGGACGAGTAGACTGCCACAATCTCGCCTTTCTGGACGGCCATGTGGGATTGCTGTGCATCGAGAAGGGCATCTACGTCACCGATGCATACAGTATACTACCTTTCGAGGGACTCTACGAGATGGCTCGTGAACTGCAAGAACAGTGAGTGTAAAAACCGTGTTCATGCGTGGATACAAGTTACTATTTCGTAAAAGTCATGGAGTATTCCTTGGCGCAGCGGTCACACTTAGGTACAGTACGTAGCATTGTAACCGCTCACCATAGTCCGGAGGAGCGTTAGCCCTTTGGTGAACTGTCCCCAGCCGTTCACCGGGCTATCGTAATCCGCATGATTATCGTGGGACCTGCGTCCCGCTGCTGCGTCTGATGCCGGCAAGTGTAGGTGATGTCACCAGCGCGTACCGGCTACGGCAGATCGGATTTGCCATAGGCCGGCGGCAGAAAGCGGCGCCACGTGGTGTGGTAGTTGTCAACACGTTACAGAGGAGTTGGAAGATGAATACATTGGAAGCGAGTATCAGATTTGTGGGCGTATCTCTGATTCTTTTTGCCTGTGTCGGGCCGGCCCAAAGCACAGTGTCAGGTCTCGTCGTCGAGATGTGCACCGTCACACCATCGGCAGGGCCGGGTGGCTCTATTGATCCTTCTGATCCGGTCCAGGTTGAGTGCGGCGGCAGCCAGCAGTTCACCGCCCACCCAGACGTCGGCTTTGAGGTGGATAATTGGCACCTCAACTGCAATATTGTTCAGGTTGGCGGCACTACCTACACGCTCAGTGACATCAAAAACGGCGACAAGGTCCGCGTCGTATTTAAGCAGTGCCGGCACACGGTCACGCCTTCGGCCGGCCCCGGCGGCTCTATCGAGCCTGCTGACCCGGTCCAGGTCGATTGCGGCGATAGCCAGGAATTCACCGCCCATCCAGATGCTGGCTTCGAGGTGGATAATTGGCACCTCGACTGTAACGTCGTTCAAGTCGGTGGCACTACCTACACGCTCAGCGACATCCAAGCAAACCACAGTGTCCGCGTTCTATTTCAGCAGTGCCGGCACACGATCACGCCTTCGGCCGGCCCCGGCGGCTCTATCGGGCCTGCTGACCCGGTTCAGGTCGATTGCGGCAGCAGCCAGGAGTTTACCGCTGACCCCGATGCCGACTTTGAGGTGGATATGTGGTATCTGGATGGGGATGTCGCCCAGACCGGCGGGACCTCCTACACCCTCAGCGATATCCAGGCCGATCATCAAGTTCACGTTACATTCGAACCGTACCGGTATACGATCACCCCGTCAGCCGGTCCGGGCGGCTCGATAGACCCCGATAGCCCCGTCATCGCCGAAGCCGGTAGCAGCGTGATATTCATGGCTCAGCCGGATGAGGGCTATGAACTGGACCTGTGGTACCTGGACGGCGGTGTCAATCAAGTTGACGGGGCGAGCTACCTACTCAACCACATCCAAGACAATCATGAAGTGCACGTGACATTTAAGAAGCTGTTAAGTGACTCCCTGGGGACCATCGACTTTGCTGATGATGACGAGTTTGAAAGTCGCATTGCGCACAATAACCTGATCATTCCACAAGACCCGGATATGACCCGAATCCACGTCCAGCGCGTGGCGGATCTCGACGGCACGATGCTGATGCACTGTCTCATAGACCTTGACCCTTCCTCAGAGACATACTGGCAGATCATCAATGCTCGCGCCAAGGGATTGTTTGGCCCGACCGATGCCGATGAGATACTGATTACATTGAAGTACTTGTTTACTACTTCCGGGCCGGACGTTGAATTGATAATCTATCTTTCGGATGTGGCCCAGCTCTTGGACCACGATGATCCTGGACGTGAGCAACATTACCTTGAGGTCGCTCGCATTCCGGCTCCGCCCGCGGGTCGACCCGGCTCAGCGGAGAGCGGCCGGTTTGCCGTTTTTCGCGAAGTCGTCTCGACCGGACACCTGGATCTAACAGACGCGACGTATGTAGAACTCGAATTGATCGAGCCGGAATCAAGCAACTCCGTGTTTATCGACAGTTGGGACTCGGCGGTACAATGCTACGGTATTTGCCTCGATCTCAACTGGGATAATTATGTTGATGTGGCTGATTTCCTGACGGTCATAGGTGAATGTGGACATGCTGCTGTTGGTGGCCGAGCCTGTTGTGAGGGGGTCTTTAGCAGCGACGGTGTCATCGACACCTTCGATGTGTCTTCCTGGGACTGGGCGTTGAATGCCGACAACCGCCTCTTGAACTACTGCAAGGTGCCGCTTGTCGACGAACCAATCGCGAGCACCGGCGGCGTCGGCGGCTTCTTTGCCACTTCTGACAATGCTGCGGCATCCGGCGAAACCGTACCGAATAGCTCTGCAGCAGGCACCAACTCAGCCGGGACGTCCTTCATCGCTTTTGATAGTCCACCAGCGCCTGCTGAGACTGTAATTAGCAGCTTGACCGACATAGTGTTTCTTGGAAAGAGGGCAACCAATGACGCAGTCGGCAAATTGGAAGACCGCCTGTACAGCTTTCGCAAAGACGGCCAGTATGATCAATCACTGGCACCACCCTCGCAGCGATGTAACACCAGACTCGTGCGGGATCGCGCAGGCCAGATGTACATCATCAATTCCGAATCGGGCGTGCTACGACTCGACGAAGGTAACGAGGCCATTGTGCCGCCGGGTGCGGTTGGGCCGAGCGGTGGTATAGAGCCGCGCTACGGCCAGCCAGCAAACGTCTATGTGGGGATTCAAAATGACGGCCCTGATGCATTCGGGCGACCCATCTTAGACGTGGCCTTCGATACAGACTATGCGTACGTCGTTCCGGTGGTGGTGGCGCCTGACAGCAACACGCCGTACACCGCCGCTGCCAAGCTACAGCTTCTGGATGATGCAAACCCGCCATATCAGATCGTCGCCTTGTATGATGACCCTCCACTTGGCAACGATAACCAATACCGTGACCGGCTCCGGGAAATCGAGGTTGACAGTGCAGGCAACGTATATGTCCTGAATGTCCACGCACTTAACGAGAGCGACATTCTCTGGCGATACAAGCCGGACCAGACTGTCGATCGGTTTGACCTGGGCAAACCGGACACGGCCAACCACGTACCCTCACCCATCGCGATGCATTTGTCGGACACTACGGACACGTTGTATTTGGCGTCGGCCAGACTCAATCCGGCCGCCACCAGCTCAGTCATGGTGTACGGCTTTTCCACTAACGAAGCATTGTCCTTGCAACGGTCTATCACAGTCACCGGTATGCAACACGTGGCCGCGATCACTGAAGACCCGGTCACCGAGTCTCTCTGGGTCGTAGGCTTCAACATGGACTACGTTCCAACGTATCCTGTACCATACCAACTGCCTTTTTACTACCCCTGCATAGCCGAAGTTGCTGAGGGCAATGATACAGGCGAGGCTGTCTCTCTTTTCGATCCGGAGTCGCACGATTTAGCACTACCGATGTCAGCCTTGTGGATTGGGTCTTCGTCTTCTTGTTTTCCGGAGGATTTCCCCTCGCATAATGACTGGGTCGCACTTGGTAAGCCCAATTGTTGGTGCCAGCCTTACCAGTGTGATGGTGACGCAGATGGAGACGTAGGAGGATGGTGGCAGCGCCAATATAGGATCTATCTCGGCGATCTCAGTGCCATCACGGACAACTGGGGCAAGCCAATTGATGACCCAACGTTAGATCCGTGCGCTGACGTTGATCACAAAGCCCAAGGCCCCGCGCAATACAGGGTCTACTCAAACGACTTGGCCGTAGTGCTAAGCAACTGGAGGAAGACGGATGAGGATCTCGCCGGTGACTGCCCGAGACCCGAATAGTGCTGGGCTTCAAGTCAAACCCAAAACCAGACCGCCTCCCATGAAGTGAGCCCTGTCAAGCGTTCCGTCGTTAAATCGTGTAGCGAACCAACCTCCCATTCGCGCTGACGCTATACGCCGCACACTACGCTGGTCCTGTTCGCTCCGGACGCCCATTCTCCTTTTCGTGGCTCCCAAAGGGCCAAGGTGCAACATGCAGGCTGTCCGAATGTCCATGATTCACGACATCACGAAGACCTGTATTCCGGACTCTGGTTAGTAACCGGCTAGGCCATAAATTGTCATCCACCCGGCAATGCCGAGCTCACGATTCTATTTGAAAGCGTTTTTCGTTCTCACCCTCACAATACGGCCCGCAAGGGCCAGAGGGGCAAGAACAAAAATGCGATCTTTTAAGCAGCTTTGCTCACCAAGGATGAACAATACACCGTCTGATCTTTCAACAGCCTATAGGCAATCATCAACAGCTTGCGAGCTAAGGCCACTATCGCCGTCCGGCTTGCCTCGATGAGAAGCTACCTTGCTGTACCAGCGACGCAGGCGGGCGGTGGAACGGCTCGTATCACGCACCACTAAGTGGGCAATCTGAACCCACACCGCACGAAGCTCACTGCGGCCTTTCCGACTGATAGAGCCATATTCTGTCCGCTCCCCACTGCTGCGTACCGTAGGACACAATCCCGAATAGCTCACTAACTTGCGGGATGTATCGAATCTGTACACCTTGTCGGTCTTCCGGCGGCTTTCGGCGATCAGCTTGACCTTCGCGGGGTTCACCACCGTGACCTCCGCTCCCAGATCCACCAGCAGATCGTAGATCCAGGCCGTTTGGTTGCCCGCCTTGATGGCCACGCGAAGCCCGTGACGCAGATATGGCCGCAGCCGCTGGCGGAATACGCCCGCCTTGGTTGGAATCTCGCCGGAGGTTTTCTTACGTCCCTGGCTGTCGGTGATGTAGATGTAACTTGACTTCATCGCGATGTCGAGCCCACAATAGTACATGAGCCAACTCCTGCTATAAAAGGTAGTGGATTTGAGGCGTCCCTGTGACGACCTCGTATCAATCCCATTCTACCAGAGCCGGGTTGGCTCACTTCATAGCTTCTCCTTTTGCCAGTGCTACTGCAGTCGCAGTGCTACTCTGATTCTGTGTTGAAGTACCGTCGCATATCCTATCATCAAACAAGCAGCCGGCTTCCTTCAATAAGTGAAGTCCCTAATATGGCCCCGTTAATTCCTGATGCCTTCAAATGGTGGTGACTGGATGCGGATTGGCCGTGCCTTGCATCCGGTGGCTGAGCCAGTGTCGCAGACGCCGGGCAACGGTATCAAGCTCGTGCTGCTCGGCAAATGAGCTGGACGCCTGCGGAACAACCACAAGCCTGTGCTCGACCTTCAGCATGTCCACGGCTTCTTCGTTGATCTGCTTGATTGCGCCGTCTTGGCCGGCAACGGTTAACAGCACCGGTGGTTTGACTTCCGGCAGGATGTCCCGGGCAAGGTCCACTCGGCCACCTTGGCAGGCAACGGTATAGACCAGCTCCGGTTTCTGAAGTGCCGCCACCAGAGCGGCCACAGCCCCGACGCCGACACCGAAGTAAGCGACATCGAGGCCCGCAGTACGCTCATTGTGAAGCGCCCCCAGAGAGATATCCGGAGTTTCTACGATCAGATTTTCTTCGTGCAATTTCTCTCTCGCCATAATCGGCACTCGGTTTATACTTAGCGTATTTGCCTCGCCACAGCCCCGGGCCATATTTTGCACCGCGCTCTTTGCACCACGAGCCGACAGCGCATGGGCTACCGCGACGGCCCGGCCGGTTCGCTGATCGATTCCAGAGCGGCCCCGGCGAGTTCATCCTGCTTGGTCTTGGCTGCGATGTCACCCAGCGAGACGATACCTGTGGGAGTGCCGTCTTGATTGTAGACGATGAGGCGCCGGACCTTGTTCTCCTCCATCAGCTTAGCCGCCTGCTCAACGCTGTCTTCTTCCGAGCAGCGAACCAGTTCAGAGCTGATGATGTCCTTGACCTGCGTGGACGAGGGGTCACGGTTCTCCGCCAGGCCCCTGACCACAATGTCGCGGTCGGTTATCAGACCGATCAGTTTCGCGCCTTCCCGGATCGGCAGGACACCTACATTGAGAGACTTCATCTTTAGTGCCGCGTCATTCAGTGAGCTTGTCGAATCGGTCATTTCAAAATCCGTCGTCATGATTTCTTTAGTCTTCATCTTGCATCTCCTTTTCTTCTTCTCACTTGCGTTCCTTTGAGCCTGTTGCGGCCGCAACGGACACTCGACAACTCGGCGCAGATTTCTACATCACGCCGCCTACACTTACGCGCCAATCTATTCACGCCTCTTTTTCAGCGAAATCGGGTTTCTACGCATTATGGTATGCGAGAATGCTTAATTGCCCTGACAACCGGGCAAACACATAGTAGGCGACACGTGTGCGCGATTGCAGGGGTAACGCAGTTCTCCGCTCGTCGGGTGGTTGTGAGGACTTTCCTAAGGCGATTTAAGCACTTGCCCTATAGTATTAATAAGTGCCTCAACTTACAGTTGCGAAACAAGGTGCTGTGTTTAAGGTATCGCGCATCACGAAACTACAACTTCCGGGCGCCGAAAGAAGCCGCTTTACGAGAAGAGAACAAAGCGCTGCCGGGAAAAGGTTGTGCGGCATGGTAAAAATAGCTTTCTGCTAACAGGAGGTCCTCATGTATGTAGCTCTAATAGGTATATGCCTAGCGGCAGCGGCAGTGCTATTCGTAGTCGGCAGGCAGAAGCAGCGTGCATGGCCGGTCGCCTTGGGCATAGCGCTGGCGATCTTCACGATTGCTTTCTTCTGGTTTCTCAGCTTCTGGGGCGAGGTTCTCTGGTTCGAAGCTGTCGGTTACAGCCAACGGTTCTGGACGGTGGTGTTGTCAAAAACGGTCCTCGGGCTCCTGGGCGCGGGCGTGGCGGCCGGGCTTGTTCACCTGCTGACTTGGGCGATCAACAAAGACCGACGATTCCTCCGTATCGGCTCCAAAGTGATTGCGGCCTACATCGGAGCCCACTGGGGCCTCGCTAACTGGGACACCATTCTCTTGTACCTCAATCGGGTCCAAACCGATGTGCAAGACCCGATTCTGGGGCGCGAGACCGGGTTCTATCTGTTCGTGCTTCCGCTGTACGATGCGGTATACGCGTTGCTGGTGTCGGTTGCAATTATTAGTGTGATTGCCTGGGCTATAGCATTGTTCCTGCGCGTTGACGAACGAGACATTCGGTTGCAGGTAAACGCATTCAACGGCAAGCAAGGTCAGCGATATTGGACTTTTTATTCGGCTGTAGCTATTCTGCTTGTCGCACTGGCCTGGGGCAAGTATCTCGACCGCTTCCATCTGATGTATTCAACGCTCGGCGTGGTGGCGGGCCCCGGCTGGACCGACGTCCATGTTCGCCTGCCGGCCTATACCATCATGATGGTGCTGTTGCTGATCCTGGCGGCCTTACTCGTCATTCCGTCGGCCTGGCGCTTTGCCGGACGCTGGGCGCAGCGGCACGGAGTAAATGCAAATGTCCTTCCCTTCGCGCCCCTAATCGCCAGCGGAGCCATCCTGGTGATCGCCTGGTTCGTGCTCTTGCTGCTGGCGCCGGGCTTGTTGCAGTGGCTGCGCGTCCAGCCCAACGAAATCACGGCCGAGAGGCCCTACATCAAGCACAACATCGAGTTCACCCGCCGTGCTTTCAAGCTGCATACGATTGAAGAGCGTGAGTTCCCTGTGTCTGAACAATTCACTAAACAGATGGTCCAAGACAACAAAGGGACGTTCGAGAATGTCCGGCTATGGGACTGGCGGGCACTGGATTCTGTGTACGAGCAATTTCAGGAGATTCGGCTGTACTATGAGTTTCGCGATGTGGACGTGGACCGCTACACCGTGTCCGGCGACTACCGTGAAGTCATGGTCTCAGCGCGAGAGATGAATCTGGCAAACCTGCCGGCCCCGAGCCAGACCTTCGTCAACAGGCGCTTCAAATACACGCATGGGCACGGTGTGACGCTTACGACTGTCAGCGAGTTCACACCCGAGGGCTTGCCGAACCTTCTGGTCAAGGATATTCCTCCCAAAGCCGAGTATGAAAGCCTGAAAGTTACGCGGCCGGAAATATACTATGGTGAGCTAACCGACACCCACGTAATCGTCGATACGCAAGAACAGGAGTTCGATTATCCCAGCGGCGAGCAAAATGTCTATACGCGGTACGCGGGCGACGGCGGGGTCCGCCTCCATAACTTGTGGCGCCGGTTCTTGTTCGGCTGGAAATTCGATGGGACGCGCCTTCTTCTATCCAGCTATCCCAGGCAAGAGAGCCAAATCCTGTTTCACCGGCGGGTTCAGGACCGTGTTCGGCTCATCGCCCCGTTTCTGCAGTTTGACGATGACCCCTACGTGGTACTCGCTGAGGGCAAGTTGTACTGGATTGTGGACGCGTACACCACGTCGGGGGACTATCCCTACAGCGAGCCTTTCTATTCAGGCATCGCCGGCAAATACAGGCCCGGCCGAAATCTTTTCGTCAGCCGACGGCGGCTGCGCGGCATCAACTATATGCGCAATTCCGTCAAGGCGGTGGTGGATGCTTTCAACGGTTCGGTCAATTTCTACGTCTTCGAGCCGAATGACCCGTTGATCCGGGTCTGGCGAAATGTCTTCCCGGATGTATTCAAAGATCGCTCCGAGATGCCCGAAGAACTGCAGACCCATGTGCGTTATCCTTCCGATATGCTGCTGACGCAAGGACTGGTCTACGCTAAGTATCACATGGCCGACCCCACGGTGTTCTACAATCAGGAAGACTTGTGGATTCGCGCTACCGAGAAGTACTATGGGGATGTCCAACCGGTTGAACCGTACTACATTATGTGGGAGCCCCCCGATACCGACGACCTGGAATTCGTGCTGATGCTGCCCTTTACGCCCAAGAACCGGCAAGTGCTCATCGGCTGGATTGCCGGCATGTGCGATCCCGGCAACTATGGGCGTCTGCTGGCCTACAAATTTCCAAAAGAAAAACGCGTGCTCGGCACCCAGCAGATGGAAACCAAAATCGATCAGGACAGCTACCTTTCGGGCCAGTTGTCTCTGTGGGACCAACGCGGCTCACGGGTCATCCGCGGCAATGTTCTGGTGATTCCGCTCGAGGAAACGTTGATCTACGTGGAGCCGATCTATCTGCAGGCTGAGACCGCCGCCTATCCGGAGCTTCGGTTGGTCGCCGTCATGCATAATGACAAGCTAAGTTATGCTCCTAAGTTCGAAGATGCAATCAATGGGCTATTCGGCGAGGCCGTCAAGCAGCCGGCGGCACCGACCGCGGGACCGGAAGCCTCCTTTGAGCAGTTGGCAAGGCAGGCTAACAAGGCATTCGAGAACTACCTGACGGCGCTGGGCGAAAAGAATTTCAACCAGGCCGCAAAGGAGCTCGAGACGCTACAAAATGCACTGCAGCGCCTATCAAAGGCCCCGTCAACGCGGACCGATGCGAATGACATGAAATAATGCAAGACGTACGCGAGATGGAAACCGACCTACATGCGTTATCTCGCGAGAAGAGTCAAGGTGCCAAACAGACGACGACCCAACTTCTGCCGTTGGGTGACATCTGACGTTCGGCTCAAGGTCTGCGTGACTGGTAGTTACAGGATTGCCCCGCTATGCGGTTACCGAAATCAGGCACTGTTGAAATCGTTCCCTCCGTGCTTGCGGCAGACTTCGGTCGGTTAGCTGCTGAAATCGCTGAGGTCGAATCCGCGGGCGTGAAGGTGATTTAGTTCGATATCATGGACGGCCGTTTCGTACCAATATCAGCTTTGGCCCCCGGCTTGTGGAAGTTGTACGGCGTCAAAGCAGTTTGGCATTCGATGTGCAGTTGATGATCGTCGAGCCGAGGAAATACGCACGCCAATTCATCGGGGCCGGTGCGGATCGATTCAGACATCAGGATCATACCGGGGCAAGAAGTCAGCAAATCACCCGCTTTGAATCAGTAATTCCCTTATTGGCGGAGCTACAGCGATGTGCGATATTCAATGCGACATTTTGACGTTTCGTCTTTGAAAGGTGACATTGAGATGAAAGTGTATATAAGTCTGATTTGCCTTGCGTTGGCGGCTGGGACGACCGCCTGTCGAACGGCATGTGAGGTCAACGAAGACACATCCCGCTGGGTAACGGGTACAGTCAAACACATCGAATTGGAGGGCGGGTTCTATGGTATTGTAGGCGACCAAGGCAACAAGTTTGACCCGGTCAATCTGCCGGACCGCTTCAAGGAGGATGGCCTCCGTGTGAAAGCCTGCATGAAGCAATTGGAGGATCGGGTGTCTTTTCGCATGTGGGGCACGTTGGTGGAAATTATCGAGATCAAACGGTTGTGAGACCATATTGCGTGTGCAAGTTGAACATGGAAGTTTTCTGACACTGTGAAAGGAATCGAAATGAGATGGAGTATGGTAACATTTGCAGGGCTGGTGATAGGTGGTCTCCTTCTGTGCCACGGTTGTGGTTCAGGTATACACGGCGCCGGACGCGACACCCAGGCCAAGTATGCATGGGGGACGCTGAAGGCGCAGTTGGACTATCCCATCGAAACCACGTATGAGGCCGCCAGGGAAGCTGTGGATGAACTCGAACTAACGGTCTCGCTGGACGAGCAGGACGATGTGGCCGCACAGATCCTGGCTCACGATGCGCAAAACGACGCCATTGCAATCAAATTCGAGGCGCTGCCCGAATCCAGAACGAAAATGAACATCAAGGTTGGGGATTGGGGTGATAAGAACAAATCCAATGTGATTTTCAATCAAATCGTGGGAAATCTGGGTGACAGTGGCTAAGCGAAGAGAGCGTGTTCTTAATGGGATTGTCGTGAGTCGTACCGGCTGATACGAAGTATTGTTCATAGTGAACTCATGAAGGGAGGTGGATATGAGCACAGCAACAAAGAGTGCATGGTTTGTGGAAAGCTCACCGCAGATTGGCAAGCTGTTTGAAGAGTTCTACGAGGGCTGCAAAGAGCAGGGCGTCCTCGACAAAAAGACGAAGGAATTGCTGATGGCGGCTCTGGCCTGCGTGTTCCGTTGCCCGCACTGTGTCGAAGAGCATATTCAGGGCGCTCTGGAAGCCGGGGCATCAAGAGAAGAGGTCACCGAAGCGCTCTTGATCGCCGCTGTCGAAGGGGCCGGGACGCAGTTGGCCTGGAATAAAGAGACGTTCATGAAGTATCTCAGTCCATGATGAGGCTGATTAACCTTCGAGCTCCGCCATTATCCGCCTCAGTTTGGCGAAATCACGATTCATGTTGCCATGGATTCTCGGGAATCGCATGGCGGCAGCGGGATGGTACGTTACCAGATATTGCTGTGTCTGATAAGTAACCACCTTTCCGTGAAGGTCTGTGAGGCTGGCTTGTCTAGCGAGCACATGCGTGGCAGCGACTTTGCCGAGCAGCACGATGAGCCGAGGTTTGAGAATTGCTGTTTGTGCCTGTAGCCAGGTGTCGGTACAGATGCATAATTCTTCGGGGCGCGGGTTTCTGTTCTTTGGCGGTCGGCATTTCCGGCACCGCTGAATGCCTCGATCGAGACTCTTGAGACGACGCTGTTTGTCGTCTGTATACATCATGGTCTCCGGGAGAGCGACCTTGGCTATGCGGAGTGTATCAAATGTCCCGACGCAGGAAAAGCATCATCAGGATAAGTGATTGGAGAGCCGGTTTTGAGCAATCGCCCTATGGCGGCGTTAAGGGGATTGTATGAGCGCAGCAAATGATACCCGCAGCGGCAAGGCAGACAACGCCCAGATAGCCGATACGCTGCAACGCACAGCCGATCTTCTGGAAGCACAGGGCGAAAATGCGTTCAGGGTTAGAAGCTATCGAAACGCAGCCGAGACCGCGTCGGCGACATCGGCCCCGAGAAGGCTGAAGGTATTCGCGTGGCCCTTTCCGGCATGTTGAGTCGGTCTTCCCGGCGACGTATGCGGCAGCGCTCGACAGAGGCAACCCAACAAAAGGAGGAACCCACGATTGCATTGCTTCTCGATGTCGACCAGACCTATCGCCGCAAGGCCGAGCAGGGCAAACTCAGGAAAATCGCCCCCAAGCGTTTCAATCCGAAACAGGAGCGGTGGCTACCCATCATGAAGACGAAACGCAAAGCTTGGCAGTTCACTGCCTTGTTTTCGAACACCGCACGGGCGCATGAAAGGGGCAAGACGGATGACTGGGTAGTGCTCTACTACGAGAAAGACGGCCGCGAGAGTCAGTGCACGGTTGTGACCGCCGAACGCGGCAAGCTCCAGGGCAAGCGAGTCGTCCGGGGTAGAGAACGGCAGTGCCGGAAGTATTATGGTGTCTAACTTTTGAAGAAGACTTGGAAGCCGCGGGCTTTCTGGCTTAGCTTGCCGTTCGCGTCTCATCCATCTCGCGATTCGCTCAGATAACTGCGTCTTGATTTCAGGAGAACGGTTCGTTGCTCCCGGCGCCGGTCGTGCGGCTGCGGCGCATGACCAGTGCCGATGCGACGGTTGCCGATCCGCTCAGCAATAATTCAATGCCGACAAGCAAACCGATTACCCACGCTGCCGCATTGGGCAGGCCCGTCCAAATAATGACACCCAGAGCTGCGGCTAAGATTCCGCTGAACATAAGCCAGCCCCATCCCGGCTGGGGTTGCATGTGCAGTGCAAGCGCGATTCTAAATGCGCCCACAACGACGAACAGGGCCGCGAGCAATATGGTCAACGTCAAGGCACCCTGGCGCGGAAACACCAGCAACAACACGCCCACCAACCCATAGGCCGCTCCAGACACGGCTCGTAGGGCCATTTCCTTGGGCATTTGGCCTGAAAACGCCTGGAAAATGTGCGCGGCACCGACGGCTACGAGAATTATGCCGACCAACACATTGATTGTTAAGGTCGCTACAAACGGCAGGATAACCGCCGCCGCTCCCAGGGCGATTGTGATGACCCCAACAGCCAAGACGGCGCGCCATAGATTCACTTCGGCCTCTCTCAGACTCGCACGTGCGTTTAACTGTTCGATTGGTGTTTCCGTTCGCATGGCTCAGTCCTCACTCTGCGCAATTCGTCACAGATTCATCCGCGGCTTCCTTTTTTCTGTTTCTACCGTACCACAGAATAGCGTGACAACTGTATTAGCGCTGCCACACCGACATCCCCTCATCAGACATTGCTTATGTCCGCTTCCGGGCATCGATCCGTCAAACAGCGGAATTCTTATCATTTCTTTGTGTCATGCTACATGAAGTTAGTCCCGGCGCAAATTGGAGATATCCTTAAAAGGCCTCAGTAAAATGCGTACAGGGCGTGCGCTTTCACCAATAACGAAGCGGTTTTACGTCTGCGGCCCATGATGGTCGGGTTTCGTATGGGCGGCAGCAACGGGATTCAGTTTTTTCCGAAGACGGAATTAAGGACTATGCCCATTTTGTCTCTGCCCGTGTCATGCCATCATGGGTTTTTGAATAGATGTCTTGTAGTAATTCAAATTTGCCGTTGATGAGAATCTATGACAAAGGAGCGTTACGGTGTTGATCGGTTTGACGGAACTGAAGACATATCAAGTTACTTCAAGGGGTGGAGAAATCGGCAGAGTTGCCGACGTGGTCTTCCCGCGAGGCGAATGGGTCGTCCGATACATTGTTGTAAGGTCTGATGAACTCGAAAGGAAAATTATATTGCCATGCTCATGTCTGGAACAGGCCAACCGTCGCAAACGCCTGTTGGAGGCCGACGTCGAACGCAGCCAGGTGGAAGCAAGTCCGGATTTGGATTTGACCAAACAAATCGAGCATCAGGAAGAGCAGGATCTCTACGAGTGCTACGGCTGGCCGCCGTACTGGCTGCAAGAAGAGCAAGATGTCACCCCAACCGGTGCGCTTTCGGGCGAGCCGGAACAAACGGGCGGTCCCGACCAAGCGGAATTCAGTAGCCCCGAGTTGCAACTGGCCACGGACTTGGTAGGCGCATACGCCGTTCACGCCCACGAAGGAGAATTTGGTGTCCTGCAGGACATTGCGGTCGATGATCAGACCTGGATGATACCATACTTGGTGGTGGATGCGCCGGCAAAGCACAGTTGCATCCTGGTTGAAACCGACCGTGTCAGCGAAGTGGATTGGGTCACGAAGGAAGTATACGTTTCGCTGCCGGCCGAGACGCTTCTGGACAGCCCAGTGTATCATTCACAAGAACCGCTGACTCCGGAACTCGAGCGGAGCCTACACGAATACTACGATAGGATAAGGAGAATAACGTAACGGATGTAGTTGCGCCAACGGGCATTGAGATCGACGCCGTCAGTCCTGTATAGCATGATGAGTACAGGTCGGTGACGACGGGATATGCCGAATTGGTTGTAACGTGACAGTGAAGAAAGGAGGTTTTTGCATGGCTCTCGCTACACGTGCAAGTGAAGACATTAAGAAAGATGTGGTCGACCAACTCTACTGGGATGACCGAATAGATGCTTCAAATGTGAAGGCGGAAGTTACAAATGGAGCGGTCACACTCACCGGCAGCGACATCGAAGTATCTGTTCGGAGCGGTTGGGTCACACTCAACGCTTCGGTGGACGCCTATTGGAAGAAGCTGCGGGCCGAAGAGATTGCGACTACACTGACGGGTGTGCTCGGAGTCACGAACGAGCTTGCGGTCGTACCATCGGATGCGTACGAAGATAAGTTGATTGCTGACAACATTGTTTCAGCTCTCGATCGAAATGTCCATGTTGATGCTGAATCAGTAGACGTGCGTGTCAACGACGGTGTAGTGACACTGTCCGGCAGCGTTTCCAGTCTCCCGGCGTTTGTCAATCGGGCTTCGGCTCTGTGGCGGCTGCCACCCCGGCGATTGTGGGACAATAAATAGTACGAATGCGCAAGATACTCTATGAATCATGCTGGAAAGTGCAAGGGTAAGTCACACTATGGATGTTCCCTTAGAGCTTAGTTTCAAGGGCATTGCGAACACGAGTCAAGTCGAAGCCACTGTGCGGGAAAAGGTGGGCAAGCTCGAGCGCATCTGCGGTCACCTGACAAGCTGCCGTGAAGCAGCACTGGAGAATCGTTCCTGCTGTCCTTGTCGGTCTAACAGTGGCTGTCATAGCAGTGGTCCTGGTTGAGTCGCAAGATGTTCTCACTCTCGGCAGGGTCAAGGCGCACGCTGCTTCGCTGAAAAGCACCGCCCGACAGCACAAGCTTAGCACCGGCCTTGTCTTCATGCTCGTTTTTGTCGTGGTAAATGTGTTCCTGCCGGCGGCGGCGCTGCTGACTCTTTTAGGTGGATATGTTTTCGGGGTCGTTCGCGCGGCCTTATATGTCGATGTTGCAACCACCGCCACCGCTGTACTTTGTTTCACTGCGAGCCGGAATCTCTGTGGAAAATGGGTCCAGAAACGATATGCCGATCAGCTCGAGTCCCTCAATACACATATCGCTGAATATGGGCACTGGTATTTGTTGGTGGTACGGCTACTGCCCATGGCACCGTTTCTTTGGATCAATCTCACGGCCGGTGTGACAAAGGTTAAGCTGCGGACTTTCACGTGGACCACAGCCGTAGGTTCTATCCCCGGTATTATCATTTTCAGTTATGCCGGCAAGAGCTTGCTGAGCATCAACGCGGTCGAAGACGTCTTCACGCCCCACGTGGTCATCGCTATAGCATTGCTCGTTGTTTCCCTCGGCTGCGTTTTGATGGTTCGATTGCTGACTAAGAAAGGGTAGCAGACAGGTGAAATTCCGATTTGTCCCTCAAACCGCCTCATTCTTCTCGTTGACCTGCCCTGGCGTTCTCAAGCACCATGGCGGCAGTGATAGAACCGCAACCAGACGGGAAGTAACCTCCGGGAATTTGTGTTGCTTTTGTCCAGATAAGGGCTTATAGTACAGCGCAAATTGGTTTTGGCATCCCGCGCAGAGCGAATAAGCAGAAAGAACCACGTACTTTTCTGTGCGCCGTTAGCGAGGGAAATGAAGGAAACAGCAATGGTTGCCGAGAACAAAAAAGCGAGCAAAGGAAGCGAGCAAAAAGCCGCAACCACAAAGAAGCCGGCAAAAACCAATCCCGCACAGATAGCCAAGGCCCGCACGGGGATTTCAGGGCTGGATGAAGTTCTGCACGGCGGCTTTGCCGAAAAACGAACCACCCTTATCAAAGGCGCAGCCGGAACCGGCAAGACCGTGCTGGGGCAGGAGTTTCTGTACCGCTCGGCAATAGGCGGCAAACCGGTGATTCTTGTTTCTTTTGAGGAAACAGCCGAGGCAATAAGACAAAATGCGCTGGCCATGGGCTGGGACATCCCCGCTCTGGAAAAAGCGGGAAAATTCTTCCTGTGGGAAGCAAAAATCGACCGAACCGCAGTCAGCAGCGGCGATTTCAGCATTGATTCCCTGCTGGCGGTCATCAAAGGCAAGGCCCAGCAGATCGGTGCCGAACGGCTCATGATAGACGCCATCGACGTGTTGATGCGTATTTTCGAGGACCCGGTGAAGGAACGAAACGAGCTGTACCGCCTGCATGACTGGCTCATCGAACAGCAGCTCACAACCATACTGACGGCGAAAATTACCACGGAATCCGACGAGACCTACCGCTATGAGTTCCTGGATTATATGGCCGATTGTGTTTTGCTTCTGGACCTGCGGGTCACGCACCAGGTGGCGACGCGGCGGCTGCGGGTGATCAAGTATCGCGGTTCGGGGTTCTGCTCGAACGAATACCCCTATATTATCACCGGCGGGGGCAACGTGATTATGCCCATCACCACGATGCAGCTTATGCACCGAGCGCCCGGAGAGAAAATAACCAGCGGCAACGCCGAGCTGGATAAGGAGCTGGGCGGCGGCTTTCATCAGGCGTCGAGCATCCTGATATCCGGCCCGACCGGTAGCGGAAAGACCACTCTGGCGGTGACCTTCACCGAAAAGGCCTGCTCCCACCGCGGCAAGGTTCTCTATGTCAGCTTCGAGGAATCGCAGGAGTCCATCGTCGCCGCGATGCTCAGTCCCGGCATCGACATGCGCCCGGCCATGGAACAGGGCGGACTCCAATTTCATACCATCATGCCCGAAGCGCTCGTGCCGGAAGAGCATCTCTACAGGATTTTGCAGAAGATAGAGGAATTTCGGCCTAACCATATCGTGGTTGACGCCATATCGGCGTGCCAACGCATGGGCACCGAGCAGGCGGCTTTCGACTTTCTCGTTCGCCTGATAGACACGTGCAAACAGCGAAGTATCACCTGCTTGATGACGAACCAGTTGGATTCTAATGAACAGCAACTTAATATCAGCGGCATAGGAATCTCATCCGTCATTGATACGCTGATTACGCTACGGTTCGTCGAAGTAGATGGAAAGATACACCGGGACTTGGTCGTTCTCAAATCCCGTGGCACGCACCATTCGAACCAGCATCACCTGTATCTGATTACCGATAGCGGCATAGACATCCGTCCTGTAGAAACCAAGACAGGAGCGAGCTAATGGAGATTTCAGAAAAGACCGGTGGGCGGCAAGGGAAAAAACGGCCCGCACTCGAATCGCTGGGCGGCGATCCACGAAAGCAACCGCAGTACCAAATGCGTCTGTTTGTTGCCGGCAATGAGCCGAATTCTGCGATTGCCCAAAACAATATTGAGGAAATATGTTCGGCGCATCTAAAAGGAAATTTTCAGCTCGACGTGATTGATGTCTTCGAAGACTTCACCGCCGCTATCCAAGAGAGCATTTTAGTGACGCCCGCACTGGTCATTGACAAACCGAAACAGATGACCATTTTCGGAAACCTGCAGGACAAAGCCAAAGTCCTTGCAGCGTTGGAATTGCTATGAAGGACACAAAACCGACATACGAACAGCTCGCATCGAGGTTGGCTGAAGCAGAGAAAGTGATCGAGGCCATCGGAAGCGGCCAGGCTGATGCGATAGTCTCCCAAGACCAGGTCATGATGCTACGCCTGAAAGAGGCCGAGGAGGCGCTGCGCGAAAGCGAGCAGCGCCTGCGCCTTGCAGCACAAGCGGCCAACTTCGGCGTTTACGACGCCGATCTCATTGCCGGAACCGTGTACTGGTCTGCGGAAATGCGTGCGATTTTGGGTCTATCCCCGGATGCCTCCACACCGGAACCGGGCGAGGTGCCCCGATTCATTCACCCGGACGACGTTGAGCATGTCAGAGAAATGTTCCGGGACGCCTTTGACCCGGCAGGAAGCGGCCTGGTTCAGAACGAGCATCGGATCGTACGACCGGATGGCACCGTACGATGGATCATGCTAAAAGGACAAGTGGAATTCGACCCCGAGCAGGGGCGCAGATGCCCGGTTCGCTCCAGAGGCATCATGCTTGATATCACCGAAAGAAAACTTGCAGAAGTGAAAGTAGATAGGCTTGCGAAGTTTCCTTCTGAGAACCCTTTTCCGGTGCTGCGCGTATCGCAGGATGGGACAATATCGCACAGCAATATACCGGGTCTCGTGCTCCTGCGGCAGTGGGGCCGCGAAATTGGTCAAAAGGCGCCCCACGACTGGTGCATATTTGTCAAGAAAGCTCTCCAGTCAAAACGTTACTTAGTAGAACAGGTTCAATGCGATGACAAAGTTTTTTCCGTTGCTATGGCACCGATAGTCGAGGGGGGCTACGTGAATTTATACGGCACGGATATTACCGTACAGGAACAGATAAAAGACGCACTTCGTAGGTCCCGGGATGAGCTTGAGCTGAGGGTGAAAGAGAGGACGGCCGAGCTGGCGCAAACAGTAAGCGCTCTTCGAGAAGAGGTCCAAGAGCGGATATCTGCTGAAGAAGCTCTTCGGCAACGGACGAGAGATCTGGACGCCTTCTTTGCCAATACAATTGAGCCGCTGGCTATACTCGATAAGGATTTCAATTTTGTTCGTGTAAACAGAGCTTACGCGGAGGCGGGGCGCCGTGACGTCTCGGAATTTGCGGGGCATAATCATTTCGAACTCTATCCGCACGAAGAAAACCAACGAATTTTTGAAGAAGCAGTCAGAACGAAAACACCGTACCAGGCTCGGGCCAAGCCGTTTTTGTATCCTGGCCAGCCGCAGCGCGGTATAACCTATTGGGACTGGACGTTGGTGCCGGTCCTTGATGACAGGGGCGACGTTCAAATGGTCCTGCTGTCACTGCGAGATGTAAGCCCTCAAAAGCGCGCCGAACTAGCCTTACGAGAGAGTGAACAAAAGTACAGAAGCCTGGTGGAAGTCTCCCCCGAAGCGATATGCGTTGCAATCGACGAAAAAGTAGCTTTTGTAAATACCGCAGCGTTGAAACTCATAGGGACCAAAAATGCCGAGGAAATGGTCGAAAGACCGATGTGGGGTTTTATACATCCCGATTCGGCGCAGTTGGTCAGAAACGATATTGCGGAAATCCTGGAAAAACACGGCAAGGTTCCGCCGAGAGAGGCAAAGCTCATCCGCCTTGATGGTTCGACGGTGGATGTGGAGGTTTCAGCCACCGCTATTGTTCACTACGGCAAGACCGGTGTTCTGGCCATTTTTCATGATATCACCGAACGCAAGCGCGCGCAAGTCCGTAAGGCAGTTACAAATTCCTTACTTGAACTGTTTGCACAGAAAACGTCGAGAGCCGAATATCTCGATTCCGTGGTCGAGACGATCCGCGATTGGGGCGGCTGTAGGTGTGTGGGCATACGTTTGGTAAATGCCGATGGATATATCCCCTATGAATCTTGCGCCGGTTTCAGCGAGGAATTCCTTTCGGAGGAAGGCACTCTGTCTCTGAATGGCGATGTTTGTGTGTGCGTTCGTGTTGTCTCCCAATCCCCGGAACCACGGGATGCCCGCGTTATGACCCCAAAAGGCTCTTTCCGTTGTGATAACACGTTTAACTTTGTTGCTTCCCTATCTGAAAATGAAAAAAAGAGATTCCGCGGTAATTGCGTCAAGGCCGGTTTTGCCTCGGTCGCGGTTGTTCCCATTCGGTACAGAGGCATTGTCCTTGGAGCGATTCACCTTGCCGACGAAGTCGAGAACAAAGTGCCGTTAGATACCGTGGAGTTTCTGGAGGATATGGCGGCCTTGGTCGGCGAAGCTGTACACAGGTTCGATGTGGAAGCGTCATTGCGATTGAACGAGCAGCGACTCCTCGAAGCCCAAAAGCTTGCCCATCTGGGCAATTGGGATTGGGACATCATAAGAAACAGGCTCTGGTGGTCGGACGAAGTTTATCACATTTTCGGCGTCAATCCCCAGGAATTTCAGGCTACGTATGAGGGGTTTTTGTCATACGTGCATCCGGATGACCGAGAGCTTGTTGAAGAATCAGTGAACAAGGCCCTATACCAGGCAAAATCATACAGTATAGACCATAGGGTAATCAGGCCGGATGGGAACGAGCGAATCGTGCATGAAAAAGCCGAAGTTGTTTACGATACAAACCAAAAACCTGTAAGAATGATCGGTACTGTTCATGATGTCTCCGAACGAAAGAAAGCGGAAGAGGAAGTTCGGCGTAACGAACAACAGCTCAGGTCACTGACCGCTCAACTGCAGCTTACAGAGGAGCGCGAACGACGCCGAATCGCCCACGACTTGCATGACTCCGTAGGCCAGACGCTCGCGTTTTCGGGCAGAGAACTAAGGTCTTTGAAGAAATCTGTGCCGGCTCAAGCAGCCAAAGGCCTTCAGGACGTCATACATCAACTTGATGCTGCGGTAAAGCAAACCAGGACATTGAGTTTTAACCTCAGTCCGAGCACACTGTACGACCTTGGTTTTGAAGATGCGGTGGAGGAATTAACAGAGCGGTTCGCGGAGGACAGAAAGATGCAATGTCGTTTCGAGAACAGCGACGAGCCAAAGCCCTTGTCTGATACAGTGAAAATCCTTCTGTACCGTTCAATTCGAGAGCTGCTCATCAATGTGGCAAAACATGCCAAAGCGAGATCGGCAAGGGTCTGCTTGGCCAGAGACAATAATGACATCCGCGTCGTTGTGGAAGATAACGGCAAAGGTTTCGACCCGGCTATTCTCCGTGACAAGGCAGGGAGGCGCGAAGGATTCGGCCTGTTTAGTATTCGCGAAAGATTGATCAGTGTGGGCGGGCGTTTCGAAGTTGAATCTGCAAAAGGCCAAGGGGCGAAATTCACGCTCTTAGCCCCGCTGCAAGCCGAAGCAGACCAGGATAAGGGATGAGACTATGAGCATTCGCGTTATTTTAGCCGACGACCACACTATTGTCCGCCACGGTCTGAGCAGGTCCTTCCAGCAGGAGACGGATATCGAAGTGATAGGGCAGGCCAAGAACGGTCTTTCTACCATTGAGCTCGCACGAGAATTGTCTCCCGACATCGTGGTGATGGATATTTCAATGCCCGACCTTAACGGCGTGGAAGCCACCAGGCAAATCCTGAAGGAATCGCCGCGAGTGAAGGTCATCGGGCTTTCGATGCATTCCAGCAACAAATACGTACGAGCGATGTTTAAGGCAGGTGCATCCGGATACTTGCTGAAAGACTGCCCGTTCGAGGAGCTGCTCGAAGCCATCAAGACGGTAGTCGCAGGCAAAACCTATGTCAGCCCGTCTATCGGTGAGATGGTCGTCAAGGACTATGTCAGCACGCCGGAGAAAGAACCGTCGGCATTCTCGACGCTCAGCGTAAGGGAACGAGAGGTTCTGCAGCTTCTGGCGGAAGGCAAGACCACCAAGCAGGTGGCCAGAAGCCTCCACATCAGCCCTAAGACCGTCGAAGCGCACCGGCTTCGGATGATGGAGAAGCTGAACCTGGACAACATCGCCCAACTGACCAAGTACGCCATACAGGAGGGGCTGACACGGCCCGAGCCTTGAGTGCGGCTCACACCGGCGGCCCTGGCCGCGCACCATCTCCTGCTGCACGTCTGCCGCCGCGGCGGAAAGAGTTGAGCATTCAGCTTAGACCGATTGAGCATTTCTCCTATTTATAAAGCCGGGTCCGACCCCTATATTTCAATACTCGGCCGAGAGCGGAATGAAAGCTCCATCGTGGGACTCTTCATGCCGGGTGGCCCTTGGCAACACAGGTTTGGTTGACTGTGAAGCACAAACGGAGGCGAGTCGCATGAGAGTAAGGACGTTCATGTTAGGATGGGAATTTCCCCCCTTTATCAGCGGCGGGTTGGGTACGGCATGCTACGGACTGACCCAGGCAATGAGCCGCCTGGGTGTGCAGATTACATTTGTTTTGCCGCAAGCCGGCCCACTGCGTTTCGGCTGGGGCCCGGAAGGATCGAGCGGGCCGAACCCGGCGGGCCGGAAAACCAAGGGCCTTGAGAACGTGGAATTTCGCAGAATTGCTTCTGCTCTCAGGCCGTATATCTCTACGAGCGTAGCTGAACCCGGGCATTTCGCTGCCCACCACGAAGCCTTCGGCCCCGGCAGCCGCTCGACCGCGAGCGCCACGCACAGCAGGCCGGTCGCCGCAAAAACAAGGACCGGATGCAAACGCGAGCACAGCCGGCCGGCGGAGGGGTTTGGCCAATATGGCGGCGATCTGTACGGCGAAGTCCGGCGGTACGCGAGCAAGGCCGTGGAAATCGCCGAGGACGAAGACTTTGATATCGTTCACGCACATGACTGGATGACGTATCCTGCGGCGGTAGCGGTGGCCGAGCGAACGGGCAAGCCTCTTGTGGCCCATATCCATTCCACCGAGTTCGACCGCAGCGGCGAGCACGTCAATCAGGTAGTCTATGATATAGAACGGCAGGGAATGCACGCGGCGGATACCGTTGTGGCGGTCAGTAACTACACCAGGAATATCGTGACGCATAGGTACGGCTTAGCGGGCGATAAAGTCAAAGTTGTCTACAACGGCGTCGAACCCGTGCCCGGCGGGTGGGACACTCGCGACCCGCTGCAACGGGATAAAGCCGACAAAATAGTGCTCTTCCTTGGCAGAATCACGATGCAAAAAGGACCCGAATACTTCATCCGCGCCGCCAAAAAGGTGCTGGAAAAAGTGGACAACGTCAAGTTCATCATGGCCGGCGACGGAGACATGCTGCATCGAAGTGTTGCGTTGGCCGCCGAGTCCGGCCTCGGGCATAAGTTGCTGTTCACATGGTTTCTGTCGCCGGAGCAGGTGCACAAGGCTTACCGCATGGCCGATGTGTACGTGATGCCTTCGGTATCCGAGCCTTTCGGCATTGCGCCGCTGGAGGCGCTGCAGCACAACGTGCCGGTCATCGTGAGCAAGCAGAGCGGCATCGCCGAGGCGCTGACACACGCTCTGAAGGTCGATTTCTGGGATGTTCATGAGCTGGCAAACAAGATCGTGGCCGTGCTCAGGCACGCTGCACTTTGCGCCACACTGCGCGAAAACGGACACCGCGAAGGCTCTAAGTTTCGTTGGGAAGACGCAGCGGCAAAGATTCAAAGCATTTACATGGGCATTTTCAGGTCCGCCTTTCGGCCCGGCTCAGCACGAGCGTATTAAGTAATTGCGAAGGCAGATTCAGGAAATCCCCTATGTTTGCTATTTGGCCATCTCGCTAAATTGAACAAAGACTTTAGGGAAACAAGCGACGATAGGCAAGGTTGTGAACAAGGCAATAAGGAGTATAAGCCATGGATGGAGCAGTGATTCAAGGGGACACAATAAGTAATAAATTTCGCCAGGCCGATGAGTTTGGTCTTTGCCCGGAGTGTGGAGCAGTAATGAACGAGGTAGACCACCTCAAGGAAGGCCCATGCACATTCATTTGGCTTGAGTGCAGCAAGAGTGATTGCGGTGGCCAGTGGCTGCAGAAGAAACCCAACAATGGTTCTATTGGAGTGTGAGACATGATACAATTTAATGTGCAGCGAAGGATGGCATGTATCAGTTCCTTTGCTGCCCGCAAATGTGGAATCGCCACTTTCACTTCGTACTTGGCACAACATACTTTCTAAGAACAGGAGGATGGAAGAGATGAGTGAGCGAAAAACGCCTTGGTTTGTCCTGAACTCGCCGGAATTGGGCAGGCCGTTTCAGGAGTTTTACGAAGCCTGCAAGGAAAAGGGTGTGTTAGACAATAAAACGAAAGAGCTCTTGATGCTGGCGCTGGCTTCGGCGTTTCGTTGTCCGCACTGTACTGAGCAGCACATACAAGGGGCGCTGGATGCGGGAGCAAGTAAGGAAGAAATAACCGAAGCATTGCTTATTGCGGCAGTTGAGGGTGCGGGCACACAGCTTGCTTGGCAAAAGAACCTTTATGTGAAATATCTTAGCTGCGGCGACAAATGAGCAACATGGTTACAAATTAGAGATTGTGCAAACAATACCACCGAAAGGAGTTTATGATGAGAGCTAAAGTGGACCCGGAACTGTGTGATGGAACCGGTTTGTGTGAACAGACTTGTCCTGAGGTTTTTGAACTTAAAGAGGCAACGGCAACGGTCAAAGTTGATGAGGTGCCGTCCGATGCGGAGCAGAGTTGCAGGCAGGCAGCCGAAGGCTGTCCCACAGCAGCCATCTCCATAGAGGAATAGATGGAAAAACTCAATACGTTGGCTAAGTGGCGATTTGTTTCCAATACCATTATTCATGGCGGTGAGATGAATGTCCAAGCCGGCATAGAAGGTTTAGACAGAAATATGATGGGACAAAGCCATTATGAATATCTTGATGTGAAGAGACTTGCTGGAGGTAAAGAGCCGTGGACAAACCAACGATGTTCGAACCCTATCAGGCGGCTGCAGATATAGATGTCGTGCCTGCCTATTTCCCGATACTGGGATTTGGAATCCTTCCGGTAAACGCTTTCGTGCTCAAGGCGGCCGAACCGGTGCTGGTCGACGCGGGATTGGTGCCTCTCAGCGACGAGTTCATGGAGAAACTCTGCTCGCTCGTCGATCCCGGGGACCTTCGGTGGTTGTGGCTCACGCACGCCGACCAGGACCATGTCGGAAGCCTCCATCGTATCCTCGACATGGCTCCCAGCCTGCGGGTCATCACGACCTATCTTGCAGCCGGTCGGTTGAGCCTGTTTCATCCGTTGCCGATGGATCGGATGTATCTGCTCAACCCGGGCCAGAGTATCAGTGTTGGAGACCGTGTGCTCACGGCAACCAAACCACCCTCGTACGATGCGGCGGAGACCACCGGCTTCTACGACCCGAAATCCGCCGCTTTTTTCTGTGCGGATTGCTTCGGCGCGCTGATGTCAAAGCCTGTAGAGAACGCCGCCGAGATGGGGCCGGAGAAATTGCAGGAGGGTCTGGTGACCTGGGCGACTGTGGATGCGCCATGGCTGCACATCGTGGACAGGGTTCTGTTCGCTAAGACCCTCGATCGCATCCGTGAGATATGCCCGAAGCTCATTCTCAGCGCTCATCTGCCCGCTGCACGGGACATGACTGAAGAACTGCTTGGGTATCTGGGAACCGTGCCGGCGGCGCAGCCGTTTGTGGGACCCGACCAGCAGGCACTCGAAGCGATGCTCAAGCGGCTGACCGGCAAGTTGCACGCGGGGGCAATCGAATAATGCGGCTACAGTTGGGTTTCGAGGTTGCGGCAAACGAGAAAGCTATTTAACGGGAAAATGGCGAGATAACAACAAGGAAACGCACAAATGATGAAAGGGCATATTAACTCAGAATCCTGCCGTAGAAGGGGCCTTTGTATCAACAACTGCATGGTCGATTTTTGGGGGTTTTGCTTTGCTGGCGGACAACTGGCTCGGATGCACACTTCGTGGGCAGAAAGGTTATTTTCGCAATTTCCAAATAGTTGGGCAGAAAACTTCTTACGACAAGGGTTCTGATGAGAGCAGCAGTTATCCATAAGCATGGCGGTTTGGAATGTTTAAGCATCGAGGACGTTCCTGGACCTCAGCCTGGTGAAAACGATGTCATCTTGGAGGTTCATTCCGCCGCCTTGAACCATCTTGACATCTGGGTAAGACAAGGCAGACCCGGCTTAGAGCTTTCGATGGCTCACATCCTGGGTTCGGACGCAGCCGGAGTAGTGGTAGATAAAGGCCCAAACACTCGCGGGGTGAACATCGGGGATGAAGTGATTCTGAATCCCGCTTTAAGCTGTGGCTGCTGTGAGTATTGCAGGAGAGGCCAACAGAGTGAATGTGTGTCATTTGGAATCGTAGGCGTAGTCAGGCCCGGCACGTTTGCCGAGAAAGTTGCCGTGCCTTTTTACAACGTGTGGTCGAAGCCGGCACACCTGAATTTTGACGAGGCGGCAGCACTTAGCCTTGCCTTTCAAACGGCCTGGCGAATGCTTATGACCAGAGGCCGATTAACAGCCGGCCAGACGGTGTTAATTCACGGCATTGGCGGCGGGGTAGCTCTTGCCTGTCTTCAGTTGGCCAAACTTGCCGGCGCGGAAGTTATCGTAACTTCTTCATCGAAAGACAAACTCACAAGAGCTGAGAAAATGGGCGCAGACCATGTTGTAAATTACACAACGACCAATGACGTGGCGCAGGCCGTAAAGGATATGACGCGCGGCCGGGGCGTGGATATAGTTGTGGACACTGTCGGGGCCGCAACGTGGGACACAGACTTTTCCGCAGTCAGAAGAGGCGGCAGAATCGTTTTGTGCGGTGTTACCACCGGCGCTGTCGCTCAGACCAACTTGCAGGCACTGTATTGGAATCAGTTGACCGTTTTGGGTTCGACGATGGGATCGAATGAGGATTTCAGACAAATGCTCAAGGCAGTCACTGCGGCGAAATTGAAACCGGTTATAGATTCCGTCAAGCCACTCGAAAATATCAAAGAAGCCATGTCGCGAATGGAGCGGGCAGAGCAATTCGGCAAAATCACATTGCGTATTCATGCGTAAGTCTTTTGAGAATAGTCGATGTGAATACAATCTTGGAGAAAGGATTTGATTATGGTTGCTACAGCTTCTACTATGCTGCCGCTGGGTACGTCGGCACCGGATTTTCGTTTGCCTGATACCGAAGGTAATATGGTCTCGTTATCAGACTTCAAGCAAGCCCCTGCCCTGTTGGTCATATTTATGTGCAACCACTGCCCCTTTGTGAAGCACATCTTGAGCAATCTTGTTGCGCTTGCCAAGGAGTATCAGGAAAAGGGCGTTGCTATTGTGGGCATAAATTCGAACGATGTAGATAGTTTTCCGCAGGATCGCCCGGAAATGATGGCCCAAAATGCAAAGGAAGCCGGATTTACTTTTCCTTATCTCTACGATGCAACGCAGGAAGTTGCCAAGGCATATAGAGCCGCCTGCACGCCGGATTTCTTCTTGTTCGACGCGGACAGAAAGCTCGTTTATCGCGGGCAGATGGATGATAGCCGGCCCGGAAACAATGTACCTGTAACCGGAGCTGACCTTAGAGCTGCGCTTGATGCCGTCCTTGAAGGCGGCCCGGTTTCTGCTGACCAAAAACCAAGTATGGGCTGCAACATAAAGTGGGAACCAGGCCGTGAGCCGGACTATTCCTGAATCGTTCTGCGGGCGCAGACAACGTGGAGGTTTCTTGCCATGAAACCAATCGGACTCTTGATGGTTGAACACAGACGTATTGAACGCGTGGTCAGACTACTTTCAGCAGAAATGCAGAGTATCCGACAGCACAATAATATCGACACAAGCTTTATCAGTTTTGTAGTGGATTTCTTCAGGACGTACGCTGACAGGACGCATCATGGAAAGCAAGAAGATATTCTCTTTAACAGGCTGGGCGCCAAAGATCTGAGCCGCGAAGATAATGAAATGATGAACAGGCTGATACAGGAGCATATTGACTCTGGACCATGTGACATTCGTCTGAGTATCAGGTTTTGCCGACAAGGTCGTTGAAAACAACCCTGAACGGAGCACGAAATGGCCAAGAGAAGAACCTATTTAACAGCGCTGTGTTCGGTTTGCCAGGAGATTATTTCCGAGGTCGAGTATGATAAGGTCTTATCCTGCTTGGTAGAAAATGCAGCCTCCTGTCTGAACGCCAGAGCGGGTTCGGTTAGGCTCCTGGACAGATCCGGGCGAACCCTCGAAATAGCCGCGGTACACGGGCTGTCCAGGACGTATCTTAAGAAGGGTCCCGTGGAACTTGCCAAGAGTCCGATCGATAAGCAAACGCTACAAGGCACACCCGTGCAAATCAAGGACGTCACCAAGGATAAGCGCTTTCAATACCCAAAAGAAGCAAAAAGGGAAGGTGTGAAATCTGTAATATGTGTGCCGCTACAGTGCAGAGAGCGCCTGTTAGGTGTATTGAGGGTTTATACAGACAAGGAACGAGTGTTTAGTGACGAAGAGGTAACTTTCATCAGCACGTTGGCCTTACAGGCAGCCGCTGCAATCAGAAACTCTCAGAGATACCAGAGGCTAAAAAATCTCAATTTAATCGCCAAAGCCGTCACTTCACAGCTAAAGACCAAAAAAATTCCCTACCTGATATGTCAAAGTGCGGCTGAAGAGATGTTCGCCAAGGGCGCTTCCTTGATGCTGATAAACAGAGAGACTGAACAGTTAGAGGTTATGGCCAGTTATGGGTTAAGCGAGCAGTTCATCAGCAAAGGCCCGATAGAACCTGACAGATCTATAGGTGAATGTTTGAAGGGCAAGGATGTGGTCATAACCGATGCCGCTAAAGACAAGAGAGTACAATACCCCAAAGCAATTAGAAAGGAAGGGATAAAGTCCATCATTTGCATTGCCCTTAAACTGAGAGATAAAGTGATAGGTGCTCTTAGAGTGTACACCGGATATCCCTACCAGTCGAATATGGAAGACATGGAATTCCTGCGCACGCTGGCTGATTTTGGTGTAATAGCCATAGAAAATGCAAGGTTATATGAGCACGTACGACGCGACTATGAGGATTTGACACGTGATGTCTGGAAATGGTACGGCTGGGGAGAACATCCGCCGCGTGTGTAACCCTGATAGGTCCTCAGAGCACACGGTCGGATTTCTCAACAGTATCGTCTGGCCGCCTGCCTTGCGGCCTTGTGTTGACGCGGCGACCGGGCGAATGGCAGGAGCGATTCCGACAACGTTGTGTTCCATCTTTGTAGTTGGAGAATACTTCCTGCAAGTGCAAGCAGGCGTTTGAAGTAATTTCCGGCAATAGACTGTGAAATTGTGGACACAGTAAATGAGTGAAGCTTATGTCATAGTGCACGAGAATTTGCTTTGCTGGCTTAGCAACTTGATGAAATCGTTCGACGTTTTTGGGCCTGTCAAGAACAAACGCGGCCAGGTGGTCTTCGAGCCGATAAAAAATGCAGACGGTCTTGATTTGGACTATTGCTCAACGATGCTTGGACCGAGGCAGTTTATTTATCCCTCTCGGCAGACGCTTTTCGACATCGACCGGGAAACCGGCAAATCCCAAACCGTTTTGCCGCAACAAACTAAGAAAAGAATGATTTTTGCAATTCATCCCTGTGACATGCACGCGATAAGTGTACTGGATCGAACCTTTGTGGGTGACTTCAAAGATGTATACTACGGCAAAGCGCGCAAAGACACTTTGACGGTTGTTTTGAATTGCAACCAGGCCTGTGACAGCGGTTTTTGTGCTTCTATGGGCACAGGGCCTTTCCTTCAATTAAAGGACGGCTTCGACATCGTCTTAACGGCCAAAGAGCGGAATTATCTGATGGAGTTCGGCTCTGAAAGAGGCAAGAGGGTAGGCAAGAAGGCTGACGGTCTGAAAAAGGCGAAAAAGGGGGACTTTACTGAAAAGAAAAGAATTGAAGCCACTGCTAAACAGTCTTTCAGAAAGCAAATGGACACGGCTGGTTTACCTGAGCTGCTGATGCGTAATCTGGATCATCCGGTATATAAACGAACGGCCGACGCAAGGTGTCTCGGCTGTACAAACTGCACAATGGTTTGCCCTACCTGCTATTGTTACAACATCGAGGATACGACGTCTTACGATCTGAAAACTACAATTAGAAGCAGATATTGGGATTCGTGCCAGGAACTCAATTTTGCGAAGGTTCATGAGGGCAACTTCCGGTCGTCGCGCGAGGCTCGTCTGCGCCAGTTTGTAACGCATAAACTCGCCACCTGGGTAGAACAGTACGGCTGCTTTGGATGCATCGGTTGCGGCCGATGCATGACCTGGTGTCCGACGAAGATCGACCTGACTGAGATCGCAAAGGAAATACAGCAGGATGTAAGGATTGGAAGAGCCAGATGAGAGCAGAAAGCATAAATCCCCTTTCGCCGAGAACGGCTATTCTCAAAGAGCGAATAGCTGAAACGCAGGATACGTTTTCGCTTCGATTATCGCTGCAGGGGGATGGTTTTAACTTCAGGCCGGGCCAATTCAATATGTTGGGTCTACCCGGCATCGGTGAAGCTCCGTTTTCTTTCAGCTTGATTGATAAGCAGAAGAGAGTCCTCGTTCAGACGATTAGACAGGCCGGCAATGTCGTCGGCGCCTTGGCAAAACTGCAAAAGGGCCGGAAAGTACACTTTCGCGGTCCCTACGGCAACGGCTGGCCGTTGGAGAAGCTAAAAGGAAAGAACGTCATAGTCGTGGCCGGCGGCATTGGAATGGCACCTTTGAGGCCGGTAATACATCATCTGCTCAAACACGGGAATGAAATCGGAGCGGCATATCTCCTTTACGGCGCGCGAACATCCACCGATATGCTGTTTAAGGATGACCTGGCGAGATGGTCAAAGAAAATCAATGTTCTGCTCTCCGCAGATGAGGTGAACGAGCAAGGTCCCTTGCAAGTGCACGAAGGTCTTGTGACCACTCTTTTTGATCAACTGGATATCCGGTTGTCGGATACGATAACGTTTACCTGCGGGCCGCAGATTATGATGAAATTTGTCGCCGCTGGACTGGCTATGGAAGGACAGAATCCCAGAGACATATATGTGTCCTTGGAAAGACGAATGAAATGCGGGATCGGGCACTGCGGGCACTGCCAGATCGGCGCGAAATATGTCTGTAAGGATGGCCCGGTCTTCCGCCTGCCCGATATTCGAAAGTATGCAGATACGCTCTTGTAAGCCCGGCTGATGAGAAACGATAAACCAAAAATTGGCGTGTTTAAATATAGCTGCTGTGCCGGTTGTGAATTCCAGTTGATTTACTTCCAAAAGCACATCATGGAAGTATTCAAGGCTGCGGAAATCACCTACTGCAAAATGCTGCAATCCGGGGGAACCGAGGAAGGACCTTTCGATGTCGCCCTGATTGAAGGTGCCATCACCGAGCAATGGCAGGTTGAGCAGCTCAAGAGAGTACGCTCCGTCAGTAAATACTTGATACCTATAGGTTCCTGTGCGGTCTGTGGCGGCGTCCCGGCCATCAAGAACACCGATGAAGAGTACGAGGTACAGAAGAGAGTATACGATGACACGTCGCTGATTCATTCGGTAAAGACTCACCCAATCGATCAATATGTCTTGGTGGATGGATATATCAAAGGCTGCCCCATGGGAGAGCGAGACTTGACCGAAACGGTAATCTCGCTTCTGCTGGGAAAAAGACCTGATTGCCTGGAATACTGCGTGTGCGTCGAATGTAAACTGAGAGGAAACATTTGTGTTCTTGTGGCGTACGGCGAGCCTTGTATGGGTCCTGTCACCAATGCCGGCTGTGGTGCCCTGTGCCCGTCCCACAACCGTGGTTGTTACGGCTGCTGGGGGCCTATGAACGATGCCAACGCCAAGGCACTGGCGGATCAGTTTGAACGGATGGGTATCAGCAAAGAAGACATACGCCGCAAGTTTACCGAATTCGGCCAGCCCAGCAGCCAATGGAAGGCCGGACAAGTTCAATCATGATTATCAAGAAGAAAATAGAGGTTGATTATCTTGCCAGAGTGGAGGGAGAAACGTCTATCGTCGTTCGACTGGATCATGCTCGACCGATAAAGCTGAAAATATTCGAACCGCCCAGGTTTTTTGAAGGGTTCCTGGTTGGTAGAAAGTATGATGAAGTAGGTGACATAGTATCCCGAATATGCGGTATATGTCCGGTTTCACACATGACAACTGCCATTCAGGCCGTCGAAAATGCGATGGGGATAGACGTAAGTCAACAAACCAGGATACTACGCAAGCTCATGTGCATAAGCCAGATTATCGCCAGTCACTTGATACATCTTTATATGTTGGCCATGCCTGATTATTACGGGTGCGCCGGCGTTGTCGATATGCAAAGGCGATTCAGGAAAGAAATTGCCCGCCTGATCAAAATGAAGGAGGTCATCAATGAGCTTACCGGCCTGATAGGCGGAAGAGCTCTACACCCTGTTACGCATATACCGGGCGGCTTCACAGCTATTGCCTCCCAGGACCGCTTTGCTTCCATTGTAAAAAAGCTAACACAAATAAGGCCGTTGGCAAAAGAAGTGGTAAAGGATGTAGCACGCTTTGATGTGCCGGATCTTCACTGTAACTGCGAGTATGTTGCACTGGGGGACGAGACCGAATATGCCATCAACGAAGGCAGAATTATTTCAACCAAGGGACTAAATATTGCCGTCGAAGACTATCGTCGTACTTTTAGCGAATCACAGGTCAGTTATGCCTTCGCCAAGAAATCGACTATCCCGGGCCGACCTTCATTTATGGTGGGTGCTTTGGCCCGGCTGAACAACAAGTTTGACAAGCTTCAACCGCAAACCAAGGCGCTGGCACGACAAATCGAGTTCGAGGTTCCCAACAGGAACCCGTTTAACAACAATCTGGCTCAGAGTCTTGAAGTTGTTGATGGAGTAGACCGCTGTATAAAACTCATAGAGTCGAACACGTTTGAAGATGAAGACTTTCGTGTCAAAATCAGGCCCGGTGAGGGTAGCTCTGCTACAGAAGCTCCCAGAGGCTTGCTTTTCCATTCGTACAAAATCAATAGAAAAGGCGTTGTAGAACAGGCCAACATTGTGACGCCGACCTCGCACAATTTCCAGAACATCGAAAAGGATTTGAAGAAACTGGTGGAGGAAAACAAAGGTAGCAGCAGAGACCAAATACGTCTTCTATGCGAACAACTGGTGCGTGCCTATGACCCCTGCTTTTCTTGCTCGGTTCACTGACAGCCCAGGAAGGTGATTTCGCCGTCACTTCACCGGGCACTTGCGGGTGGTCGACTTCGGTGTAGTGGGCATTTTTGGCACCGGCGGGTGCCTTTATGCAACCGTCTAAGCTCTTCTTGCTTTTGGATCGTTTCCGCTGCCTTTGCGGTCTTTGCTGAAAGTGTGATTCCGGCCTTAAGGATTTTGCCGGCTAATATTAAGGAATCACCCTATTTCTCTTTTGCCGTCAGTGGATTAAACAGCAAGCAACGTAGTATAAGATGCGGTACTGAAGCGAACAGAAAGGAGCGTGAGCGATGGTAACCAAAACGAAAGAAACTGTTCAAGAGTGTGCGGAGGACATCTTCTGCGGCGTAAATACGGCAGCAGACATCGAGAGTGCAACAGACCTAGAGAAGAAGCATCTGCCCATCATCTCCGCGCCGCAAAGCGTCAAGAAGGGCGAGTGCTTTGAGGTCACGGTGGAAGTCGGCAAGCTACTGGAGCATCCTAACGAGCCAGGCCATCACATCGAGTTTATTGAGCTGTATTCCGGTGATACGTATCTGGCCAGGATGCACTTTACCGGCAAGACCACCTCTGCGGTTATGAAGACCCGTGTCTGTCTGGATCACGCACACGGCAAGCTGCGAGCCTTTGAGCATTGCAATCTGCACGGGACGTGGGAGGGCGATCTTGACATCGAGGTGACCGAGTAGATCGGCCGTCACGAAACTAAAGGGCAATGAAAGAAGTAGGAATCCAGAAATCTTTTTTTTCTGGGTGGCAGTATGAACGTGTGATGCCCGAAGAACTCCAGAAGAAAAAATGGGCAACAATGTTGAATCCGGAGGTAAGTAATGGACATTTTTAGATTTGCAATGGATAAAGAAAAATTCAGCGAGGATTACTACCGTCAGCTCGCTGAAAAAACCAACAACCTGGGCCTGAAAAATATTTGCACGATGCTTGCTGAAGAGGAATCCAAGCATTACCAGGTGGTCCGGAAAATGCAAAATGAAGCCGTCGAGCAGATAACGGATACACCCGTTCTGCAAAGCTCGCGAAAAATCTTTGAATCGATGAAGCAGTCGACCGAAGAGTTTGACCTCGATGTAAGCGAGTTGGAACTCTATCGAAAGGCCCGTGATATAGAGCAAGACAGCAAGGATTTCTATTTGGAAAAGTCCCGAGAAGTCGACGACCCCGGCCAGAAAGGCACCTTTAAGAAATTGGCCAACGAAGAGCAAAAACACTATATGCTGATTGACAATATTTGTGAGTTTGTGGCTCGTCCTCAGTGGTTTTTGGAGAACGCTGAGATGTATCGTTTTGATGATTATGCGGGTGGTACTTTATGAAAGGAGAGCAGTAAAATGAACGGTTGCAGAAAACGCCTAGTGCTAATTTTTGGTTCTTCCCTGCTGGCTGTATTTGTGCTGTCGCCGATTGTCTTGTCTCATTGCGAGATCCCATGCGGCATTTACGACGATCCAATGAGGATCAATATGATGTACGAGCATGTCCAAACCATCGAGAAGTCGATGAATCAAATTCATGAGCTTTCCGCCGACAGGGATAAGAACTACAACCAACTGGTCAGATGGATTATCAATAAGGAAAACCACGCTGACCAATTAAGTGACATCGTTACGCAATACTTCATGAAGCAGCGCATTAAGCTCCCGGAGAAGACCGACGGCAAGGCCTACGATGAATATGTCAAAAAACTGACGCTCTTGCATAAGTTGATGGTCTATTCAATGAGATGCAAACAAACGACTAACCTGGATAATGTAACAACACTAAGAAGGACTGTCACTGAATTCAAAATGGCGTACCTGGGTGAGGCAAACCCTGCCATGCCCACGCACGGACATTCGCATTAGAACGAAACGCAAACAAACATTGCCCTGCGTCACCCAAAGCCGTGAAAGAGGCGGGCGATTTGGGTTGTGAAAAGGTCTATGACAACGAACAGGGCAAAGAGGATTGGCAACAGGCCGACTTACTTACAGAGAGCTCATCGGCAATCTTATGCAATGATGTCAAGGCGTAATTAGAAGGAGTAGTGCAAATGGCAACGCGCAAATCAGAAGCAGTGTGGGAAGGGAAATTGCAGTCGGGTAAGGGAACGGTGAAACTGGGCAGCGGCGCCTTTGAGGGCGGCTATTCATTTGCCTCTCGTTTCCAACAGGCCGAAGGAACCAATCCGGAAGAATTGATCGCCGCAGCGCATGCCGGATGTTTCTCTATGGCCCTCGCCCACGGCCTGGAAGAAAAAGGGTACATGCCTGAACGCATTCATACAACCGCTAATGTGAGTATCGAAAAAGCTGAAGATGGGTTCAGCATTACAAGCATTGAATTGGAAACCGAAGCTAAGGTTCCTGACATTGAAGAGCAGACCTTTATGGAACAGGCTGAGGCGGCAAAGACAAATTGTCCTGTTTCAAAAGCCCTGGCGGGAGCTGAAATCAAGCTTCGGGCAAAATTAACCAAATGAAATGCTGGATTTCTCTTATGACATCCTGATTTGAACGAGGAAAGCGATAGAAGGATCTTCTGAAACGATACTTTCTTTGATAAGCGGGTCGGGCACCTTTGAGCAATACCATTTCCTTCGGCGATCCCGTCGTTGCAACTTGTACATGTGTGGGGCAGCACCCTTCACTTGGGCCATACGAGCAACGGATTTCCCGTCCTCGACTCCACGCATAAGCTCTTTCTTGACAAAAACTTACAAGTGGGTTCCTGGTAAGGGGAATCCGGAGCCTTCGCTCTTTTACGCGAAGGAGGTTAGCTTCATAGAGCTATCAATGAGTTCTTCACCTTTATGCCCCCAAAATTCCCGCCCTCTGTCAGGCGCCCGTAGTTACCGCCTTACGCGGGCGTTGCCCTGCCAGATGCTCCAGATCTGTTGCTCGTCGGCAGGCTGGGCGTAGTCGGTCAGCAGCGTTGTGACCAGTGCTCCCGTGGCCCATCCGAACTGGACCCACTTTTCCGGCTCCCAGCCCTTGAGAATGCCGTAGAGCATGCCCCCGAC
>Ga0180433_10000675_pt1 | contig 58111 bp, 61 predicted proteins | sample SS_ome_8_FD_132980 | JGI IMG/M metagenome (GOLD analysis project Ga0180433, IMG submission 132980) | Hypersaline lake sediment archaeal communities from the Salton Sea, California, USA - SS_1_D_1 metaG | ecosystem: Environmental > Aquatic > Non-marine Saline and Alkaline > Hypersaline >... | reverse complement strand
TTTATCTTGGTTGTTTCCTCCACACACGCCGCAGTCGTCTTTTACGATGCTTAGATCACAACCGCACTCACCTGGTCCGTTGCCAAAACATACGCCGCACTCATCTTTATCTTGGTTGTTTCCATCACAAACACCACAATCATCAATCACCGCCGTGCCTCCAGGAACACCTAGACAATCGAGTTCACATTGGGTTAAATCAGTTGTTCCTTCGGAATGGTCTGAAAGAAAATCAAAAATAATTCCAACCCTTGGAATACAAATTTGTTCTTTACTTTCACATTCCTTATCTAATAGTTCCGTAAATGCGGAGTCTTCGGCTGAAATTTCTACAGAACCTTCATAACAAGTAACATCATAATTTAAAACGGAACAAGAATCTTCTTCATCCCCATATTCACCAGAAAAGAAACACCCATTTCCTTCAATTGTAAACAAAGGCCAAAATAAATGAACACTGTTCGTATTTACAATATAACCTTTAAAGTTACAGCGTTGGTTTTCCAACACTACATCTAATTCACCTTTTTTACCATAAGGCTGACACGTAGTATGCCCAATATTACAACCATTAAGAGGAGAACATTTTTCTGTACACACTTGAAATTCACCAACAGCGCCTGAACCGTTTAAATGTACTTCCACTTTATCTACATCAGAAAGACTGTGGTTGTGTTCTACATATACAGTTTTTGTTCCTTTATTATAAGAAGTAACATATTTATTAAAAACTAGATTAGTCCCATGAAATGCTTTTACACGTGCTCCTTCTTCCACATCTACTAAAAGCAACCTGCGGACTTTAACCGTCTGCCGAAAAGTAAAAGTCAGCACACCTCCACCAGCGGCATCGTCAGGATCTGAGGTATCACCGTCTTCGGATATGATTACCAGATTTCCCTTCCAAACTCCCAAATCACTGTCGTCACCACTACACGCACTCCCACTACAATTACTATCAAAAATCATAGCATCACCACTACCTCCGGTAGCAGACACATCAAAAAATTTAGCTTGATTAGTAAGAATGGTTCCCTCGCTAAGGTCAGAATATTTTTCTAACATTGAGGAGGTATTACTAGGACAATTAGGGCAAGCAAATGCATTACTTACCCCGAACAGAAAAATAAACAATACAGAAAAACAACAATTAAATAGTTTCATTTGTAGTAACTCCAATTATATCAACCTTACAGAAATAATAAATCAATAAAAACATTCGACAAAGAATAATATATTCAGATTATCCCCTGCTATCTTATCATAACATATAATTAATTGATGTCAATGGTGAGTAATAAGTTTTTATAGAATGTTTATTCTACTGTTGGTTGTTGGTGCTCGTCGTTATCCACACCAAACAATAATTCAGAGGTGTCCCATTCTTCGCCTGTTTGTGCTCTTTGTGCAGCTAGTTGTTTACCTTCCATCACCGCCTCTGCTACTGCCTCTAAAAACAGATCAACAGTCTTTATTGCGTCATCGTTTGCTGGTATAAAGAAATCCACATCGTCTGGGTTGCAGTTAGAATCTAATAAAGATATTACGGGTATACTTAATTTTTTTGCCTCTAGAACAGCTGTTCGCTCTCTTCTTGTATCTACAACAAACATTAATCCAGGGTAGCAATTCATATTTTTAATACCGCCTAAAGCATACTCTAACCTGTCTCTTTCTTTTTTCAAATTTGATAGTTCTTTTTTTACGTATCTCTTTGATTTCTCTGGATCGTTTAGAATAGTATCTATTTTATTTAAATATTCTATTCTTTTACGCATGGTTTTTAAATTCGTTAAAGTTCCGCCTTTCCATTTTTTATCTACATAAGGTTGTCCACAGAACTCTGCGTGTTTTTTAATAGCTTCGCTGGCTTGCTTTTTAGTTCCTACAAATAAAACATCTAAACCTAAGGCGGCAGTATTAATAATTATTTGCTTAACTTTAGGCCAAGCTTTAAGTGTTTCACGCAAATTTATTATATGAATCTGATTATGTGTACCATACAAAAATGGCATAGTCTTTGGGTGCCAATCTCTCGTGCGATGTCCAAAATGTGCCCCAGATTCCAGAAGGGATTGCTTATTAACAGTTCTTTTCCGTGTTTGTTGGTCTTTTTTAGTATCTAACTCTACTTTTTTGTTGTTTTCATTACCTTTAATAGAGTTATTTGGTGTTTCAGATTCTTTTTCCAATTTTAAATTTCCTATAAATTCTATCAAGAACAAATTAGTAAATTAAGTATTACTTTTTAGTATAATGGAATGATTATTCTATGTCAACTATAATATTTATGATATAATTACTAAAAAATAAAATTTGTTGACTGGTCTCATACTATGCTATCATTGAGGAGCATGAGAATTATAATTCTTACTAATTTACTATGGGAAAGAAAAAATTATTTAGTCAGCATCGAACAATTGATGTAGAAATAAAAAATATAGTTTCTGTAGATATTGATCTTCTTCGTTTAAAATTACATAGTTTATCTAATGATCAATTATTAGAACGAATAGAATATTATTGGAATCATTTCATTGGTGGGTGTGATGAAGATGATTGTAGGAAGTGTAATTTAGTTGAACAAGCTTTTAAAATAGCAGGGATAAAATCAAAAATTATTCCAAACTCTTTACGTGTGAGAAGTTCAGAAGCTACAAGTGAAGAGGAAGAAGATGACGTTTAATTTAAATTAATTATTTTTATTACCAAACAACTATTCAAAAAAAATATATCTTTACAAACATTAATAAAAAATATATACTACAGTTCTAATCTATTAGATTAGTGGCGGAGAGTATTACATTCTTATTTACGAGACTGCCAACTCCATCTAAGACTTTTGTTTATTTCTTTTTTGAGTAAACTAGGGTCTTATTTTTTTTTAAAAAATATTTGATTTTTGCGCGGATTCCGTGCTATAAACTGTAGTTAGATACATAGAGGTGAAAGGCCACCTTCAACCCCGCTCCCCAGGAGCGACATCGTGTAAAGGCCGAAACTTATGTTTTTAATAAACAAAGAGAAGGTAGTAGTAGGTATACCCTTCATTTCAAATAAACCTACTCAAAAAAAGTCCTTGGGGATTTGAAAATTTATCTACCAGGGTTAAGTTATCAAAAGTAACTTGGAATATATTTTTATTAAATTAAAAATATGTGAAAGCTTTGGTTGCTAAATCTATGGCTTCCTATAAAGCTTCCGTCAGGCGCTCTTTAAACTTGTACAAATAAGTACACATGATAGAGCGGGGAGAATGCATGTAAAAAGGTGTGTCACTGGCCTCCTTAAGTCCTTAATAAAGGTTGTGTAATAGATGTAGTGCTTAAACGACGGCGATCCTCCATACTGAACTAGTAATAGTAAATAGTAATAAGATCAATAGTTTATCACTACTTTCTTTCTTTTTACAAGGGAGAAAGTACGTACTCAGGCTCACCCCCTCCTAAACTTAAAAAAATTTTTAAACCCACGACTTGCTCAATTATTTGATCTTTTACTTATGTATTGTTAATCTAATGTTATATGAAACTAGATAAAGAGATTATTGTATGGGAAAAAAATAATAAATTATGTAATTACAATAATGATTATATAATTATTCCCCCTTCGTACGTACGGATCACCCCTCTTAACAATTCTGAAAGTAAAACTTTAGTTAACTTAATAAAAAAACATTCAGATTTAGTGTTTGTTTTAATGAAAGGCACTGTTGGTAATTACTCAGTAGTTTCTAGTATTTTTAGTACTAAACAATCCATTAAGGAAGCTAGAAGAAGTTTAAAATCTATTAATCAAGCACAAAATAAGAAAACTAAGATTGAAAGAGAACAGTTTTGGGAATATATTTATACACACCTAAGGCAATTATACCCTTCTATCCCTAAGAAAGATTCTAGAAAAATTACTAACAAAATTTTATCAATTCAATTAAAACGTTCTAAAAAAACACTCCCCCCTAGTAATCAGATTCGAGCCATTGTACAAGATTATGTAGATAAATTTTATGAAGATTCAGATTTAGAATCTAGTTGGCAAAAACAAATTATTGTTAGGCGTAGATCTGGAGTTACAACTTATAAAAATGTCTAAATCTTTTAGTCGTGAGCAGTTTAATTATATATGTAAAAGATTAAAGGAATATGGTTATTCTTCTTTAACCCAATATTATTCTTCCTAGAGATGGAAGCAGTTAAAGCTTAAGATGTGTAAAAGCAAGATTAATAAAAAATGTGCAGCTTGTGGTAGTATACATAATTTACATTTACATCACAAAACTTATGAGAGGTTATGTTGTTAATGGCTTACGGACATGAGGTGGTTATGTGAGGACTGTCATTATAATTTACATGTTTTAGTAAAATCTAAAAATAGTAGAAAAGCATTACAGAAAACTACTAATAAATTTATCAAGAAAAAACGTAAAATTGCTCAAAAAGAAAGACAAAATAAAATTAATTTGAGTAGACCCTCCCGCTATGAGAGAGCTAAAACTTTATTATATAATTATGAGAGATCTGCTCAATCTAATAATATGTCTTTATTTGAGTATCTAAAAACTAGAAAGAAAATAAAACGAAAAACTATAAACTATTTTATAGAGTTAGGTAGGACAGGTGAGTTTGATAATAAAGAAATTATGGTATGGTTAATGAAACAAAAATAAGAACAAACTATACTATTTTAATATTAAATAAATAACCTCAGGAGATTAATAATTTAATGGAAGCTTTAAAACGAATTTTAGGTAAACTTAAAGATGCTGCTTTGGCTTTAATTAAAGGCGGTAGTGGTGGTAAGTGGTACTTTATTCTTGGTTTGATTTGTGGTTTTATGTTACATGGTATTTTAATTTAAATGTAATAATACTATCTATTGATTTTCATACCCAGCCGTTGTACAATGTAAATGGTTGGGTATTTTTTTTTTATTAAGAGCTATGGAAAACTTAGAAAGAACATTGTGTATTATAAAGCCTGATGTTTATAACATGAGAGCTGTAGGAGAGATAATTTCTTGGTTAGAAGAGGAAGATCTGGAAATTGTTATGGCTAAGAGGATGTGGTTAACTAAACCTCAAGCAGAAGAGTTTTATCAAGAACATAAAAATAAAGAATTCTACGATGGTCTTATTCAGTTCATGACCTCAGGTAAAATTTTTGTTATGGTTTTAGAAGGAAAAGATTGTATTAAAAGATATAGGGATATAATGGGTAATACAGATCCCAAGAAAGCTAGTAAGACCACTATTCGTGGGATATATGGTACAGAGTTACCTCTAAACGCCGTTCATGGCTCTGACAGCTCTACCTCAGCCTTCAGAGAGATAAATCTATTATTCAAATAATGAATAAGGTAATTATTTAGGTGGTGGGTGATTATCTTATTATCATTTTATAATATTCTTTAGTTTAAATCAGTACTATTGTACATATTAGAAAATAGGGCGGTAATGCTAATATGTTTTACTCTATATGGAGTAATATGAAAAATGAGACAGGTAAGGAAACAAAGAACAAAACAACAGGAGTACAAAAAGCTTCATAGAGCATTTAGAATGCTTTATTATGCTACGGAACTTGACCGCCTATCAATTGACGAATTAGATCAAAAAGTCAAAATCCACTCAGAAAAGTTAAACCTCCTTGAAAAAAAATACCGCATAAAAAATTACAAAGATTCTCGAAATATATATAAATATCCAGTCACTGAAAGGGCAAATGTTCTTCAACTTTGGAAACTCCTAGAAGATAGCTCTGATGACTTGGATTATCTTTTTATTGACGAGGATTTATATGCGTGTTAAACTTATCTAAGTAGTTATTTTATTAAAAATTTGACAAAAAGGTATATTTGTGTTTACACGATTACCAGATGATTTTACTTTAAATATTCTGGAAGCTATTGCTTCTGATTTACCAGCATGCCATGAGGGTGTAGATTTAGAGGGAGTAGGTAGGGATATAATTCTTTGTATTACTGAAATTCGTGAATTAAGAGAAGAAAACAATAGATTAAAGAAAGATTTAGAAAATGAAAAAGCCAAAAGTTCATATAGAAGAATTTGATGATGTTTTATTTGATTGGGCTAGTGATGTTCATGTTCCTGATCCAGAAGGTAAGCTATTAGAACTAGGTACCGTCATTCGTATAAATAACCAATTGATAGCTCTCAAACCTTTAACTACTGATCAGTTAAATTTACTAGAGGAGGTGTTTTCTAAAGCTTTACAATATGAGAGAACCTCTAGAAAGCAATCAAACAATAATTCTTAATTCCCCTAGCGATGATATCTATAAAATAGGAAATTTATCATTTAATATAAAAGGGGATTATGTACTAGCAGCCTCAGCTATGCCAGAGCTAGAAAGCCCCAAGATTGAATTTTCTTCAGAATTAGTTCCTGAGCTATGGAGGGCATGGGTTGTTGCGATAGGCCCTGGTATATGGCTCTCTAAAGCCAAATTTACATACAATCCTGGTATTAAAATAGAGGACTATATTTATTTCTTACCAAATAATGGTACTTTTTTTTCTTTTGATAATGTGTTATTTGTTTTTGTCAAAATGTCTGATGTGTTACTCAATGTATCTGTATAGAACCACACCATACTACTGATAAATTGTTATTCAATACTATAATTATTTTAGATAAATACGTATTTATAAAACTACGGAGGATATTTACGTAATATGAGTACAAGTAAAGTCAAACCTCAACTTCCTCCAACGGAAAAAGTCCGTAAGAGAGGAGACTTCATGGAGGCTTCAGGATACAGAAGTGGAGTAGCTAACGGTATCGTTAATATTTATCAGAATATTGGTTCTGCTCCAGATGCTACTAATTTACAAGATGGATTGTTCATTCTTGTTGTTAGTGGAAGTGACTTGAATGCATATGCGAGCTACAGTGGTTCGTGGACTCAAGTTAAGCTGTAATTAGTAGTTATATGATGTTAAGAGGAGTACTTCCTCATTTCGGTGTACTCCCTCTTTTTTTTTATTAAACATGAATAAGTTAGAATGTATTATGCAGTGTGAACCTGGGGCTACAATGCGCCCTTTAGGAGCAACAGAATATCTGCCTGCAGGTAAGACAGACGACGGAACTAAGAAATGGTTTAAGTGTGAAAGATGTGGTGGTATTTTCTGCCTAGATAAAATGAAAAGGAGATGGCAATTTTCAGCAGAGACGTATACGGAATTGGTACAGAAAGGACTGCTTAATGACTATTTGAAATAAACTGATAAGGTCCTTTTAATTTTGAAAAAAAGTTTATCTTATTTAGGCTCTAAAGAGTTATATATTAAAATTATACAAGATTTAAATGGGTTAATGCTGCACTCCTTTGATCAAAATTTAATTCCATTTCAGTTAGTGGTTGGTCAATTGTTTGTAGAGATGTCTTGTGTACATTCATTAATTTCAGATTTTAATTTAAAAGATTGGGAAGGTTCTTGTAAGAATATACCACAGGAGCTTTCATTTTTATTTAATACCAGGTATAAAGAAGTTTTAAAAGTTATAGAAGAAAAACAAGGAATTCTAGGATACAAAGACACCATAGGTATATACTTCGATCCAGAAGAAGACTATATGTGCCTATATTCTATAGATCCTAACACTAAAGCAGATCCTACTGAAATAAAGACTGCTGATGGTTATCTAATACTACGCCTTTCTTGTAAAAAAGAAGATTATAGCCCAGATACTATTAATTAAGTTGCTAGGTGGTCTCGTATTTGATATAATATTTATGATTGTATCTGCGAGGATTTACTATGAGTAACTATGACACTATCTATAATACCTTTAGACCATCCACTTTTGATGAAGTTTTTGGTCAAGAACATGTAGTTCAGCCTTTATTACACCAACTAAAAAATAATACACTACCACACAGTTTGATTTTATTTGGCCCTCCAGGTGTAGGTAAAACTACTGTAGCTAGACTTTTAGCTAAAGCATATAACCAGTCGTCTTCAGGTTTACGAGAAATAGACGCTGCTCAAGATAGGAAAGTTGAAACAATCAGACAATTGATTCCTAAATTTAGTTATGCTCCTATGGAAGGGGACTATTTAACAGTGATTTTTGATGAAGCACATCAAATGACACCAGATGCTTTTCAAGCTTTGCAGAAAGTAGTTGAAGAGCCTCCTGAAAAAGTTAGGTTTATTTTTGTAACTACACGTATTGATAAGATACCATCTACTATTGTGAGTAGAAGCCAACGTCATGGTTTTACTAGAATAGAAAATAAACTTATATATCAAAGATTATTTGAAGTATCTTCCAAGTTAAACCAAGAAACCACACAAGAACTATTAAACTATGCAGTACAAGTAGCAGATGGATCTATGAGAGATGCTCTAGTAGCGTTAGGTCAAATTTTTTCGTTACAAGAACAATCAGCAGTAGATATAGCAGAGGCTTTGGGTATATTAGGAGGGCCTAAGATTGCTAATTTTTTATTTTTATATTTAAAAAGGGCTACTTTTAAAGAACTTTTAGAAGCAGCTGAAATGTTTGAGTCTGAGAGGTTGGATAACTACAGAGCTATGTCTGATTTTCAACAATATGTTGTTGATGCTATTTGTTATTTAAGAGATGATCGTTGTGTAAATTATTTAAAATTTAATGTATGTGATTTAATAAGTAAAATTGATCAAATAGCCATTTCAGGAGGGCATTCATTAGCTTCTATCCGTGATATGATGCGTAAAGAGTTGGAAAAAGTATATATTCTTAGTTTAGAGGCTGAGGAACGTATTGCAAAAACAAAAAACACCACCAGTGCTTTTAGGATGTTTGTTAACAGTCTTGTTAATAGTTGGGCATAATGTCTGTAGAAAAAGTATATATTGCTGCAAATCTTGATGATGCTTTATACGATATAAAATCAGAATTCAAGAATCAAAGTATAAAGTATATCTATTCCCCTAAAGAAAGTGAGTTTATTGAGTCACATATTCCAACGTTAGTTAGTAGTGAAGATTTAATTGTTTTAATAAACTTAGATAAAATAAAATTAGATGTTATAGAACATACTTTGTGTTTATCCCGTAGTAAAAGAACTGTCTGGGTATTTAAAAAATTAGCCAAAAATACAAAGATATATAAGACTATTAGTAAAAATAATATTTATATTAAAACATGTAGTTCATTAAAGAAAACAAAAGCTAAAAAACAATTTATTGAAGAGGTTTGTAATAATCTATCAATACCTAAAAAATATACATCTATTATTTTAGATAGGTCAGGTGAAGATAAAGGAACTATTTATCAGGAAATAAAAAAATTCGCTGCAGCTATTAAATGTACAAATAACCCTTTAGATAGTTTAATATCTGATAGTTCTGATTTAGATGCTTTGATGTTTGTAGATAATTTATTAAATAGAAGATTATATGAATCTTTAAAATATTACTCTAAATTACAAGGTAAGTCTCAATACCACCAAATAGGATATTTACTTGGAAAACAAATTTTATGTTATATACACCTGTGTCAGGATAATATAATTGCTGCCAAGGCTACCTGGAACATTCCAGACTGGCTGATTAATGAAAAACATAAGCAAGCTAAAAAGTTAGGAATGAAGGTTTTATGTGGTCTGTACGATAGATTAATGTCTGAGCTACATGATTATGAGCTTGGTAGAGATCCAGAGACCTCAATGAGAAAGCTGATTTTAGATTTATGTTCTTAGTTATTATCAGAAATTAGCAATTTTTTGTACTAATTTATAAGTAGAGGATTTTATTATGAGGGCTAGACTAAAAAGTTTGTTAAATAAAGTAGAAGCCTTAGGGCTCGATACACAGCCAATAAGAGATTTAATGGCTACTAAAGAGGTTGATTTAAAGGATTATGAGGGCAGAATTGTAAACTTGGAGAGAGAAGCGAAAAAACACCCACCAGGCAGCCAACCTCAACAAGTTCAGATAATGGTTAAACACCTAACGCCTCGCCCTAAAGAAGCCACATTTGGCGAAAAGCTAAATTTAACTGCTGAGAATTATGTTATACAGAAACATGAAGCTGTCACTGACCCTAATTTAACAAATGCAATTGAAGCCCTTGCTCAACAAATAGCGGATCAAAAAAACAGACCAGTAGAACCTACTACACCTTCGACGCAATCTTCAGGTAATGGGGAAGTGCTGGAGGCTATTAAAGCTTTAAATGATAAAGTAGATAATATAAAATTTGTTTCTCCAGAAACAAAAATTGATCCAGATGCTCCTAAAATAAAGGAAGGTTTTGTTAATCCTCTCGATGAAGAAGAGGTAAAGAAGTTAAAAGGGGAGGTTCACGTGGTCCCTAAAAAAGGTAAACCTATTACCTCTTCATTGAAAAAATTACGGGATTTAAAGAAATAAGGTATATTATTATGAGTGAAAATAATTTTTGTAAAGGAGTAGGCTTGGACTTAGGTACAAATGCAATAGTAAAAGCCAGATTAACCACTGAAGACGAAGTTGTAACTTCTTGGATTAGAGATGCTTTTTTAATTTTAGAGCCTACTAATAAGATCATTAAGAATACAATGAAAAAAGGTCTTAGTAAGGCGGGTGTAAAATTTTTAGAAAAAGACGATAAATTTATTATTTTAGGTGATGACGCTTTAAACCAATCTGTAGAACGAGGTATGACTACTAGACGTCCTATGTCAAAGGGGGTTATGTCTCCAAAAGAGGCGGACGCTCTTCCTATGTTTAAAGTTTTAGTATCTAATATTCTAGGTAAACCTTTAACAGAAAAAGAACTATGTGTATATTCTATACCTTCAAGCCCTATTGATGAACCTTTTGATAGCCAGTTTCATTCTAGTATGATTAATGCTATATTAAATGATTTAGGTTTTAAAGGGATTCCGATGAATGAAGCTCAAGCTATAGTATATTCAGAACTTGATGATCAGGATTACACTGGAATGGCTATTTCATGTTTACCTCCAGAAGAAGAGATATTAACTAGTAAAGGATTGAAACCTATAGGTGATATTTTAGTTGGAGATAAAGTGCTGTCTGGGAACGGAGAGTTTAATGAAGTATATTCAACTATAAGAAGACCTTTTAAAGGAGATATGTATAAAATCTCTATACCGCAGTATGGTAATAAATTACAGGTTACATATAATCATAAAATTAAGGTTATTAGAGATAATGTAGAGATTTGGGTTGAAGCAAAAGATTTAATTGAAGGAGATTTATTACCATTTGAGTGTTTAAAATACGATAAAACTAGAATGGGCAAAAGAAAAGTTTTTTATTTAAAGAAAAACAAATTTGAAGATACAAAAAGTGTAGAATTAACTAAAAATTTATGTGAATTTATTGGTATTTTTCTAGGAGATGGTAATACTAATAAAAGTAGAGAAGGTCAGTGTAGTTTTACATTTAATAAAAATGAAACATATCTCGTAGATTTTGTAGGTAGTACTTTATCTAATATTTTTAGTAGAAATATGGATATTTATGAAAAGTCTGAAAATTGTTTTAGAGTTAATTTTAGTCATGTATCATTGTATGAATGGTTTAATAAAAATTGTTATGATAAAGAAAAAATACATAAGATTTTTCCGTTTGATATAAGTAACCTTACAACTACACAAATTTCAGGGTTTTTAAAAGGATTAATAGAAACGGACGGGTCAAATAGCAAAGAAAAAAAATGTATTTCATATACTACAACTTCTCCCTACTTAGCAGGTAGTTTTTATTTATTATGCTCTAGGTTAGGTATAAGACCTTTTATGAGTAAAAGACCACCAAGAATAGGCGGAGATGTCGTAGAGAAAGATGGATATATAAGAACTATTGTAGGTAAAAAGAATACATATGATTTTGCTATATGTGGAAAAGATTATTATTTATTAAATTTATATATTACAGAAAATATAACTGAAAAGTTTATGTCAGATCCTGGCACATTTTACTCTAAAGTGCAAAAAATAGAATCATATTATTATGAGGGAGATGTAATTGATATAGGTGTTGATAATTGCCCCAGTTTCAGTATACCAGGGGCGGTTTTACATAATTGTGGAGCTGGTATGATTAATATTGCTATATGTAACGCTGGAGACCCTGTATGTGTGTTTGCTACTTCCAAATCGGGTGATTATATAGATGAACGAACAGCCGTAGCTTTAGGATATGATCCAGCAGACGGTAACAAAAATAATATTACTCCTAGTACTGTACAATTAACTAAAGAGACATGCGATTTAGATTTGAATAATATTGATACAACTGATAGGATTCAGATGGGTTTAAAAACTTATTATGAAGCGTTAATTAATTATACAGTTGATAATATTATTTATCAAATTAAAAAATTAGATACACCTCCAAGGTTTAAAGAACCTATTGTAGTTGTAGTATCAGGGGGAACATCTAAACCAAAAGGTTTTGTGGATATTTTTAAAAAATCTTTCTTAGCTAAAGAGAAAGAGCTACCTTTTGATATTAAAGAAGTGAGACATGCAAAAGAGCCTTTAGATGCGGTTTCAAGAGGTTGTTTAATTGCGGCCCAACTAGAATATCCTGAGGAGTAGTAGATTATGTTTGGATTACTATCTAAATTAATTAATCTGTTTAAAGTTTTTTCTATTAGAAGTTCTAATAATAAAGATAATTCACCAACAGGAGGTAATAACCAAAAGAAACCTATGAAGAATGGAATTACTATCTGTATTGACCCAGGACACGGAGGGGCAGATCCAGGAGCTATGCACCCTACTGATAATCCTGTTTACATTGAGTCTCATTTAGCATTAGAGATAAGTGAACATTTAGGGTATTTATTATATGAAGCAGGGTATGAAGTAATTACTACAAGGGCCGACAATGATAGCCCTATTACTAGATCAGACCGTATTAGACGTATTAAACAATCTAAAGCAGATTTATTAGTATCTATACACTGTAATTCTTTTCACAAGCCTGCCTATGGGATGGAGACTTTATATAACTCTTCAAACCAACAATCAATGTGGTTAGCTAAATATATACAAACAGAATTAAAAAAAGATTTTCCAGGGCATAAAGATCGAGGTATTAAAGTAAGAAATAATTTATATGTTTTAAAACAGCTTTCACCTTCTGCATTAGTAGAAGTGGAATTTATTAATACAGCAGGAGAATTCATACAAGATAATGTAGAGGAACTTGCTGAATCTATTTTTAATGGCATTGAAACATTTATAGATAGTTAATATTTGATAATTATTGATTGTTTTAGAATATACATAAAGGTTTATGGATTTTTTAGATTCTCGAAGTTATAGAGATGAGAGAGGAATAGGGTATTATTTTGGTAAGGACCTAGATGGAATAATACAAGTTGCTTCCTTACAAAAAGAAATAAGAGATAAGTTGGTTAAAGCAGCTGTTCCTGGGAGCACCACAAAAAAAATAAACTCCTTAGCTAATAAATTAATAAAAGAAGCAAACGCTGAACCTTTGTTTTTAGGATATGGTGGTTTTCCTTGTACTATTTGTGCATCTGTTAATGATGAGGTTGTTCATGGTCTAGCAAAGAAAGACAAACTCAAAATAGGTGATGTGTTATCTATAGATTTAGGAGTAAAACTTAATGGATTTTGTGGAGATTCAGCTAGGACGCTTATAATAGGGGATAAACCAAAAAAAGACACAGATGTAGTTCTAGTAGATATAGCGGAAGAAGCGTTTAATGCTGCTTTAGAGGTATCATATCCAGGTAATACTATTGGTGATATTGGACATGCTATTTTAAAAACAATAAGGACCCCTAGGGATAGTAAAGGTCAATATCTTTTTGATATATATAAAGATTTTATGGGTCACGGTATAGGACATAAACTACACGAAAAACCACATGTTTTTAACTATGGTATTCAAGGAAACGGCCATATTTTAAAAGAGGGGATGTGTATTTGTATAGAGCCTGTTGTTATACACCAAACCTCAAAGGTTATAAGAGGAGGAGACATTTTTACATTTAAATCCTCTGATAGAAAGAACGCCAGCCACTATGAAAACCAAGTTTATGTAAGTAAAACAGGCCCAATAATACTTACTTAGTTTTTTTTTATCAATTTTTTTTTATCTTTTCTACATAAATGTACTAAATATTCCATAGAGGTAGTGTTAACTACCTTTAGATCCTGTTGAGTATTATTAAATACATTCAGCAGGTATTAAGAAAGTTAATTATAAAAAAAAATATTCAAGGGGTTATTTTGATATGATTTTAATTGCAAAACCTCATAAATTTGGTTCAGTTAGCACAGGTGCTGATGATCTTACAGATCTTACCTCCGCTGCTGACGTCCCCCTGTTACAGGGAATTGATAACTTACCTTTTAACAATCCTGATGCAGCTGCAGGAAATCCATCCACTTACCCAGACTTTAGAGGTGGGCACCCGCAGGGAGCTATTAGGTCGGAGAGCCGTTCAGGTGGTGGAGCTGTTCACCCAACTGGAAGAACTACTGCTCCGATGGGTAGACCTTTCTCAGCAGGACCTAATACGGTTCGAACTGAGCCAATGTCTATCAAGAAATAAGTTATTTCTGACAGTTTAACTGTTAAAAACACCCACGTGTTTACATGTGGGTGTTTTTTTTTGTACTAGATTTTCGTGTTAAAGTAATGTATAATAAAACGTAATCATTAATATGGGAGAGTTTTATTTTATGTCTAATATGGCCATGTTATCTTTTTTACAGAATTTAAAAGCTTTAGAGGTTGAACTATCCACTTTGTTATCGTTGGTTGAGGATCCAGAGGAACACACAGAATTATTTAGTAATCTTATTTCTAGTTTAAGAGCTAGATTAGAACAGGTAGTAAATACATTTATTGATTTTTCTGTTATAGGTAATTCTGTAACCTTAGTTACTGGAGAAGGGGATCAACAAAAAACTACTAGCGGATTACCGATAGTGTCTGAATTGATGGTTTCGTCGTTATTTCATCTCTGTGTTAGACTAATTCTACTTAAATCAGATAATTTAACTGTTTCTAAAGATTTATTGGGGATTTTATACAAACAACGTGAGGTGATAGATACTAAGCAAGTATTACCAAGCCTGGATAGAGATCTTTGTCGTCTATTAGTAGCTATGTCAAAGATGCATGATGAATTTAATACTCAAAGACAGCAACAGCCTGAGCACAACGTTGTTTCAAAAACTCCAGATAAAAAAGAGTAAATAAAAGTTTTATGTTGAATAAATACGTAGTATTTATACCTAAATATGATTTTAATATTGAAGGAGGCAGGGCTGTAAAAAAGGTAAGCGAGGCTTCTTTATCTATAACAGTTGATGCAGATAATAAACAAGATGCCGTAATTAAGGTATTATCAGATCTAGGACAACATAAATTGGAATCTTCTGGATACTCTGTACAAGATATTATAATACACGAGCACATTGAAGGACAGGATATGAGGGTGTTTATACGAGGTATTAAAAGAAATGAAAAAAAATGATTCTACTAAAACTAGATTAGTTGGTTATTGGAATGGGGATGTTGATAATCCAGATATTGTTTTCAACCCACCGAAAGATGAGAAGACAAAACAAACATACACATTAGTGGTCATAGATATAACACACCCTTTTGAAACAAATGAGACACCAGAACCTAAAAATACAATAAAAAAAATTGATAGTATATTTAACAAAAAGACAGTTTCTAAATTAGATCAAGCAAACAATAGTTTAAAAAAATTAAACAAGGTAATTAGGAGGTTCAAATGAGTAATAAAGTAACAGTGGTTTTACTTGGACATAAAGCCAAAGCAGGTAAGGATACCATAGCTGGGTTTGTGGAGCCTTTAGGGTTCAGAAGAGCGGCATTTGCTGATAAGTTAAAACATACTGTTATGGATTTATATCATTTTAATAATGAACAAATGTTTGGAGATTTAAAAGAAGATCCTGATTCTCGGTATCCTAATTTAATTGATAAAGAGTATTTTGAGCCTGGGGATGCGGATTATCCTAATCCTGAATTAAACTCTATAGCTAAGTTTGATAATTATTTAAAATCTAGTCCCACTCTAGCTGTTGATATTAAATCTTTACGCATACCAAATCCAGACTATGTTCCATATTTTACTCCTCGCAGGATATTACAAATATTTGGACAACAACAAAGATCTATTAATCCTGATATATGGGCTGCGTATGTTTTTAACTCTACAGTAACACGTATGGTGGAAGAAGGGTACCGAAGAATAGTTGTTACTGATTTTAGGTTTAAAAACGAAGCTAAAGTCGCGGAGCGGTGGGCTCAACAGGACCAAGAAAATAGAGTACTACATACTGTTAAAGTATTTCGACCTGGGGTTTTAGCGGGGTCTGGAGCAAATGATATTAGTGAGATAGATTTAGATGACTATGAGTTTCAACATACAATAATAAATGATGGAACCCTGGAAGAGCTAGAAGAAAAAGCTATTAGGTTTTTTAAGGAGCTTATAATAACTAAATGATTGAATATAATAAATTGAGGTTGCAGAGGAAACTATCAAATGAAAAACAATAAACAACTATCTATACTGATCACTGGCGCCAGTGGGCAGGACGGAGCTATACTTTCTAAACTCTTGATTGATCAAGGATATAAGGTTTATGGCATGCTTAGACGAAGTGCCTCTAGAGATTTATGGAGGCTTAAGGAATTAAATTTACTTAAAGATATAGACTTAGTCGAAGGCGATCTTACTGATTATAGCTCTCTAGCAAGAAATATTAGAAATATAAAACCACATGCTATTTTAAATACTGCAGCGCAGAGCCACGTAGGTATTAGTTTTGATCAACCTATAGTTACCGCAGAAATTACAGGGTTAGGTGTTTTAAATTTATTAGAAGCAGTGCGTGAGGTGGATAAAGATATTAGATTTGTTAATTTTGCTTCGTCAGAAATGTTTGGAGGTACTCACAACTCTACTAATAAAGAATTTTTAAATGAACAGACGGTATTAGACCCTATGTCTCCTTACGCAGCTGCAAAAGTGTTTAGTTATAATTGTTGTAGAATTTATAGGCGATCTTATAATATGTTTTGTAGTAATTTAATAGGCTTTAACCATGAAAGTGAGTTTCGTGGTGATACTTTTGTGACTAGGAAAATAACCAAAGCAGCGGCTAAAATTAAACTAGGTAAACAAGATAAATTATATTTAGGTAACACTAAAAGTTATAGAGATTGGAGTAGTGCTTGGGATATATGTGAAGGAGTTATTATAATATCTAATCATGATAAACCTGATGACTTTGTTTTAGGGAGTGGTGAAAAGCACAGTGTTCAAGAGTTTGTAGAATATGCTTTTAATTATGTTGGATTAGATTATAAAAATCATCTAGAGATAGATCCTAAATTTTTTAGACCTGGAGAAGTACATGCTTTATTAGCGGATTACTCTAAAGCTAAAAAAATATTAGGATGGAAACCAAAAACTACTTTTAAAGAACTTGTTGAAATGATGGTTGATGCGGATTTAGCTAGGAATAAATAGACTGGTATATAGCAACCTCTCTCCAAACTATAATATATTAGTAAAATAGTAATTTTTGGAGGGATGTTATGGCTAAACGTAAACCCGCCCCAAGCTCATATTACACGAAAGGTTATTCCTTTCAGATGTACTATCTTGAACAAATCAGAAATCCAGAATATGTAAGACGTGTACAAAAATACCCGTTTGTTAGAGATAGAGATGCGGCAAACATAGATTTTTTAAATTTACGTAGAATTTATTATGGTGAAGTGCCTTACGATGCTCCACGAAAAGGCGGTATTTACAGCCAATATACAATTAAACCACCTATTGACTGGGCATCAGGGTCCAACAGGTATATTAATAAAGCTAAATTATACAAATTACCAGATAATATGATTGCCACCTCCTCAGGTCTTGAGGAAGTCCCTGAAGGAACGATACACCCTGACTTTCTAAAACCCCCTATTGGTAATTTTGAATATATAACCAATTCAGAGAGTAATGTTAATAGTGGACCTCAAGAGTTTTTTATGGCAAACTATATGTCCAGGCAGCAACGTTTTGATGGTAGATCTGATGGAGAATATTACCCAGCTCATGGAACTACCAACAGAATACCTAGAATATTTTACTTTAATCACACAGATCCTCCTTACCAGGCTCCTGTTAGTCCTTCTATAAATCACCGAGTAAGAGGGATAACTACTAAGTTTGCTAAATAAGTATTTTTGCTAAATTTTATAGAATGTACTTTATTTTATAAAAAGGCCGGGTGAGAAAATATTATTTTTTTGTATAAAACTAATTAGGTTTATTGAAAATGAGCAAAAGTTATTTTTATTTTCATCAAGGAAATGTAGTTTCAGTTAGTGGTATTGTTGGTGCAGGCCCCAGCGAAATACCAGGAGACTATGAAATTATACACGATGGGAAACGGGTTGCTATCCCAGCTGCCTCTGGAACTCAAGTATATATGGGAGCTTCTCCAGAAGATTATCCGAGTGATGAGTCTTCAAGACAGAGGAGAGCTGGATATCTTACGCGGCTAAAATAATAGCAAGGCGAGGACAGGACAATTAAACGATTTATAATTCAACTACTATGTGGCATAGTCCTAGTCACATGTACAAGCACACCAATTATTTTAGGACTAAATTCCCTTACGTTAGATATTAAAAAACCATCTGATTTAGTTTTGAAAGATAGTGTTAATTTTGTTCAATGGAAACACGTGTCTCCGTGCTCGGATTACCTAAATGAAGTAGAACAATATAAACAAACTATAAAATGTTCCTCTGAAGTATTTACAGGAGAAGAGATTCGAAAACTTAAAGATTTAGATCTTCCAGAATGTTATGTTATACATGAGGATGCCCCAGTAATTTTTCATGATTCTCATGATAACTATATACCGATTTTTCACCCCTTTGGGTATGTTATGCCAGTTCTAGGATTATATTCATCTAATAAGCAATTAATATTATTAGTAGAGCATGTTGACTTGGAAGAGGTATATAGACACGAGATTCAACATTTTTTGTTAGATATTCTTGAAAAAGACGCAGATGGTGGTCATGTTCATGATATTTGGAAAGAGTGTGAACCCCCTACCCACTCAGCCTCTAAGAAAGCTAAGAAACTTTATAGTAAAAGAGATTTATCTAAAGAGGATATTTTAATGAGTATGTTTGTACGTTTTACGGCTTCTAATAGAGGTGGATTTATTTTTAGTTTTGATTTAGAATAATATACATATGGCAGATAAACAACTTACTACTAAAGAGAAGAGAAAAAACTACAAAGCTAATAGTTTTTATGATAAATATATGGCAGGTAAGTACAATCCTGAGTTAGGGGATTATAATTTTAATTTGCGAGCAGTTAGGAAAAAAAAGGTAATCTCAGCAGAAAAAAAATTTATTACTTGTTCTTGCGGTAATACTGTGTATGTATCGTCGATAACTAGTGGATTTATATGTAGTAAATGTGGTAGATTTAACGAAGTAGAAATTTAGTAATATTTACATATAATTACATATAGTATGATGGACCACAAGAAGATAAAAGTATATTTATGACTTGGCACTTATTTGTTATAGACCCTAAAAAGCATGAAGAAGTTACTGTGTTTGCTAGTAATTTGTCTGGTATTTCAGATGTTGTTTATAAGTTAATTAAATCTACTAAAGTTACTAAATCTGGAAAAAAAAGCACAAAACAAGTTGCTGTGTTTCCAGGGTATTTATTTATTGAGGCAGATAAGGACGAGGATGATTTTGTAAAAATGAAACTAATGGAGCATCCTTTTGTCCGTAGATATGTAGGTAGTTTGAGTAACGGAGATATAGAGCATTTATATAAAATTAGAGAAGATGATAAATATTCTAAAAGATTTACGGATACCTTCACCGAGGGAGATATTGTAAAAGTAGTTACAGGATTATTTAAGAATTATGAAGCCATAGTAATATCTGTTAAGCAAAAAGAGATACTTATTGAAACAGATTTAAATGGTAAGAAAGTAAAATATGCTGCAAAGCCAGAGGAGATATCCTTAGTTCGTCGAGATGTAATATGACACAAAACAAAACTAAATCAAAAGGCCGTAGAGGAAGACCACCTAAAGAATATGTAATGACAAACGGCAATGTAAGCGCCGAGGACCTATTTGTGTTTACACCACGTGAAACCATTCCTGACAGGCAAGTCAATAGATTTTTACAACTGTGCGATATGATGATTTCTGAGATGCATGCAGAAGAACTAACTCCATCCGATATTGACGCTGTAGCACAGTGTAATAAACTTCGTATGTTTGGTGATAAGATATGTAAAGATATGGCTGAGCAAGAGATAACAGATATTAGTTTTATTACTCAGCTGGAAAAATTACATAAACAACAAGAAAAACATCTTGAGAATTTAAAACTTCGCCGAAAGGATAGGCATATAGGTAAGATTGGAAGCACTGGAAAAAGTTTAACAGAGCTAGCTAGAGAGTTAGATGACATTAGTAATGACAGGATGGAAGAGATGCAAAAGAAGAGTGAATCTGAAGTTGAAAAGTTTGAGGAAAATTTTGCGGATTCCGACCCATCAGTGTTTATAGAGAATATGGGTAATCGTAATGAACCATAATGTCTAGGTTAAAACGATCGTCAAAAAAACTAGATTTAGCATTAATAAGATTCTATAGAAAAAATCCGGTAATTGCAGCCCATGATTTGTTGGTTAGGAATGGTAAACCTGTCCGCTTATTACCACCACAACAAAAACATCTTATAGAGTGGTGGAATTCTAATTTTGGAGTTTGTACTGCGTCTAGAGGATATGGAAAGACGTTTGTTGCAGCGGTTTTTATAGCTTTAAAGACTATGCTTTACCCAGGTATTAAAGTTGGGTTAATTGCTCCTTCCTTTAGACAATCAAAATTAATTTTTGCAGAGTTCAAACAATTTTATGACGACAGTCCTTTATTACAAGCGGAAATAAAAAAGCCACCTACTGTAGGTACTGATCGTTGTGAATGTATTTTTAAATCTAGACCTGGTTACAGACCTAGCACTATAATAGCTCTCCCTGTAGGATCTGATGGTGGTAAGATACGTGGAAGTAGGTTTAATATTGTAGTTATAGATGAGTGTGTACATTTACCAGAGAATGTATTTCGTGCCGCGATCAGACCTATGCTTTCTACTACTTTAGATCCAATTGAGAATGTTGAAAGGGAGGAAAAAATAGCCGCAGGGTTAATTGATCCCTCCGAAGAGGAAGGACAATCAGCTAATGGGTTTTTTGCTATTACTTCAGGTTATTATAAATTTAACTATTGGTGGAAAATTATAGAATCATTTAATGAGAAAATTTTACAAGCAAAAAAGGAAGGTACTAAGTCTTTATATTCTCTTCAATTTGTTCCTTATTATCATATGTCAAAAGGTTTTTTTCAGGAACACATTATAGCAGAAGCGAAAGCAGATGATCCAGAGCATATATTTCTCACAGAGTGGTGTGCATATTGGATTGATGATTCTGCGGGGGCCTTTAAGATGAGTTTATTACGGAGCTGCCAATCCTCTGAATGTGTTCCGAGAAAGATTGGTGATCCTAAAAAAGAGTATATAGTTGGTATAGACCCTGCGAGAAATAATGATTCAAGTGCTTTGGTTATAGTGGAAGTAGGTTTTCCTTGTAAATTAGTTTATATACAGGAACAGATAGATGTCCCGTGGCCAAAACAAGCTGAGAATATTTTAAATTTATTAAAGCATTATAATGTAAAAGCTATTTATTTGGACACTTTTGGGGGAGGTCAGACTTTAGCGGATAGTTTTGCTGATAAAAATTTATGCAGTAGATTAAATGTAGATCCTATAGTGCCTTCTAATTTACCTCCAGGGGCAGGTGCGGGGTGCCGCAGAGTTCTACATATGATAACACCTAGTTCTACAGTTAACGCAGAGGTTAACGATGCCGCCTTGAAAGTATTAGAGGAACATTGGTTAATTATGCCACCCGCAGGAGGGGAAATGTATATACCTACAGGTAAGAAAAATGAAAACGGCGATGAAATTGAGCAGATTGTTAATTATGAGATCTGGGGAAACAGGAAAACCAATGAAAAAGATAGGAAAGGAAATACTGTTGTTAAGAGGATTAATTTGGTTGAAGAGCTGATAAAACAAATGGCAGCTGTGGTAGTGACTGAGACAAAGACAGGCAGGCTCAACTATGATTTACCTAAAAGGAAAGGAAACGTAGGATCTGAGGCATTAGACTCCTTACAAGATTATAAAAAGGATTTATATTCTGCTTTTATACTTGCAGCTAAGGCTGTATATGACTTGGAATTTGTTCCTAGACATGATATAATAACGTTGGCTGCGGGTTTTATTAGGGAGGCTAAGAAATCTAAAGATATGTTTACTGATCCACATCGTGGAATAAAGCCAGAAGATTATACTTCTAATAGTAATATGGCCAATAGTTCTGCAGGGACTACCGTTAAAAGGACTAAAAATGGAGGAACTATGACGACGTTTTCTAACGGCGGCGTCGTTGTAAGTCGAGGAAATAGGAAACATGGCTCAAGGCGAAGATAAGAACTCATTAGAAAGCACAGAAAAACTCACAAAATTACTGCAAAATAGGTTTGAAGGTAAGGAAGGAGTTAGTTTAGTAGGTCTTGAGAAAACTACTGATGGTATTTTTCGTTTAGCCCTTTCGTGTGGCCCAGATAGTATAGATGAGTTTGAATCTACGTTTGCGGGTTCAATAAAAGATGTAAGTTCTAGTTTTAAACCAATCGTCAAGTCTAGAAAATATTCCGATAACAGTCTGATGGGCCGTAATGAGCCCTCAGAGGATAGATTTCTTACCAGAACACTTAAGAAATATAGACAAGCTGTGGAAAAAGAAGACCGTAAACGTTGGGAAGCCAGTGTTGAGAGAAAGCTCGTAGAATTAAAAGATAAGTGGAATAAAGAGGGGAAGTCAGAAAAGGAAATAGCAGCGGCAGAGGTTTTATATAGAGATAAACTAGGTCCTACATATTTAGATATACGCAGGAAAAAAAGAGTAGATGAAGAAGAATCATTAAAGTTATATGAACGAAGTCACAAGGAATATACAAAGAACGGTAGCTATGGAACAGCTATTGATATTTTGACAGATTTTTGTATAAAAGGCTTTAAACATGATGTACAAGATCCAGTAATAAAAGAATATTTTGATTCCTATGTGGCTGATACTAAGCTGCTAGTGTTTATTAGTAGGGTATATCAAACTCTATGGCTGAGTGGTGTTTGTTATATTACCACTTCTGAAAATGATTACCAACCACACGCAGAAGGTTTAAGCAGCATTCCAGGAAAACCACCTGTACATCAAACTAAAAAGAAACTAAAATCAGCTGCCGTCCTTTTGGAAAAAGCCTTTAGAGAAAAATTAGGGAAAAATTTTAATAAGGGTGAATTTGATAGGTTAATGGAGGAAGTGGCTTTTCGTAGACAGATCCCTAAAGGTCAGTCTAGTAAAGTACCTACAGAATTCTCTGTTATTGATCCATCTTTAGTTTTAGTAGACGACAGTTTAATGTATGATGATAAACAAAGAGTTGTCCTCAAACCTGAAGCATTAGAAGAGATTAGGAATCTTTTGGAACGTAGTAGGAGTTCAGACGCAGAAGATAAGTTAACAGACAGGGAACGCGAGCTTCTAAAATTGTTACCCTCTAAACTAAAGAAGGCTGCTGAGGATAATGAAAAATATATCATGGATCCTAATACGACTTATGCTATTTTTTATAAAAAACTAAACTACCAAAGATTTGCTAAACCTCCTTTTAGTAGGGTTTTTGATGATTTAGATTATAAAGAAGAACTAAAAAAGGCTGATTTTGCTACCTTAGATGGTATTGTTAATTATATTTTATTAGTTACAGTAGGTGATAAGGATGCACCTGTTACCGATGCTCAAACACTTTTAGATCTAGCAGACGCTCTTGATACCCCCGCAAAAGCTTACAATTTAATTTGGAACCATTCTATTAAGATGGAATACATAACCCCAAATACAGTTAGCGAGATTTTAGGTAAGGATAAATATGAGCCTGTAAATAATGACATATTTACTGGTTTGGGAGTACCCCGCGCTCTTTTAGATGGATCGGAAATACGAGGAGAGGGAGCAAAATTAGTTTTACAAGCCTTAAATGCAAAAATAAAATTTATGCGTGTTTTAGTAGAGGACTGGTTATATGATATTTATAGAAAAGTAGCAGTGAGCGCAGGGTTTGATCACTACCCAAAGATAAGATGGTCTGAAGAAACTATCTCATTAGATAGTCTAGCTGTTGCAAATACAAATTTGATGAACCAAGCTACAAATAAAATAGCTTCCTGGCAAACTGTAGTTGAAGATATGGGAAGAGACCCCGAAACAGAAAGATCTAGATTAGAAGAACAACTAGAGATGGAGAAACAAGGATTGATAATTATTGGTAGCCCTTTTCAGCAATCTGCAGCACAACCAAAAACACAACAACTTTCAGATTCAGATGGTCTTTCAGGACGTCCTACAGGACAGCCTGTGCAGGAAAAATCTCCTGATACTGATAAAAATAAAAATAATAGAAAACCTAAATCTACTTCCCCGTCCCAGAGTGATAAAGCTCATTTTAATGAGGCCAAGGACTCCGAGGAAGTATTAGCTAGCAGCCTAGAAAACCTAGATGAAATTCCTGAGTAGTCTAGTAATCTTTTCGTTAAAATAAACAAACCGTACTACAGTGCTTAAGAACCCTCACTATGGGTAAAAATGTACAAAATATGGCAAGGACGGGATTAGAAATATGCCAGAAACGAAAAATGAGCTTGAAGCCCGCAGCGTTAGATTTATTTTAGAAGCTGTTCTTAGTAAGATAGGGGAATTATCAGATCTCCTACCGTATGACCCACAAACCCTCCCACACATTCTTAAAAAAGTAGAACAAATAGCCAATGATCTAGATGAGGCCGAACAACGAGCTATGAAAGATCGTGAAAAGAGAATGAAAGATTTATCTTTTTTGTATGGAGATGATGCACTAGAAGTCATTCCTGGTGAGGTTATCACAACTGACAAGCAAGGTAAGGTCTTATACCGTGATGCCTTTGCTGAAGAAGAGGACGCGGAAGCGGAAGATGGATGTGAGATGTGTGATGAGGAGAATGAGGAAGAGCAATCTTTAGTAATCGAGGAAGAAGAGTAATAAATAAGCGATTAAAATTTACTAAGATATGTAATGCACGAGGGGTTTACAAAGCCCGCGTGAAACAAAAAAAAAGCGATAAATAAGTACATATACAAATGAAAGATCATAATAAGATTATAATAGAAGCCCCTTTATTTTTACGAGAGGAGGCTGTTAATAATGTAGAGCATGCAACTAGAATTCCTTTACCTGCGGATAATAAACAAGTAGATCTTATGCACATGAGCGCTATTTTAGTTTCTACAGGAACTAATAAAAATGGCGCTACTTTTTTAGGAAGTGAACTTATTAAAGCAAAAGACACAATAGCAGATAAAGCTTTGGATGTAGAACACACTCCAGATAAGATCGTTGGCCATATTAAATCTTCTATGTTTCTAGATCTTAATGGGAGTGCAGTTGATGTTGATTCTATATTTAAAGAAATGTCTTCCACTGATGAGGAAGCAAGAGCTAGTGCTATTCTTTGTGCAGATCAGCTGGAAATGGATATTGGTATAGTATGTGTGGTACATAAACACCGCTTCAAGGATTTAGCAGAAGAGATTAAAAATGGCGAGTGGTTTGTATCAATGGAGTGTTATTATTCTGACTTTGATCTTAAAGTTGGAGATATTATTATTCCTAAAGAGCGTGCTTCTGATCAAATTTTTGATTTAAAAACTAACCAGTTAGTAAAATTAGTGGTTTCAGGACAGTCTCTTGGTAATCATAGAGTTTCTAGAGTGTTAAGAGGTATTAAATTTTGTGGAGTAGGTTTAGTCAAACACCCAGCTAATGTTAGATCGATAATTGACGAGTCAGCAGGTGAGCTTAAAGTAAGAGATAATGTAGGTGATGGTCTTATGAAAGTATATAAAGAAGCGGCAGGAGAGCTGCGTGTAGGATCAGACGGGACATTAAAACATTTACATCTTCCAGAAGACGACAGGAAAGAAGTTATACTTACTAATCCCGTTAAAGAAATTAAACTTTATGCTGTTGTAGCTTCGGAGAAGATTAATGATAAGGGTCCTTTTTATGTTGATACAGATACAGCTGAACCTTTATACACCTCACAGTACCATACTGCCTCGTATGAATCTAAAGAGAAGGCAACAAAAATTGCTGTAAAAGCTACCACAAAAACAGGAATTAAGCATCTTGTTACTGAAGTTCTTAGTAGTTCTTCTGTAAATAATGATTTAGTATTTGATTCCAAGCAATTTGAAGATGGTTTTGCTTTGTTGCAGACGACTAAAGATGGCGATATTATAAATATGATAGAAACCGCAAATTTTGCTTTCTTAGGACAACCAGGTTCAAATAGTAATTGGTCAGCAGGAGATAATGCTGCAGGGTTGTGTGTAGATTTTACTAAGTATCACTATGAGTTTGATCGTTCTCCAAATCCAGGTAAGTTAGTAGGTGTTCATTGGTGTAAGCTGTTTGATGCGCCTTGTCCTGTAATTGGAGCGGATCCTCTATCTAAGGATTGTTTGCGCCATAGATACTCTCGTCTTATAAAAGATGATATTATCCACCATAATGCAGTCAGAGAGGAGAAATGGAACCCTAGGAGCACACTTTCAAGAGAAGAGATAGAGTTCTTACCTTCTGAAGATCAACCAAAACCTGATTCTAGATCAGGAGACTCTATGTTAAATGAAAAATATGAAGAACGTTATATTCAAGGTCCTCCTAGTTTTGATGATACTTTTGAAAAACCACCTTTGGAAGACTTTTCTAAACCTAAAGAAGGTGTAGAGGCTCCTAAAGATCCCGATCTAGTAGTTACTGAAAGAGTTGATGAGTATGATCCAGGTCTAGAAGAATTTGTATCTTTGTTAAGCGAGGCTGCTAAGGCGGTACAGAGAGCCGAGAATATTATTTTAACAAAAAATAAAAAAGATTTATTAGATCCTGTTGAATTTGCTTTTCCTGAGAAAAAGATGTTACCTCTTCATAACGTAGATGCGGTTATGGCAGCAATGAGGGTTATTAAGGAAAAGATTGTAGATGAGTATAGTAAGAAGGAAAATGGTAATCCTTTAAAATACTTACAGCCACATGCTCGTATTTTACATAAGGCTGTTATGTTTAATTTAAATACAGATTCTATTGAGGATTTACTTCATTATGAGGTTGCAGCTGGAGATGATGGTTTTGGAATTCCGCGACTAAAATTACTACCGCTGAACTCTAAACACGCCGTTATTGCGGCAATGAGTAGGTTTGATAATTTAAGACAGGAGGTTACTCCTGAGGAAAGAGATATTTTATTTGTTAAAATTCTTAAAGCTGCTAAGAAGTTTGACATTAATGTTGAAAGTTTTGTTTCTAGAATTAGAGACAAGAATAAAGTGTAAGTTTTATTGTGCAGAAATTAGGTGAGTTTTTTCCTGATTCTTTAAGAAAAAGGCCAAAGAAAAAAAGGTCTGGAAGGAAAAGGAAGGATAATAGAGGAAAGAAACACTCCCAGAAGCAAGGTGAAGATAAAATTATCAAAATACCTCCTTCTGGAACAATTACCGAAAATTAACACAATAAGAACTATTAGGAAAGGTTATATAGTATTAGATATTGTTCCATACTATTAACATAATAGGCAATTTACCAAACTAGAATGTATATATATAGAATTTTAGGGAGGCTTCTTTAGAAGATGACAAATAAGACGGATACTACGGAGAAAAACTTCACAGTTGAAGAAGTTGAATCTGTAGTTACACAGAAGCTAGAAGAAGTTCAAAAAGCAGCTGAGCAAGAGAAAACTGCTCATGCTCTTGAATCTTTTACTAGTGAAATTAAAGCTAAAGTCGAAGCTCTTGAGAAATCTGACCAAGAGAAAGAAGAAACTATTGAAGCCCTTAGAACTGCTATTTCAGAGAAGGAAGAAGCTCTTGAGAAGGCTGGCGAAGAACTCTCAAAGCTCCAAGGTGAGCTTGAGGAAACCAAAAGTAAACTCGAAGCCTCTGAGAAGGAAATAGCAGAGGCTAAGGAGAGAGAAATGTTGACGCAGCGCGTTAACATGCTCGCCGATAGAGACCTTCTTCGTTCTAATGAAGAAAATCAAGTTAAACAGATTGAGAAAGTTAGAACAATGTCAGAAGATGAGTTTTCTGCATATGTAGAAGATTTAGAAGACATTAAGAATAAGACATTAGCTTCTTTTAAAAAGGAAGAGGTAGAAGAAGAGGAAGAGAAAGAGGAAGAAACTTCCGATGAAACTTCCGATGAAACTACTGAGGATGTGGATGCTGTGCGGTTGGAAGCTGAAGAAGTAGCTGCAAAAAAAATGTCTGAAGACTTAGATGAGGATTCAGATATTGCAGAGAAAGCTGAGGATCTTATCAGAGATCTCTTAGCACAAGTTTCAAAAAGAAGCACAACTGGCGCAGCTGAAGACGCTGATGTTAAAGACTCAACAATTACCGATGGTGAAGCAGAGGATACCAAAGTTGATCCGAAGAATTTTGAGTCTGCAGCTGTGACTAGCCCGGCTAAGGAATCAAGTTATGAGAGCCTGAGCACGGGATTCGTTGAAAGGCTTTGTAAATAAATATAAAAACAGAGATTTAAGAGGTTGATTAAATATGACATTTAAACCACGAAATCCAAATGTTCAAGAAGCGCAGCTACGTCACGACGAATCAAGTGGTGCTGCAGAGGCCGGGTGTGTTGTATACCTTTCAGGTGATCAACTTGTAGCCTGTGTTAGTGCTTCCGGTAACGAACCTATGGGTCTTTTAGGACAGAATGTATTAGCAGAACCTGCTAATCTTCCAAAAGGTTTTCGCTTTCCGGGGCAGCTTGGTTCAAGTGATGCATATTTGGGTGATCCAGTTATGGTTGCTCATTCAGAAGGTACTTGGGAAACTACCCACTACGCTGATGGTGGCGCTATTACTGCTGGAGATAAACTGTATGCTGTTATCGAAAGTGGTAGCGATAACGGGAAATTGATTAATAGTGCATCAGGACCTGTTGCACCTAATAATACTACTCCTAAGGTTGTTGCTGTTGCTCTTAATTCGTTAACTGCAGCAGAAGTAACTGCACAAAAACCGCTTTTGATTAAGCTAGAACTATAATGGAGGCAACTAGTTATACAATGAATAAAACGACTGAATTTAACGTTCCGACGGAAGAACTTAGAGCGTTGCTGAAAGACAGTGCGGATGAGAACTTGTCTCCTGAAGAAAAGAAGGAAATCGCTGCGGCAATTACAGTTCCAATTTTGCAGCTAGTTCGTGACCAGTCTTTGGCTCGACAATTGTTTGCGGTAGAGCCTTTGGGACCAGGGGCACAGGCAGCATATCCAATCGCTGACGACTTTGACGCTCCTATCTTTGTACTTCCTTCACTTGGTTACATCCCTCAAAATTATATTGAGGCTGTTGGTGAAGAAGTATATGTACCTATTTTTAAGATTGGTACTTCTTTTGATTGGAGTTTAGACTATGCACGTGATGGACGTATTGATATTGCTGAAAGAGCAATGAGAAATGCCGCACGCGCTGTTATTGATTACGAAGAGGAGTCTGCTTGGAGGGTACTAGTTCCTGCGGCTACTACAGCATTTGCAGGTAAAGGTCTTCTAGGACCACGGCCCGCTCCTATCGTTGAAATTGAGACGGGACCAGCAGCTGGTTTTCTTAGCAAAGAGCTAATTAATCAGATGATGGTTAAAATGAAAAGGACTAGGCGTACTCTTACTGACTTGTATGTATCTCCAGAAGATCGTGCAGATATTAGAGAGTGGTCGGATAGCGAAGTAGATCCAGTAACCCGCCGTGAGATTTTCATGGCCGCTGGTCGAAGCGAGATTTTTGGTGTAACTTTGCATGAGGTACATCAACTTGGCCTTACAGGAAAGTATAATATTAATGATGCTACGGCAGAATTTGGTATTTTCCGTGAAGCGGGTGGTAGTTTTAACGACTATACTCCTACTACGGCTAACGTTGTTGATGCTGATGGTACGGTAACCACACCAGGCGAAACCCAAATTTATGGTTTCGATCTGACGTCTAATGACAGTTTGGTTATGCCTGTTAAGCAGGAGCTTAAATTCTGGGATGATGATAAACTACATCGTGAACAGAAACAAGGTTTCTACGGCTGGGAACAGCTAGGTCTTGCAGTTCTTGACTCTCGTATGATTACGATGGGTGTAATCGACAGGTCATAAAATTTCTATAGACACCAAGAGGTCCTAATAACTTTTAGGACCTCTTGTTGTACTTTTTTTCTGCTTCTTTTCGCCACGAATTAGGCGGGTAGGTTAGGCTTTGGATTAAAACGGGACGGGAACATAAAGCAAGGTGTCAAAAAAGAGACAGAGAGTACGTGATAGAGGCGTGCCGCACGAAACTACGGTTGTATATTCCGATCGTGGTTACATGCATTCTAGATCTGGTAAGCTAAATAGAGCTTACGGGGTAGTCGGGTTCTTTCGACAGGCCGATCGGCCAGATCCCTCTGAAGTTCCAAACGGTGTATTAATAGTAAATATAGATTCTGGTTTTGTAGAGATTAGTCTTTGTGATCCTGAATTCCCCCCACCACGGTGGTTAGCTTTATCTGGCTCTAAATTATCTATTGGGGCTCCTTCTGATGGTAGTTATGATGATGGGTTAATTACTCTAACTGAAGAAATGTCTATAGCGGATGCAGTAGATGCTATCAACGAGCAATTGCTTATTTGTTGCACTTCAGGTGCAGTACCTGAGTTTGCAAGCCACTTGGGAACAACTGATGGAACTACAAACGGATTTTTAGACGATCCTAGTTTTGTTATTGGTAGGGTAGCTTCTCCAACTTCTTCAGGAAATCCATTTTATGCTGGTGGTTGGGATAATGATACTAATAGAGATTTGACTAATACTTCTGCAGCCACTTGGGAACTACAGGGCGGTGAAAAAATTACCGATTTACATACAGGAGTTATTAGTGGAATTTTTATTAGCCCTTCAGGTACTATTACATCTGAAATTTTAACCCTAGATGGTACTATTAACCCACAAAGCAGTACACCAGGTGGATATATAACTGTTAATAATTTAGCGAATCATCCACAAGCACCTACTGTTATTGAAGGTTTTATTAGTTTTGATGTGCCTATTAACACCCTGCTAGCAGGTGCTAGTAATTCAGGTAAACTTAATGTGCTTGTTAAACATGAAGTTACCCCAGGTACTTCATATTCTCAATCGTTAGAGTTTTTTAAGGACGGAGCATCAGCTCCAACTATTGATAACCAATTAGTCAGACCTTCTACGATTATTTCTAGATACCTTTCAGGGGTAGAGTTTGTATCTATCTCAGGATCGAACCGCAGTACATTGGAGTTTGTTGTTGAGAGTCCTGATTTATGGTCAGATACATATAGATCTGATGTACTAGTAGTTAACTCAATTAATTATGGTGTTCCTAATTTTACTGTAAATTATAATTCTGCTGAGGTTACTAAAAATGGCAGCCCCTCCATATCTCCATATATTTATAATGAAGATTTTGTTTATTCAGGGGTGAGAGAAATTACTACCCCTGCTCTAAACCCAGATGAAAATGGAAATTTTTTAACTATTTCAGTGCAATTAAGAGATCCATTTAATTCTACCTCAGGACCAGCATTATCAGGAGTACCTCCATTTCTATTAAACAGTTTTCCAGAGAACTCCACTGATTTGTTAGATAATTTTGTTGATGAGAGATACAGATTAATTCCAGGCAGCGGTAGTATAACAGGTTTGTCAGGATCTGATAGAGATACTAGGGAGTGGGATTCTACAGAAACTTTAGTGACTGCAAGTGGTTTGCAAGTGGTTGGAGGAGCGTTAATTTTCCCACAAGACGATTGGTCTCCATATATTCCATTTATAAATCCAAATTATACCGTAGTGCCTTCTACAGTAGCACCTGGAGATTATTTACCTTACCAAAGGCAGTTTGCAAGTACTATTAGTAGGACTAATGGTGTAATTCGTATTGATGGGATGACGGAGGCAGATAGGTTAAATAAGGATATAAAAGTAGAAATTAGAGTTGTTGGACCACACACACCAGGAAATCCAACCCCAGGGCCTGGTAATTATGGAACAGGTTGGATGAGTTTAAATGATCCATTTAATTTTGGCTCTTTTGCGGGAGATGATGGGGATGGTTGTTTTGTAAATACAGGTGGGTACTCAGCTCCTAATTTTGAATTTACACTGGGAAGTTTTTCTACCGCTTTTGCAGAAAATAATGCTATAGAAGTTAGAATTTCTTATCCAAATACAGCTTCTGGTAGAAATAAGAGAATTACTAAAGTGGAGATAACTAATTGGTAATGCTAGAACCAAGTATAACTACATATAAAGATCAAGAAGATAATGATTTTTATTTTTTCAGTGTTAAAGAAGAAGAGTTAACATATTCTATACCCCTAACAAGGTATCAGTTAGAAGTACTTGAATCTGGTTTAGATGGGTGTTTATATCAAGGTGTGCTTGATTTAGCATTAGAGTTTTGTAATATACAAGTTAACGAAAGAAAAAATATTGTTAGTATTATGTTTATTAATTATGCACCAGTTTTGACATTTGAGATACAGAAAACGTATGTTATTAATATTTTACAGGATATAAAAGAAGTGTTGGGTTAGGGTTAAAAACAGTGCTTAATAGTGACGGGACTGAATAATGGCAGATTTTTCATCATCGGAAAAACGCAATTTAAGTTTTAAACACGTACTAGGAATAGTAGGTACTAATAACCTAGATGGGTCTAACGGTCGATCCTGGTATGAGGAAACTGTAGCAGGAACCCACCCTGTATATCTACCAACAGCACGAGCAGATTACATACCCTCAGCAATAAATATAACACAAGCTAGAACCAACTCCCAGAATTATAATTCGGTAGAAGATAGAAGCCAAGGCGAATCAATTACTCTTGTAGCTAATGGTGGGAGTTGGGACATCTCCACATCAGTTATTGTTCCAGCTGTAGGTTATCAAATAACAGATGTACATCCAAACGCTACTTATATAAAATCTATAACTTCTATTATTGATAATGGTGGTGGAAATTATACAATAACATTAAATAATAATACTGGAGTATCTGCAGGCTCTGCTGTTTTACATAGCAGGTTGTATTTAACATTAGATCCTACCTCTAATGATAAAACATGGTTTTTTAAAGAAGTTTATGGAAATTTCTTTTCAAACACTATTGATGATTTTTTAGATCCATTTGAATATGGTAGAGGATATACATTAAATGTTTTTCAAGCAGATGGAACACAAATTCAAGTCACTCAAGGAGCTTGGTTTGTTAATTGGGCTGAAGGGTTATTAGTATTTGCTGACGGATACACCGCAGTTGATGAGGGGTATAACACACCACTATATATTGAAGGATTTCGGTACAACGGAAACTTAGGAGTTTCTGGAACATCTATTAATGTACTGAAAGATAATGTACCTGTATTATCAGGAGTTACTGAATTTAATTTTGATAGTGGTTTTTCTATAAGTGGAACAGGCAGCCAAGTTAATATTTCTTTTACAGGTGTTACAGGCTCAACCAGCGCAGATGTTTTGCCAGGAGCTAATTTATATGATACTTTGTTTTGGAACGGCTCTGAGTGGGAACCAAACAATGATTTACAGATTAGTGGATCTAATGTTTTAGTTCCAGATCGTTTAGAAGTTTGGGGAAGTATTGTAATACCGTCAGGTGCCGCACCGTTAGAAACAGCTTCTCCTGGCATAGTTGGTGAAGTTAAATTTGATCAAAATTTTATTTACTTACATACGGGTTATGGGGGATGGAGGAGAGTAGAAATAGCCGTTTTCGGTTCAAGTCCCGGCTTTCCTCCTACTCCCCCTTCACCCACCTTTGATCTTGGACTAGGTGGTATTTATCAGATACCGTTCGCTGAAGATGTAGATTTAGATCAGTCCCATAGTATGTTTCCATTAGAAACATCTCCTAATATTAATAAAGGTAATGTTTTTACTCTTACTTCCAGCGGCGTGCAAGTAGCTACACAAGGATTTTACAAAGTTACTTGGAATTTAGAGGGAGAGAGATTAAACGGGTCTACACAAAGAAGAGTTTTAACTACAAATGTAGCTGTCGATGGGACAGATGTTCCAGATTCTACGACTCATGGATATGTAAGGGACGCTACAAATAATACAACAAACAGCCAGAACTCTTTTGTTGTTGAAACTACTCAAGTAAATCAGACTATATCTATTAAGAGTAAACAGACTGGATCTGGAGATCCAGATAATTCTGGAACCTTTAAATCTAAAGGCGGCCACTTACTCATAGAATATATAGGAGCGACATAAATTTATGACAATCTATTGGAGATATTGGGTACATGAGCAGCAGAAGTTTGTTCCTGACGCTGATCAATACCTAACTTTAAATCCGACACATCAGATTACTGAACGTTTCATAGATGATGCTCATCCAGCTGGAATCTCTGGTGAATATATTCCTGATGATACATCAGTGTATGTTCGCGTTGATGGAGATTTATATGAGTTATCTATTTCTGGAAATGATGTAATTATTTCTACTAGCGGGCAAGATCCTGTTATTGTTGGTAGTGGTACATATCTACCACTAGCAGGTGGAACTATGACTGGAGATTTGATTCTAGATCATGATCCACTAGAGGACTTAGAAGCAGCTACAAAGCAATATGTAGATGCGGTAGTTTCAGGAAGTATTTCTGGAATAATTACAGATCAGTTTGTTGATGTAGCAGGCGATACTATGACAGGGTTCCTAACCTTACATGCGGATCCTACTGCTAGTGGACACGCTGCAAACAAGAACTATGTGGATTCACAAACCGCAGGAGTACTAGCCACCGCTCAATCCTACACGGATTCAGAAATCAGTTCGCTTTCTGGTTACGTAGATTCTCAGGACGCTGCAACTCTAAGTTCGGCTCAGTCTTACGCAGACAGCGCAGTTAGTACCTATTCTGGCTTTGCAGAAGATCAGTTTGTTAACGAAAGTGGAGACACCATGACAGGGTTCTTAAGCCTGCATGCGGATCCTACTGCTGACCTTCATGCAGCTACCAAACAATATGTAGATGACGCAGTAGCTTCAGGTATTGATGCAGCTAATGTTGAGGTGAAGGATGATGGCTCAGTAATAGTATCAGGAGCACAGAGTTTGGATTTTGGACACGCTATAGATGTTTCTCAGAATGGCACAGAAGCAGATATATCAGTGGATGAATCAGAATTTACTAGTGTAGTTTTCTTGACAGGAAACCAGACCATTAGTGGCGAAAAAACTTTTGTTGATAATACAACTTTTAACGGGGATGTTCACATTGATGGAGATTTAACGGTGACAGGTACTGTTACTAGTATTCATACAACTGAGCTTCTTGTAGAAGATAATATTATTACATTAAATTCCACGCACAGCGGAGCACCTACGTTGAATGCGGGATTTGAAGTGGAGAGAGGTAGTGAAGATGACGCTTTACTTATCTGGAATGAGACTACCAATCAGTGGGAAGCGGGCGATGAGAATTTTACAGAAAAAATTATTTTACAATCCGATCTCGACGCCGCCGTTTCTGGGTTAGGTGATGATTTACTAGCATACTCTGGGTATGCTGAAGGCGCGTTTGTAAATGTAGCTGGGGACTCTATGACAGGTTTCCTAACTTTGAATGCAGATCCTACAGCTTCAGGGCACGCTGCAAATAAAAATTATGTTGACAGTCAAGTTTCAGCGGTTCAACCTACGGTGCAAGTAGATTTTACTACTGGAACAGACCTAGATGTAACCCAAAATACATTACCGTTGAATGGTGGTACAGTTGTTAATCCTACTAGTTCTGTTTATACGGTTAATGCTAACAATGTTTCTATAGGTCAGACAGGATTTTATAGAGTTTCTTGGAATGTAGAATGTCAGAAGACAGGCGGTAGTACCCAAAGGAGACTACTACAGACAAATATTAATCAGAACGGATCTCAGGTTAATGCTTCTTCTGCTTCTTGTTACGTTCGAGATGCAACTAATAATCACGGAAGCGCTGGAAATAGTTATATTGTTGAGATTACTTCCGCAGGACAGACTGTGGGGATTAGATCCCGACAAACTGGTAGTGGTGGGGGAGCATTTGTTACGTTTGATTTATCAGCAGGGCATTTGCTTATTGAGCGTATAGGTGATAATTAATTAATTTTATAAAGGGGAGGATTTCCTCCCCTTTTTATCTTAGGTTAGGAAAGGAAATATGTCAGAACCTATTAAATGGTTATATTTTGATACTAGAAAGTTACGTTACATTGACGATGACGATATAGTTTCTTATTTACAATCTAACCCAAATAGCGTTATTGTAGAAGTTCAAGTAGAAGCTAATAGCCAGCTACCTTCTGGAGTTGGCTTGACTAATGATTATCCAGCATTAGCAAGACAAAATGATATAGTATATGAAATTGTAGTCTCTGGGGGGAATTTAAATATTTCCCAGGAAGGAGATATGCTAGCTAATGGGTTTTTACCTTATTCAGGTGGAACTATGGAAGGCGATCTTATTTTAGATCATGATCCAGTAGAAGATCTCGAAGCGGCGACTAAGCAGTATGTAGATTCCATAGGCGGTCTAGTTTTGTCACCAGTTATTGAGAATGCAATCTCAGTAGTTAGTGGTGGAAATTTAACTTCTTATCCTGGATTTTCTTATTCCACAATTAGTGGGTTTTCTGTAGGAGGACCACCAGAGCCTGGATATAAAGTAACATTTCGTTCATATGATCCTTCCACTAATGGTATTTATATAAAAGTGTCTGATGATCCAGAAGCAATACCCCTGCATATGGAGGACACTGATGGATCTATTATATATTTTCATCTTACTTCTAATGGAGATTTAGGGATACACCATAATAATCCTCAATATGCTATAGATGTAGGTTTAAGTTCAGGGTTAAGTAGTCTTGCTAGCCAGTCTATAAATGTTTCAGGAACATATTTCCAAGCAGGACAAGAATATAGGTCTTTTATACAGGCGGATTTTACCATTGGAACAGATTTAGATTCCACACGGGATCCTTTACCTATAGATGCCGCAAGTGCTGTATCTTTAGGTAGCGGTTTGACATTGGTGGGAGATACAATACAAATAGAAACGCCAGGAACTTACAGGGTTTTATGGAAGGTCTGTGCGGAGAATGAAGGTAACTCTAGTTCCTCTAGAAAAACTTTACAAGTAGATCTAGTACAAAATGGTACTCCTATTCCAGCTACTTTAGATGGTGGTTATACTAGAGATCGAAATAATTCATTTCTAGTTCACGGAGACGGTGATTATATGATTACTACTACTTCACTTAATGAAACTATAAGTGTGAGAACAAGGAGATCTGGATCTTCTTCTGGTACGTTCCCTCTAGCGGGAGGGTATATAAGAGTTGAATTAGTAGACGTGAGGACATAAAACCATGACAGAATTACTTAGCCGATATTATTGTTTACAGTGCCAGCGCTTTGTATATGAGGAAGAAGAAAATCATTTAGATCTGTACCCAGATCATGTGTTACAGGAGCTATTTACCACATCAGGGTTATATGATTTCACATTGAATGATTCTGGGTTTTCACAGGAAATTTCCGCCCCCTCTAGCGGAACTTCCACTGTTGTTGTTAGTGGGTTTGATACTATTGAATCAGCATTAAATTTTCTAGTGGCTAGTGGAGTTCCGACTGGAATGCCCACTCAGGTCATAAGCGGATTTCCTACTATTGAAGCGGCTATACAAGCTATAGTTACTAGTGGAATAAGTGCTTTTAACCCTAATGGAACCCCAACCACAACTTTAAGCGGATATGAAACATTAGAAGGAGCAATAGAAGATTTACGTGAGGACTTTACTAGTTTATCAGGCTCTGTAGAAGGTTGCCCAGGTCAATTATCTATAGACTATGCTTTTGATGGTTATAAATCTGAAGGTATTTATAATAGGGATGATGAGTATGAAGTAAAAGCTCATGTAATATTTAAAGGAACAAATATTTTAGGTAATCCTTCTTCTATTAAAGTGGTTGCTAAAAGCCAAAGTGGGTATTATGGATATAATGGAGGGGTTAGAATTTTTGATTTAACAAATAATTCTACCGTGGTTACTAAGAGCATATCATACGATTCGTCTTATAGAATTATTGATTTGGGGGAATTATCTAATTTATCGGAAGATGAATCAATTTGGGAGATACAAATTAAAGGACATAAATATAGAAGATTGTATATACTGTCTCTTAGTATTTATTTTTAAGTTATGACCAAATGTTATAAATTTCAAGCAGCACAGGAACAACAATATATAATTAATCAGGTTTCTAAAATGTTACCTATAAATCTATTGAAAAATATTAATTGTTATTTGTTTGGTAGTTCTTTATTAGCGTGCTATGATAGGTCTTTTTTCCCACATGATTATGATATAGCTGTTTTAGATAATGAAGGCTTTGAAAAATTATATAATTTTTTACTGAGCAAACCAGATAGATATTTATTAAAATTTAGGACAGGGTCTTTATGTAGTTTTTTTGATAAAAACAACAATAATATGGAGATACAGCTAGCAAAACCTCCCTGTAATACTGTTGAAGAGTTATTAGAAAATGTTGATTTTACTGTTGTTAAGATCGCATATAGTTTTATTGGTGAATATTTTATAGTAGATCAACAATTTATAGAGCACGTTAAAACTAAAACTTTAAAATATACAGGCGGAAACGTAGGAAACCCAGTTAATAGTTTATTACGGTTAAGAAAATATATTCCCAGAGGATATAATATAGACGACTCAGAATTATTAAAAATAGCTAAGGAGATAATTAATCCTACTTCTAGTAATTATCAGGAAAATAGACTGTTTATGAAACTGCAGAACAGAATTTATGGAGATAGTATATAATGAATACTACAGTTAAAAAATATAGGCTTTATTGTCAAACAGAGGAGGCATTTCGTGAAGTGTGGTCTACCTCTACCCCTACTGTTTGCCCTAGTGGTATAGAGCATAGTATAGATGAAGATACTATTGTTGTTATTGATCGTATTACTTCTGATATAATTAAGGCCGAAATTGTTGATAGTAATGATCCAACTGAGGGTTTTTTTAAGACTCAATTTTATACTATACAGACGTCTACATCAGGATGGTCTGAATTAGAAGTGTCTTGGGATGTACCTATTAGTTTATTATTTGGTGAGTTTAGCACGTGTGAGAAGTTAGTAGGAGATGAGGTTGAAATTTTATATGTAGTTGGTGGTCCTATTGGGTATGTTACATCTCCTGTTTTGTCTGGTTCCTCTGTTATTTCAGGATCTGATACTGTTTTGGCAAATATTTCTGCAGGTCTTAAGATTAAATTAAATGATGGAGTTAATGAAGACGATTTAGGACAAATTTTATCTTTTGATCTAGACAATCTTACATTTACGTGTGAAAACTCACTGCAGCATGATTTTGGAATAAGCCCATTGACGTATGTTTATTTGTATGGAGATTTACTAGGCAGAAGTACAATAGGTGGTTGCGGAAAGTATAATATGACTAGAGGTAATTTAAAATCAAAGACAGTTCCAGTTACTGATAAAATTGTTATTAGATATCATAATAAAGACGGAGAGGATAAGTCTTTTTGTTTGTTTGCTGGGTGGACATATTAACAGGCAGTATTTATTATGTCAGCAGCCAGTAATAGTGTGAATATTTTGTTAAAAATCTTAAAATCATACTATTTAATATCCTAGAAGCTTTATAACACTTTTTAGGAGTATGATACATTGGCCGATGATCAAATAACCACCAAAATCCAGGTTCAAATAGCAAAACTTGAGAAAGCTGTTGAGCATATTTTTGAACATTATAAAGAGTTAAGTGAAGGCATACGAACTCAAAACAAAGAATTAGCTTCAGAGATTAAAGAAATAACTTCTCAAATTAATGATTATTATTATTTATACGAGAATTTCAAACAACACAGCGAAATGATAGATGAGCATTTAGAAGAGCGTATAAACTCTCTTAAGAACTCTGCGGAGAAGTTGGAAAAAACAGTTCATGATCTAGAGTTATCTTATAGTCGTTCTATTTTTAAACAGCTAGTGCTTGAAATCTCTGACAGTAAGATTCTTGTTATTTTAAAATGGGTAATTATTTTAGGATTAATGGTATTAGGCGTAGATCGAGTTCGGGTTTTATTTGATTGGTTTAATTTTTAATATGAACAAGTTGTTAATTATTGATTCAAATAAAGATTATCATTTAATATATAAGAGAAAACTACGTCCTTTGAAGTTTTCATTAACTTTTGTATGCAGTGTCGAGGAAGCTTTACAGTCATTAAAGAAAAAAGATTTTGATGTTGTTATATTGGAACATTTATTAAAACGAGATTTTGGTAACGAGGTTTATGAGAGGCTACGTGATGTAGGATATCGAGGTCCAGTTATGGTTATGACCTATATGAAAAATGTCAACAGAGAGTGTTATAATGGTATATCCAAAATGGTACATAAATCTATAAGTGCTAAGGATCTCTGTGATACTATTTTAATGTTACTTTCAAACTACTCTAGTGAAAAAAATAAAACTTTGATACTTCAAGAGAGGAATAAATAATGTATCCAACAGAAGCTTCTATATATGGTTTTTCTAATGAAGAATTAGTTATTATTCACAGTATTAGAATTTTAGTAGGGGACTCTCCCACAACACTTATTGAGGAACTACCAGCAGGCTCAGACTGTGCTAATATATCTATGGATGGATCTGTGTATCAGCTAGAGAACAAAGGATGGCCTAAGAAAGTTGTGGTAAGTGGTGTAGAAACAACTAATCCTTTAGATCCATATGTAGAAAATTATGAATTTTTAGTATTTAGCGGCGTTAATGTCTTAAATAATGGTTTATCAGTTATGTATGAAACATTTAGATTTAGCAGTGCCGAAATATTAGATGCTTTTGATTACGCAGCAAACTCTGTTTTGACTTCTCAATGTAGCCTTACACCAGAACAGCTAACTACTCCTCTTATTAATTTAGCTTCGGCACTAGTATTGATTCAAGGTGAGTTTCAACGTTATGCAGAAGAGGCTGTTAGGATGGAAGATGGTGATAGCCAGTTGGATTTAGTTTCCCGTTTGGAATATTTACAAGACGAGATGGACTCACTTAGGAGCCAATTGCAAGCAGGAATCAGAGCCAAGCTCGCCTGTGCCTCTTATGAATTGCCAGTAATTAGAGTGGAGTAGTATTTATGAGAGATAAGGGACTACGAAGAACTCAAAAAGTATTTAAAAAAACAATGGATAGGTTTATAAAAGTAAACGGAAGACCTATTATTGTTAGACTCCCTCCTGTTTCTTCGGATTGCCCTAATTGCCTAACTGATCCCCTATTTGATCAAAATGAATCCATTAATAGATATAATGAAGCTTTTGTGAGACCTGTGAATGTTTTTCCAGGTACTACAGAAGAGAGGATAGTTTATCCTAAACCTTTTAATGTTTTGTCAGTTTCTGGTGTTATCTATGATCCATCAGATCCAAATCCTCGCATTTTAAACACAGCCGTTTGTCCTGTATGTAAAGGTAGAGGAAAATTAACTGTTACACCTGAAGTTTGCATTAATGGAAATTTTAACTGGCACCCAAGAAGTGGTTTATCTGATGGTAAAATGACAGATATATCCGCAGGTAGGTTTCCGTCTAACATAGGAATTATTAAGACAGATTTATGTAATTATGCAATTTGTCGTGACGCAGTTGAATTTGTATTAAATAATGGAGTTAGGTGCCAGACATATGAGACGGCTGTAAAAAAAGGAATAGGTGAAGATGCTTTTGTAGAAATCTATGTGCAGAAAGTTGATAGCACGGATTCTACTAGTAAGGATCAAGTTTCTGATCCAAGGGTAAATATTAGACCTATAGATTCTGTTTCAGACCAATCTAATCCTGGAACTCCCCATTCTCCTCCAAACACATTCGCCGATGATGAGTGGTAAATAATAGTTTATGGTTTTACGTTTAAACACTAAAGTCTCTAGAACCGCAGCAACGAAAATTACAAGAGATTTAGAATCAAAGTTGAAGGCCGCACAAAGTAAGATTCTAGTTAAGACTGCTTTGTATATGGAACAGTTTATTAAAGAAGATCCTGTAGTATTTGTTAATGCTGGCAAATCTATTTTAAAGGAGATGCAGACAATATATTATAAAGGTGGTGGTATTGGAGAAGAGGATATTGCTGATTTCTCTCATATGGATTTAATAGAAGCGGAAATAAGAAAAAATGTTGCAGAAACTATTAAAGTAATACCCCAAGAAAAAACTGTTAAATGGTTTGCGACTATAGTTTCAGATGCATTTATGGGTTTAGATGGGGCAATAGATGGAGATTCTTCCTCTCCAGGGAGAGCAGGCACCCTACCATGGATTTCTTTTTTTATTGCAGGCACTATCGAGGAGCGGTTATTATGGATTAATCAAGAGACTTCTAGTAAGCTGGCCGAGGCGTCTAGTAGTTGGAAAGCTAACGCCCCAGAGGAATATGGTAGATTCGGCAACGGGTTTTTAATACCAGAGAGGATAATAGCAGGTTTATTATCCTCTATAGGAATAGATCCTAGTTCTCTTGTACATCCTATATCAGGGCAATCTGGAGGCGATTGGTTTTCTAATAAAACACTCACAAATATGATTCAAAATGATCCTTTGTTTCATTCTAAGTATGTTGAACCAGCCCGCGCCAGGGCTATCAATGAGATTTTAGCTGAGATTAGGTCTCAAACACCTTCAAAATAGTTTTATTAAGTTGACAAATTTATGAGTATTTGTTACCATATAGTACCATGTCCCAGAGTGTACTATATTACCTAATAATAGCTGTAATTATTACTGAGTATCTTACTGGGTTTATTAAAGATGCTACTATTCTGTCCAGAATACGTGAATTTTTTAAGGCATTACCCGTAGTAGGTAATTTTTTTACAGAATTATTAGAGTGTGGTTATTGCTTATCAGTGTGGGTAACTATTTTTGTTACCCTCGCTGCTATAGTTTATTCGTTATTACCTACTATAACTGGGATATTTCTATTAGATGTTATTATTGTAGGTATAATTACTGTTAGTTTTAGTAATAGCTGGCATGGGTTTAGGGATAGGTATTTGGATACTCGGAAAGACAATCGTTATAAGGAGCTTTAGTAAATGGAAACTAAAACTGGGCTGAAATATGTAGGAAAAGGTGTTATATATGCGTTCAAGAGACACATGGGCGCTGGCTCATTTGTACCTTTAGAAGATTTATTTAAACTATACAGTAAAAAAAGCGGAATAGATACTTTAAGTGTAGATTTTGTAGAATGGTTTTTTACAAACCAGATACAAGCCATAAATAGGCAAAACTTTGAACTTGTTATTGACCAGGATGATTTTGATGAGAATGGTATATTTATTGGAAGTACTGATGTAAGTAAGTCCGAGGAGAATAGACGCCATACGGAAGAAAGACCATTGAAATCTACTCAAATAGTAGTTAGTAAAGAAACAACTACCGCAGCAGAGGAACTAAAAGACAATACAGATACTACCAATAACACTACGGAAGTTGAGGATGAGTCCGAGGACGAGGACGTAGCTGAAGAAACACAAGAAGTGGCCGAGGTAGATACAAAAGAACAAGCAAGTGATGGAATGGTTACTGTTGAATCTTCTACTTTAAGTGTGATTAGCGATATAGAAGAAGCCCAAAAAGCCCTTGTTGAAGAAGCCAAAAAAGCTAGAAGAGGAAATAGAGATCTTAGAGATAATATAGTTACTAATATCCCAGAAAAACCTGTGAAAGTTGAAACATCTTATGTTATTACTGGAGATGATTTTAAAAAACGAACTGATAAGTCCTCAAAAGCAGTTGTTTTAGACTCATCTACAAACCCACAAGGAGTTCCTGGAGTAGATCCACAAGGTCGTAAAACCGAGACAGGAGACTCTCCTTTTGTGTTTACGGCGGATCCAGCCCCTAGCACAAAAAACGTAGGCGCTGGTAATGAGGTGGTAAATTATGGCGGTAAATCTACTAGACCACCTGATAGTAAAGCTAAAGAAGAAACTAAACAACCAGGAGAGGCCGTAAGAGGTGGTAATGTTATGAGACAGCCCGCACAAGCCTCCCCAGAAGCATTAAAATCTCCTATTTCTGTAGACGATATAGTTCGCAATCCAAGTAATGACTCTGCACTTAAGTGTATTGAAAAATGTAGAGATACATATACTTTGAAAGTAGCTCGTAGGATTTTACGAGAGCAAGGTACAAAAATAGAATTGGAAAAAGCGGTAGAACGTAGATTGCGATTACTACCTGCTGGTTCAGTTTAAGAATGACGGAAGACGAGAAACCCAAAGAAAAACAAAATAGATTTTTTTCATTTATACAGGATTCAGTATCTGATTGGTTATCTTGGGGAAATAAACTTAAATGGTCATTTATTTCTTTTAAATTTTTGTCGTTTTTTGGGTTTTGTGGTTTGTTGGTACTTTTATGGTTTGGGCTGGAAAGAACCTTTCAAAAAACTATTGACATGGCCACCAACTTACACACTAGCGGGCATATCACACAAGATCATTTAACTGAAATTATTAATACTGCTCAGACAGTTTACTATGATAATGTAATAGGGCACGTTAGTATACTAGCCGCTGCGGTTTTAGTAGCAATAATTGGATTAAAAATGATTAGTGAAAAAGTGGAAAGTGAGATGGCTAAGGTTGGAAAAACAAAAAAAGATTTAAAAAAATTTCTGAAGAAGTAAAGCTATGACTAAAACACCTGGAAAGATAGTAGATCATATTAAAAAGAAGAAATTAAAAAAAGTACAGCAAAAGCTTGAGATGATAGAAGAAGAATCAGGTTGGGATACATTCGTTCATTGGTTGTTTACTAACTGGTTTGTAGCTCTCCTTGTATTAGGTATAGCGGGGTATTGGGGATATAATAAAGTTAATGATTATATAGAAGAGCGTAGAATGATCGCTGAGGCACAAAAAGATTTGGAGTACGCAAAAGAACGGACTGAGCAAGCTTTAAAACAAATAGAAGACTTTAAAGCGGCTCTTACTCAAGCAAGAGCTGAAAACGCTAGGTTACGTAGAGAAATAGAAAAATTAAGCCCCACTGAGAAAGCAAATCTTATAGAGAGTCAAATTGATAATTTAAAAGATAAAATGAAACTTTCTGAAGAGAAAGATTTAACTGAAAAGCTTAAAGATAAAATTTACGAGTTAAAGGTCCACGAATGAAAAAAGTAATTTCTTATATTACTATCTGTAGTTTTTTATTTTTTTGTACCCCAGTTTCAGCGTTTGCGGCAGATCAGGTATGCATTCCTTCAGATAAAGCTACAGATTTAATACAGATTTTGGATGCTTCAGAACGTAATTTAGAGTTATTGGACAGTTGTTCGGCTTTAGTTGAACAACTCTATTCTGAAATTGAAGTTAGAGATCGTATTATTGAGAAACTAACTAAAGAGAATATTGAATTAAAGAAAGAGGTAGCTTCTCTTAAGAAACAAAGAGAACGAGAGAAATATCTACGCTATGCAGGGATCGGTGCAATAATATTTGCTGTTATTAAAGTAGCCGCCGCCGCTGCAGCGATTTAAAGTAGGTAGGGAGGTTAGCAGATAGTTGGCTAACATGAAACGGGCTCGTTTGGAGCAAAGTTCATTATTTTATTATGTAAAAGATGGAATCTTAGCTAGAGATTGGTCAGTAGATGTAGTAGGTGAGCCATTAGTCTTTGATACTAGAACCAACGTAGATAAAATAGTAAAGACTCATTACAGGATAGTAGATCCAGAAAATAGCTCATATAGTACACTCCCAGTAGAGAATGGACGTGGGTGGTTATATTTTGAACCTAAGCAGGCTAAATCTTGTACAGTGGTTGATCCTACAACAGGTAATTATATTACTCCCCCTCCTCAGCTCAGAGGTGATACTTCTTTTACAATACCTCAAAAACAAGAAGAAAGTTTAGTAGTAGTTCGTGATGAGAACGGTTTAATTATCCCACGTGAACAATTTGATATTGACTATAAAAATGGAAGAATCAGGCATTATGATGTAGGGTATGCTCCTTCAGGTAAGGTAGCCACCTCAGGAACTCCCACTACAGTAGAGTATAAGTTTCATTTTGTTGGTACATTGGATGGTTGGCCTTCAGATAATAACCCACCACCAAGTTTGCCGTTTGTTGCAATATATCCAGATATGCGTGAAAATGAACCTTTACAAGTAGGACCAGGTGTAACCTTTGTAAGAAGTTATATAATTGATGTTTTTGCTCAAAATTCTGGGCAAAGAACAGATTTACTTGATACTTTATATCAAGGATTATATGAAAAACATTCCCCTGTTATTGATTTTAATCGTACTGGTGGCCCGTTAAGACATAATGGTACTTTTAATCCAGATTTCCTACAAACTTTCTCAGCAAATGGGCAATCTTATCAAACTTACCTTACCCTTAACCCAGGCAATGGTCACACTCTGTACTTCATTAACTTAGAGGTCACTAATAATATTACTCCTAGACTCTCACGGGCTGAAATAGAGAGATTTAGGGGTCGGATAGTCTTGACTACCGAAACTCATAGTGATCGAGGAATAGATGCGGTTGGTAATGTAGGCAGTAGCCCGGAGCCTATCGGAGGCTTTGATTCTTTACGAACTGAGTCTTATTCATCTTAAATTGTACGTACAAAAGATTTTCCAATATTGGAGGTTTAGGCTATAAATGGCGAAACGAAATCGAATCATCTATGCTTCTCAAGCTGTATTTGCTGAGGGGCGTATTTTATACCGAGTCCAGACCCTAGGATCCAGTACAACGTTTAACACTACAGACGTTTTTGAACTCGGTCAGTTAGAACTTACGGATATCGTAGATGATAACCCAGAAGTTGCCGTTACTCTAGAAACTAGAGATTACGGATCTGTTTATACAATGGCGACTTTAGCCAAAATCCCTACAAATAACCTTAATCATAATATTAGACAAACCGACGGTGTAACTTTTATAGGTGACGTTGGTGGTGTAGATACGTCTACTGGAACTGTTAGTGGTAGTGTTCCTGCTGCTTCTGGTACAGGTATAGCTAATATTCGTATTAAGGAAGAACCAACTGATTCAGACGCTTTAGCATATTTGCACGGTGTTCAGTTGATCGATTTTGGTAGAGAATGTGGTGTATCAAAAGGTTTAGATATTTGGTCACCTGTCCAAGCAGAATGTTCTCTTGGCACAGCTGATGACGATATTGAAATGACTAAATATCTTGCTGATGTTTTTATTAATTCTATTGAATTAAATTATAATTCTGATGCTGAATCAGATGAAAATTACGGCGGAGAAACTGAGAAGAAACAGTGGTTTCTTAATGACGCACGTTTCTTGAGCCACGAGGTTTGGGAAGTTGGTGTTTTAGCAAACCAGGTTGCTGCAGCTACTATGGCCGCTAAAACTAAACTGGTCATGTCACTTGCAGGAACAGGTACTGTTGCTACACTAGAAGATACAAATCTAGGATTTTTAAAGAAAACGGCTACTGGTCTCCCAGCGGCTTTGTTGACTTTTAAAGGTACTGGAGGACTGTCTCAAGGTGAAAGTAAGCTGGTTCCTATTTTTCAAGCAGGACAATGCATTCCTTCCTCTGTTAACGAATTTTTCCTTTATTCATCATCTAGCAACGAACTAGATTATTATTTGAATGGTTCGGCAAGTACTCTACTTTCTGCTTTACCGCCAGGTAGATCTGCATATCAGACTGGTGATAAGATTACTTTACTTTATGTAGCAGACGAGTATGCGAAGGAAGTAGGAGACGCAGGACGACCAGGTGCTGCAGACTCAACGGAAGTTGCAGCTAGGTACTTTTCACCTATTGCAGCTGAAGATGTGGAAGATGTTGGATCTATTAGACAGGGACAAGTAGAAGCTTATTTGGTAGACCCAGATTTGATTTTTAAAACTGTTCTTACTAATGCTAACATTGGAGCTACTTCTGTTGCTTTTAGTGGTAACGTAGGATCTGATGTCGATCTTACTAAGTATGTTGGTCTTAAATTAAAAGTTGTTGATGGTGCTGGTAAAGGCTCAATCGCTAGGGAAATTACAGGAGCTACTAATAACCTACAAGGAAACTACAATAATGGTAGTTTGGATCTTGGTGGTTCAGATTGGCCTGCAATTGCTCTTACGGAGTCAACCTCAGCTGTTTCTACTACAAGTGGTGTATATGTAGAAGACCTTTGTGCTGTGGATGCAGATTATGTTGGTAGTGATATTACTTGCATAGTATCTTCAAGTCCAGAGACTACAACTATTGCTGCAGTAGATGAGGATAATAAACTAATTACTCTAAGCCCCGCCTTATCAGGACCTCCTGATGATGGCTCACAGGTTCTTGTTGATGGTGAACCTAGCACGGCTTCAGAAGTACTTGTAGGAGAATACGAGTTAGCACTGAGACTTCAGAACGTTAGGATCACAGCAGACTTAACACGTGAACCTTTGAAAGAGTTAGGTCACTTGAATCCATATGCTAGAACGTTGACTTTACCTATCCCGTTTACCGTAGCTGTTGACACTACAGCTGGAGATTTAGAAACTTTTGCTACTTTTGCTGGAGCTAAGGGTAAATTTAGTGAAGGAACTCTCACAGATGTAGATATTTTTAATTTGTTTGCTAAAGATAATCTAGCTGTTGTAGTTATGATTTACCAGCAAACAGATGAGGAAGCAGGTGGTAATGGGTTGGATAGAAAAGTACTATCTCCAGATATGTTTGGTGATGATTACTGGGTAGATGGAGTACGTGGTATTTATACTGCTACTGACGGAAGCCTTACAGAATATCCTTTGAAATCAGTAGTTGTTCAGAATTTGAGAATTACTGATGAGGAATATAGTTTGTCACTTGGGGATAATGCTACTCAAACGTTTGCGTTTAGAGGAACAAACCAGCTTAGTGCTGTAAGAGGGTTTATTAGTGTTGATTTAGCAACTAAGGTTATTGAATCTCAAAGCGAATAAACTAAGTTTTAATTTTCATATAAAATAATTCCTGCCTCTGTATTGAGGCAGGGATTATTTTAGTCTCAGAAGGAAAGGATTTAAAATTACCATAGTTAATAGGTAGTTAAATGTATAGAAAGGAACAGGTCTTTATAGAAAATGAAGGATCAAAGGCATCAAGCTGCTCTTAATAAAGTTATAGATAGTATCTATAAGGAAACTCAAAGAAAAATTTTGGATTTCGCAGAGTGTGCTATTGAGGGAAAGGATCGCTGGAAAGCAGTACGTTCACGTGTTTTAGGTGTTACAAACAGCGCTAAACGTGAACTAAAAGATGAGTTACAGCGAAATTGGACGGTAAAATTTACACCGAAAACAGTAGTTGAGGATGTAATACAAGTAGGTCGTCCAGTTAAGGAAAAGGAGATAAAAAATGACGGTAAAAAAACCAAAACAGATTAAAAAATTCTCTGTAGTCCGTTCGGACGAAACCGGTAAAGAAACTGAAACGACGTATCAATTAGTCCAGCCCAGCAATAAAATTATTCGAGATTCTAGATGGACATATAGTGTTGTGTTTAATCAAGCACTAAAAGATGGTCTTCTTACAGAACGCCAGATGTCCAAAGTACTAGAAGCTGATACAACTGAGAAAGAAGCTGATTCAGATAATCTTGCTTCATTATATATAAAAGCAGCTACATTAGAAAAGGAATTAGCAGAGACAGAAGAGCTAGTTACTAAACAGGAAATAGCTGATTTGTTACGTGAGACCAGGGCCGCTATTTTTGAAGAAGAGGCAAGTATTAGGGCGCCTTATTATAATACAGCAGAACAACGAGCAGAGGAATCTAGAGTAGATTTTTTATTGATGTACATGGTATGTCATGATGATGCTGATTGTTCCTTTGTGTGGAAAACCAAAGAAGAATACGAATCCGAATCTGATATGGAACTAATGGATACTGCTAAAATGCATTTAATGTATTGGATTCATAATTTAGATTTTGATTGGGAGAAAAATCTTCCAGAAAATGTTGTGTTAGATGAAGTTTTAGAAAAAATGGTTCAGGAGTCTGAAGAGGTAGGCGAGCCTGCTTCTAAGCCTGAGGTTGAAGGAACAACAAAAACAGAGACCAAGAAAAAAAGAGGCAGAAAAAAGAAAACCTCTACTAAAGCAAAAGAAGAAAAAGAAACAACCTCATCTGCTAGCACCTCAGCTTCAGCTTAAAAGTCATGGCTAACGGTGGCGAGGCTTTATTAACCTCTGAAGAGGTTAATCAAATTATCCTTGAAATAGTAATTGGGGAAAAAATTGTACATTTTAATTCTTCTATTCCCACCTCTGAGTTAAATTACCCAGATACTTTTCTTTTTAGACAGCCTACGGGATTTGAGAGACTATGGGCCAATAATATAGAAAAAGTCTCTCTTTTGAATGCGTTAGATATGGGACTTCTGCGTGATGATGATTTACCTCAAGAACTAATAGAAAAATTTTTTACAGAAGAAGATCAGAACCAATTAGACACTATTAATAATAAAATAAAAGCCTATGATACAATGGTTAAAAAAGGCATACGCGGTTCTGTGATCCACGAGCAAAATGTACAAAAATTGTCCGATCTTAAAGCAGAAGCTAAAACTTTACAAAACAAAAGAGGGTTAGCTAAACAGCTGTCTGCTGATTTTAAGGCCGCAGAGGATAAGTATTATGCATTAATGGTAAAATGTGTACTAAATATAAATAGAGAGCCTATTTGGGCTTCTTTGGAAGAGTTGGAATCGGAAACAGATATAGATTACCTGGAAAGACTCCTCTATGAGCAGTTTTTACCATTTTTAACAGGATACGGAACTTCTATTTTAAGGTTTATTGCCAGGAGTGGAGAATGGGGTAATCGTTTTTATTCATCTATACACACAGGCCAGCCTTTGTTTTCAAAGGAAGCTGGCGATTTGTCTATAGATCAGCAAGCTTTATTATCGTGGTCTATATTTTATTATGATATTTCACAGATGGCGGAAGAATATAAACCAGATGATGATGTGCTGAATAATGACGTTAAATTAGATGAATATATAGAACAGCTATCAAGGCATTTAAAAGCTGAGAGGCTTAATAAAAAGAAACTGTTTGATCGTGGGTTATCACAACAGTCTAATAATCATCAGAATGTGATAGTAACCGCAGACAGTAATGAATATGTACCTTTACACAAGAATAAAGTGTATAGTGATCCCCGGGAAATCACTGGTCGTGTGGAGGACAGCAGCAGAACGGCTTATAATGAAGCTTCTGCTGCACGGGAAGCTAAAAGAAAGTTAAAAAAACTTAAACACAAGAAGTAGCTTTTCCAAAGGGCAACTAAATAGGAGCTATCTATGGCAGCCAGAGGAACGGCTGGCGGAACTTTAAATATTTCCGTTAGCTTAACACTTTCAAATCCACAATCCCTTAAAAATAGCGTACAAAAAGCTATTGGACAGGGAGCTAATGCTGGCATTTCTGGATTAGAGACCAAACTTCAAGCAGCAGTTCATAAAGCTTTTAGAAACGGAATGAGATCCGCTATGGGGCAAGTTATGGGAGGTGGCGGAAGAGGTGCAAAAACTTCACGATCCTCAGTAGGCGGTGTTGTAGGCGGAACCTCCTCTCGTGGGGGTGGTTTTCCTAGAGGTTTAACACGAAACCTTGGTACAATGAGCGCACAGGTCAAAGCGGTAAATACCCAGCTCCGTTCTATGAATAGTGCTCTAGAATCTATCAATAATACCCTAAAAGGGGTAAAAAAGACAACCAAGCAAAAAACAAAAGAACAGGAAGCGGCGGCTGAAAGAACAGGACGTGGTACTGCTGTGGGGGCCATTGGAACCGAGAAGATGCAAAGACTCGGTGGCCGTGCAGGACTCAGACCTTCTGTATTTTACGGGGGTATGCCATCATCTATTCCTATGAGAGCGGGAGGCCCTAAACCGCCTTCAATGCGTGACTTAATGAAACAGCAAAGAGCGGCAGCACCACAGGCCCCAGGAGGTAGAGGAGCAGCTACTGGAGGTCCAGGTGTAGCACATTTTGGTGGAGGGAAAGGTGTAGCAGAACGATTTAGATCTGTATTTCAGTTTACTATTGCCGCCAGAGTGATAGGTTCGGCATTTTCTGCTATATCTAAATCACTATCTACTATTAAGAATGCCGATAAAGAGCTTGCTGAACTAAATAAGGTTATGGATAATACTGTAGCTACCTCTGAGAGACTAAAACAGAGTGCTGTGGGTATTGGTAAGGCGTTCGGTCAATCTATACCTGAAGTTTTAGCAGCATTTAAAATATTCGCTCAACAGGGTTTAAATGTAGATAAGATTGAATCAAGAGCTAAGGCAGTAGCGATGGCCGCTAACGTAACAACCCTTTCCCAACAGGAAGCAGCTGAAGTTCTTACCGCAGGTCTAAAAGTATTTTCTAAAGATATTAAAACACCTATTAGAATGCTTGACTCTTTTGCCAATGTAGAATCGAAAAACGCTGTTACAGCTGGTGATATGGCTCAAGCTCTTAGAAGGGTAGGATCTACCGCAGAATCAGTAGGTGTTAACTTCCATGAGTTGAATGCTATTGTTACTACAATTCAAGAAAGAACTCGTCGTGGTGGTGCTGAGGTAGGTACTAGTTTAAGGTTTATCTTTAGAAAGATTTTTAGTAAAAGTAGTTTAAATTTAATGGATCAACTAGGAATTAAAACTAGAGATTCTACAGGAGAACTAAGACGCGCTTTTGATGTTATTAAAGATGTAGCTGGTATATTTCCTAACCTAAGTAGACAGCAAAAATTACAAGTAGCTACTACTATTGCTGGAACTAGACGATTTAACTCTTTCTTAGCTTTAATGGAAGGATTTCCTAAAGTGGGTACAGTAGTAGAGCAGTCCACTAACTCACAAGGTGTTGCTATGGAAAAGCAATCTCGTATTATGAGTAGTGTAAATAAGCAGATGGATAAAACTGTAGCATCTTTTGAAGCTTTTAGTATGTCGATCGGTGAAGGTCTTATTGGTCCCTTTAAGGCGCTGCTTAAGGTTATGCAGGCTATTTTAGATGTAGGAACGAAGATTTCTAGTCTGAAATTATTTGGTAAGGAGGGAGGAGGTATAGGTGGATTTCTAGCTACTGGGGCAGTAGGTCTTGGGGCCGGTAAAATAGCTAAAGGTACAGCTAAGTATCTTTTACCCAATTTCGTTTCGCGGGCAGCAGGGGGTGCCGCAGCAGGTGGTGCTTTTAGTAGTTTTCTTGGGGCTGCAGGCGGAGTAGGTACGGCTTTTAGTTCTAGAAAATTACAAAAACTAATGGGTAGAGTATCTCCTACAGGTCAATTTGGGGCTCAGCGGGCTGCAGGTTCATCAGTGCAAAATTTATTACAAAAACAAGCAGTAGGTCAAACGGCTAAAGGTGCAGGGCGTGGTTTGTTAGGTAGGTTATTTGGAGCAGGGGCGTCGAGAGGTATAGGTGCTTTATTTGCAGGAGGAGCGGCAGCAGGAACTTGGTTAACGTCTCTTGGTGCTGGAGCCAAACTTCTAGTTATAGCTTTTGGTAAACTTTTGATTACACTCGCCGCAGTAGCCTTAGCCATGAAGGGAATTAGTTGGGTTGTAAATAGAATAACTGAGTCTGCTGAGGAGGAAAAACAAAGAAAAGGTATAACAGGGCGTTTAGGTGAAGCAGATAGAAACATTCAAACTGTTCGTAATATGGATAGAACTATAAAAGCTCTATTTGGACCTAAACCAGGAAAGGTTAAGGAAGATAAAGATACCGTTTTAGGTCTTACAGATAAGATAAGAGAAGCTGCTGCCAAAGGGGACCAGAAGGAAGTAGATAAACTGCAAGTACAGCGAGGCAAGTTTATAGATTCTATAGCAACTGATTTAGCTAAACTGGGCAGCGAGGCGGTGGAGATGACTGAATCAGGTAAGGCGGTGTTTAAAGGAAAACTTCCAGATACCCGCGAAGAATTAGAGAAATTCCTACGTAAGGAAGTAACTAAAGTTCGTAGTAAGGAATTTGATAATTTATCTGAAGCTTTATTAATAGATGCCCCAGAAAGAATAGACGAGTTTTTAACTGATCCAGTAAAGGCAGCTTTACGTGGTTTTAGAAAAAACGATAAATTACGTAAGGGCCTTACACATAAGTTAGATAAAACTTGGACTGCTGACCTTATCCCATTTCCACCTTTTATTTTTCCAAAACGTAAAATGCGTGCAACACCTCTCTCGCTTACTGAAGAAGAAAAAGCTCAGATGGCGGAGAAAACAACTCCTGGAAGAGAAGGAATAAAAGCCATACAGCAGTTTTTTGGTGGGCGTATTAGAGAAATGCTATCTAAAGCCACAAATAAAGACTTTGGCAAACTAGAAGGCCGTTTTAGAGAGTTGGCTGAAGAGATGGAAGATGAATTAGGTTCTACTGATTTTAAAAACATGGCCAGAGCCATGGGTGCTCAAATTACAGATTCCATGTCTTCTACCGCAATCCAAAACGAGCTAGCACAAGCATTTCTTAGGTCTGTTGCGGTTCCAGATACAGCCTTCGCCCCTAAAGACAAATTTTTTGAGACTGCTGTAAACAGTTTACAAGACGCCGCAGCAGAAGGATTTGAATCTATAGATTTTAAAAAACTAGGAAAGGGTGATTTAACAGAAGGTCTTCGTATATTTAAAGAAGAAAAAGCCCGTACAGGACATGTAATTAAAGCTACATCTGAAGACGGCAGACAAGCTTTGGTTTCTGTGGTTAAAAATTTAGACGATGAAGGTACGTTTAGAGCTGTTATGTCAATGGCTGATGGAACAACTAGATCCTTTTCTAGTCTAGAGGCTGCTCTAAATAGTTTAGGGAAAACAGCACAGGCTACTGCTTTTGATGCTTCTACATTGTCAAATAAGATACAAAGCTCTCTTAAAGAAGACGAAATAATTTCTGGGTTTGCTGCTGGTTTTGTAGATCCTTTTAAAACCATAACTGATGTAAAAATTGGTGCAGGGAATATTAGTGAGGTAGGATCTGAGTTGGCAGGTATTATTACTATTGCTGGTGGGCAGAAAGGAGATAAAGGGTTGGCAGATAGGCTATCTGCTATGGTGAGAACAACCTCTGAATCACAAACACGTTTAAGAAAGGATATTGCAGATAAAGGAGGTGAGTTAGAAGGTGAGGCCAACGTTGAGCGGGTAAAGAAAGTTAGAAGTTTAGTAGAAGTTATGTCCGTTTTACGCACAACTTTTCTTAAGTTAGGGTCATCAGTACAGAACGCCGATAGAGCCTTTCGTAAATTACGTGCGGATCAGATTTCTAAGAGAGTCGAGCGTGAGATGGGAGGAGCAGTTGTTACTGGTGCCACTGGAGGAATGGGAGAATTACCTAAGGTAGAATTACCTAAATTTGATGAGGATCTCTCCCCAATAGAAAGGGCCGCGAAAGCAGTAGGAGGGGAGTCTTTTAAAGATGCTTTAGATGAACTGAATAGATTACAGAGTGAATTTAAAATACGAAAAGGTGCTATCTTAGATTTAAAAGTAGCGTCTGATTCTGTAGGAGAGTTTGTAGATAACATTGTATCAAAAGATGTCGGTGATAGATTGGACCCTGAATTATTTTCAGCTTTCCTAGATAGAACTGCTGAATTACCTGATCACATCAAGGAAAGATTAAAGGGAGGTCTTTCTGAAGAGACTTTATCTAATGTCCTTTTTGGTGGAGAAGGTATTGGAAAAGGTAAAGAAGAAATTACAAGAATAATACAGAGTCAAGTATTTGCTCCCATGATTGAAAAGCTCAAACAGCAAGCAGGATCTACTGAAGAAGCACGAACAGCTTTAGAGAAAATGATTGTTAGTACAGTGTCTTTAGGTAGAATAGCGGCTAAAACAGCAGAACAAATTCAAGCTATCAAAGATGTTCCAACACTAACAAATGTAGCAGAGGCTTTAGGGCAAGGTCCATTTGGTAGGCGTGGTGCAGGAGCAGCAGATATGATACAAGCCCGCCGTGGTGCAGCGGCAGGTAGATTATTGGATTTTTCCGAAATGAACCAATTTGAAGCTGAAAGAAGACGTATACAATTACTTGGTAGCCCCCAAGCCAGATCTGGCTCTTTGAGATTTTTTGACAAAATGGGTACTGAATTAAAACCGTTAACCCGTCAACAAAAAGCACTTCAGCTTGCTGTTTTAAAACAGAGGGAAATAGCGGCACGTAGAGAAGAGACTAGAAAGCCAGCAGAGCGTGAGCTGGAAGTTAGGGGCCAACAAACAACTTCCGCTATTGTTCAAATACAAAAACTATTACGCCAGGGCCTTGTTCCTAAAGACAAGATTGGAGCGGTGAAAGATGTTCTAGATGATTTATATTCTGATACTAGACAGAGTTCAAAGACACTTATTACTGGAAATAGAGTCACAGGTTATAAAACAATTGATCGTTTAGGAAAACTTGCTGAAGAAATAGGTATGCCTTTGGGTGATACTAATACAATGCAGGAACAGGCTTTAAAAAATCAAATAGAGACAAAGAAAGCCATGTTTGGTTTAGCAGCAAAATCCGAGGATGAAGCTGAATCAGTTATTGCTGAATTTAAAGCCCAAGGAGGACAGCTTAAAGATTTAGGTATTGATATTTCCAAATCCACACCAGAGGAGCAAGCTAAAGCCATTAGGTTGAATTCCAAACTGGCTACAGCAGGTAACCAATTGAGAATTATTGGGTTATTGTCAAAACTTTTAAGTGTTTTCGGTGTAAAGGTAGATAAAGACAAACAGCTCGACGAGAAAAATATGGAAGAAGTCAAAAATGCGGCGCAGGCTGCTGTATCTTCTGCTAGAGCTGGTAAGGACCCATTAAAAGTTTTAGATGATACTAGAAAATCTGATTTATTGAAAACCCCACGAGGTGTTGGGGAAACTGTCTCGACTAGGAAGGAACCTACTAAAAGTATTGATTATCCTACAAGTGATATCTCTAAATCCGCACAAGGTGTTGTATCTACTGCTGCTAGATCTATTAGTGACGCTACCGCTAAAGCAGTAGATCTATCTAGTAATCAGATAACCGCTTCTGTTAGAAAAGGTAGAATGCCTAAAGCAGAACAGCGGACACCCGAAGAAAGAAGATTTACTTTTATAGGAGATAAGCAGATTACAGGCACTCCTATTAGAAAACAGACTTCGCAAGATGTAATGGTTAAAACCGCTAAAGCAGCAGAATCCACAAGCAAAGCCGCTACACGCTTAATTCGAGAAATAAAAACCCCTTCGCCAATCACCTCTAAGGGGGATTCACCAGAGGTTCAAGCAATAAAAAAAGAGCGTGAAAATTTAACGAAACGTCAACAAAGATTAGATAAATTTCAACGCACCCAAGACGAAAAAACTAGAAAACGTTCGGAAGAAGATCCTGGAACATTAAAATCTGCTTTAGAAAAACAATTTAGAGAAGGATTTGCGGCAACAGTACCAGTTGTGGAAAATTTTGCTAAAAAAGCTACAGATAGTATTATAGCGGTTGGTGGTGCTGTAAAACGAGGAGTAGTGGATCCAGTAGTTGATGGAGCTGTAGCTGCTGGGAAATTTGTAAAAAATAATTTAGTAGATCCTGCGGTAGAAGGAGCTGTAGCTGCTGGGAAATTTGTAAAAAATAATTTAGTAGATCCTGCGGTAGAAGGAGCTGTA
>Ga0180433_10000671_pt1 | contig 58471 bp, 50 predicted proteins | sample SS_ome_8_FD_132980 | JGI IMG/M metagenome (GOLD analysis project Ga0180433, IMG submission 132980) | Hypersaline lake sediment archaeal communities from the Salton Sea, California, USA - SS_1_D_1 metaG | ecosystem: Environmental > Aquatic > Non-marine Saline and Alkaline > Hypersaline >... | reverse complement strand
TTCTTTCGCCTTTTCGATGGCCTGCTTGGCAATCTCAACCGGACTGACCTTGTCACCCAGTGAAAATACCGGCATATCGAGCTGTTTGCCGAGCGTTTCCAGCTGTTTGATCGCCGCCGGGCGGTAGATGTCTGCTGCCACGAGCAGCGGATTGCGGTTATGTTTTTTGCGAAGCAGGTTGGCGAGCTTTCCGGTCGACGTCGTTTTACCGGCCCCTTGCAGACCGACCATCATGATGACGGTCGGCGGACGCTTTGCAGCGGCAATCTTGCTTTCCTCGCCGCCCATCAGCTCCGTCAGTTCTTCTTTTACCACTTTAATGACCTGCTGTCCGGGCGTCAGGCTTTTCATGACGTCTTGTCCGACAGCTCGTTCGCTTACCTTTTTCACAAAATCTTTCACGACTTTAAAATTGACGTCCGCTTCAAGGAGCGCTAAACGGACTTCACGCATCATGTCTTTGACGTCTTGCTCCGTTACTTTTCCTTTTCCGCGGATTTTTGAGATCGTTTGCTGCAGTCGGTCGGCTAATCCTTCGAATGCCATATTAAGTGCCGCCTCCTAATCTAATTTCTCAAGCGCGTCGATCAGGGATTCCGCTTCGGGCTGACCGTCAGTCAGCTTTCTCAGCTCTTCAAAAATCTTATTGCGCTCTTGAAATTTTTTAAACAAAAGTAGCTTTTCTTCATATTGCTCAAGCATGGCTTCGGTCCGCTTGATATTGTCATAGACCGCTTGCCTTGAGACATGATATTCTTCAGCTATTTCGCCAAGGGAGAAATCGTCTAAGTAGTAAAGCGACATGTAGCTTTTTTGTTTTGATGTCAACAACGACTGATAGAAATCGAATAGGTAATTCATTCTCGTTGTTTTTTCAAGCGTCATGAGACTCTCCCCTTTGTTAAGTCAAATCCCTTTACGATACATTAGTTTACGCTGAAATATTTGATCTGTCAAGTTTTTATCTTGTCATACATGACGGCGAAAAAGAAAAGGTTTTCCGCGCCTACTCTTCTTTCTCGATCAGATCGGAAAACAGGCCGTATACATATGACTCTGCTTCAAACGGCTGCAGGTCATCCATTTTTTCTCCCAGTCCGACAAACTTGACCGGAATCTGGAGCTCGTGGCGGATGGCGAGGACGATGCCGCCTTTTGCCGTTCCGTCGAGCTTCGTCAGCACGATGCCGGAGACATCAGTCGCTTTGGAAAATTCGCGCGCCTGTGTCATCGCGTTCTGTCCTGTCGTCGCATCCAGTACGAGCAACACTTCATGAGGTGCATCAGGCACTTCGCGCTGAATCACGCGCTTTACCTTTTCGAGTTCTTTCATTAAGTTCACTTTATTTTGGAGACGTCCTGCCGTGTCGCAAAGCAGAACATCGGCGCCGCGCGCTTTCGCGGCTTGAACGGCGTCATAGATAACGGCCGCAGGGTCCGAGCCTTCAGCCTGTTTGACGACATGCGCGCCGACGCGCTCTCCCCACACTTCAAGCTGATCGATCGCGCCGGCTCTGAATGTATCTCCGGCAGCAAGGACGACATTTTTGCCTTCTTTGATGAATTGATGGGCAAGCTTGCCGATCGTCGTCGTTTTGCCGACGCCGTTTACGCCGACGAATAAAATGATGTTTAAGCGGCCGTCTTCGACGCGGAGCTCTGCTGCTTCCTGCTCCCCGCCTTCATAGATTTCGACGAGCTTTTCAGAAATGACGGACTGAACCTCTTTCGGGTCCTGAATATTTCTTCGTTTGACCTCGCTTTTCAGTTCGTCAATCAGCTCCATCACCGTTGAAACGCCGACATCAGCGCTGATCAGAACCTCTTCAAGCTCTTCAAAAAAATCCTCGTCCACTTTCCGGTAGCGGGAGACAAGCTCATTGACCCGCTCCTGAAACGTATTTCTCGTTTTCGCCAGGCCTTCTTTAAATTTGCCTGAAACCGAATCGGTCTGCTGTGTGATTTTTTCTTTCAGTTTTTTAAAAAAGCTCATGTCCTGTAACCTCGCTTTATTGAACTAGTTCTTTTGTTTCTTCAAGCTTGACTGAGACCAGCTTGGAAACGCCTGATTCCTGCATCGTCACGCCGTAAAGAACATCGGCTTCTTCCATCGTTCCTTTCCGGTGGGTGATGACGATAAACTGGGTTTCATGGCTGTATTTTTTCAAGTATTGGGCAAAGCGGAACACGTTCGCTTCGTCAAGCGCCGCCTCGACTTCATCCAGCACGCAGAACGGAACCGGTCTGACTTTGAGGATCGAAAACAGGAGCGCGATCGCCGTCAAGGCCCGTTCCCCGCCGGAAAGCAGGCTCAGGTTCTGCAGCTTTTTGCCCGGAGGCTGAGCGATAATATCGACGCCCGATTGGAGCAGGTCATTCGGATCTGTCAGCTTGAGTTCGGCTCTTCCGCCGCCGAACAGCGCCCGGAAGACGTCTTCGAAATGAGAACTGATCTGTGCAAATGTTTCCGCAAAACGCTTCGTCATTTCCTCATCCATTTCCTCGATAACCTTAAAGAGCGTATTTTTCGCTTCGAGCAGGTCGTCTTTCTGCTCCGAGAGGAAGAGGTAGCGTTCATTGACCCTTTCGAATTCCTCAATGCTGCCGAGGTTCACCGTTCCCAGCTCTTCGATTGCAAGCTTGATCAGCTTGACGCGCTTCCTCGCCTCTTCAGGGGAAAGCTCCAAAGGATATTTTTCCCTCGCCCCTTCAAATGAAAGTCCATACTCTTCCCGCAGGAAAGAGAGCAGGTTGTCGAGTTCGACTTCCATGCGGCCGAGCTTGACTTCTTCGTCTTTTAAGAGGCCTGCCATCTGCTTATACTGGCGCTTCATTTCTTTCAGTTCCAGCTCTTCGGTTTCAAGGCCTTTTTGCAGTTTCATCCGCTGCTCTCTTCTTGATGCGATAAGCTCTGCGGTTTTATTTTTGTCGTTCAGCTTCGTTTTCGCAGCTTCTTCAAGTTTTTCCTCCCCGGAAGTATTGGAGGACATTTCTGTCGTCAAGAAAGAGAGATCCTCTTCGGCAATTTTGAGCGCTTCCGCATTCTCGGCATACTCTTCTTCAAGCCTTGCGAGCTTTTCCCGTTCATTCGCACACGACTGTTCGGTTTTCGCCAGCACCACTTTCAAATCGGTCAGCTCGCTTTGCAGCGCTTCTTTCGTCGAGGTCTGTGTCTGTTTCCGCTCCGTCATCGCTTCGATTTCGGAATCGAGGCGCTTCAGCCCGCCGGCGATCGATGTGAGCTTTTCTTCAAGCTCTTTTTTACGCCGTTTCTTGTCTTCGTCCCCTTCGAGCAGAGCCGATTTTTCCTGATCGTAGAGCTCCAAATGGCTGTTGACGTTTTTCTCGGCGATTTCGAGTTCGTACAGACGCCCTTTGATTTCCTGCTGTTCGGTTCTTAAGCCTTCCCCGTCCTCGCGGAGTGACTGAAGTTTGGCATCAAGCTCTTGCATCGTCTGCTTCAGGGCTTTCACTTCTTTTTCGAGCAATTCGGTTTTCTCTTCCATCTCGGCGAGACGTTTTGTCTGGGCTTCCAGCTCCCTGTTGCGTCCCAGAAGCGAGCTGCTTTTTTTCTTAACGGCTCCTCCCGTCATTGAACCGCCCGGATTGACGACATCCCCTTCAAGGGTGACGATCCGGTATCTGTGGCCGAGCCGTTTGGCAAGATCGTTGGCGCCTTTTAAATGCTCGGTGATCAGCACGGTGCCAAGCAGGTTTTGCACGACGGTCCGGTAGGCCGGATCAAACGAAACAAGCTCGCTGGCGATGCCGATGAACGACGGATTTTCTTTCGCCGCTTCGATATCTCGCGACTGAATGCGGCGCTCTTTGATGACGGAAAGCGGGAGAAAGGTCGCCCTTCCGAACGAATGCTTTTTCAAATATTGAATCGCCCGTCTGGCGGCGTCTTCATCGTCAGTGACAACATGTTGGGCCGTTGCGCCGAGCGCGATTTCAATCGCTGTTTCATACCGCTCGTCCGTCTTTAACAGCTCGGCAATCGCACCGCGAATGCCCGGAAGCTCGCTCTTGGCCTTTAATACTTCTTTGACGCCTTGATAAAACCCTGAGAAGTCCTCCTGCATCGCTTCAAGCATTTCCTTTTTGGAGCGCGCCTGCTGAACGTATTGATAAGCTTGGTAAAGGGCGGATTCCTTTTTCTCGTACTGGCTTTTTTTCTGTTCATAGCTTTTTTGCGCGTCCCTGAATGCTTGAATCTGGCTGTGAAGGCGCTCGTCGACGAGGCTGAATTCGTGTTCGGTTTTCATCTTTCGGTCGGCGATTTCCTTCCGCTCGCTTAAATATTTTTCATTGTTTTGCGCGAGTCGTTTTTGCTGCGCCGCGGATTGGGACATTTGGTCTTCAAGAAATTGAAGCTCGTTTCGGACGGATGCCTGTTCGTTCAAGAGCTCGAAATAATCGCTTTTCAGCTGTTCGATTTCTTCTTCTACATTTTCGCTGTATCCGGATAGAGCCTGATTCTTTTCTTTCACCTTTCGGGCAAGCTCTTTTGCTTCGGCCTCGAGCTTTTCAAACACAAGCTTCTGCGCGGCGATTTTTTCTTTCAGGCTTCGCTCTTTTTCACTGCGCTGGACGAGCGCTTCTTCAAGCTGAGCTCTGTTTTGCGTCGCGTTTTTTTTGCGTTCCTTCAGCACTTCTTTCCGGCCTTCAAGCTTCTCCAGTTCCTCGCTTGTCAAAAGCAGCACTTGCTGAAGCTCATCGACCGATTCGTCGAGCGCTTGAATTTTGTCTCTTGCCTCTTCGATTTTGGCTTCCTTTGCCTGGATGGCCGCAGACGAAGACATCTCTTCGTCTTTCGCCTTTTCGACTTTCTGCTGAAGGGCTTCCCATTTTCCGTGAAGCTCTTCGATATCATACGCCGTTAACGCGATTTCGATTTTTTCAAGCTCATCCTTTTTTTCAAGGTAGTCTTTGGCGATCGAAGCCTGCACTTTCAGCGGCTCCACCTGCCCCTCGAGCTCGTGGAGGATGTCTTCGACACGGTTCAAATTGTCCTGTGTCTCAAACAGCTTGTTTTCGGCTTTTTTCTTTCTCGTTTTGTATTTTAATACGCCGGCCGCTTCTTCAAAGATGCTTCTCCGCTCTTCAGCCTTGCTGCTTAAAATCTCTTCGACTTTGCCTTGGCTGATGATGGAAAACGCTTCTTTTCCAAGCCCCGAATCCATAAAAAGATCAATGATATCTTTCAGACGGCACGGCTGGTTGTTGATGAGAAATTCGCTTTCCCCAGATCTGTAGACTCTTCTCGTCACACTGACTTCGTGAAAATCGATCGGCAAAAAGCGGTCGTCATTGTCAAGCGTCAGCGTCACTTCGGCAAGATTCAGCTTTTTCCGCGAATCGCTGCCTGCAAAAATGATGTCTTCCATTTTACCGCCTCTGAGCGATTTGGCGGACTGTTCACCGAGCACCCAGCGGATCGCGTCGGTAATGTTGCTTTTTCCGCTGCCGTTCGGACCGACGACAGCTGTCACGCCTTTTACAAAATCTACAGAAATTCGTTCTGCAAACGATTTAAATCCTATCACGTCTAAACGTTTGAGGAACATGGTGATCCTCCTTATGTATTAAAGTATTACAATTCTATCATAACCCCATCGAAAAGGCTTAAAATACATTGAAATCCCCCTGAGTTTTGCAAGGGGGATTTATTGTTTCATATGGTGTTTTTGCAGCCTCGCGAGCGCTTCTTGAGCGGCATGCTGTTCTGCTTCTTTTTTGGAACGGCCGCTTCCCACCCCAAGTACTTCTCCTTTTAGCGATACGTTTGCTTCAAATTCGCGGTTGTGCGCCGGTCCTTTTTCCTGAAGGATTTTATACTCCAGAATACCTCGTCCGTCGCGCTGTACAAATTCCTGCAGCTGGCTTTTAAAATCCATCACATGAGAAAAAGCACCATCGTCGATTTTAGGGAAAACGTACGCTTTCAGAAAGGCCACGACAGCTTCGAGCCCCTGATCCAGATAGAGCGCACCGATAAAAGCTTCAAACACATCGGCTAAAAGCGCCGGACGCTTTCTTCCTCCAGTCATTTCCTCTCCTTTTCCCAATAGAACAAGCTCTCCGAAAGAAAGCTCATGGGCCAGGGAAACCAAAGAAGGCTCACATACGATCGCCGCTCTCAATTTCGTCAAATCACCCTCGCTCATCGCCGGGTATTTGGCGTATAAAAATTGAGAAATCGTCAGTTCCAAAACGGCGTCTCCTAAAAATTCAAGCCTCTCATTATCTTCATATGGCTTCTTTCGATGCTCATTCACATAAGATGAATGTGTAAATGCTTGATATAAAAGCTTCTCGTTTTGAAATTGAACCGAAATCCGTTCCTGAAACTTTTTAAACTGCTCCGCTTTCTTTTGAAACATTTTTTTGTCTCTGAAATGTGAATGTTTTGACATAGCAACCTCCATATGGGCACATCAAGTTCACCTCACCTCCTATGAAAAGGCAGGTTCGTGTATCATTGGGCAGCAAAACATTAAAATTAAAGCCGCATTTATAAAGGGATAAAGCCCCGTCTTTAAACGGGACTTTAAATGAGCTTACTGCTTACTATTTATGTAGTTCACAGCGTCACCGACTGTTGCAATCTTTTCAGCATCTTCGTCAGAAATCTCCATATCAAACTCGTCTTCAAGTTCCATGACAAGCTCAACAACATCAAGGGAATCAGCGCCTAAATCCTCTTTAAAAGAAGCTTCAAGAGTGACGTCGGCTTCATCCACGCCGAGGCGGTCTACGATGATTTTTGTTACACGCTCTAATGCGTCTGCCATAGCTATTCACCTCCCCTCAAGTATTATAGTTGATTCGTTTTTAAAAAACCAGAGATAATTCAATTTTTGATTTCGTTTAAACCATAGCCATTCCGCCGTTGATGTTCAGCGTCTGGCCGGTCATGTAGCTCGCATGGTCAGATGCGAGGAAAACAACGGCGCTGCTGATGTCAGACGGATCGCCGAACCGTGCAAGCGGAATCTGCTTCAGCATTTCGTCTTGAATATCTTTTGTCAGCTTGTCCGTCATTTCCGTCGAAATAAACCCCGGAGCGATTGCATTAACGGTGATATTTCTTGACGCAAGCTCTTTCGCCAGCGTTTTCGTCAAGCCGATCACGCCTGATTTAGCCGCGACATAGTTGGCCTGTCCGGCGTTACCGACGACGCCTACAACCGAGGTGATGTTGATGATCCGGCCGCTTCTTTGTTTCATCATCTGTCTTGTTACGGCTTTTGAACAATTGAACACACCTTTTAAGTTTATGTTAATGACGTCGTCCCATTCATCTTCTTTCATTCTCATGAACAGATTATCTTTTGTAATACCCGCATTGTTGACAAGGATGTCAAGCGTGCCGAAGCGGCCGACCGCTTCCTTCATCATCGCCTGAACCTCATCCGCATTGGAAACGTCTGCTTTAAAAGCAAACGCATCGCGGCCGAGCGCTTTGATTTCGTCTACAACTTCGTTCGCTTTCGCTTCATTGCCCGCGTAGTTGACGACGACATTTGCTCCGTTTTTCGCCAGGTCCAGGGCGATCGCGCGGCCGATCCCTCTTGAGGCTCCTGTAACAACGGCTGTTTTATTCTCCAGCATTTTCGTTTTCCTCCTTCAACGTTTGAACGGCAAGTTCAATTGTGTTCGGGTCTGACACAGCAATCGTTTTGACTCTGCGGTTCACTTTCTTCACAAGCCCTGACAAAACCTTTCCGGGGCCGATTTCGATGAACGTCGTCACGCCTTCGTCAATCAGGCGGCTGATTGTTTCTTCAAATCGCACAGGAGAATACAGCTGTTCAATCAGTTTATTCTTAATGTCGTCTTTATCTGTTACAAAGTCGGCTGTTACGTTGGAGACGACCGGAATGGCTGCATCGCTGATCTTGCACGCATCAAGAACTTCACGAAGCTTATCAGCTGCCGGCTTCATCAGGTCGGAATGGAACGGCCCGCTGACTTCGAGAGGAATCGCGCGTTTTGCGCCCTTTTCTTTGGCAAGCTCTGAAGCGAGCTCGACGCCTTTAGCTGTTCCCGAGATGACGATCTGCCCGGGGCAGTTCAAATTGGCGAGCTGAACAAGGTTTCCTTCTTCGGAAACTTTGTCCGTCACTTCTTTCAGCGCCTGGCTGTCCATGCCGAGAATGGCCGCCATCGCGCCTTCACCTGCGGGCACGGCTTCATTCATGAATTCGCCGCGCTTTCTGACGGCATAAACCGCGTCTTTAAACGACAAGGCGCCGGCAGCTACCAATGCGCTGTACTCGCCGAGGCTGTGCCCTGCCGCATAGTCGGCTTTAATGCCGTATTCCTTCAGTTTTTGAAGCGCTGCGGTACTCGCTGTTAAAAGGCTTGGCTGCGCGTTGTATGTAAGTGTCAGTTCTTTTGCATCCCCTTCAAACATGAGGGTGCTCAGTTTTGTTTCAAGCGTTTGATCCGCTTCTTCAAAAATCTTCTTTGCATTCGGTTCTTTTTCATACAATTCGTGTCCCATGCCGATATGCTGCGAACCTTGGCCCGGGAATAGAAAAGCAATCTTGCCCATATGTTAAAACCTCCAGACTATTCATCTGCTTTTTGTTGAATTTTTTCTTCGATAAATTCAGCGACATTTTGGCTGACCATCTCTCTGGCCTGGCGGATCGCGTGATAAACGGCCCGTCCGTCAGATGATCCGTGCGCTTTGATGACGGGCGCCTTTAAGCCGAACAATCCGGCTCCGCCGTATTCAGAGTAATCCATCTTCGTTTTCATTTCTTTCAGCTTCGGCTTCAGCGCAGAGGCGGCGAGCTTCGCCGTGAAGCTCGAAGTCAGCGTCGTTCTCAGCATTTTAAAAATGGACAGCGCCGCGCCCTCGACCGTTTTCAAGGCAACGTTACCGGTAAAGCCGTCTGTCACGATGACATCAGCGACTCCGTCCAGCATGTCGCGCGCTTCCACATTGCCGATGAAATTCAAATCGGTTTCCTTTAATTTTTGAAAGGTCTGCTTGGCAAGCTCATTTCCTTTTTTGTCTTCGGTTCCGACGTTTAAAAGTCCGATGCGCGGATTTTTGACGCCCAGCACCTGTTCTCCGTAAACAGATCCCATAATGGCGTATTGAACGAGATGTTCGGGCTTGGCGTCCACATTCGCTCCGACATCAAGAAGGAGAAAGCCGTCTCCGGAGACAGTCGGCAATGTCGGCGCCAACGCAGGCCTTTCAATCCCTTCAATCCGGCCGACGATAAAGAGCCCGGCCGTCATAAGCGCTCCGGTGTTTCCGGCGGAAATGCAGGCATCCGCCCTGCCTTCGGCGACTTCTCCGGCCATCAGAACCATCGATGAATTCTTCTTTCTTCTGACGGCTCTGACAGGTTCGTCTGTCGCCTCGATGACTTCTTCCGCGTGCTTGACAGTGATCCGCCCGTGCTCCGTTAAATGGGCGGCAATTTTTTCCCGGTCGCCGATCAGCGTAATCTCGAGGTCTTCAAAATCTTCGACCGCTTTCATCACGCCTTCAATAACCGCTTTGGGAGCATTGTCTCCTCCCATGGCATCTACAGCAATTTTCATGACTTACGCGCCACCTTCTATGATTGTTTTGAACGATACATGACAAATTCGCCTGAAAACACAGGCTCTTCGGCAACATAGCTGTTCACTTCAACAACCGTTCTGCCTTTATCTTTATCAAGCTTTACGACTTTCGCTTTTGCAACGACCCGTTCGCCTTGCTTGACCTGCCTGGTAAAGCGGATGTCCGCTTTGGCCGTCAATGCGAGCTCATCGTCGATGAGGGCAACGGCGAGCGAGTTGGCCTGGGCAAACAAATGGTGTCCCCTGGCGATTTGATTTCGGCTGAAAACGTGCTCCGTTCTGATCTCCAGAATGGAAATCGCGTGCTCATCCAGCTCCAAATCAATGATCTCGCCGATGACCTCGTCGAGCGGGAGAGACTTGACTTCATCTTCAAGAGATTTCTCGGCAACACTTTTGATTCTTTCTCTCAGTTCAGGTATGGAAAGTTCCAAACGGTCCAAGCGAATCGTCTGAATGCTGACGTTAAATTTCTCCGCTAACTCCTCGTCCGTAATAAACGGGGTCGTACGAATCGTCTGCTGCAGCAATTCTTGGCGTTCTCTCTTACTTTTTCTCATGTTTTTAAACACCATCCGCGCAATTATGACTAGGTACTAATAGTAGTATATAATTTCATAGATTGGAATGCAATCTTTCTTTACCCGCCGACAATAAATTTTCACAGGACTTCCAGGTCAGCTCAGCTTTTCTCCTTCCATCACCCCGCTGTTTTGCAAGTGTTCCCGCAGGCTTTCATATTCGGCATCCGTCCAGAACGCCTTTGAAGAGACAAGTTCTGCAGCGTCTCTTCTTGCCGTTTCCAGCGCGCGGTAGTCGTGAACCATGTCAGCGACTTTAAACTCCGGCATCCCGCTCTGTTTTTTGCCGAAGAAGTCCCCGGGTCCTCTGAGTTCAAGGTCCTTTTCAGAAAGCTCAAAGCCGTCGGTCGTCTCAGACATGATGCTCATGCGCTCTTTGCCCGTTTCAGATTTCGGATCTGCCATCAGGATGCAATACGACTGGTGGTCGCCCCGCCCGACCCGGCCGCGAAGCTGGTGCAGCTGGGAAAGACCGAACCGGTCGGCATCATAGATCAGCATGACCGTCGCATTCGGAACGTTTACGCCGACTTCAACGACGGTTGTGGAAACGAGAATCTGGCATTCGTTTTTGCTGAACTGCCTCATCACCTGTTCTTTCTCGTCATTTGAGAGCTTTCCGTGCATGAGACCGATCTGCCACCTTCCTCTGAAAGCATGGGTCAGCATGCTGTGCACATCGATGGCGTTTTGAACGTCGAGCTTGTCCGATTCTTCGATCAAGGGACAAATCACATATGCCTGTCTGCCTTTTTTCAGTTCTTTTTCGATAAACGCGAGAATTCGTTCGAGCATGTCGTGCTTCACCCAATAAGTCTCGATCCGCTTTCGCCCAGCCGGCATTTCATCGATGACGGACACATCCATTTCCCCGAAAACCGTAATCGCCAGTGTCCTTGGAATCGGCGTCGCCGTCATAAACAAGACATCGGGATCTTTCCCTTTGCTTCTCAGTTTTTTTCTTTGCTCGACACCGAAGCGGTGCTGTTCATCGGTGATCACGAGACCGAGCTGTTTAAAATGGACATCGTCCTGAATAAGGGCGTGCGTCCCCACCAAAATATCAATTTCTCCTTCTTTTAATCTTTCTAAAAGCTCTCTTCTCCTTTTCCCTTTCACAGAGCTTGTTAAAAGCGCAACATTGACATCGTACTGCTCAAAGAGGGATACCAATGAATCGGCGTGCTGTTCCGCCAGTATTTCGGTCGGCACCATCATCGCTCCCTGGAATCCCGAAAGCAGCGAGGCGTATAACGCAATCGCGGCGACGGCCGTTTTGCCTGATCCGACGTCTCCTTGTAAAAGCCGATTCATTTTATACCCTGAAGCCATGTCCCTTAATATGTCGTCGAGCGCTTTCGCCTGCGCGTTTGTCAAAGGAAACGGGAGGCTTTTGACAAACGAATTGACGTCTTCCGTTTTAAAGGTGTGGCTGATTCCGTCGGACGCCTCCCGCTCGAACTTCCGTAAAGCCTGCATTTTCAGCTGAAACAGTAAAAATTCTTCATATACAAAGCGGCGCCGCGCATGTTTTAAAGCTTCCCTCGACTCGGGCTTGTGCATCGCCTTCACCGCCTCCTGGTAAGACAGAAGTTTATAGGCGGTCCTAAGCTTTTCCGGAAGGGGGTCTTCGGCAGACGGCAAATGGCTGCGGACGGCTTCCTGAATCAATTTCCTCATTGTCTTTACGGTGATATTTTCTTTGACGGAGTAAACGGGCTCAATCGACTGGTCACCTTGGTGCGGCCCGTTTTTCAGCTCCTGTACCATCACGGATTGTCTGTGCTTGTCCCATTTTCCGGTTACGGTAACGATCGAACCGATCGCAAGCTTTTTTTTCAAATAAGGCCTGTTAAAACAAACTGCTGTGATCAAATAGTTTCCGACCAATAGCCGGAACGTGAGGCGGCTCCGCTTTTTCCCGTAATAGGCAAGAGAAGGCTCGCTGTGAACCTTCCCTTCTACCGTCACTCGTTCGTCGTGTGCCACTTCTTCCAAATCGCGCAATTCATAATCGTCATATCGGTACGGGAAGTAGTTTAAAAGATCAAGAACCGTATAGATTCCGAGCTCATTTAACGTTTTTTCCGTTTCCGTCCCGACGCCTTTTATAACAGATATACTAAGTTGCAGATTGTGTTCCACGTGCAGCTGACGCTCCTCCGAATATTTTTTTCTCCAATTCTTTGCCCGTCGGTGTTGCAGCAAGACCGCCCCGGCCTGTTTCCCTCAGTGCCGTCGGCATCGTCTGCCCGATTTTATACATCGCATCGATCACTTCATCGCATGGAATGCGGCTTGTAATGCCGGCAAGCGCCATATCAGCCGCGACCATCGCGTTGGCTGCGCCCATTGCGTTCCGCTTCACACACGGCACCTCAACAAGCCCTGCGACAGGATCGCAGACTAGACCGAGTACGTTTTTTAAAGCGATGGCCATCGCTTCGGCGCACTGTTCAGGGGTTCCGCCCGCCATTTCGACGATGGCGGCAGCCGCCATGCCCGAGGCCGAGCCGACTTCAGCCTGACAGCCTCCCGCGGCTCCCGAAATGCTCGCATTGTTGGCAACGACGAATCCGAACGCTCCCGATGTAAATAAAAAGCGGACCATCTGCTCTTTCGTCGGCTGAAGTTTCTCTTTTACCGCAAAAAGCGTCCCCGGGACAACGCCGGCCGAACCGGCCGTCGGCGTTGCGCAAATCGTTCCCATCGCAGCGTTGACTTCATTTGTCGCAACCGCTTTGCTGACAGCGTCAAGGATGACATCCCCTGACAGCCCTTTGCCCGATTTGAGGTAGGCTTGAAGCTTAACGGCGTCTCCCCCCGTCAATCCGGAGTGCGACACGACGCCTTCAACACCTTTTTGCACAGCATCTTCCATCACGGTCAAGTTGGCTTCCATCTGCTCGAATATTTCTTCCCGCGTCCGGCCTGACACCTCGATCTCCTGCGCGATCATGATTTCAGAGATGGACACGTTCTTTTCTTTTGTCAGCTGAATTAATTCTTTTACATTTCGAAACATATCGTCTCACCCTCCTTTTAGTCAGCGATCTGGGTCACCTCAATGATGTTCGGCAGCGCTCTCAATTCTTCAAAAACAGCCGGATCGATCGTTTGATCGACCTCAATCGTCATGAGCGCTTCCTGGCCGACGTCTTTGCGGGCCACTTCCATATGGCCGATGTTGATTGCGAACTTTGCAAGCACATTGGCTACGCCTGCAATCGTTCCGTAGCGGTCGTTATGGACGACTAAAATAGCAGGGTGATTTCCCGACAATCTGAGCTCAAAGCCGTTCAGCTCAATGATTTCGATTTTCCCCCCGCCGATTGAGATGCCTGCGAGTTCAAGGGAGCCTTCATCATCAGAGATGAGGATGCGGGCTGTATTGGGATGCGTTGGAACCGCTTCTTCTTCCCGGAACTCGATGGCGATTCCCTTTTCTTCAGCTAGGCGGATCGAATCTTTGATTCTTTCATCAAATGTATCAAAATCCAAAAGGCCGCCGATGATCGCAACATCTGTTCCATGTCCTTTATACGTCTCGGCAAAAGAACCGTACAATGACACAACGATTTGTTTCGGCTCCCTCCCAAACACGCTTCTGGCGACTCTGCCGATTCTGGCCGCGCCGGCCGTATGAGAACTTGACGGACCGATCATGACGGGCCCGATAATATCAAACACACTTCTGTACTTCATCCTTATCCCCCTTTTACACACAGATTCCCCCGCTGTACGGAGGAAAAAAAGCCGTTTTTTTTAGACTAATCGATCATTCCCCGATTGGCAAGCAGACAACGTCCGAGCGGGCTGATGCTTTAAAAAAAGCCAAAAGAAGAGAAGGGCTTTTATCATCATGCCCTTCTGCCTTTGATCGATTATTCAACAGCCAGAATGTAGGAATACAGCGGCTGTTTTCCGTCGTGCACTTCCACTTCAACGTCTTCGTACGTCTCGCTGATAAAGGCTGCGAGTTCTTCGGCCTCTTCTTCCGGCGCGTCTTCCCCTTTGATCACAGTGACGATTTCACTGTCTTCATCGATCATGCCTGCGAGCAGCTTTTTCGCTGCTGCTAACTGGTCAGATGCCGTCTCAACGATTTTACCGTTTAAGATGCCCATAAAATCGCCTTTTTTAATATCGATGCCGTCAATGTTAGTGTCTCTGACCGCATAGGTGATTTGTCCGCTTTTCACCTCGCCGATCGCACCGAGCATAGCGGCTTGATTCTCGTCCGCTCCAAGGGCCGGGTTGAATGCGAGGAGCGCGGCCATTCCTTGAGGAACGGTCTTCGTCGGGATGACAATCACATGTTGTCCGGCAACATCCGCGGCCTGGTTCGCCGCCATGACAATGTTTGAATTATTCGGCAGAATCACGACCGTGTCCGCGTTGGCGTCTTTTATCGCCTGAACGATGTCTTCCGTGCTCGGATTCATCGTCTGACCGCCTTCGATGACCTTTGTGGCGCCGATGCTTTCGAAAAGTTCGGCGATTCCTTCTCCCATGGCCACTGTGACGACGCCGTACGGCTGCTTTTCAGCCGGCGCTTTTTCTGCCGGGGCAGCTGCCTCCTGTTTGTTCTGATTGAGAATCGCGCTGTGCTGCTCTCTCATGTTTTCGATTTTCATGTTGATTAAGCTGCCGTATTTTTGCGCATAAGTCATGACTTCCCCCGGATATTCGGCGTGGATGTGCACCTTGGCGATATTTTCGTCTGAGACGACGAGCAGTGAATCACCGAAGCCGCTTAAATCCTGGCGGAACGCATCTTCATTAAAGTTTCTTTTACCGCTGTCGAGCTTTACCATAAATTCCGTGCAATAGCCGAATTCGATGTCTTCTGTATTCATGTGGCTTTGAGCGTTTTTATGGTGCTCCGCGCTGACAAGATCATCCAATGACGGAAGAGCGGCCGCTTTTTCAGAAAGCTTTTCTCCCTTTAAAGAAGCGAGAAACCCTTCATACACGTAAAGCAGCCCTTTTCCGCCGCTGTCGACGACACCGACTTCCTTTAAAACCGGAAGCAGCTCAGGCGTCCGCTCCAATGAAGCCTCCGCTTCATTCACGACGGCTTCCATCACCTTGATGATATCGGTTTCAGTTTGAGCGGTGAGCACTGCTTTTTTTGCCGCATCTTTGGCAACCGTCAAGATCGTGCCTTCGACAGGCTTCATGACGGCCTTGTAGGCAGTGTCCACTCCGGCCTGGAACGCGGCGGCAAATTCTTTCGCGTTAATTTCCGATTTCTGTTCAATCGATTTGCCAAAGCCTCTGAACAGCTGGGATAAAATGACGCCCGAGTTTCCCCGCGCTCCCATCAGAAGCCCTCTTGACAGGCTTTGTGCCACTTTGCCGATATTGGCGGCATCGATCTGCTCCACTTCTTTTGCACCGGATGTCATCGACAGATTCATGTTCGTTCCTGTATCTCCGTCCGGAACCGGAAATACATTTAACGCATCAACTACATTTGCGTTTTGAGACAGATGGCGTGCGCCGTACAGAACCATTTCTGCAAAAGCTTTTCCATCCAGATTTCGTATAGACACTCTTGTTTTCCTCCTAACTACGGGTTCGTCACTCGTACTCCTTGAACGTAAATATTTACGGAATCCACTGCAAGACCCACTGTATGGTCGAGCGTATATTTGACTTTTGTTTGAACATTATGTGCCACTTCTGAAATTTTTGTTCCGTAGCTGACAATGATGTACATGTCAATATGAATACGATCTTCTTCTTGGCGGACGATGACGCCTCTTGCAAAGTTTTCTTTTCTGAGGATTTCAGTCAGTCCGTCTTTAATTTGGTTCTTGGATGCCATACCTACGATCCCGTAGCAGTCGATCGCTGCGCCTCCCGCAACCATGGCGACCACTTCGTTTGATATATCAATCTGTCCGTATTTTGTTCGGAATTCAATGGACACGTTGGTTCCTCCTTTTCGAGTCTCGCTTCTGACCTCTGGTTAACATCATTCTACTATAAGGACCTTCTTTTTAAAAGAACAGGCAGGCTTCTCTCCAAACCTAACCCTACTTATACTACAGCGCGTTCATTTTTTCAAGATGTCAAGGGATTTTTCTTGAAAGCAGAGCAATCAATAGTTGCAAACGGTTTTCAGCTGTGGTAAATTATTAAAGTATCTGAAGCATCACAGGTGATCAACTGATAATGAATGATGATGTTTTTTTTGATAGTTAGGAGGGAAACAAATGGCACGTAAATGCGTTATTACAGGCAGAAAATCACGTTCTGGCAACTCTCGTTCTCACGCGATGAACGCTTCTAAACGCACATGGGGCGCTAACGTTCAAAAAGTGCGCATCCTTGTGAACGGCAAGCCTAAAAAAGTATATGTATCTGCTCGAGCTTTGAAATCTGGAAAAGTTGAGCGTGTATAAGAAAAAATAAACGCCTGCCAAGAGCGACTGTACGCTTTAGGCAGGCGTTTTTTCGTTCTTTTGCTTGCCATCCGGGGAGAGCCCTTTGACCCGCTCCGCAAAAAAAGCGCACCCGGCGCTTCTTAGTCTTTGCGAAACGAGCCAAGCATCGCCCGGACGATTCCCCCTAAAAACTTCGGTAATTTAATGGTGTAAAATTTCATTCCCTTCCCTCCTCAAAGAGTCCGCAACCGCATCCACCTTCAACATCGGATCCCAAACACAAAGCGAGCGGAAGCGCCAGGATATTTAATCAGTGCTTCTTATCATTATTAATATGCCTTCAGAAAACGAAAAAGCACCTTGTGAATGGATGAGTTCGTTACTAATACATAGTGTCGAACCTAGAGCAATATGACACTTATTTAAAGAATACTTAAATCCTTCGAGGGAAAGGTTTTTTACCGTCTCCGTAAACGGCAGGAATGAAATGTACGGTTTTGTTTGATCACGCATGACGGTGTAAGAGCCTTGGGGGTGCATGCTGATCGTATTTTGGCGGTCGATCATGACGGTCTTGACATTTTGCTTCATCGCGGTGTAAAGGAGATGCAGATTCCCGAGAAAATGGTCTGCTCTGCCTCCCGAAATGCCGAACATTCTAATGAATGAAGGCCGCTGTCCGACCGCCCAGCTCAACGCAAGGTCCAAATCCGTCTGATCTTTTTCCGCCTGATAAATATGGAGGCGGGGAGCCGCCTTTTCAATAGCCTTTTTTTGCTCGTCTGTGATGCTATCAAAATCCCCGAACGCTTCATCAGGCACGATCCCCGCTGCCAAAAGGGTTACAGCGCCTCTGTCAACCCCGACCCAAAGCGCATCGCCGTCCTGATACTGCAGCAAGTCGGGAATGAGATGATCGGGACCTCCCGCTACAATATTGATCGTTTTCATCGCATTGTCCTTTCTGTAAACGCCGTAAAAAAAGAGCTCAGCTTGAGAAAGCCGGCTCTTTTTCATCGGGAAACCTTACCCAAGCGCACCTTTTATATCGGAAATGGCTTTTTTGCGGTCTTTTTCGTTATAAACGGCAGAGCCCGCAACAAGCAGATTTGCCCCTGCTTCGATACACTGTCTTGCCGTCATTTTGTTGACGCCGCCGTCCACTTCAATCAGCAGGTCGGCGAGCCCTTTTTGCTCGGCCATCTCCTTGACCTGCCTGATTTTCGGCAGAACTGAGGAAATAAACGACTGTCCGCCGAAGCCCGGATTCACTGTCATCAATAGTACGAGATCAAGGTCTTCAAGCACATGCTCGATCTGCTGCACAGGGGTATGCGGATTCAAGACAACACCCGCTTTGACCCCTTGCTCTTTGATGAGCTGGATCGTCCTGTGAAGGTGCGGGCACGCTTCAACATGGACGGACAAAATATCGGCGCCCGCTTTTGCAAAAGCAGGTATATAGCGGTCAGGCGCTTCAATCATTAAATGAACGTCGAGCGGAAGTTCAGTGATCGGGCGGACGGCTTCCACTACAAGCGGCCCGATGGTCAGGTTGGGAACGAAATGGCCGTCCATCACATCGATGTGGATGAAATCGGCGCCGCCTTGTTCAACATCCCGAATCTCTTCCCCTAGACGGGCGAAATCGGCTGAAAGAATCGAAGGAGCAACATATACCATATCTTAATACCTCGGCTTTCTGTCTTTGATCTCTGTTAAAAATTCAACATAATGGTCGTAGCGATACTGGGCGATTTCACCATTTTCCACGGCGCGTTTGACGGCGCAGTTCGGCTCTTTCATATGCAGGCACCCGCGGAACTTGCATTCGGCGCTTTTTTCGCTGATTTCCAAAAACGCAGACCCTAAATCTTCAGCTTCAATACCGGCAAACTCAAGCGAGCTGAAGCCCGGGGTGTCGGCGACGAGCCCGCCGTTTATATCGATCAGCTCCACATGGCGGGTCGTATGCTTTCCCCTTCCCAAGTGGGCGGAAATCCCGGCGGTTTTCAGTTCAAGGTCGGGGCTGATCGCATTTAAAAGCGAAGACTTGCCCACGCCGGACTGGCCGGCGAATACGGTGATTTTGTCTTGAAAATGGGAGACGATGTCTTCGATGCCGCTTCCGTTTTTCATCGATGTCGTATAGACGCTGTACCCAATGTTCCGGTAGTCTTCGGCATATTGGTGAATCCGCTCTTTGAGCGCGTCATCATCCACGAGGTCCATTTTCGTAATGCATATGATCGGCCTGATGCCACCTGCCTCAACCAGCACTAAAAAACGATCCAATAGCGACGTGCTGAATGTCGGCTCTTTTGCCGAAAACACGAGAACCGCCTGATCCACGTTGCTGATCGGAGGTCTGACCAATTCATTGAATCTGTCTTTAATCTCGAGAATGTAGCCTTCTTTATCGTTATCGGCCTGGTAGACGACATCGTCGCCGACGAGAGGAGTGATTTTATTTTTTCTGAAAACCCCTCTTCCCCTGCACTGAATGATCTGATCACCATCCAAAACATAGTAAAATCCGCTTAATGCTTTAATGATTTTGCCCTCAGGCATATCGCACCTCCCTTATTCATCCTCAGGATATTCAATCGTTTTTGACCTGACTACTTTATCGTTGATCGTTACTTGATAATACCCTTTTTGCCCGGGCGCAATCCTGAATTTGATCGTCCGCTCTGCCGGCGCCGTGATTTTAAAATTTTCATAGACGTCGGAAATGCTGTGTTCTTCATCATCGATCGAAATTTGGACGTTTTGTTCTTCGCCCTCCGCTCCCGGTTCATAAGGAATATCAATTTTCTCGGTCACCGTTTTGACGGGTTTTTTCTCAGGTCCGAGCGAAAACGTAACCTCGACTTTGTCTCCCGGCTTGACGGATGCCCCCGCCCCCGGCTTTTGTTTGATGACCTGACCTTCCGGCACATCTTCAGAATGCGCTTCCTTTTCGACAAGGACAAGCTGATGGTCGTCCAAATAGCCCGAAGCCGCCTGTTTGCTGTATGTTTTTAAATCCCTTAAAGTAATGGCTTCCGGACCGAGGCTGACCGTTAATTTGATCTCGTCGTCGGCGGCAACGATTTCGGTGCCGGCTGCAGGGTCCTGTTCGATGATGGTGCCCGCTTCTTCTTCATGGTGCACTTCTTCTGTCTTGATGTTTTTAAAGCCCTTTTGCTCGAGAAGCTTTTTGGCGGCGTCGACTTTCTGGCCGACCACATCTTCCACTTCTGTTTTCTCTTTACCTGAGCTTTTATAAAGCTTGACAGTTGAGCCTTCCTTTACGATATCGCCGGCTGCAGGGTCCGTTTTCACGATCAGCCCTTCTTCAATTTTATCGTCGGCAATGTCTTCAGCATTCGGATCCACTTCAAACCCTTCGTCTTCAAGCTTGATGACGGCTTCTTCATACTCAAGGCCTGCTACATCGGGAACGGCTACATCTTTTGGAATAAAGAGCGACGGAAACACCGTCAAAGCCAAGACGGCTGACACAACGAGAACGAAAAACACCGTCAGCAATATAAGCGGCCATTTCTTTCTTTTTTTCTTCTTGTTTGCTTTTGCCTGCTTCTTCTTTTCTTTTTTTGATAACGGAGCCGCTTCCGCTTCTCCGTCGCCGGACTTGTCGCCGCTCTCGTCTTCCGGCAGGTTTTTGATGATCGGAACAGCTTTCGTCATCTCATCATCAGCTGGAATCGTGAATCGCTTTTCGTTGAGCCTGTCCGGGTCGAAAGCCGTTTTTAAATCGGATTCCATCTCTTCGGCCGCTTCATAGCGGTGGAATGGATCTTTTGCCATCGCTTTCAGGACGATGTTTTCTATGCTTTGCGGCACAGCCGGGTTCCACCTTTTCACCGACGGCGTTTCTGATTGCAGATGCTTCAGCGCGATGCTGACCGCCGATTCTCCTTCAAACGGCATACGCGCCGTCAGCAGCTCGAAAAGCACGATGCCGAGCGAGTAGATATCGGATTTTTTCGTAGACAATCCGCCTCTCGCCTGTTCGGGCGACAAATAATGGACAGAGCCCAAAACCGAGTTGGTGTGCGTGATGGTCGTCGAACTGAGCGCCATGGCGATGCCGAAATCGGTCACTTTAATGTGGCCCATATGGTCGATCAAAATGTTGTGGGGCTTAATATCCCGGTGAACAATCTGGTTATCATGAGCGTGTGCGATGGCGGATACGATCTGCTCCATGATTTGGACCGCTTCTTTTGGATGAAGCGGGCCTGTTCGGTTTATGTATTCTTTCAGGGTCATCCCCTCGACATACTCCATCACGATATAATAGATGTCATCTTCTTCTCCGACATCATAAATGCTGACGATATTCGGGTGGTCGAGGCTTGCAGCGGACTGCGCTTCCCTTCTGAACCGCCTGATAAAATCGGCATCGTGAACGAAGTCAAACCGCAGCACTTTTATCGCGACTTCACGGTCGAGGATGATGTCCAGCGCTAAATAAACGTTCGCCATCCCCCCGCCGCCGATGGCGCGCAGGATTTCGTAACGTCCGCTGATCCGTCTGCCGATTAACACTTGTCTTCACCTTCTTCTATTTGAGAAGGAAGTTCCAATAGCGCGACGGTGATATTGTCCTCGCCGCCGTTGTCATTGGCCAGCTGAACGAGCTGTTCCGCTTTCTCCTCCGCAGAAGAAAGAGCTGTAAGCATATCCTTCAGTGACTCATCGTCTACTTTATTCGTCAGCCCGTCAGAGCATAATAGAACTTGATCGCCCGGTTCGATTTCAAAAGTATGGGCTTCAACCTTCACTTCCGGATCAGTGCCAAGCGCTTTTGTCAGCACGTTCTTCCGCGGATGGTGTTCGGCATCTTCCTTCGAAATCCCCCCTGTCCGCACGAGTTCATTGACAAGCGAGTGATCTTCCGTCAGCTGTATGAAATGGCCGCCTTGCAGGAGATAGCAGCGGCTGTCTCCGATATGGGCGACTGTCAGCGTTTTTCCCGTGTATAAAGCGCAGACGACCGTTGTTCCCATTCCCTGGCACTCTTCATGCGCCCTCGCATGGTCGAAAAGTTTTTGGTTGACGGCTGAAATCTGCTCTTTCAGCCAAGCTTCGCATTCAGCCGGCGAAGCCGGGACTTCTTCGGTTTCCTCCCAGATATCCCGAAGGGCTGAGACGGCCATCCTGCTGGCAACGTCGCCGGCCAGATGACCTCCCATTCCATCGCAGACAACAGCTAAAACCAGTCCGTTTTTTTCTGTGAAAATGCCGGCATCGTCTTCATTGTGCTGGCGTATTTTTCCCCTGTCCGTTTTTAAGGCTGTTTTCAACCTTGATTCACCTCGTCTCTTCCTGGCGCTCCTTTGCACGAAGCTGTCCGCAGGCAGCGTCAATATCATGGCCTTGCTCTCTTCTGATCGTGACATTTACTCCATGAGACTTTAATGTTTTTTCAAAGGCGAAAATCTGTTCTTTCGGTGTTCTGACATAGTCTCGTTCAGGTACATAGTTGACCGGAATCAAGTTGACGTGGCATTTGATTCCTTTTAGCAATTCAGCCAGCTCTTCCGCGTGTTCAACCTGATCGTTAACACCGCCGAAAAGCCCGTATTCAAACGTAACCCTTCTGCCGGTTTTCTTAATGTAGTAATCGACCGCTTTCATCAGCTCCGGCAGCTTGTAGGCTCTGTTGATCGGCATCAGCCGGCTTCTGATCTCAGTGTTCGGGGCGTGCAGAGAAATCGCAAAGTTGATCTGCAGCTTCTCGTCTGCAAACTCATAGATTTTCGGAATGATCCCGCTCGTTGATACGGTGATATGGCGCGCCCCGATATTCAGCCCTTTATCATGGTTGACGATTTTCAGGAATGCAAGCATTTCCTGAAAATTATCGAACGGCTCGCCGATTCCCATAATGACGATGGAACTGACGCGTTCATCTGTTTCATCAAGCGCCTGCTGCACTTTGACAACCTGGGCGACGATCTCTCCGGCTTCCAGGTTCCGCTTTAAGCCGCCGAGGGTCGACGCGCAAAACGTACAGCCGATTCGGCAGCCCACCTGTGTCGTTACACAAACAGAATTGCCATATTCGTGCCGCATTAATACGGTTTCGATCGTGTAGCCGTCATGAAGCTCAAATAAAAACTTCATCGTTCCATCTTGTGAAGTCTGCTTGACGGCCGTTTTCAGCGTCGTTAATACGAAATGCTCGTTCAACTTTGTCCGCAGCTCTTTTGAAAGGTTTGTCATCTTTTCAAATGACGTGACTCTCTTTTCGTAAAGCCATTCGAATATTTGCGCGGCGCGGAAAGGTTTTTCGCCGTTTTCCGAAAGCCAGCTTTTCAGTTCTTCTATTTCAAAAGAATAGATGGACGGTCTTTCTGTCCGCAATTCTTTTCTTACTTTTTGTTTCGATTCCATTATTGTGATCCCTTCTTTCTCATGCTGCAAATAAAGAAGCCGTCCGTTCCGAAGTAGTGGGGAAGGATTTGAATGCTTCCATCCTTGACATACGGCGCCGCTTTTTCGGGCAGCCGCTCGGCGAGGGTGGGGTCTGCTTCAAATTCATCGTGTTCTTTCAAAAAAGCATGCATGACTTGTTCATTTTCGGTCGGGTCCATTGTGCATGTGCTGTAGACCAATGTCCCGTCTGTTTTCAATAAAGGTGCGATTTCGTTTAAAATCGCCAGCTGAATCCCAGCGAGACGCGCGCTGTCTTCGGGCGTTTTGCTGTATTTGAGATCCGGTTTTCTGCGGATGACACCGAAGCCCGAACACGGAGCGTCGACGAGAATCCGGTCAAACTGCTCCGGTTCGAAGGCTTCGCCGGCTTTTCTGGCATCCAGCGCCCTTGCTTCAATGTTGGAAAGCCCGATCCGGCCTGCCGCTTCTTTGATCAGCTTTACTTTATGCTGATGAAGGTCAAGGGAAATGATCTTTCCCGTATCTTCGAGCAGTTCGCCGATATGAGTGGATTTTCCTCCCGGCGCTGCGCAGGCGTCCAGCACCGTTTCTCCCCGCTCAGGACCGAGGGCTCGCGCTACCAGCATTGAGCTTTCATCTTGTATGGTGACTTCGCCTTCTTTGAAAAAAGGAGTGGACGCAATCGTTCCTTTTTGCAGTTTGACAGCGTCTTCGGACAAGTCGCCTTCTTCCGCCTCAATCCCCGCTTCATTCAGGCGGGAAAGAAGCGTATCCCGGTCGTGTTTCAGCCTGTTGACGCGGATCGTCTGCTTCGGCGGGATCATGTGAATCCGGCAGATTTGTTCTGCCGCTTCGAACCCGTAGGCATCGGTCCATTCCCTGACAAGCCATTCCGGATGGCTTGTCTCAACCGCAAGGCGTTCAACCGGGTCGGCAATATCAGCAAAAGAAGGCACGCCTTCTCTCTGAACAGAGCGCAGAACGCCGTTAACAAATGAAGAAATTCCTTTATGCCCGCGTTTTTTAGCGATTTCAACAGCTTCAAAAAGGGCGGCCCGGTCAGGGATTTTCTCCAGGTATTCCATCTGGTACAGCGACATTCTCAACAGATGGATGACCCAGTCTTTCACTTTTTCCGGTTTTTTAATAAACGGCTTCAGCATATAATCGAGCGCCAGCTTGTTTTGAAGGGTGCCGTAAACGAGTTCTGTCAAAAGGCCTCTGTCTTTGTCGCTTAAATCGTTCGCTTTCATGACAGACTGAAGCAAAAGATTGCTGTATGCCTGATTCTGGTCAAGCTTAATCAGTGCATCAAGCGCGACTTCCCTCACATTATTTTTCATCGCTATGACCCAATTTCATTCCGGCTTGAAGACCCGCTCCCCTGACAAAATCTTCGGCCTTCATTCTTTTTTTGCCCGCAGGCTGCACTTCCGTTAATTTTAACGCGGTGCCATTTCCGGTAGCGACGACAATGCCGTCTTTTTCAACGGAGACGATTTCTCCCGGCTCTGCCTGTTTTAAGGCTTCGCATTTTTTCGCAGCCCATACTTTCAGCGTCTGGCCGCTTAAAACCGTGTATGCGACAGGCCAAGGATTCAAGCCCCTGACTTGGTTGTACAGGACTTCGCCGGGCTTTGACCAGTCGATCAGTTCCTGTTCGCGTTTAATGTTCGGCGCATATGTCGCTTCCCGTTCATCCTGTTTTTCAGGGGTTGCCGAACCGTCAATGACCTTCGGAACCGTTTCGGAAAGAAGCTCAGCCCCGGCCTTGCTCAGCTTGTCGTGGAGCGTGCCGACATTATCGGTTTCTTCGATGTCAACTTCGACTTTGGCAAGCATATCGCCTGCATCCAATTTTTCGACCATGTACATGATCGTCACGCCCGTTTTCTCTTTGCCTTCCAGAATGGCGTAATGGATCGGAGCTCCTCCGCGCAGCTCGGGCAGAAGAGAGGCATGGACATTGATACAGCCGTATTTCGGATAATCGAGGAGCTTTTTCGGCAGGATCTGCCCGAATGCCGCGGTTACAATTAGATCGGGTTCAAGCGCCAAAATCCTGTCCGTCTCCGCATCTTCCCTCACTTTTTCAGGCTGGAGCACGGGAATGCCGCGGCGCAGCGCTTCCTCCTTGACAGGCGGAGGGGTCATCACTTTTTTTCTGCCTTTCGGGCGGTCAGGCTGGGTGACGACACCCACCACCTCATAGCCGTCATCAATCAATGTGCTGAGCACCGGGACGGAAAAATCCGGCGTTCCCATAAAAACGATCCTTGTCATCCAATCATCCTTCCATTTCCTCAAGTTCTTCCGCATCATAATAGCGCGTAACTTTTGATGTGAATAAAATACCGTCCAAATGGTCGATTTCATGCAGCAGCGCCCGCGCCAAAAAGCCTTCAGCTTCAATCGTGAACGGTTTTCCGCGGCGGTCGAACGCCTTGACCTTTACATAATCCGAACGCTTCACTTCACCGTATAGATCGGGAAAGCTCAAACAGCCTTCAGGGCCCGTCTGTTCGCCGCTCTCTTCGATGACCTCCGGGTTGACCAGTTCAATTCTGCCCGTGTCATCGCCGATATCGACGACTGCCGCTCTTTTTAAAACGCCGATTTGCGGGGCGGCAAGCCCGACTCCGTCCAGCTCAAGCATCGTATCATACATATTGTCGAGCAGTTTCTTTAATGATTTATCAAAAGACGCAACGGGTTCGGCAGGGGTTTCAAGAACCTCCGCCGGATACGTTACGATCGGTTTTACTGCCAATCTAGAAGCCCTCCATCACACTGTTATTTTTACATCATCATATATGGATTCATGTCGATCGAAATCATCAATTGCTTTTGTTCAATATCTCGTTTGTAATGATCCATAATGTTTTTAAGCAACGATGTAAGCTGGTTTTCCTGTTTGTATTTTATCACGCATTGATAGCGATATCTATCTTTGATCCTGGCGATCGGCGATGCGACTGGGCCGAGAATCTTCGCCTCGCTTGAAATGTTCTTTTTTAAATAGTTGGCGATTTTTTCAGTCACGAGCGCCGCCTTCGTCACTTCTTCGTGCGATACGCTGACGAGCGCCAAATAATAATAGGGAGGATAGGCCTGTTCCCTTCTGTGCAGCATCTCCTGCCGGAAGAACGTTTCATAATCGTGCGTTTTCGTGAGCTGAATGCTGTAATGGGACGGGGTGTACGTCTGAATGATCACCTTGCCCGGCTTTTCGTGGCGCCCCGCTCTTCCGCTCACCTGTGTCATCAGCTGGAACGTTTTTTCAGCGGCTCTGAAATCGGGGATGTGCAGCATCGTATCCGCGCTCAAAACACCGACGAGCGTGACGTTTTCAAAATCGAGCCCTTTGGCGATCATCTGTGTTCCGAGCAGAATATCGGCTTCACCTTTGCCAAAGGATGTGAGCAGCTTTTCATGCGCTCCTTTTCTCGAGGTTGTATCGACGTCCATGCGGATCACCCTTGCAGCCGGCAGTACCTTCGTCAATTCTTCTTCGACCCGCTGTGTGCCTGTGCCAAAGTAGCGGATATGCTCGCTTCCGCATTCGGGGCAGCTTGACGGCATGCCGGTTTCATAGCCGCAGTAATGGCACTTCAGACGCTGTCCATACCTGTGGTACGTCAACGAGATTTCGCAATGAGGGCACTGGATGACATATCCGCAGTCCCTGCACATGACAAATGAGGAATATCCCCTTTTGTTTAAAAACAGAACGGCCTGCTCTCCTTTTTCAAGGGTTTCCTCAAGTCCGGCCATTAAGTCTTTGGAAAACATCGAGCGGTTTCCGCTGCGCAGTTCCTCCCTCATATCGACGAGAGACACGTCAGGCATGACTTGGTGATTGACGCGGTGCTTGAGGGAAAGAAGCTTGTACACGCCTTTTTTCGCCCTTGCGAACGATTCGAGCGTCGGCGTCGCACTGCCGAGGACGACAGGACAGCGGTGGTATTCGGCCCTTTGAATCGCCGCTTCTTTCGCATGGTATCTCGGCATCTCTTCCTGCTTGTACGATGTTTCGTGCTCTTCATCGATAATAATCATGCCGAGATTTTCAAACGGCGCGAAAATCGCCGAGCGCGCCCCGACGACAAGCCGGACTTCTTTGCGGTGGATTTTCCGCCATTCATCATATTTTTCTCCTGTTGAAAGCCCGCTGTGCAGGACGGCTACCTGTGAGCCAAAGCGGCCTTTAAAGCGGTTGACCATCTGCGGCGTCAGCGAAATTTCCGGAACGAGAACGATCGCTTCTTTGCCGGCTTCCAGCACCTTTTCGATCGATTGCAGATAGACTTCCGTTTTTCCGCTTCCGGTCACTCCGTGAAGAAGAAACACATCGTGCCGCTTGTCTTCGATCGCCTCTGCTATCGCCTCATAGGCCTGCGCCTGCTCTTCAGTCAGCGGAAGCGGTTCGGTTTTTTTGAACATTCTGTCCTGATAAGGATCCCTGTAAACCTCCTCTTCGCTTTCCTTTAACAGCCCCTTGTCGATCAGCGCTTTTACGGACGCGGAAGAGCCTCCCGTTTTGCCGATCAGCTCTTTTGCCGGAACAGCACCGGATTCTTTGCGGTCGATGAAAAACTGAAGGACCGCTTTTTGTTTGACAGCTTGCGGGGAGAGGCTGTCAAGCGCTTCTTTTAAATGTTCTTTCGCACAAAGGGGAGCGATCATTCTCCGCGTTTTTTTGTTTGTTTTCTGCTTTACTTTATAGGCCACTTCAAGGTTGCCCTCTTGAACCTGGCGCTGAATCAGCTTTAATGTCCCATGGTCATCTATATCGGAATAAGAAAGTGTTTCTTTTTGCAAGAACAGGGTTTTAAGCGGTTCGGGAAGCGGCTTATCACCGATCACCTTGATTTCTTTGCCGTATTTTGCTTTCATAGCCGCGGGGAGCATCGCCTGAAGAGCCGTAATTTTAAAAGAAAGTGTTTTTTCTGTCAGCCAATCTGACAGCTCAAGCAGCTCCTCCGTCAAAACGGGCGTCAGATCAAGGATATCCTCGATATCCTTAACCGAACGGCCGGCGAGTTCAGACGATTCTTTCACGCCGGTGACAAATCCCTGAATTTTGCGGGCGCCGAACGGAACAATCACGCGCATCCCTTTTTTAATCATCCCTTTGAATTTGTCGGGAATGCGGTAGTCAAACGGTCTGTCGATATTTTTGGTTGTAACATCGACGATCACTTCAGCGAAATTCATGAGGACGTTCCGCTCCGGCCGGCAAGCTCAGCGGCTTCCTTCAAGACTTCGGCGGCAACCTCCCGTTTTGACATCAGAGGGTGCGCCGTCTTTTTACCGTCTCGGTGAAACACCGTCACGATGTTGGTTTCCGTTCCAAAACCGGCGCCTTCGGCCGTGATATTGTTGGCGACAATCAGATCGAGATTTTTTTTCTCCAGCTTTTGTTTGGCATAGTCTTCGACGTGCTGCGTTTCAGCTGCAAAGCCGACCAAGACTTGCTTTGTTTTCCGTTCTCCCAGCGCTTTTAAAATATCCTTCGTCCGCTCAAGCTCAATGACGAGACCGCCGTCCTTTTTCTTCATTTTTTGATCGTGAATATGCTTTGGCCTGTAATCAGCGACAGCTGCCGTTTTGATGACGATGTCGCTCTCATCGAAAACAGATAAAGCCGCTTGATACATATCTTCTGCAGACTGAACATGAATAACGTCAACTCCTGCGGGATCATCAAGCGATGTCGGGCCGGCAATCAGCGTTACGCACGCTCCCATTTTCGCCGCTTCCTCAGCGAAAGCATAGCCCATTTTCCCTGTCGAACGGTTGGAGAAAAAGCGGACGGGATCGATTTGTTCTCTTGTCGGGCCCGCTGTAATTAAGACACGCTTTCCTTCAAGCAAACCGCTGTTTTCGTTTAAAAAATACGACTCGGCCAACTGGACGATCCGTTCGGGCTCTTCAAGTCTGCCTTTGCCGATATAGCCGCACGCAAGGTAGCCTTCACTCGGCTCGATAAACCGGCAGCCGTCTTTGTAAAGAACGCTGATGTTCCGCTGAACAGCCGGGTGGTCGTACATATGGACGTTCATGGCCGGAGCGATCCAAACCGGCGCAGTCGTCGCTAAAAGCGTCGTCGTCAGCATGTCATCGGCAATGCCTGAAGCGAGTTTTCCGATCACATTGGCCGTTGCCGGAGCAACGATCACAAGATCCGCCCAATCCGCGGCATCGATATGGGCGATGACACGGGGATTCGGTTCTTCGAACGTGTTGGTATATACTTCATTGCGCGAAAGCGCTTGAAAGGTGAGCGGAGACACAAATTCACAGGCGGATTTTGTCATGATGACTTTCACATTGGCTCCTGCCTGTACGAGCTTGCTCGTCAAGGCGGCCGCTTTGTATACTGCGATTCCTCCGCTTACTCCCAGCAGGATGTTGCGATTTTTCAGCATCGTTTTTTCTCCCCCTTATGTTCTGTTCGCCGGCCCTGAAAAAAATAACAACCTAGTGTATAGGTTGCTATTTTTAAGGCTATTAGCGATTTTCCTTTTCGAATGTAAGCAGTCCGGCATCAATTTCTTCCAGCGCTTTGCCTACAAATTTATGCGACTTCGGATTTTCGATCTGCGCGTCTTTGTTGATCTGCATTTCGCGGGCGCGTCGGGCCGATACGGTAACGAGCGTGTATTTTGAATCCAGTTTATTCATTAAAGAGTCAATTGACGGATCTAGCATAATTATTCAACCTCCAGCATTTTCTTATATCTTGGAGCAACGCGGTCGCGCCGTAAATGTTCGGCGAGAACGATTGCTTTGATTCTTTCGCACGCAAGCTCAATGCTGTCATTTTCGACAACATAATCGTAGGCGTCCATCAGTTCGATTTCTTCCTTCGCCGCTTTCATCCGGTTTTCGATCAGGGCTTCTGTTTCTGTCCCTCTTGTGACAATCCGGTTTTTCAATTCGGCGAGACTCGGAGGCGCCAAAAAGATAAACAGGCCTTCAGGAAATGCCTTTCTGACTTGCAGCGCACCTTGGACTTCAATTTCGAGAAAAACGTCCCTGCCGCTTTCAAGGGTCTGTTCGACGTAGTCAACGGGTGTTCCGTAATAGTTGCCGACATATTCGGCCCATTCGAGCAGCTTGTTGTTCTCGATCATCTCTTCGAACTCTTCGCGCGTCTTAAAAAAGTAGTCGACACCGTCTCTTTCGCCTTGCCGCGGTTTTCTTGTCGTCACCGAAATCGAATATTCAAATTTTGTGTCCTCCTGAGCAAACAGCGCCTGCCTGACTGTTCCTTTTCCGACGCCGGAAGGGCCGGAGAGAACGATTAATAAACCTCTTTCTTTCATAAAGCTCTTATCCCTGCCCTTCATCCATAATTTCTTCTTTAACGGAAAGCCTTTGTGCTACTGTCTCAGGCTGGACGGCAGATAAGATGATATGGTCACTGTCCATAATGACAACCGCACGGGTTCTTCTTCCATATGTAGCATCTATAAGCATGCCGCGGTCTCTGGCATCCTGGATCATCCGCTTAATAGGCGCGGACTCCGGACTCACAATCGAGATCAGCCGATTCGCGGATATGATATTACCAAAGCCGATATTGATCAGTTTAATCGTCATCCTATACGTTCCCCCTGTACTTGGACGTCTCTAGTTTAACCTGCAGAGAACATCCGTAAACAATACGCACAATCGCTATTCTATATTTTGCACTTGTTCTTTTATTTTTTCAATAGAGCTTTTCATTTCGACCACATGTTTTGTGATCTGGTGATCATTCGCTTTTGAACCGATCGTGTTCGCTTCACGGTTCAGCTCCTGGACGAGGAAGTCGAGCTTTCTCCCCGCGGCCCCACCCGCTTCGCAAATATCGCGGAACTGGCGGAAATGGCTTTTCAGCCTCGTCACTTCTTCCGTGATATCCGATCGGTCTGCAAACAGTGCGACTTCCGTCAGCAGACGGCTTTCATCGAGACCGTCTGTTGACCATTCTTCAAGGCGCGCCTCAAGGCGTTCCCGATAGTGGCCGACGACCTTGGGAGCAAGCTTTGCAATGTCGTCTGTCAGCTTTTCAAGCCTTTCAATATGCTGAAGGCAGTCATCCTTCAGCCTCAGCCCTTCTGCTTCGCGCATGCTGCATAATTCAAGAACGGCAGCCTCGACCGCTTCAAGAAGGACTTCTTCAAGCTTGTCGTTTTGGATCGTCTCTTCTTCAACTTGGATGACATGGTCAAACTGAAAGGCGTCTTGAAGCGTGATCTCTCCTGAAAGCCGGCAGCGCTCTTTCATTTCGCGCGCGGCTTTCTGGTACTCCTCAAGCAGCGGCCAGTCAACCTGGATTTTCCGGGTGACCAGAGCCTCGTCGTCAACGGACACGAACAGCTCCAGCCGCCCCCTTTGTATATGTTTAAAAATCGTTTGCTTTATTTTGTCTTCTAAATAGAGCAAAGGTCTTGGCATGCGTGCGTTTACTTCTTTAAACCGATAGTTGACAGATTTCAGCTCAACAGCTGCTGTCAGCCCATCCTTCGTTTTGCTCGCGCTGCCGAAACCGGTCATACTCCGTATCATAAAACACACCCAATTCCGTATAAGTGAAAAAGACTTCTTTGATTTAAATTTACGCAAGATGAAAAGGCAATAGAAACCTCTATTACCTTTAAGATTATATCATACAAGCCTATTTTTTTCTTGTCAAAAGTGACCCGGCCAATAAAAAAGTTGGAATCGCCGACATTCCGACAATCAGGAGCCAGTCTGCCATTAAAATCGGAACCGTATGGAAAATCGGCTGCAGCGGCGGATAATAAATAACGACAAGCATTAAAAGAATCGAAGACAATACTGCGCCGAGCAAATAAATGTTTTCAAACGGATTGCGGTCAAAGATAGACCGCTCGCTCCGGCAGTCGAACACATGGATCAGCTGTGCAAGGACGAGCGTTGCAAAAGCGACCGTCTGAGCATACTCAAGCGCTTCCGGGTTGCGATTGTAAATGAACATAAACGCCCCGAGTGTGGCAATTCCGATTAAAAAGCCGCGCGATACGACCTTCCAGCCGAGCCCCCTTGCAAACACGCCTTCTTTCGGACTTCGCGGCTTCCTCTGCATCACATCGTCTTCAGGCTGATCCATGCCGAGCGCCATGGCAGGCAGGCCGTCCGTCACAAGGTTGACCCATAGAATCTGTATCGGAACAAGCGGCAGCGGCAGAGCGAGCAGCATCGCAAACAGCATGACCAAAATTTCGCCGACATTGGATGCGAGCAAATATCTGATGAACTTTCTAATATTTTCATAGATATTGCGTCCTTCCTTGATGGCCGATTTAATCGTCGCAAAATTATCATCGACAAGAATGAGCGATGATGCCTCCTTGGCAACATCCGTTCCCGTAATCCCCATCGAAATGCCGATATCCGCCTGTTTAATCGCAGGGGCATCATTGACTCCGTCTCCAGTCATGGCGACGATGTGGCCGTTTTCCTGGTAGGCGGTCACGATCTTCAGCTTATGTTCAGGCGACACCCTTGCAAACACGTAAACATCGTCAACAATTTCCGCCAATTCTTCCTGCGAGAGCTCGTTCAGCATCTGGCCGTCCACGACCTTTCCGCGCGGCGGCAATAACCCGAGATCTTTTGCGATGGCTGTTGCCGTTATCACATGATCGCCGGTGATCATCACTGTTTTGATCCCCGCTTCCCGGCACTCTTTAATCGCTGTTTTCACTTCGGGCCGCGGCGGATCGATCATCCCTAACAGCCCGATGAAAGTTAAGCCTGACTCCGCTTTTTCGAGCGAGAGATTTTCTGTTTCTTTGATCGGTTTATACGCGACAGCAATCGTCCTCAGCGCTTGGGACGCAAGCGTTTCCAGCGCCGCGCTTGTTTCGGCGAGTCTTGCCTTTGTGAAGATTTCGCGCTTTTCGTCCGTCAGCGTATGCGACGAACGCTTCATCAATACATCAGGCGCGCCCTTTGTGATGACAAAGCGCTTGCCGCTCTTATCTTCCGCAATGACAGACATCATTTTCCGCGTCGAATCAAACGGAAACTCCTCGATGATTTTAAAATGTTCGTCAACATATCTGTCCGTAAAACCCGCTTTTCGTGCTGCCGTCAGCAAAGCGCCTTCGGTGGGATCGCCGTCAAGACGAAACTCCCCGTCTTTTTCGATAATCGAAGATGAATTGCATAATGCGCCGAACAGAAGGACCTGTTGGAGCGGTTTATGATGCCTGGCTTGCACGTCGCGCCCGTTCATGGTGAAGGAGCCTTCGGGTTCGTAGCCGATCCCTGACACGTTCCACGTTTTCCCGCCTGACCAGACATGGGTGACCGTCATTTTGTTCTGCGTCATCGTCCCGGTTTTATCGGAGCAAATTATGGACGCGCAGCCGAGCGTCTCAACCGCGGGGAGCTTTCTGACGATCGACTTTTGCCTGATCATCCGCTGTACGCCGAGAGACAGAGCGACCGTGACAATGGCCGGCAGCCCTTCAGGTATGGCAGCGACGGCAAGGGAAACGCCCGCTAAAAACATGCTGTATAGGTCATGCCCCTGGATGACTCCGGCAGCAACGACAAGCAGCGTCAGGAACAAAGCGGCGACAATCAAAATTTTGCCGAGCTCTTCAAGCCTTCTTTGCAGCGGGGTCGCCGTATTCCCGGCAGATTCGAGCATATCGGCGATTTTTCCCATCGCAGAGTTCATTCCCGTGCCGATAACGACGCCGGTGCCGCTCCCCCTTGTGACCAACGTTCCCATGAAAGCCATATTCTTCAGATCGCCCAGCGATACGTCGGACGCCTGAAAAGCTTCTGCCTGTTTAGACACGGGAAGCGATTCACCCGTAAGAGCCGATTCTTCTATTTCAAGGCTCTTTGTCTCGACAAGCCTGAGATCGGCGCCGATTCTGTCTCCGCTTGCAAAACGGACAACATCTCCCGGAACGAGCTCTTTGGAAGGGATCTTTACCCATTCCCCCTCCCGGAGCACAGCCACTTGAGGAGCCGACAGTTCCTTCAAAGCCTCGAGCGATCTTTCCGCCCGTCTCTCCTGAAAGAAGCCGAGAATGCCGTTTACAAAGATGATCGCAATGATCGCGATGGCGTCAATATACTCCCCGAGGAAACCAGAGATCAACGTGGCCGCAAGCAAAACAAGAACCATGAAGTCCTTGAATTGAGAAAAAAACAGTGCGATCGCCGATGTTTTTTCCCCTTCCTGAAGTTCGTTTGTTCCGTGTCTTTCCAGCCGCTTTTCGGCCTCTTTTTCTGTTAAACCTTTGCCGATGGACGTTTTTGTTATGTTTAACAATTCGGTTTGTCCCATCTCGTGCCATTTCATTGAATCGTCCACTCCTCCTGCCCTAAAGGTTGCTCTTGGTATATCCATCTCTATAAGTCAATTTATTCAGACTCGTCCCAAATCATGCTATAATTATTGAATAGACGCTTTACGAAGAGGATTAACGAGAAAAGGGAGTTTTTCATATGTCTTTTGACGGCATTTTTACATACGGAATGATCGAAGAATTAAATGAAACGATTCGAGGCGGACGAATCGCAAAAATCCACCAGCCGTTTAAGCACGAGCTGGTGTTTCATATCAGAGCGAACGGGCAGAACCGCAAATTGCTGCTCTCCGCCCACCCGAGTTATGCGCGGGTTCACCTGACAAACGAAACCTATGACAACCCGAGCACCCCTCCGATGTTCTGCATGCTCCTCCGGAAGCATCTGGAAGGCGGCTTTATCGACCGAGTCGAGCAAGTCGGCATGGACAGAATGATGGTCTTTCATATCAGGAGCCGGAACGAAATCGGCGACACGCTGACAAGAAAGCTGATGGTTGAAATCATGGGAAGGCACAGCAACATCGTGTTAACCGACGGAGAAAAAGATGTCATCATCGACAGTTTGAAGCACCTGTCACCTTCGGTGAACAGCTACCGCACCGTGCTTCCGGGATACGATTACATTCTCCCTCCCGCCCAGAACAAATTGTCACCGCTGGAAGCGGAAACTGAAGATATTCTCCGCCATTTGAATTTCCAGGAAGGCAAACTGGACAGGCAGATCGTCGATACCTTTTCCGGCGTCTCGCCTCTGTTTGCGAAAGAAGCCGTCTTTCGCGCGGGCCTTGCCAACAGGGCGACACTGCCAAACGTCTTGACAGAGATGTTCAGCGAAATCAAAAACCGGCGTTTTCAGCCCCAGCTTATCACGACAGAAGATGGAAAAGAATATTTTTACCTTCTTGAGCTGACCCATATAAAAGGCGATAACAAACCCTTTCATACGCTGAGCGAACTTCTTGACCGCTACTATTTCGGAAAAGCGGAGCGAGACCGCGTCAAACAGCAGGCTCATGATTTAGAGCGTTTCGCGGCAAACGAAAAGAAAAAGAACGAAAACAAAATCAAAAAGCTGAAAAAAACGCTTGAGCAGTCCGAACACGCGAAGGATTTTCAGCTGTACGGAGAGCTGTTGACAGCGAACCTGTACCAGCTGAAAAAAGGAGACAAAGCGGCGAGAGTCATCAACTACTATGATGAAAACGGCGGAGAAATCACGATACCGCTCAATCCGAATAAAACGCCTTCCGAAAACGCGCAAAGCTATTTTACAAAATATCAAAAAGCGAAAAATTCGGTGGAAGTCGTGAAGGAGCAGATCAGATTAGCAGAAGAGGAAATCGCTTATTTCGACCAGCTGATTCAGCAGCTTTCGTCTGCCTCTCCGAAAGATATAACCGAAATCCGCGAAGAGCTCGCCGAAGGAAAGTATTTGCGGGCCAAACAGCAAGGAGGCCAGAAAAAACAGAAGAAACAGGCGCCGACGCTCGAAACATACGAATCCAGCGCAGGAGAAACGATTCTCGTCGGCAAAAACAACAAGCAGAACGAATATTTGACGATGAAACTTGCCGCCCGCGACCACATCTGGCTTCACACGAAAGATATTCCGGGGTCGCACGTCGTCATCCAATCGAGCGATCCGGACGAGCAAACCATCCTTGAAGCAGCGCAGATCGCTGCCTATTACAGCAAAGCGAAAAACTCGGCTTCGGTTCCTGTCGACTATACAAAAATACGCCATGTCAAAAAGCCGAATGGCGCAAAGCCCGGTTTTGTCACCTACGACAGCCAGCAAACCGTTTTTGTAACACCTGACGAAGACTTGATCATCAAGCTGAAAAAATAATGCTAAAAGGCCTGAACCTCACTGGTTCAGGCCTCTTCTTTTACGGAGAAGCTCGTCGATCTCTTGGACAAGCTCATCATCGATCAAATCATCAATCTGTCCGGCCAGTTTGATCGTGTGACGCGGGCTGGCTCCGTTTGTCGAGACGGATATGGTGATGTTTCCTCTGTTGATTATTTTCGGAACATATACATTTCCAAGCTCCGCTTCACTCGCAACATTGACAAGCTGATCAGGAGCAGCTGATGCGGCGATCCGCTTGTTCACCTCGTGATCATCGGTCGCGAGAATGATCAGAAATGCATCCTTGAAATCGCCGGGTTCCGCTTTTTTCTTCTTCCATTCGATGCCGTGCTCTTCGATCAATCCGAGCATCTCTTCTGATACTTCGGGGCTGATGACGGTTGCAGACGCACCTTCTGCCAGCACCGTTTTCAGACGCCGCGCCGCGATCTCCCCTCCGCCTGCAATGACTGCGGATTTGCCTTTGATGTTAATGTGAAGCGGCAGCATCTGATGCTCCTGTAAAATCAAAGCGGCCGGCTTTGTTGATAACCGCTTCCTCAACGCGGTGCAAAAAGGCATTTTTCACATGAGGGTGGAAGCCGAGGTAATCCGTCAGCACGACGTCCGGATTGGTTTCTTTCAGCTTGGCGGTTTCCCTTTCAATCTCGTTCATCAGCATACCGGTAAACAGCAAATACGGTACGATAAATGTCGTTTTTCCGTCCCGTTCTTTAAGCTGTTTAAACACATCCTGATAGTGCGGTTCACAGGCTGTCATAAAGCAGGGAATGACCTCGTCAACGGGCGCGAGGTCTCTCAGCCGCTCGCAAATGTCATTGACATCCCGTTTGACATCCGGATCAGAGCTCCCCCTTCCGATCACCACGACTCTTGCATGTTCATATGGCGTCCCCGTTTCTTCGATCCTTGTAAAAACCGCTTTGACGACTTCCTGATCGACGCCGATCGGCTTTCCGTAAGCGACGCTGACGGAAGGATACTGCGAAGAAACGCGGGCAAGCTCCTCAGGGATGTCCCTTTTGGCATGCGCGGCTGTCAAGAGGAGAAGCGGCACAGCCGCGATATGCGTCGCGCCCTTTTCCACACACGCTTTAAAACCGGTTTCGATATCCGGTGCCACCAGTTCCAAAAAAGAAATTTCCTGAATGGGGGCGGACATGGTTTCTTTGCAGCTCTCCAAAAAAGCGGCTGCCTCTGTTTGAGCTCTTTTCAGACGGCTCCCGTGGCCGATATATAAAATCGCTTGTTTCATATTAAAGCGCCTCGCTTAATGCCGGATCTTTCAGCTCGGGTTCAAACCAGCTTAACTGTGAGCTGAATTGAACGACATCCCCGATGACAATCAGGCTCGGGTTTTCAATTTTTTCGCTTTCGACTGTACCTGCAAGCGTTTCAACCGTGCAAAGCACCGTTTTTTGTTTGTCCGTCGTTCCCCAATGAATGAAAGCGGCAGGGGTAGACGGATCTCTGCCGTTTTCGATCAGAAGCCTTTCAATTTGCTTCACGTTTTTAATCCCCATATAAATGACAAGCGTATCGATCCCTGTGGCTAGCGCTTTCCACTTCTCTTCAAAATGTTCATCTTTTTGATAATGTCCTGTCACGAAAGCGACGTTTGAACTCGCTTCCCGGTGTGTCACTGGAATGCCCGCATAAGCAGCGGCGGCAATCCCCGAGGTGATTCCCGGCACGATTTCATAAGCAACTCCGTGTTCAGCGAGGGTTTGCGCTTCCTCGCCGCCTCTGCCGAATACGAAAGGATCGCCGCCTTTCAGCCTGACAACGATTTTCCCTTTTTTCGCATACTTGACGAGAAAATGATTGATCGTTTCCTGCTTCATCATGTGGTAGTCCGGAAGCTTTCCGCAGTAGATGAGATCCGCTCCCTCCTTGGCGTGCTGTAAAATCTGTTTATTCACAAGCCTGTCATACAAAATGACATCGGCTGTCTGGATGGCTTTTAAAGCTTTGATCGTCAGTAAATCGGGGTCTCCAGGACCTGCCCCAACGATATATACTTTCCCCATCTTAGATCTCCCCCCGATCTGATCAACGTCTTCTTCAATCATTATAAATCATAAAGAAAGCGTTTGGTGCCTGAAAATATCACAAAAACCAAACGTTTTCTTTATGAAATAGGAAAGTGCATGTGCAGCACTTTCCTATTTCACCCGCATTTTATTTCGTTTGATCTTTCACGTATTGGACGAGCTGATTTTTGCACTCTTCCCGATTATGTGCGCCTGTATCAAGGACTAGCTCAGGCGTTTCAGGCTCTTCATAAGGCGAATCGATCCCCGTGAAAAATGGAATTTCTCCGTTTCTCGCTTTTTTATACAAGCCTTTCGGGTCGCGCTCCTCGCACGTCGCCAAATCGCATTTCACATAGACTTCATGAAACTCATCTTCCTCGACGAGCTGTCTGACAAGCCCGCGGTCTTCTTTAAAAGGGGAAATGAACGCCGTAATGACGATCGTCCCCTGTTCGACAAAGAGCTTCGCGACCTCGCCGATCCGGCGGATGTTTTCCTTCCGGTCTTCATCGGAAAACCCGAGGTCCTTGTTCAGTCCGTGCCTGACGTTGTCGCCGTCGAGCACCGTGACCTGGTAGCCTTGTTCAAACAACTCACGCGCTGCGGCATTGGCAATTGTTGATTTTCCTGAACCGCTCAAGCCCGTCAGCCAAACGATCGAGCTTTTATGTTTATTTTTCTCATGATATTCCCGTTTTGTAATGGACGCTTCATGCCAAACAATATCTTTATTTACCAAGAGATGCTCCCCCTTAAGAAACCCCGGCCGTTAAGCCTTTGATTAATGTTTGAATGACTTCTGGACGGCTGAATGTGCTCGGCGGGAACTCGCCGTTTCTCAGCATGCCCCTCACCTTTGTACCGGACAAAATGACATGATGTTCTTTGCTGTGAGGGCACGTTTTCGCCGTAGCCATTGAACCGCAGACATTGCAGTAGAAGCTGTGTTCGAATTTCAGCGGCGTAATGCCGATCTCTTCCGGCGCGAACTGATCGAACAGTTCCTGCGCTTCATATGTGCCGTAGTAATCGCCGACTCCGGCATGGTCTCTTCCGACGATAAAATGCGTACATCCGTAGTTCTTTCTGACAAGCGCATGGAAGATTGCTTCCTTCGGCCCCGCATAGCGCATCGCCGCCGGAAAAACGCCGAGAAAGACGCGGTCTTTCGGATAGTAGCCGTCAAGCAGCACCTGATAGCTTTCCATGCGGACATCAGCCGGAATATCGTCTGATTTTGTTTCCCCGACGAGCGGATTGAGGAAAAGACCGTCTACCGTCTCGAGCGCCGTTTTTTGAATGTATTCGTGCGCTCTGTGAACCGGATTTCTCGTCTGGAATCCGACGATCGTTTTCCAGCCGAGTTCTGCGAATTTTTTTCTTGTTTCCAGAGGTTCGAATGTGTGGGCCGGGAATTGCTTTACGCTCCGTTTAATGAGAGTGATCGGCCCGCCCACATAAACACTGCCGCGGTCAAACAATTTTTTGACGCCCGGATGCTCGAGTTCGTCGGTTTTATAGATATTGACGGCTTCCGTTTTCTTGTCCGGCGTATAGATGTCTTCGATCTCGATGACGCCGTATGTTTCCCCATTATAGGTGAGGCGGACGGTGTCCCCCGCTTTTAAGCTTGAAGCTTTTTGCTCGTCAACAGGCAGAGCGATCGGAAGCGTCCATACTTCGCCGCTTGACAGTCTCATATTTTCGACAACGGACAGATAGTCTTTCTCTGTCATAAAGCCTTGGATCGGGCTGTACGCACCGATTCCGATCAGCTCCAAATCTGAAAAAGCCATTAAATCCAGTTCTATTTCCTGTGCGATATGTTGAAAATCGTATGCTTCATTGACGCGGTTAACCAATACACCGCCGTGTGGTGCTAAACTCATAAACTTGTTTCCCCCTACTTTGTGTTTAAATTCCTCCGCCTTGTTCATGGACGGAGCTGTGCTCTTTTTTGACTGCTCTCATCAGGCTGATCGTCCCGACAGATGCCAGAAGGACGCTTGTGACGACGATGAGAGCATAATAGTCTCCTTTTAATAAAAGGCTGACCAGCATATAAGACAGGCTTAATGAAAGGAACGGCGAGACGACCCATACTTTCAGCATCGTTTTGACCACTTGTTTATGAAAGACATTGCCGCCGTTTTTTGCCATTCCCATCCCTATAATAGAAGATGATGTGACTTGCGCAAGCGGAACCGGCAAACCGAAAATCGAACTGATGATGACAAGCCCGGCTCCTGTTCCGGAAAGGATGATCCCCTCTCCTTTTGAAAATTTCGTTATTTTTTTGCCGTTTGTTTCAAGAACGCGCCTGCCCAGTAAAAGGGCGCCCAGCGCGACAAACAGTCCGCCGTAGAGCGTTCCTTCCCCGACTGTCAAAACATGCGCCGCCACCAGAGGTCCGACAGCATTTGCGACATTGTTCATGCCTGCTGAGAAGGCTTCAAAAAACCCGGTGATCAACAGAATGACCGCCAAAACCTTTGCTTTCTTTCCCGAGGCTGGACGTTTGATCGTTTTTTTCATGATGTTTGCCATCGCAAATGTAAAGGTAAAAGCGACGATTGGTACAACGACCCAAAATGAGACGATGACAAGCAAAGATTTCACATATAAAACCTGGTAAGCGACACCTACTCCGACAACAGATCCGACCGTCACTTCACTTGTCGAAAGCGGGATGCCGAGTACATTTGCGATAAAGAGCGACAGTGCCGCCGAGCCGATAATAATGCAGACGATTTCAAGCGAAATCACCCGTTCGGGAATGATGCCTGAGCTGATCGTTTTCACGACGTTTCCTCCGCCGATGACGGCGCCCGAGAGAACGCCTGCTGCACAGATTATTAGTGCGTGAAACTTCTTTTTGACGGCTTCAGATCCATAGGCGATTCCCATTGAAGCAGCTGCACCGCTCGCTCCGATATTCATCGCAAAAAACATGCTAAATAAAATGGCGGCAAGTTCCATGACTCATCTCCTTACTCGTGTAATCCGCATTCTGTTTTAGCCGATCCGTTCCAGCGGCCTGATCGAAGATCATCCATTGTAAAGGCCGGAGAGGTGCACGGAGCGCAGCCGATGCTCGGGTAGCCTTGATCATGAAGCGGATTATACGGGAGATCGTGCTTTGTCACATATCTCCAAATATCCTTCCACGTCCAATGAATGAGCGGACAAACTTTGATAGACTTGAATTTTTCATCTTTGTTCAAAAAATTCGTTTTGCTCCGCCCGGGCGATTGCTCGCGGCGCAGGCCCGACAGCCACGCCGGGTAGCCTGAAAGCGTCTCGCGGAGAGGAATGACCTTCCTCATTTCACAGCAGGAATTCGGAGCGGTCTTCCATAGTTCGTCCCCATATTCTTTCGCCTGCTCTTCGACGGTAAGCTCCGGTGTTTTCATGATAATCTGAAGGCCTGGATATCGTTCTTTGACAGCGTCGATCGTTTCATACGTTTCTTTAAAATGAAATCCCGTATCAAGGAAAACGATGACCGCATCTTTTTTCACCTTATAAATCAAATCGATCAGGACGATTCCCTCAATTCCGAAGCTGCACGCATATACAAGCTGATTTCCGTAATGTCCGTACGCCCATTTCAAGACGGACAGCGCTCCTTTATAAGAGTCATCTTCCTGAAAAGAGATATTTGGTTCTTCCCATGTGCTGTAAGTAAAAATTTTCGGTTCCCCCTTTTTTCGCCAACAAAAAAACGGCTTCCAGCAGAAAAAAACTGTGAAAACCGCCTCTAGTTTGTCTAGTCAGCTATTTCAATCTTATTTTTTCATTTTTTTCGATTTGAATGACTTTGCCGTCCTGAACAACGAATGTGATCGATCCGTAATTCATGTCTTTCAGCATGTCTTTCATTTTGATGATCACCTTTTCAAGCTGTTCATCTGTCTTCACTTCTAGCTCCTCCTCTGCCCCTAAAAATTAAAATCTTTCTTCCAAATTTGAAAGAAAGACGAGGAACTCCGCTATTCCTTATCTCTCAAAATGAGGGCATTTTGCTGGAAGTAGCACCTTACGCTTCACACGCAGGTTGCCGGGTTTCATCGGACCAGTCCCTCCACCGCTCTTGATAAGTTTGCTTTTGTTATTTTAAAATTTTAGCACAATTCGAACAAAAGTCAACCCGACTTTTTTTATAGGATTAATAAAAAATAAAAATAATCCGATTTTACTATTTTTAAATCTGTAAAAAGACGCAAAAAAAGCCGTTCTCCCATTAGGAGAATACGGCTTTTATCATTAATCCATCCAAGACTTGCTTTCAGGATCCGCCTTCCATTCTTTCAGTTTGGCGGCATCCTGTTCGCTGATATATCCGCCGGCAAGCGCAGCCTCTGTCAATGTATCGTAATCAGTCAGCGTACGGTATTCAACGCCCGCTTCGCTGAAGGCGGCGGCAGCTTTAGGAAGCCCGTAAGTGAAAATGGCGGCGACACCGAGCACTTCACATCCCGCCTCTGTGAGAGCGGCTGCCGCTTCAAGGACGCTTCCTCCCGTTGAAATTAAATCTTCAATTACAACGACTTTTTGTCCTTTTACAACAGCGCCTTCAATTTGGTTTCCTTTGCCGTGCGCCTTCGGTTTGCTTCTGACGTAGCACATCGGCAGGCTCAGCCTGTCGGCGGCAAGCGCGGCATGGGGGATTCCCGCAGTTGCCGTACCGGCGATCATTTCGGCTCCGGGAAACTTGTCTTGAATCAGTCCGGCAAGCCCTGAAGCTATATCATCCCTTACTTCCGGATATGAAAGCGTCAAACGATTGTCGCAGTAGATGGGCGACAAGATGCCGCTCGCCCATGTAAACGGCTCGTTCGGGCGCAGGAAAACCGCTTTGATTCTTAATAAATGGTTTGCAATGTCTGTTTTCATGCCTTGGTTCCCTCCCACTCATGTCCTATTCTTCTGTAGGCTGACACAGGATCTTCCGCCTGTGTAATCGAACGGCCGACAACGATCGCCGACACGCCTTTTTCCCTTGCGTAGCCAGGCGTCGCCACCCGGACCTGGTCGTTGTTTTTGTCATCCGCCATGCGAATTCCGGGTGTCACGGTCAGAAAATCTAAAGACGCGGCCCGGTAAATGTGTTCGGCTTCATGGACGGAGCAGACGACACCGTCAAGTCCGCTTTCTTTAGCCAACTTGCTGTAGTGAACAACTGTATCGAGAAGCGGCGTTTCAATCAGCAGCTCTTGCTGAAGCATTTCTGAAGACGTGCTTGTCAGCTGGGTCACAGCAATTAATGAAGGGCGTTTTCGGCCTGCCGGAGTCCCCGCTTCAAGGCCTTCAAGCGCCGACTCCATCATTTGCTTTCCGCCTGCTGCGTGCACATTGACAAGGCTGACGCCAAACCCCGCCAGCCTTGTCATCGCCTTGTATACGGTCGTTGGAATGTCGTGGCATTTTAGATCAAGGAAAATGCGGCAGCCGCGCTCCTGTAACTTTTCAAGGATGGCCGGCCCTTCCTGATAAAAAAGCTCCATGCCCACCTTCACGAAAAGCTCTTCTCCATGAAACCGGTCCAAAAACGCATATGTTTCCTGTGCTGATGCAAAATCAAGCGCGATGATGGGCGGCGTATGTTTCATCCTTCCAGCTCCTTCCGATACACTCGTTCAACGAACGGTATCCGTATTTTTCTAAAACGCGCGGCAAATCGGCGATGATTTCGGGACAAACAAACGGATTAACAAAGTTTGCGGTGCCGACGGCGACTGCGCTCGCACCCGCCAGCAAAAACTCAAGCACATCTTCCGCTGACTGGACACCGCCCATGCCGATGATCGGAATGCTGACTTTTTGGCTGACTTCATGCACCATTCTGATGGCCACCGGTTTAACAGCAGGGCCTGATAATCCGCCGGTTTTGTTCGCCAAGATCGGCTTTCCCGTTTTTAAGTCGAGCCGCATCCCGATCAGGGTGTTGATCATCGTCAAACCGTCCGCTCCCGCTTCTTCTATGGCAAGAGCGATGTCGGTAATATTCGCGACATTCGGCGACAGCTTCACATAGACGGGAACGCTCGCAACCTCTTTCACCGCTTTCGTCAGCTCACTGGCCATTTCCGGCTGCGTACCGAAGGCGATCCCTCCCGTTTTCACGTTAGGACAGGAAATATTCAGCTCGAGCGCATGAACATTCGGTGCTTTGCTGATTTCTTCAGCCACTTCAACATAATCGTCGATCTGCGAGCCGGCGACATTGGCGATAATCGGTGTATCGAACTGTTCAAGCCACGGCAATTCGCGTTCCATGACAGCCTCTAAACCCGGATTTTGCAGACCGATGGCATTAAGCATGCCGGCTTGCGTCTCGGCGACGCGCGGCGTCGGATTCCCGAAGCGCGGTTCGCTCGTCGTCGCTTTAATCATGATCGCACCGAGACGTGAAAGATCGTAAAAGTTCGCAAATTCTCTCCCAAATCCGAAGCAGCCTGAAGCCGGCATGATCGGATTTTTCAATTGAAGGCCCGGCAAATTGACTTCGAGCATCATAACAGCACCTCCTGGGCTTTGAAAACAGGACCATCAAGGCATACCTTCACATAAGATGTTTCGCTTTCTTCCGTATGGCAGACACAGGCAAAGCAAGCGCCGATCCCGCATCCCATGCGCTCTTCCATTGACAGATAAACCTCTTTATCCGGATAGCGCTGTTTTAAAGCTTTCAGCATCGGCGTCGGTCCGCAGGCCATTATGCAGTCAAACTGAAGCCCCTCGTTTTCAATGACATCTGTAACAAATCCCTTTGAACCGCGGGTGCCGTCTGCGGTTGCCACATACACACGCCCGAAACGGCTGAATTCCTGTTCGTAAAAGACGTCTTTTGCAGAAGCAAATCCTAACACATGGATCGCGTGCACCCCTCTATTTGTCAGCTGTTTGCTCAGCTCGTAAAGCGGCGGAACACCGATCCCTCCTCCGACAAGAAGAGCCGTTTTCCCCGGTTCAAGCGATTCAGCCGGAAAACCGTTGCCGAGCGGACCAAGGACATCGATCTGATCTCCTTCCTGTTTTAAAGACAGGAGACTCGTGCCTTCCCCATCCTTGCGAAAGATGATGGTCACCTGCCGGGCGGCTCTGTTGATATCGGCGATGCTGATCGGCCGCCTCAAAAGCGGCGTGAGGGAATCTGAGACCTTGATGTGAAGAAACTGGCCGGGAGCGCCGCAAACTTCGGCAATCTCCCCTTCCAGTACCATTTGATAAATATGATCCGCGATACACTTGTTTGAACGGACTGTCATATACCCTTTTCTCATCTGACGGCCGCCTTTTGCTCAATTTTAATCGCCGGCATATGATCGGCGCGGAAGCTCATGCTTTCAAGCACCCGCAAAATCGCTTCCGCCGTATCAAGGGATGTCAGGCAGGCAACGCCGTTTTCAACTGATTCGCGTCTGATTCTGAAGCCGTCCCTTGCCGGCTGCTTCCCTTTTGTCAGCGTATTGACGACGAACTGCGCTTCCCCGTTTCGAATGACATCAAGGAGATTTGTGCCTTCTTCGCCGATTTTCCCGACGGTTTTAACAGGTACGGATGCGTCTCTTAAATAGCCGGCCGTTCCTTCCGTAGCCAATATTTTATAGCCGATCGCATGGAACCGCTTGGCGATCAATAGACCTTCCTCTTTATCTTTATCAGCAACTGTCAGGAGAACAGAGCCATAATTCGGAATTTGGATGCCTGAAGCGATCAGTCCTTTGTACAGCGCTTTTTCCAAAGTGCTGTCTTTGCCCATGACTTCCCCGGTCGATTTCATTTCCGGTCCGAGCGTGATATCCACTCTCCTCAGCTTTGCAAACGAGAAGACCGGCACTTTCACATATACGCCTTCCTGCTCTTTTTGAAGGCCTTCAGCATAGCCCATATCGGCAAGCTTCCCGCTGAGAATCACTTTTGTTGCGAGATTGGCCATCGGAATGCCGGTGATTTTGCTGAGAAACGGCACCGTGCGGCTCGATCTCGGGTTGACTTCAAGGACGTAAACCTCATCTTTTGAAAGGACAAACTGAATGTTGAGCAGGCCGACGATGTTTAAGCCTTTTGCAAGCTTAATCGTGTATGCTTCAATCTTTTTCTTGATGTCCTCTGAAAGGGATTGCGGCGGGTAAACGGCAATCGAATCCCCTGAGTGGACGCCGGCCCGTTCAATGTGCTCCATAATCCCCGGAATGACGACCGTTTCACCGTCAGAAATCGCATCCACTTCAATTTCCTTTCCGGTCAAATATTTATCGATCAAGACAGGGTGCTGCGGATTGATTTTCACTGCATTCTTCATATAATGGAGAAGCTCTGTTTCATGGTAGACGATCTCCATCGCACGCCCCCCAAGTACATACGATGGGCGGACAAGCACCGGATAGCCGATGTTGGCTGCGATTTCAACAGCGCCTTCCACAGATGTCGCCGTTTTTCCGAGCGGCTGAGGCACATGCAGCGTTTCAAGCGTCTGTTCGAACTTGTCGCGATCCTCGGCGCGGTCCAAATCCTCAAGGGATGTTCCAAGAATGGCGACGCCCCGCTCCGCGAGCTCGTCGGCAAGGTTGATCGCAGTCTGTCCGCCAAACTGAACGACGACGCCTTTCGGCTGCTCCAAATCGATGATATGCATGACATCTTCAACAGTAAGCGGCTCAAAGTAGAGCTTGTCGGAGATGCTGAAATCCGTTGAAACCGTCTCAGGATTGTTGTTAATAATGATTGCTTCATAGCCGGCTTCTTTGATCGCCCAAACCGAATGCACAGTCGCATAATCGAATTCGACCCCCTGGCCGATCCGGATCGGGCCGGAGCCAAGAACGATAACGCTGTTTTTGTCTGTTCTGACCGATTCGTTTTCCTCTTCATATGTGCTGTAGAAATAAGGTGTCTCCGATTCAAATTCGGCCGCACATGTATCAACCATTTTATAAACAGGCGTGATGCCTGTTTCTTTTCTAAGATCATAAAGCTTTCTTTCAGGCATCTCCCAGAGAAGGCTGATGAAGCGGTCTGAAAAACCGAGCTCTTTCGCTTCTTTCAAAAGACCCAGGTCACCGCGCCCGGCTTTCAGCTTTTCTTCAAAGCGAATGATTCCCTCAAGCTTGTGCAGGAAGAACAGGTCAATTGCCGAAAATTCGTGGAGATCGCTGACCGTGTATCCTCTTCTAAACGCTTCGGCCAAGTAAAAGAGACGTTCGTCTCCCGCTTTTTTAATCCGTTTTTCAAGCACTTCATTCGAGATCTCACCGGCATCTTTCAGCTCCAGGTGATAGACATCCGCTTCAAGAGAACGGACCGCTTTCAGGAGAGATTCCTCCCACGTTCTTCCGATCGCCATCACTTCGCCTGTCGCTTTCATCTGCGTGCCGAGCTTGCGGTTTGCCGATTCGAATTTATCAAACGGCCAGCGCGGTATTTTTGAAACGACATAGTCGAGTGCAGGTTCGAAAGACGCGTACGTTTTTCCTGTCACAGGATTCATCATTTCGTCAAGAGACAAACCGACGGCAATTTTAGCGGCAAGCTTTGCGATCGGATAGCCCGTCGCTTTTGAGGCAAGCGCTGATGAACGGCTGACCCGCGGGTTTACCTCGATGATGTAGTACTGAAAGCTGTCCGGGTCAAGCGCCAGCTGAACATTACAGCCGCCTTCGATTTCAAGCGCGCGGATGATTTTCAGCGATACATTGCGAAGCATTTGGTATTCGCGGTCGCTCAGCGTCTGGCTCGGCGCTACAACGATGCTGTCCCCGGTATGAATCCCGACCGGATCGATGTTTTCCATATTGCAGACGACGATCGCGTGATCGCTCGAGTCTCTCATGACTTCATACTCGATTTCTTTGTAGCCGGCGATGCTCTTTTCAAGCAGACATTGGTGAACCGGGCTCATTTTTAAGCCGTTTTCAACAATTTCCTTCAGCTCGTCTTCGTTTGAGCAGATGCCTCCGCCTGTTCCGCCGAGCGTGTATGCCGGCCGGACGATGACGGGGAAGCCGATGCGCTCGACGAACTCGCGCGCTTCCTCGAGCGAGTGGATGATCTCGCTTTCCGGAACCGGTTCATTCAACTCATTCATCAGGCTTCTGAACAAGTCGCGGTCCTCCGCTTGTTGGATCGCAGCCAATTTCGTGCCGAGCACTTCAACACCGCACTCAGCCAGGATGCCGTGCTCGGACAGTTCGACCGCCAAGTTGAGGCCCGTCTGCCCGCCCAATGTCGGCAAAATGGCGTCCGGCCGCTCTTTGCGGATGATACGTGTTAAGAATTCAAGCGTCAGCGGTTCGATATATACGCGGTCGGCCATTTCCGTATCCGTCATGATCGTCGCCGGATTCGAGTTGACGAGAATGACTTCATAGCCTTCTTCTTTTAAAGCGAGGCAGGCCTGTGTACCCGCATAATCAAATTCCGCCGCCTGCCCGATAATAATCGGCCCTGATCCGATCACCAAAATCTTTTTGATATCTACGCGTTTAGGCATACCGCTTCCCCTTCTTTCTCTGTGGTTTCAATCATGTGTAAAAATTGATCAAATAAATGGTTGGCGTCTTCCGGTCCCGGTGAAGCTTCCGGATGGTATTGAACCGTGAAAGCCGGTTCGTGTTTATGTTTAAGCCCTTCGATTGTGTCGTCATTAATCGCCACATGCGTCACTTCAAGCGGCGTGTTTTCAACGGTCGATACGGTATAGCCGTGGTTTTGAGCCGTAATTGATACTCTTCCGGTTGCAAGCTCTTTAACCGGATGGTTGGAACCGCGGTGTCCGAATTTCATTTTCGCCGTCTTTGCTCCGCAGGCGAGGGCAAACAGCTGATGGCCGAGACAGATGCCGAACAATGGAACCTTGCCGAGAATGTTTTGAATCATGGCAATTGCTTCGGGTACGTCCGTTGGATCTCCGGGTCCGTTTGACAGCATTACGCCGTCAGGCTTCAGCTGCATCACTTCTTCTGCCGTTACATTGTGAGGAACGACGATCACATCGCATTTGCGCTTGTTCAGCTCTCTTAAGATGCCGTGCTTCATTCCGAAATCGACAAGCACGATTCGCTTCCCCCTCCCAGGGCTCGGATATGCCGTTTTTGTTGAAACTTGGCTGACCTGGTCGGTCGGAAGGTTCGTTTCTTTCAGCTTTTGAACCAAAGCCTCAGCATCTTCTTCCGGGCCGGCAAAAACCCCTTTCAGCGTACCTGCCGTTCTGATCATTCTTGTCAGCTTTCTCGTGTCAATTCCCGAGAGTCCCGGGATGTTTTTCATTTTTAAATATTCATCAAGGGTATAAGCAGAGCGCCAGTTTGACGGAAGTTGACATAACTCTTTTACGATAAACCCTTTCACATAAGGGGTGATAGATTCAAAGTCGTCTCTGTTGATCCCGTAGTTCCCGATCAGCGGGTAGGTCAGTGTGACAATTTGTCCGCAGTATGACGGGTCTGAGAGGATTTCTTGATAGCCTGTCATCCCCGTGTTGAAGACGACTTCTCCCATGGTGTTTTCCAGGCTGCCGAAAGCTTCCCCTTCAAAAATTGTTCCGTTTTCTAGTACAAGACGTCTTTTCATTTTACAAGTCTCCCCTCTTGGTAAACGAGTTTTCCCTTTGCCATTGTCATAACCGGCCAGCCGAAGCAGCTGATGCCGTCAAACGGCGTGTTTTTCCCTTTAGAAAGAAAGGTGTTTTTATCAATTTTTTCTTCGCGTTCAAGATCTATCAGCGTAATATCCGCGGACCGCCCGGCTTCAAGCTTACCGTAAGGAAGTCCGAACGCCTCGCAAGGTTTGACCGTCATATAATCGAGGAGCTGTTTCAGCGTCCAGTTTCCCGTTTTGACAAAGTGCGTGTAAAGAAGCGGAAAAGCCGTCTCCAAGCCGACAATCCCAAATGGCGCCAGGCTCATTGTCTGTTGTTTTTCATCTTCTGTATGAGGGGCATGATCCGTAGCGATAAAATCGATTGTTCCGTCTGTAAGCCCCTCAAGGAGCGCTTCTCTGTCTTCCGGACTTCTGAGCGGCGGATTCATTTTATAATTTGTATCAAGACCGGGAATGTCGCTGTCTGAAAGGAGCAGATGGTGAGGCGTCACTTCCGCTGTCACACGGATTCCCGCTTTTTTGGCGTCGCGGACGACCCTGACCGATTCCTTCGTGCTGATATGACAGACATGGTAATGGCAGCCTGCCGCTTCGGCCAGAAGAACGTCCCTTGCGATGTGAACGGCTTCGCATATCGAAGGAATCCCGTTTAAACCGTTGGCTTTGGCAAATTTCCCATCGTGGACACTGCCGCCGTAGATCAGTGAATTGTCTTCACAGTGGGCGACAATTGCTTTATCGATCGAAGCCGCTTTTTTCATCGCTTCATACATCATCCCCGCCGTTTGAACGCCGACGCCGTCATCAGTAAACGCAAACGCACCTGCGTCTTTTAGCCCTTCGAAGTCGGTCATTTCCTGACCTGTTTGTCTGATGGTGATGGAAGCGTACGGCAGCACTCTGACAGATGCCGTTTCGTCAATGCGGTTGACGAGCCACTCCATCTGCTCTTTCGTATCGGGGACAGGCCGCGTATTCGGCATTGCGGCGACAGTTGTAAACCCGCCTCTCGCTGCGGCTTTTGCACCTGTTTCGATCGTTTCTTTCTTCTCGCCGCCCGGCTCTCTGAAGTGAACGTGAAGGTCAACAAGCCCCGGCGAGACGAAAAGCCCATCCGCATTGATGACCGTTTCTCCCAAAGCGGCCTCAAGGCTTCCGATTTCGCTGATTGCATCGCCTTCAACCCTGATGTCGCACTGTACTTTTTCACCTTTTTCGTCGAGTATGAAGCCGTTTTTAATTAAATAAGACATAAGCCTGATCTCCCCTTTTTTTGTTTTCGCCGTTTAGAAGCGCTCTTTTTAAAACCGCCATTCTGATATATACACCGTTTTCCATTTGTTTGAAAATTCTCGACTGAGTGGATTCGACCAGCGCACTGTCAATCTCGACGCCTCTGTTAACAGGCGCAGGATGCATGATGACCGCGTCTTTTTTCAGGAGCTCCGCCCGCTTCAGCGACAGTCCGAAAGTTTCAAGATAATCGCGTTCTGCCGCCTTTTTCTCATGACGTTCGTGCTGAATTCGGAGAAGCATCACGACATCCGAATTTGCGACCGCTTCATCAGGCGACACATATGTCCCGTAAGGATTGTTGTCATCCCGCCATTCTTCCGGACCTGAGAAAAGAACCTTTGCTCCGAGCCTTGTCAGCACTTCGGCATTCGATCTTGCCACTCTGCTGTGTTTGATATCTCCGTGTATGGATACCGTCAGCCCGGCAAATCCGCCCCATTCCTCGTAAATCGTCAGCAAATCGAGCAAAGATTGAGTGGGATGCTGACCGCAGCCGTCTCCGGCATTGATCACCGGAATGCCGACATGTCCGATAAGTTCATCGTAATAATGATCCTGAGAGTGTCTGATCACACATACATCAGCGCCGATGGATTCGAGTGTCTTGACGGTATCGTACAACGATTCTCCTTTTTGTACGCTTGTTGAAACACCGTCCAGGTTCAGCACATTCATGCCGAGTTTCTTTTCAGCCACTTCGAAGCTGAAGCGCGTTCTTGTGCTCGGTTCAAAAAACAGATTGGCAGCAAACTTTCCGGAGAGGACGGAATCGAATTTCCTTTTTTTCAGCTCTCTCGCCTCTTCAATCAGCTCGTGAATATCCTCAAGACTAAGCTCATTCATTGCGGTCAAGTGTTTCATTTTTTCTCCCCCTCAGGCTTTAATTTCCTGTGAAAAAACCCCAAGCCACAACGGCTTGGGGTACAGTGAACCAGAGAATGCGCTTTTTTGCACTTCTCTCTCCGTAACCCTTTCAAGCCTCTCTGGACTTCATTTAAAAGGTTTTTAAATATGCTCTTCTATTTCAATCCCGTCCTGATCTCCCTTTGATTCAGGCAGGACAAGGTTTAAAACCACTCCGACGATAGCTGCAAGCGCCATGCTTGACAGCTCGAAACCTGAGATTTTGATAAATGCGCCGCCCACTCCGATGACGAGAATGACGGATGAGATGATCAGGTTTCGCTTATTTTCCAAGTCAATTTTGTTATCAATCAGCATGCGCAGTCCGCTTGATGCGATGATACCGAACAGCAGGAAGGAAACGCCTCCCATGACTGCAGAAGGGACAGAGCTGATCAGGGCCGAAATTTTGCCGATAAACCCGAAGCACAGTGCAATAACAGCCGCTCCGCCGATGACAAATACGCTGAATACTCTTGTGATGGCGAGTACGCCGATGTTTTCTCCGTAGGTCGTTGTCGGCGGTCCGCCGATGCATGATGCCAGCATCGTTGCGACACTGTCGCCGAAAATCGAGCGGTGAAGCCCGGGCTTCTTAATGAAATCCTGACCGACGACTTTGCTTAATACCATTTGGTGGCCGATATGTTCTGACATTGTCACGAAAGCAACGGGCACCATGGCGATTCCAATTCCGACAGCCGCCGCGCTCGGCGTATAGTCGACAAACGGAATGACGAAATCTGGAACAGCAAACCATTTGGCGTCAAGGACCATCTGGAAGTCGACGATGCCTTGGGTCAGGGCGAACAAGTATCCGCCGATAATTCCGATCAAGACAGGAATCAGGCTGAAAAATCCTCTTAAGAAAATCGCGCAGATTATGGTGAGCGCGAGTGTGAATCCTGCGACGCCAAAATGTTTGGCGCTGTAGACGAGCACTTTTGCTCCCGAATCTTCATACATGGCCATATTGACAGCCGTGCTTGCCAGCCCGAGTCCGATGACGATAATGACCGGACCGACGACAACAGGCGGCAGGAGCCTCATCAGCCAGTCCGTTCCCAGCTGCTGGATGAGCAGGGCGATCAGCCCGTAGGCGATGCCTGCCATAAATGCGCCGATCATGGCCGCCCCAGGGCCTCCGGCGGCTTTTGCCGCGATAATCGGGGCAATAAATGCAAAGGATGAACCTAAGTAAGCCGGGATCTGTCCTTTTGTAATCAAGAGATATGCAAGCGTTCCTAGCCCGCTCGTTATAAGGGCCACGCCTGGGCTTAAGCCTACAAGCTTTGGCACGAGGATCGTCGCTCCGAACATGGCAAACAGATGCTGCAGGCTGAAAGTTATCCAATTCAAAGGTTTTGGTACTTCTCTGACACCAAGGTTCACTTTTTTCTGACTCATATTTTTTCCTCCTGATGGTTGACTCACTGTCTTTGATGTCTTTATATCCTGAAAAGATTGTGCCCATTAAAAAAGCCTCTTTGCTTAAATTGCGCAAAGAGGCAGACAAAGATCCGCCGCATGGTGAGGCGGCATCTTTCGTTCTATCCCTCTTTGCAAACTCACTGGAATGCATTTAAAAAAGGATTGTCATTCACTTTTTATAAATCGCCGCAAGGTCGCGTCCGTCAACTTCTTCCAATTGAACCATGACCTTTTCGGTTTTCGATGTCGGGATGTTTTTCCCGATATAGTCGGCTCTGATCGGCAGCTCTCTGTGGCCGCGGTCGACAAGCACCGCGAGCTGGATGGATGAAGGCCGCCCGACATCGACGAGCGCATCCATGGCCGCTCTGACTGTCCGTCCCGTGTAAAGCACATCATCGACGACGATCACCTTTTGATCGGTGATGTCCGCCGGAATGTCCGCTCCTTTGACAAGCGGCTCTTCATTAGACGTTTTTTTGGAGAGATCATCCCTGTAAAGGGTGATGTCGAGCTCTCCTACGGTGACTTTGTTTCCTTCGATTTGCTCAATCCGTTCGGCAAGCCGTTTGGCCAGATAGATGCCTCTCGTTTTGATTCCGACAAGGATACAGTTGTTCATTCCTTTGTTTCGTTCAATCATTTCGTGGGCGATTCTTGTCAGCGCCCTTCTGATCGCCTGTTCGTCAAGCACAACAGCCTTTTCTTGTTCCTGCATGGCCAGCACCCCGCATCTTTTAAAGGATAAAACAAAAACCCCTTCTGCATAAAGGCAGAGAGGGGTCTTGAAACGAATTCATTGATTCGCTTGTCCGGTATCCTTCTCAGCCTCTCTGGACTGTGTTAAAGAATCTGATTTAACTGCATTTATTATTTCAAAAAAGAAAACGTCTGTCAACGTTTATTTCGAATTTTGTCGAGGAGATTTTTCATGTCATCAGGCAGAGGCGCCTCAAATTCAACATATTCTCCGGTACGCGGATGGTCAAATCCCAATACGCCCGCATGCAGCACCTGGCCATTGAAATCGACCGTCTTTTTCGGGCCGTATTTCGGATCTCCCGCCAGAGGAAAACCGATATATTTCATATGCACGCGAATTTGATGGGTTCGCCCCGTTTCAAGCTGGCATTCAACAACAGTGAAATCGTCGAACCGTTCGATCACTTCAAAATGAGTGACGGCATGCTTTCCATTTTCCCTTGTGACCGTCATACTCTGCCTGTCTTTTTTATCCCTGCCGATCGGCGCGTCGATCGTCCCGTGGTCATGCGGGATGACGCCGTGGACAAGCGCGGTGTATTTTCTCGTCACCGTTTTGTTGACAAGCTGATTCACGAGCGATTCATGCGCCATGTCGTTTTTGGCAACCATCAACAGACCTGAAGTGTCCTTATCAATCCGGTGGACGATGCCCGGCCTCATCACGCCGTTGATGCCTGACAGATCGTCACAATGCGCCATCAAACCGTTGACAAGCGTCCCCGTCAGATGGCCGGGAGCCGGATGAACCACCATTCCGCGCGGCTTGTTGACGACAAGAACGTCCTGATCCTCATAATAAATATCAAGATCCATCGGTTCAGCCGTGACATCAAGCGGTTCCGGTTCTGGAACATGGACTGACACCGCATCCCCATCCTGAACTTTATAATTGGCTTTGACCGCATTTCCGTTAACCAGCACGCGGTCTTCTTTAATCCACTGCTGCACCTGAGTCCGCGACCAATCCGCTTCAACTGCGGTCAAGTACTTGTCAATCCGTTCACCTTTATGTTCTTCATGAACGGTCATATCATAATGCTCCATGTTACAGCTCCTTCTTCTTCTTTCCGTCTAACAGCATTTGTATAAATAAGAGCAGGACACCGACGCATAAAGATGAATCGGCAATGTTGAAAATCGGATAATGATAATTGACGATCGTCACGTGTATAAAATCGACAACTTCTTGCCTGAACACGCGGTCGATAAAATTGCCGACAGCACCGCCAAGCATCAATCCGAGAGCGGTTCCGAGCAGGATTTGTCCTTTGGCATGTTTTTGAATGTAGTAAACAATGCCGATGATAACCGCCGTGGTAATGATGTAAAAAAACCACATCTGTCCGGCCAAAATGCCCCATGCTGCGCCTGTATTTCTGTGCGACGTAATTTGAAAGAAACCGTCGATGACGGGAATGCTTTCACCGTACTCCATTTTGCTGACGACCAGCCATTTTGTAAATTGATCGATACCGATAATGAGCACTGCAATTATGTAATAAGGCACAAACCGTTCCTCCAGTTTCTGTTTCTCTTCATTTAAGCATTTTAACAAGAAAAAGAAAAGGAGTAAAGGAATATTCATTGACATCCTGCAAGAGGGCAAAAGCCCTCCCCTCTTGCAGAATGTTATGAGTAGAGCGCCCGGTTGAACGTCTCATCCGTCTCAGCCCAAATAGGAAGCGTCTTTTTTTCAAACTGGGCATGATATAAAAAATCGTTCGCGGTGCGCGCCGTCGGCAGAATAGCCATTTTTTCCAGCGGAATTGCCTGATTCGTTTCTTCGCAAATGCCGTATGTTCCGTTTTCGATTTTTGAAAGGGCCAAAAGCACGTCCTGCAGCTCTTCTTTGACATGATACATAAGTGTTACCTGCTGATACGAATTGATGCCTTGAGAATCCTGCTGAAAAAAGGAGTATTCAAAAAGCCTTGCTTCCAGTTCTTCCTTCATTTGAAGAAGTTCGGTATGAATTGTCGCCAGCTGATCGTTCACGCCTACATCAACTCCTGCTCTTATCGTTTGTGACCTTAGTGTTACCGACAAAGCCGGTATCCAAGCCCAAAAGATTTTTCCTGACGTACAAAACGATGTCAGCAATGGCATCCTTTCTCCGGACTTTCACAGGATGTGCGTTCAGACAGGACGCCTGGGCAGGCCTGATAAGGTTTGGCGGCATATTAAAAGCGGTTCGGAAAAACTCCGAACCGCTTCGTGGTTAATTTTGATAATACGTCTTCACAATTCCGGCACAGCGAGGGCAAAGCTCCGGATGATCGGCATCCTGGCCGATTTCTTTGGACACCATGCGACACCGCTCACAAGTTTCGCCTTCTGCCTGAGCAACGACGATTTTTCCTGTGTCAAACGTCTGCGCACCTTCAGGCGCTTCGGCTTCCGTTCCGCCGATGAGAAGCTCTGACACGATGAACAGCTGTTTGACGTCTTCCTTGATCGAAGAAAGCAGCGCTTTTGCTTCTTCATTTGGATACAGCGTCAAGCTCGCAACCGAAGATTTTCCGATGATCTTTTCATTACGCGCTGTTTCAAGCGCTTTAAGAACATCGCCGCGAAGCTTCATGAAGCTGTCGAACTTCTCTTCCGTCTCTTTTGCATTTGGAATGTCTCTTGTTTCCGGCATATCGGTAAGCTGCACGCTTTTTTCCGATACGAATGTGAAGTGGCTCCACATTTCGTCAGCAGTATGCGGCAGGATCGGTGCGATCAGCTTGACAAGCCCGAGCAACGTTTCGTAAAAAACGGTCTGCATGCTGCGGCGGTCTTTATGATCGGCGTGTTCAATATAAACGACGTCTTTGGCAAAATCCATATAGAATGAGCTGAGCTCGATCGCGCAGAAGTTGTGGACAGCATGGTAAATGACCGCAAAATCATATTCTTCATATGCTTTTTTGACTTTTTCAATAAGGCTGTTCAGCTTGATCAAAATGTACTGATCGACTTCGCGAAGTTCTTCCACAGCGATTGCATCTTTCGCCGGGTCAAAATCAGCAATGTTTCCGTGAAGAAAACGGAACGTGTTGCGGATCTTCCGGTACACTTCTGCGACTTGCTTTAAGATCGCGTCAGATACGCGGACATCTGCTTGATAGTCGACAGATGCGACCCACAGTCTTAAAATATCGGCCCCGAACTGATTCATGATTTTTGCCGGAACAACGACATTGCCGAGTGATTTGCTCATCTTGCGGCCTTCTCCATCAAGGGCAAAACCGTGTGACAGCACGCCTTTATATGGTGCTTTACCCGTTACGGCAACGGCTGTCGAAATCGATGAGTTAAACCAGCCGCGGTATTGGTCAGATCCTTCCAGATACAAGTCCGCAGGTCTTACAAGATCATCGCGCTCTTCCAGTACGGCCTGATGTGACGAACCTGAATCAAACCAGACATCCATGATGTCCTGTTCCTTTGTGAACTTGCCGTTCGGACTTCCCGGATGCGTAAAGCCTTCCGGAAGCAGTTCATTCGCTTCTTTTTCAAACCAAATGTTCGAACCGTGCTCCCTGAATAGTTCAGAAACGTGGTCGATCGTTTCATCCGTGATGATCGGCTCCCCGTTTTCGGCATAAAATACCGGAATCGGCACGCCCCATGCGCGCTGTCTTGAGATACACCAGTCACCGCGGTCTCGGATCATATTGTAGAGGCGCGTTTCGCCCCATTCAGGCACCCATTTTGTTTCTTTCACCGCGTCAAGAAGCTCGTCTCTAAAGTCTTTGATAGAAGCGAACCATTGGGAGGTCGCGCGGAAAATGGTCGGTTTTTTCGTTCTCCAGTCGTGCGGATAGGAGTGGGTGATGAAATCGAGCTTCAGCAAAGCGCCTTTTTCTTCGAGCTGTTCTGTAATCGGTTTGTTGGCCTGATCGTAAAACAGTCCTTCAAAACCAGGGGCTTCGCTCGTCATATGTCCTTTTTCATCAACCGGGCAAAGCACGTCAAGTCCGTATTTCTGACCGATGATAAAGTCGTCTTCACCGTGTCCCGGAGCAGTATGAACACAGCCTGTACCGGCATCTGTTGTTACGTGTTCACCGAGCATGACAAGCGAATCTCTGCCGTATAAAGGATGAACCGCGACGATATGTTCCAGGTCTTTCCCTTTAACAGTTTGAACGACTTCATGATCTTCAAAGCCGATCGCTTTTGCCACGCTTTCAATCAATGCGCTTGCCATCACATAGCGCGCGCCTCCGGCAGCAACGAC
>Ga0180433_10000670_pt1 | contig 58511 bp, 57 predicted proteins | sample SS_ome_8_FD_132980 | JGI IMG/M metagenome (GOLD analysis project Ga0180433, IMG submission 132980) | Hypersaline lake sediment archaeal communities from the Salton Sea, California, USA - SS_1_D_1 metaG | ecosystem: Environmental > Aquatic > Non-marine Saline and Alkaline > Hypersaline >... | reverse complement strand
GCGAGGCGTGGGCCGCGCTGCCTAAGCAGCGGAAGCAGGAGATCCGCACAGCCATCGCTGAAACTTGGGCAAGAAAACCCAACGACGTGATGAGAGCGTTTGCCGCGGCTGTGGTTGAGCGCTGGGCAGCTAGATCATTCGAAGATAAGGCGCGGTTCCGCGAGAAGATGAGAGGCATTCTCCAGGCCAAGTGGGCGGAGATGGGCGAGGAGGAACGGAAAGCTCGCTTGACGCCTTTCCTGGCGGCACGAACGAGCTGGGACCGAAGCACATCCATGGCAGAATGCTGGGCGCGGCGGGACGAAAGCGAACGCGCTCAGGTCTTGTCTGCCGTCCGCGCAGGGTATAAGACGAAGATGACCCCCGAGAAGCAGGCCGCGACGGCCGAGAAGCGACGACGACACTACGACGACCATCCGGAGAAACGGGAAGCGGCACGGCAAAGAGGCCGAGCCCATGCAGGCACCTCGACGGCCAACCTGGCCAAAGCCAGAGAAAGGGGACTAACGGACGAAGAGAAGGCGCGTCGGGCAAAGACCCTCTCGAAAAATGCCCTTGAGCGGATCAAGAGAGACATTGAGAAGGCACACCAGGAATGGTCACTGGGACGAGTCATGACAGAGCGCCAGCGGCTCTCCATGCGGAAGCGACTGAACACCACCTTCTCGAACATCGAGTTCCCAGCACCTGTGCAAGTGATGATGCAAGATTTGAGGCTTGCGCGCGCAGCAAGTGTCGTGAGATAGCAGAAGGGATAGCAGTCTGCGCGAGGCGCCCTGTCCAACCTGCGCGCTGCCGGCGCCGACTCCGTCGTCTCCCCGAAACGGGAGCAGGCGGACGCCGCACCCGCAGAGTGGCGGAATGCGCTGGAGATGCTCTCGCGGGATGCCGGTCTGCGCTTGCTACCGGGCCGCTTGCACGAGAGAGTCGCCATGACCTGTCTGAAAAGTCCGTACAGAGCACCGGAATGCTGCCAAAAGTATGGTCGACGCCTCTCTGCCCTTGTGTGGTTGTGGTCGCAGAGGATGTGCGCACACAGTGCGCAGGAGTCTGGAGGCGCCGTAAGCGGGTAAGATGAGAGACAACACATGGCCCAGGCTGTTAGGGACGCCTACGCTGGATGCCATGCGAGCCGACTCAGTTCTCTTCAGCTCGCATGTCCACGTCGGGGCCCTACACAGCATCGCTCGGCTTTCTCCTCCCAAATGGGTATCAGACGTTCTACGCCCCGCGAAAACAGCATCCGCGGGGAACGAAACGACGGCGTCAAGACTGTCCAGCAGCTAGCGAACGGCTCAACGAAAGCTTGGCAGTGCCTGACTTCCGCGTGTGGGTCGCCTCTGCGGAAGGGGTCATACAGGCCGTAACGTCGACGCTAGTTTGCGTCACGAAGCACATGCTCTCGCCTCGGAAAGCAATGATCGTCCAGAAAGTGGCAGGCGGGGCGATTGCCCGGCCTTTAGCACACAAACACTGCCTGCCACGCTACTACAAGGACGACGAAATCGAGCCATGGGATGATGGTCTGCACAACCCCATGGTCGCCTCCGCGGGGCACGTCGTCAAGGAGAAAGCCAACGGTATGGTCGGAGTCATCAAGTCGACAAGACGGAAAGACGTGGAAGTGCTGCACCCACATTGCGGCCAGAGCGTATCTCTCCAGTCTCGAGGCCGCGTCGCCATCCTAGGCTGGGACGCGTTCGAGCTTCTTCCAGTCTGCTGCTGTGGGAATATCGCGTGTCTCTTCGCAGAAACGCGAAAGGCTCTCGAGCGGCTGGGCTCGTCGACGTCCCTCCACGGCCGAGCGGCGGGCATGTGTAGGTGCGCGCGACTTACTCGTGCTCGGGCTGAAACATAGTTGAGAAATGGTCGGCAATGCAGACACTTGGCGGAGCGTGACCAGCCTCTCGACGCCGCTAGTCAGCGCGAGCACATGCGAGGAGCCGTTCCGTTCGCACACTCACTTGGAGCCTAGTGCGCCGCCAAAGCTTCCCGCGAAACTCATGGCCAAGGGGCTCGGTGTGGCACTGGGCCGACTTGCACGGTCGAGGCGCACTAGTCGGGCGGCAGGGCGGGGACGGGCACTCGCCGCGCGCGTTTGGCCCTATGCCACTGATCGATGGCATGACGGCCACGTCCAAAGTGAAGGCCTTCGTGCTCGGTTCTTTGTTTGCGTCGCTCGTGGCTACGTCCGCCGTTCAAACCCGCCACGTTCTCGAAGTCAACGCGCAAGCCCAGAGATGGTCTGAGAGCGCGAAGACGCTCGCCACCCTGGCCGGCAGTTTTGTGCTGTCGCTCTTGGCGTACTTCTTGCTTTGGGTCGTCTTTGGCTATGGTGGGGGGATGGAAATTTCCGAGCCCCCCCAAGACCCCCTCTGGGGCGGGAAGGAGACCAGCTCCCCGTGCCTCACGACGCTCTCTGCGACATCCGACCGTCCAGCCATGTCACTCTGGTCGTGACCCGCAGCGTCGCAACCTCCGGCAGTCCGGACCTGCAGTTCCAGACATCGCCACTAGCGCGCAGTGCGCAACCGGCACCCGCTCCGACGGAGTAGCGACCGGCGCGGCTCCGCCCCAGTGCAGCCTGGTGCGCTTGGCGACGGGAGTTGCACGGAGGCAAAGTGCTGCTCAGAGAAACGTCCCGCGCCCCCCATGGGCCGCCGTCGTCAGTCGCGAGGAACCGACGAAAGCGACAGTGAACTGAGGGACTTCCCCGACCTGCGCTGCTTTTTAGCATCGCGACTGACCTGGTCCGGTCTGGACGCCGCCGCCTTGAAGACACGGGGGAGCCGGCTCAAGCGGGTGTGGCTGCGCTTTGGCGCCTCAGGCCCGCCGTGTGTGCCACGCTGAGCGCCGCGTCGCGTCCGAGCCGCCAGAAGTCCTCCATGAAACTGGAGTCCCCTGGTACCCCGTTTTTTGCGAACGTCAACTTCTCAACTTGGAGACTGGCGCGGCTCCGTACCAGGAAGCTGCACTTAGAAAAGTGTCGCTCCTAGAAAAGCCCCCTGTCGCGATGGCCCGTCAACGTCGCGGGTCACGTGGAGGACGTTCCCGGCGTGCGCAAGCTCCCACGTTCTTCGAACCTCAACGCCGTCCCACCCCAGGCCTTCCCAAGCACCCACACCAGCGCACGCTACTCGCCCAAGACCCTCGCCCCGGGCACCCTCACCGGCACAAGCTACTCGCCCAAGACCCTCCTCCCAGGCATCCGCACCAGAGCAAGCTCCCCGCCCAAGACCCTCCTCCCAGGCATCCGCACCAGAGCAAGCTCCCCGCCCAAGACCCTCCTCCCAGGCATCCACACCAACGCAAGCTGCTCGTCCAAGACCCTCGCGCGCGCTGACGGCTCGTCCGAAACGAGACCACGAGCCGTTTCGCGACGTCCACGTGACGTCAGATCCTCATGCATTATCATCGGCGAGCGCCGACGAGCCCATCCCCAGCGCGCCCCCGCCGCCCCAGGAGAGCAGAGGAGGCCGCGGTCACTACCACGCGCGGAAAAGCAGAGGTGACCGGAGAGTGAGGCTGAGCAATGTGAAGGATTTCCTGTTTTCGCAGAGGAGCATAGCTCCGGATTTTTCCGACCGCACGTCCGTGCGCTCTCTCTTGAAACGTTTCCTGTCAGGCAAGCAGAAGCCGGACGACCTGCCGCCCTTGTCCTACATCGTGCGGCACCGCGACAACGACCCTGAACAGCCGCTGGAAAGTGTGTCCTGCGATAACCGGCGCCTCTGTGTCCTGAAGGCCTTCGACGCTCTGAAGCCATCCATGGAACAGGATCTGGGCTTTCGCGTGCAAAAGGTATCGAAATGTCCTGGACGACGTGGCGAAAAGCCGAACGAGCGCTCGGAAACCACAAAGCTGCGTGGGCCAGAGAAGAGCGCAGTTTGCCCTGGTGACCTCGTCGCCGCCAGCAGGCACCGTCTCGAAGAGGGGCGGCCCCGCAGCCCATCCAGGACGCCCCCTGTCGCGAGGAACCGGCGAAAGCAAGAGTGAAATGAAAAACTTTCTCGTCGCGCGCTGCTTTTTGGCGTCGCGGCTGAACGCGCGGGCCCTTCGCTCGTCCGCTCGCACCGGCCGGCAACGACGACGCACACCGGGGGGCACCACGCTCTGCAGCTGTTAGCTCTTCCCGATTGGCCCGCACAACGGCAGCGCATGTGTCGACGTCGCGGTCGCTGACCAGCTTCCGAACGGCGATCTAGTTATCCTCCATGACACGCGAGCGGAGGCCGCACTGTCGACTCCGATGCCCCCTGAACGGAGCAGACACACGCGAACGCAGCGAGTCGGAGTTTGAGGGACCGAGATTGTGCAAGCGCGGCACGGCTGGGCGACAGCGCAACAGGTGTCGTGCTGAGGCGGGCGCGGCGGCACTCTGACGTCCACGCTTGTCCGGCTCGTTCACGGAATCTGGCACGTGCCTGGGTTCCACGGACGCTTTGTGTCGGAGTTGTAACACTGGTAGCCGCTCGGCTCTTCGAAGACCCCCCGGGCACTGGGAGCAGCAATCGCCCTGGTCCTTCCCAGCGAAGACGAACCCGAGTCCAGTTACCCATTCTCCTCCCTTCTGCACCCTGCCCGTGTAGTATTACTGCTTTTCGGCTGTATCTAGGACGGCGCAAGCCTGCGCGTCGAGGCAACCCGCCTCGTGCTTGGGGGCCAGAGAGCAGTTCGACTTGTCTCCGTCGCAGCAGAGCCAGGCGTAGGGCCCCTGGGCGGCCACGTTCTTGCAGCTCCACGGGCCTCCCTGCGTGTAGCCCTTGCACTCGCAGTCAAAGTAAGGAGCGTTGGCGTCCGTGGCGTTCCATCTCACGCCTGCGCTGCAATCATCTGGGGCTTCCGCGTCCTGGGAAAGACTGGATGCGCACACCCTGGTCTCCAAAACCGCCGCCACGTGTGCGACTGGCAAGTGACCCGAGGCTCCGGCGATGTGCGTCGCGGCTGCCCAGCACCTCCGCGGCCATGCGTCGGAACTCTCTCTCTCTAATGCTCGGGCCAGTCGTGCCACCGCGAGAGATTGCAGCTTGCGGCGGAGCGATGTTCCTCCAGCGATGACGATCACACAGACGTTTTACAGGAAAGGACGCGCAGTATGATAACCGCAGAACCTGCATCGCGTGGAGGAGGTGCGGGTGGCCCCGCGCCCCTCCTGCAGCAGGTGAACGGCTACGTGGACATTGCGCTGCCGACGCCCAAATTCGTTAAGGCCCGGCTGTCGAACAAGAGTATGGAGGTAGCTCTACCCTGGCCCTTGGATGGCGCCGCCTTGTACACAGTGCTGCGGTCTTACATCCTCCCATATGCATTCGGTTGTTCGTTCAAAGGCCACGGCCCTGACGGCCCTGCACCTCCTTGCCAAATCCACGATGTGAAGATCGAAGCGTCTGAGGATCCCTGCCACGGCCGACGCGTCGAAGGCTCCCTCGAGTTCGACCATGCCCAGGACATCCTTCCCCTCAGGTTCTCCAGGGAGAACTCTGCGGATGCCTTCCTCGAGCCAATGGAGAACCTCCAGGGTGTGGCTAAGGACACCAAAAGACCACAGTGGGAGCAGGTGTTTCGCGACATCCGCTTTGACGGAAAGAAGCAGAGTAGTACAAAAGGGCGTTGGTCCGTTGCTAATTTTAAAATATTACAGATCTCCATAGCATGGTGCAGCCCGGCGCACGCCCTTAATGGAAGGCCGGTGTCTGAGGGCGGACACACTTTCGATTTTTCCCTGGCCGCGTACCAGGACAAAAGCAACACTAATGCGTTGTCGACGAATGCAGTCACTGGCCAGATGGTGTCGGCCTACGTGCAGGCGTTACTCGACCGCATCGGCGACGTGGCAGGCGCAGCAGTGCGGGAGAAAGAGTGGGCGGAACAGAACTCGGCCGGAGCGCTAGCGGCGGCCCCAGCTTGGCTCAGAGGACCGGTGGCTGGTTTGGGTGCCAGGGCATGGAGGTTCACTCGAATTAAGAAAGCGGATGAGGCGCAGATCGGGAACATGGCGCTAACGGCTCTTATCCGCACCCTGAACCAGCGGTTTGCCTTCAAAACACACACGCACGCTTCGCAACTCACTTTCCATTGCTTGGAGGATCTGCTCCCGACGGATCGACGCTCTGAGGAAAAACGCGAAGCGGCTCTGAATGATTTCCTCAAAGGCCTCAAGAAAGGCTTCTTCACCGCTCTAGCAGAGGAGTTAAAGGAAGAGAAAAATGGGTATGCAAGCACGATTCAGGGGATGGCCGACGAGATCCCGGACGGCCCATACTGCGATCCAAACCAGGCGGTCGAGGTTGTCGTCCGTCAAAGGACCGTTGGAGCGCAGACTCTAGTGCCCACGGTCCTTTTGTACAAGCCGCAGTCTCGCCCTCCGCCAGACTCAGCGTCTTCGTGGTGGGGTTGGCAGAGATTGCACGGCGCGGGCGCGGCGCTCTTGCAAGCGCACAATAATCTGATGCGAAATATGTGGGTAAGAAGCTAATACGTCGTCCAAGAATCACTCCGCACAGACCCTCTGGTTCCTCAGGAACGCCACGCTCTCCCGACGGTCCCAGGTGTGCTGGCGCGCACTGGGAAGGGAGCGCACGCGGAAGGGCAGCAATGGCGGAGGCAGAGGCGACCCCGTGGAACGTCGCTTCTTCTAAGCACCGCTTTCCCCCAAGACAGCAGAGACCTCGGAAACACAAGGCCTGGAAAGGCAGCAAGAGCTGGAGGCCCGTGGCCCTCGGCCCGCGAGACGAGAACCGCGACGACGAGTGCAGGCTTGAAACTCAATACAGACTCGAAGGCGTCCTCTGGTTCTTCGTGTTTGAGCACCCCACCTTGGCACCTCTGCTACGCTCCTTCTTGCCAGTACTGGAACAGCGCCACATTTCTGCGCTCCTCTGGCTTCAGACGCCTCCAGTGCGCCCATCAGAGCAATACCTGTCGAGGGTGCGCCTGAGGATGCTTGGAGGACTGGCAGCCCATGGCTGCTCGTAGCCGATGCGCGCTCTCACGCTTCTGACTTGACGCACATTTGAAAAAGTCGAAGCGGTCTGTTTCTCCTGTGACGGTCGCGGTTCGACGGCCGCCGCACCCAGTTCGCACAGAGAAGCAAAGTGAGGCGTGAGCTGCGACTTCCCGAGACGTGTCGTGCTTCCTGGTGCGGCCGCGAGGGCTCAAACGCCGAGCATGTCCTCGCCAGTGCAAGACGCCTGGACAGCCCACGAAGCCTCGCGTCGGGCACGGGAGTTGAGCCCGCGTCCGCGCCGAGGGAAGAAGTCTCGTGGGTTCTGCGAAACCTCTTCCCCCTCGGTGTCCTGCTGCGCAATTGGAGTACATGTCCCAAAGCTGACTTCATTCGCAGAGACGTTTGCGGAGGCCCACAGGACATCAACGCCAGTGCAGATATTCACCGGGAATCCCCGGTCGCTCACTCGGCAAACTGCGACCTCTGCCGACGTGGAAGCCACGAGAGCGCTGCGGGGCCTGGTCGCTTTCTGTCACGCGAGCTACACCGTTAACCTAGCGACTCCTGTCGAAGCCATCCAGTCTGCCAATGCGAGTTACCTCCAGGCCGAACTGGCGCTCGGCCACGCGCTGGGGCTGCGAGGCGTCGTCGTCCATGTTGGAAAGAGCCTGAAATGCGACCCCTTGGAAGCCAAGGACAGGATGCGGGTGGCTCTCGAGGCGGCGCTCACAAACTGTGGGGACTGCCCTCTCCTCCTCGAGACGCCTGCGGGTCAGGGTACCGAGCTGCTGGCGAGCGCCGAAGAATTCGTCACCTTCGTGGAAGAGCATTTCGCGGCGTGCAACTCACTCAAAGTGTGCGTCGACACGTGCCATGTCTTTGCCTCCGGGGCCGCTTTTGCGCCGAGCGAATACCTTCGCCTTGTCCTCGCGCGCCTGGGCAGAGATAAGCTCGCTCTCGTGCATTTCAACGACAGTCGGTGCGCATGGGGGTCTCGGCGAGACAGGCACGCCCTGCCAGGGGAAGGTCACATAGGCGCCTCCGAGCTACAAAGAGTATCGGAACTCTGCGCCCAGCATGGCATACCAGCGATTGTGGAGTGACCTACGACTCCAACTCGTGTGGGTGAGGAGACCTAACCTGACAGTGAACACAGGCACCCCATCGCTCTAGTTGCGGCATGAAAGCGAAAACGAGGCTTCTCACTCCTCCTCGTGGGTGGCGCGTCGGGGTGATGGCGAGCCATAAGGGTCTGGAAAGGCCCTTGTCGCAGCCTGTCTGACTTTTCAGACACTTTTCCGACGAGCTATAACCAAAGCTCAGTGCGCCCCACTAACTCTGTGTTTGAGCCCAGACGGGACAGCCCTCCTGGATCCCGCTGGCTGGACACAGCAGCCCGGGAGGTTCTGGCACGTCGAAGTTGTCCAGAGGGTGCCCCCCCTCTGGGCTCCAGCAGTTCGCACCGGCGGTGTTGTATCCCGGGGGGAACGTGAGGGAGTCGCAGCTTGCGTACCCGGCGCGTATCTGGAAAGTGGAAGTGTAGTCCTTGAAGCGGTCCGCATTGTGAGAGATTGCGGGAGGCAGCTGGTGCAGCATGAGAGGCGCGTAGCCCGTGAGCGGGATGGCTGCGTCGAGCACTACCTTGGACGAATCCTTCATGCGGTAGTTGGCCTCGTTGGCGAGACGGACGGGCGAGTAAACTTCGAAGAGCTCGCTCGTCGTGAGGGTCTCGCCCGCGCCCATCAGTGTCTTGGTGAGAGCAGAAGAAGGCACTGGGGGCTCCAGGCCAGGGTAGAGGCCGTGGCAGGCCCCGCCTTCGGACCACATCCCGTAGCTCCACTCGCCGCCGCCGTTTAGGTAAGACGGACAGCAGTGGTCGTCGCTGCAGTTTATGCAGCTGCCACCGCTGCAGGTGCCATTGCAGGTGTTGCCGTTCCCCCCGACGATCGCACCAAAGAGCGCAGCACCCGACGAGAGGCTGACCCCGGACTGCGGCCCGTTTACATGTGTGTGCGCGACGACGAAGGTGATGCTCTTGAAGGTAGACCACGCCCCTGGGGCGCTGTGCAGCAGCCAATCCGCATAGCTCTGGCCGTCCGCCCCAGGCAAGCACCCAAGGTTTGCCCCATTCCAGTGGTTGCAGACGACGACGCGCTGCACTCCCAGGGCCGCAAGGCGCTTCTGGCCGGCGGCCCAGTCGACAGCGTCTGTGGTATCGGATGGCAGCCATGCGCCGTCGACCATGAGCACGCAGGCCGTTCCAGCGACTGCGGCGACGAATGTGTGCTGGAAGGGAACGCGGGCACCCCGCGTGGAAGGCAGGGTAGGATTTTCCACGACAGGGTCGTAGGTGTCCAGCATGAAGAAAAATGTGTTCCAGCCGCCATCTACAGCCGACAATGTGGAGGGACTGTCCCAGTTACAGCTGCCGCAGCAGCCCCAGCCTTCATAGTCGTGGTTCCCGATGAGGGCGATGGTCGGAGTGTCAACTATGGTTTGACCATCGAGTCCCGCGGTGTGCACGTGGTCAGCCCAATCACGCCATGCGTCGAAGAGCCCTGTCTCGAGGCCACCATTGGGGTAGTAGTTGTCGCCCACGAAGGCGCAAAGTCCTGGTTTCTTCGCCTCCAGAAGCCTATTCTGCACCTCAAATGAGTTCGCGATAGACGTCCACATGGTCCCGTTGATGGTGCTGTCCTCAGGGTCTCCTATGAAGACGACGCCATTGTAGGAGGCCGTTGCGTCGCTCCCGCTGCCGACTCAGGTACCTGCACGTTATACTTGTAAGGACCAAGCGCAACCAGGGCCACCCTGCCTGCCGGGACCTTCACCTTGGTCGTCCAGAAACTCACAGGTGTGCTCGTGACTCCTGCAAATCCGAGGGTTGTTGCCTTGTTGCTGACCTCCCAGTCCACAGCCCGTCCGCCCACCACAAGGGGGCCCGGCGGGTCGGTCCCAGCGGCGTCTTTGAGCCAAGACAGTCTGAGGCCGTACTCACCGACGCCAAAGAAGTCTCCACGCTGAGTATCCCCTGTCATCACCGACAGGGGCGACACTCGAAAGCACCCGCGCATAGACCGCGCAGGAGGTCGCGCGACTGGCGGTAGCGGGCCTGCGGGTGTGGGAGGCCCTTGCGGGCGGGCCACGGGCGCTGCTGCCCTTGCCGGCACCACAAGCGTGCGACCAGCCAACGCCACGTTACCTGAGGGGTCTGCGTTGGACTTGAGGTAGCAGGTCTTATCCAAGAGGACCGCGGCGGAGCAGGTGCTGGAGGAAGCGCAGACCTCGCAACATTCTGTGGGCGTCGCGGCGGGCGCGGAGCGGAGAGCAGCGCCCGAATGATTGTCTGTGTCTGCATGTACCTGGCATGTCTTTGGGGAGAAGGGCGCGCCCAGCGCAGGAGCAGCCGCGGGCGCCGTGCCTCTGGGCGCGGCATGCGTCGGCGGAACCGACCCACCCCGCGGCGCAGCAGCCAAAGGGTGTCCGAACCGGCCGCCGAGAACGATGATAGCCGCACCGACCAGCAGAATGAACAGAATGGCTAGCGCAGCGCTCTCCATTTGTTCTGTTTCCTGGAGATAGAATTAAAACGGGGCGGAGGTGCGGCATTGTCCCACCGACCCGCGTAAAGCCCGTATAGGGCGGCTATCGCAGCCTAGTTAAAAGAAGCGAAAGTGAAGTACCACGCAGAGAGCCAATCCAACTCCAACATGGCCAGCAATCATCCATGACAGGCCTGCGAAGCCGCCGACGACGCACTTCGCAGGGCTTAGCCGGGGAAGAACCCTCCCCAAAACGCGCGCGACACTCGCGCGAGCCAGACGTGCCGCCTTTTGTGTATGTGCTACGCTTCCGCCGTCTCAGAGATGGCCTCACATGCTATTACGTCGGCGTCGCGTCAAATCTCGCAGCGAGGTTGCGCGAGCACCAGTGGCACGAAGGCGTCGTCCGCAGCTGGGGAGGTGGACAAATCGAAGCCTGCGAAGAGCCCCTCGAACCGAGGCCGAGCGGAGGCGTCTTCCTCTGGGAGATGCTCGAGACCCTCCGACGCATGATGGCCCATGGCTCAGAACAGGTGCGCGGCTGGGAGTTCTCCCACTCCCAAGCCTTGTCCACGCGAGACAAAGACACCATCCGCACAAGCATCACAGGGCTGCACGGCAGATGCCGGCGTTGCGGCAAGCTAGGGCACTTCCAAAACTCCTGCTCCGAGACTGCCTGTGCACCTTGGCTCACAGATCTGGGGTATTGTGTCGCTCCCTCCCGCGCTCGCGCCTCTCCCCGCAAGCTGCAATCTGCAGGAGACTCGCGGCCCGAGCCCCCCGTGCTGTCGGCGAAGACCGTCCTGGCTGAAAAACACGCTCGCCCTCGCGTCCTGCGCGCTCTGGGATGCCGTGACGGAAGCCCTCCGAGAGAGCCCCGGACGTCACCCTGCGCTCAGGCGGTGCCTGACACGCGGCTATGCGCGCTGGGCCTGTCGAGGAAATTCCGGCAGCTGCAAGACCGCGGCCGCACGTTCGAAGCGAGGGCGGTCTGCTCTCGTCAGGCCCTACCCGGGCGACCGCAGACCAGGGCACCCGCGACGTACCAGCCCGTGGGCTGACCCTCGTCACCTCGCGCGCGCAAGGCCTCGTCGACGGTGTCAGACCTCTTGAAGTCGACCAAATTCTTGAACGAGTCCTCGGAAGCAACCCAAAGACCAGAAGAAAGAGCAAAACGAATTGACTTAGCATTGTTGTCGTCGCTTACCTGCAAATTCTCGAGCAGCTGCATGCACCTGGCCCATGCCAGGAGCGAATGTTTTGGACTTCCTTCCCGATCGCGCGCCTCTGTTGGTTATGGAGGTAGCGAGCAGCGAGGAAGCGACGCTGTCAGCATGCGGCAAAAGCATCTTCCACCTAGGCACCGGGCGATCATATCCTTCCCGAAGACAAATGCTTTCAAGCACCTGCACCTGCTTGGCCTTGGCAGGGCTTTTAGTTCTGGCCCTTGCACTTCTGCTAGGGACCCGCTCGAGCATATGGCCAAGGAACCGGGGAAGCGCTTGTCCTGACGTCTACGGCGTTGGTGCAATGGGCAACTCCAACCAGTGCACGAGTGGCGTGGGCGGCCCAGCCACGCAGTGCTCGGCCCTCCACGATGGACTCTGTCAAGGCTCGCGAGGCCCCTACTGCTCCACCCTCTCTGGATGCGTGGAACCGGTCCAGGGAGAGTGTCCCTGGTCACAGTCGGTCAAGTGCTCTTCTGCCATGGCCTGTTCCGCAGGGCCGCCGCTAGCTGCTGCGCCGGTGCCCGCGCCAGTTCGCGCGCCTAGTCAGCCCCCGACCCAGGCTCCCGGCCGAGCACCCTCGAAGCCGAACCAAGCCTGTTCGACATTCGAGAACATGGACATCGTGGGAGAGAACATCGCCGTCGCTGCCGGAAGTACCGCAGAGGATTGCTGTCAGAGTTGCGACAAGAACCCCGACTGCAAGTCTGCCGTTCTCTACGAGGGTAACTGCTATCTCAAGTCGTCGCTCATCCCAAAGAACAATCCAGGCAGAACAACTGTGGTGCGAGGAAAAAACTGGCCCTTCCCTCCGCAGAGCGCGCCCAGTCAGCCTCCGGCGCAGGCGCCCGCCCGCGCACCCAGCCAGCCTCCGGCGCAGGCTCCCACCCAGGCGCCCAGTCGGCCTCCGACCCAGGCTCCCGTCCAAGCGCCCGCGACGCCGACCGCAGGCTGCTCCACGTTCGAGAACACAGACATCGTGGGAGAGAACATTGCCATCGCTGCCGGAAGCACACCTGAGGATTGTTGCCGGAGCTGCACTGCGAACCCCGACTGCAAGTCTGCCGTTCTCGACGAGGGCCAATGCTACCTTAAGTCTGCGCTTACCCCAAAGACGAACCCCGGCAGAACAACCGTCGTGCGAGGAAAACATTGGACATTCCCTCCGCACAGCGCGACACCCCCGCCGCCCCCACCCGTACCAAGCACATGGCAAACAATACCGAACCAGCGGTGGGAGGCGGCGGCTGGCAAAGCGATGGCGCCAACGCAGGAGAGCAGCGCCGCCGCATGCGCGCAAGCCTGCCAGACGCAGGGTGGCTCGGCGGTCTCCTGGGATCCTCAGAGCCAGGCGTGCCAGTGTTTCACCGACGGAGGCGCCTCTCCGCCCATCTGCTGGCAACCTGGCGCGGTCGGTGCTCAGACACTCCACGCTCCGAACTTCATGCCGGCTCTGCCGCAGTGTCTCTCCGCCACCCAGCAGCTCAAGCCCTCGGCTGAGGGAGCCCTAAACGTTCCCCTGGTCCCCGCCTCTTCTGGTGGACCGGGATACAAAGAGTGGCAGAGCTGTATTCAAGGCGGTGCCAAAGAAGATTGCTCACCGTACTGCGCGTCGTACTGCCTGCAGCAACCTTCCGGAGCTTGGGGCGCGCTCTCGAGCGCCCAGAGCTGCGAATGCCTTCAGCAGGCTCCGTGCTACCGGACACCGGGGTCTTCCCCCGTCGGTACGCTGCGATCCGTCTGGCCTCTCGGTACGCTGCCCAGCGGCCCACTCAGATTCTCTTCCGCGCCTGTCAACGCGTTCCAGTCGGGCTATGTGCCTATCTTCGATCCCGATCCAGCCGCGAATGGACACGTCATGAAGCTCTCGGACACCTCGACTGACTATCTGTTCCTCATGGGAGACTGGGGCGACGAAGGACCCGAGAATCCCACAGGCACGTATCCCTGTCAAATAAATGTGGCAAAGGCGGCCAAGCAGTACGCGTTCTCCAAAGGAAAGGACCCCCTCGTTGTGTGTTCTCTAGGGGACAATTTTTACTGGACAGGTGTGGGTGCTGGCGCTTCATCCTCCGGGGCCTGGAAGACAAACTATCTGGACGTTTACGGCCCCGCGGCCGGCGAGCGGTCCCTGCTCTCTATACCGTGGCTCGCAGTTATGGGCAACCACGACCTGGGAACGAGCGATCCCTTCTACGCGTGCGGGTTTCTGCATCCAAATGCGAAGAAGTGTCTGGTCAGCGCCACGCCGACGGGCGGCGTCTACGAAAACAGTGCGGACTGCACACCTTGCGGGAGCGTGCCTGCGGGCCCCGCCTCCAAGGCCGTCGCGGGACAGCCCCGCTGCCAGGCGTACCTGGGGGGGCAATTCAGCGGAAGCAAGGTGAACGCCGGCGACACGGCTGTCCCCCCAAACTGGCACATGCCGGACCGCAACTACTTCTACTGCATCCCCAGCGTCGAAAATAACCTCATCGAGGTGATAGCTGTGGACACGAATGCCACTGACGCAGGCGCGTGGGGCGGAAACCAGGGGACGGGTGCGCAGCAGTGCGCAACCTCAGACGGCGTCTCGGCCCTTGGCGAGGAAAATGAAGTCTTGAATAATGCCTACAACCTTGTCGCGACGAGGGGCTACGAGAGCACAGCAAGGCTGGTTATCATAATCCAGCACTACAACTCCGGGTATGACGCCGACTGCTGCGTCTCGCGGCCGGACGGGACGGGCGGGGGCTGCGCCATCGCCTCGCAGCTGATGCAACTCTTCACTGCGGGCGCCGCATCGCCTGGCAGCCAGCGCTCGAAGTCCACAGACCCCGCCGTGACTGACAACTGGCTCCTCTTGAGCGCGTTCGGGCACGCGCACGACACGAGCTGCGCAGGAGGACCGAACCACGGGGGGCCGACTAGTAACTGCACCTTCATCCTGGCAGGCGGCTCAGGAGGCTGCTGCGGGGGCGCCATTCCAAGGGCTGGCTTCGTGAGCGTAGAGCTGCCTCCTGGCTGGGCGACGGACGCCAAGAACAAGGTTTATCTGTACGGCGTCGACCGGAGCCAGAACCTCGATGGGCAGGCCTGTCAGGGCAGAGCATCGGCAGAGCTCACCGAAGGAGAGGCACAGGATTTAGGGGAGGGCAGGGAGGTGACCTACGACCACTATGCGCTCCAGCCCGATGGCCGGAGGGTCCTCGTCCGGGGGACGGCCGGCCTGCGTTCACTGGAGATGCCCCGTCCCGGCGCATAGTCAGCGAAACTCGCCAGTCTCTCGGCACGGAAGCGCCCCCCATCCACACCGACGACGCACTCTTCTTGGCGCAGGTAGCGCATCGGCCGCCCTCAGGCGCCACGCTAGGAGTCGTGAGCTCTCTTCAGACCCGTTCGTTGGCCGTGGCGGTCACAGATTTGAGAGACCGAAATCTCCCACACGTGGAGGGTGTGGCGGCACTCGGGAAAACAAGCATAGCGCCTGCGCAGTGGATGAGGCGCCCTCCTGCTTCATCTCTCTGGCGGCCAAGGGCCTCGGGGTCGCAGATGAGACCTGTCCCGAGGATTGTAGGAAGCAGGTAGATCACCTGCTGACGCGCTTTGATCGAGCGCCACACTCAGCAGGCGACAAGATAAGGACCCTTGCGAGGGAGGTGACGGACCACAGAATGTGCGGGGGCGACCTCGCCGCGGCGTTGCGGTGTCGAAAGCGCCTTGAAATAGGACGCGAGGCCACACCACCCCCGCCAAACGGCGTGCTCGCTCTCGCAAACGCAGGCGCGGCCGGTGCCCCCCCAGGGAGTCCCCTCGCCCTCGAGGATAGGCCCACTGCGCTTGCCCTTCCGGCGCCAGTGGACGGTTCTTCGTCCACGAGGGATCTCCCTCTCCCTGGTGTCCTCTCTCTCTCTTCCTTCCAACACAGGCTCGGGTGAGGTGCGGCGGCAAGGAAAAGCGCCGCTGGCGCACTCGCAGCCAGACAGGGGGGCGGGCGCCGCAAGCCTCGGAGCTGGCGCAAAGACGTCGCTCAGCAAGAAAGAGGAATGCTGTGACATGTACTTTGAGACCAGAGACTGCGGCACTCCTTCGAAAGCCGACGTCCAGAAAGGGTATCGAAAGAAGGCACTGGCTACGCATCCCGACGAGGGAGGCTCCGATGCCGCCTTCCGCGCCGTCGACGAATGCCGCGCGGTCTTGGAGCGCGTGGCGACCCGTTCTGCGGGAGGCACGTCACGTGCAGGGGCTTCCGGACTCGCATCGGGCAGTTCTGGGGCAAGCTCCGGCATTACCGCCGGAGCAACCTCTAAAGTTCTGAAGCCTTCTGGGCTCGACTCGGGCAGCGGAGGAACAGGCTCCATGCCCACGGGGACTTCTGGGCCGCGACCAGGCAGCGTGGGAGCAGCCTCGCGCCTTGCGAGGACTTCCGACTCCGACTCGGGCAGCGAAGGAGCACCCTCGAAGCTCGTGCGCGCAGGCTCCAAGCCTCCGAGTGGCGGGGGCGGCGCCAGGACGCTGGCGCACTCTAGCGCCCCGAGCTCAGCACCCCTCGCCACGCAGGAAGTAGCCGACACGGCCGCCAAGAGCCGCGGAACCGCGAAAAGAGAGGAGTGCTGCGCGATGTACTACGGCACTCGAGAGTGCGGTACACCCTCGCTGGCAGAAGTCAGGCGCCTGTACAGGAAGAAGGCACTCCTCGCGCATCCTGACAAGGGAGGCTCTGACGCCAAGTTCCGTGCTGTCAAAGAATGCGCCGAGGCTCTGGCGCCTGAGACGCCTCATACTTCGGGAAATGGCGGTGCGTTAACCGCAACGGCCGCGGTAAGCTACCTCCCCTGAGCGTGTGGAGCGGGGGGTGGCGGCGTAGCTTCGGCATGACGGGGGCTCGCCGTGCAGCTTCTCGGGCGCGCGCTTCCCTGCGCACGTCCCTCGACTGCTGCTTCCCCGGCTTCCCCGCGTGTCCTCCAAGGGGTCGGCGTGCGGAAGGCATCATTGGTCATTGGCGTCCGAAAGGCGTCGCTGGTCGCCGGCGTCCGCCCCCTGCGTGTGCCCGCGATGACTCTAGACAATCCGCAGCAGCAGTCGCGCATGCTTTGCTTGGAAGCGGCTGCGCACACGCGGTGGACATACGGACGCGCTCGCCGTTTGGCCCAAGCAGGAACACGCCCTGTCCGTAAAGTGCGGGGTTGCCTCCGCACGCTCCCATTGGCTCGAAACATGACTTCGGCTGCTGCGAGCTCCTGTGCGCAACTGCTGACAGCATTGGGTGTGGACGTGCAGAGCGCGGTGCCTCTCCGCCTGCAGCTTATTGCGGCAGGCAACGCCCCAGAAAAGAGCGACACACTCGTCTCCCTTGGTCGTGCGCTGCGAGAGTGCGTCGACACTAACCCTTCCGACATTGACGGACGCCTGCGCAAGATCTACGTCGAGCAGCCGGGGCTTTTTGCGGCACGCGTGCGCAGCCGGAGTCCCCGCCGCGCCACGGAACCTCCCTTTTCAGCCCCGACGCCTCCGGAGGGGGCTACATTTGCGAATTCCTGGGAGTTCCGCCCGCGTGGCGGCCGCACGTACGTGGCGCCCGCTCCAGGCAGGCGCCAGACTTCGCTCGCCCTCCACGTCGGCGAGGAGTGGATCCGAGTCACCTTCGCGCCGAAGTGGACTGAAGAGACAATCGCCAAGGGCTTCGCGAAGCTGAAGTTTCAGGTCTATGCGGAGGGTGTCGCACAGCAGCTCCGGGCCCTCGACTCCTGGGCCAAGGGGGAGCTGGCGGCGTCGTCGCGCGAAATGTTGGGGAGAGAGATGACCGTCGAGGACATCGAACGGGAGGGGGTGTACCGCAGCCCTCTCTGGGTCGGCAACGATCCAACCTACCCTCCCGGTTGCGAGGTTGGACTGGTGACCCGAGGGCCAGAGGCGTACTTGACGCGCTTCAGCTTCGAGAAAGCCACCGGCGAGATCGAGCACGCCTCGTCTGCGTCGGAAGCCGTGCTGGGACTCCACCGCGAGTGTACGGACACCCGCACGTGGGTGAGCCTGCGCTTCCGCGTGGCCGTGCGCCCCGAGAGCGTTTACACCTTCACGAATCGCGAGGGGGTCAAGATAGCCGGTATCAACCTCGTCGCGGTCTCAGTGGTCGTAAGGCGGCCTGAGGCAGCGGGCGCCGCTGCTGCGAGCCGGTCGCCAGCCGCAAGGGGACAGTCCACCCTTTCGTTCCCGCCGACGGTGTGAGAATACGTGAGGCGCGAGGCCGTGCGTGAGTAGAACAGGGCGACATACTCGCGCCGCTTGACAGCTCGGCAGGACGTAGCGGAATCCTGTGCGCAATTGCGAGAAAGAGACGAGCAGAGCTCCATGCACGTCTAGCACCCCATGTACACCCGAGCACGCGCCGCTTCTCGTTTTTCTTCACTCGGCGAGCGATGAACGTCCTGGAAAATTGGCTTGAAAGCCACTCGTCCAGTTTGCACTGTGCACCTGGGGTGCAGGACCACGTGGAGTTCGACGGGGAGAACTCACGGGCCAGCACGGTCTCTCTGAACCGCAAAGCATCCTACGGGGTTCGTCTCGCCACGCTGCTTCACGAGTGCGGGCACATCATCATCTTCTTCCGTCGACGGAGGAACAAAGCGAAGCGCATCTTTGGTTGCTCGCACCACGAGTGGTGGAGCCAGAAGGGGCGCTGTCGGCGTCGAACCAAGAGCCTGAAGCTCTCCACCCTGGAGGAGGAGATTGGAGCCTGGGAGCTAGGCGAGCGGCTTGGAAGACGGCTGGGCGTGAGGGTCTCACGGAAGACACTGGAACGAGTCCGCACACGCGCACTCCTCACCTATATCCGCGACTGCCATTGAAGAAACCTGACATGCAGCGGGCCTGGCTCCCTGACGCCGTCTGCCAGCGCAGCGTCTGTCGCGCACACCTCGGCACGGGAGCCTTCGCCGTGGTGATAGAGCAGCCTTCCCCGCTGGGCCGACTCGCCGTGAAGACACTCGCAAGCACAAAGGCCTCGCTCAGGCTCCACCTCGGAGAGCTCCTCGCGGAGGGCCTTCGCCACCCCTGCATCGCCTCCGTGCTCGCGGTCTTTTTCGATGGAACTGCCTTAACGGTGGTCATGGACCACGGAGGAGACCAGACCCTCGTAGAGAGCTCGAACTCGCTCACGGGGAGCGCGCTCCTGCATGCCGTTGCGGACACCACCTTCGGGGTGCTTTTCCTGCATTCGCGTGGGCTGGTGCACCAAGACCTGAAGCCCGACAACGTGCTCTGGTGCAGCGAGAACCTGCGGGCTAGGGTTGCGGACTTTGGCTGTATGCGCCTACAGGGGACGTGGAGCGAGTGCGTCGGCGCCTTCGAGTGGCAGGCGCCCGAGGTTCAGCGACGCCGCGCGCGACCCCACTGCGTCACCTTCAACCTCGACGCCTGGAGCCTCGGGCTCCTCTTCGAAGGCCTCGCCCGAGCGGCGCGCCTTCCGTCCTGGTCTCCCTTGCCGCGCATCCTTCGAGGGGCCTTTTGCCCCCTGCTGGTGCGGGACCCAACACTCCGAGGGTGCATTGCCGACTGCACGCGCCACTTGTGCCAACGCTCGAAAGAGTTCCGCAACGGAGAGCCCTGCCGCGAGACGCCCTCCCGAGCCGCCGCCCTCGGCGGTGACTTCAAGGCGGCTCCCTCGGGGCGTCTGCCTTTCGCGGTTACCGAGCTCTGAGGACCGTCTTCTGGAGCTTCTCGAGGCCTTTCACTTCCTGTTCCATCTCCGCGGCGAGGCCGAGGACAAGGCCTCTCTTGCGCTGGGCAACCTGCTTCTCGGCGGCGGACGCGGCGTGCACAGCCTCTTGGTCCTTCGCCAGCACGTCGGTGGCAGTGGAGAGCTGCTGACGCAGCTTCTGGAGCTGCAGCTCGCGCGATTTCTTCTGGTGCAAAAGCCGCGCCACCTTGGTCCGGGCGGCCGACCAGCTTTCGCAGCTCTTCTGCAGGATTTTGAGTCTGTTTGTCAAGGCATCGCCGTCATTGCAGCTCGCCAGGGGAGATTGCCTTAGAGCCTCTGCAGCTGCGGACAGCGCATCGAGGTTCGAGATCTCCTGCGAGTGCTGCACCGCGCGGGCCGCTGCAGCAAAGCGCTGGAACGCCTCATGTCCCGCGGCCTCCAGCGCGCGCACGCACTTCTCATCGAGCCGCTGCAGGCGATAACCCTCTACCGGCTGGACAACGACGGCGCCGCCCCCTGGCACCACGTGGAATCCTGGAATCGCGTCCTTTCCTGGCAGCCCGAGTGCTTGGAGTTGTCCCCCAAGCTGCTGCTTGCTGTACACGCGCGCCGCGGAGTCTGGGCCGCCCATCGGAAAAGCCCCGGCGAACCCCGCAAGCCCAAATGGGGAGTAATCCAGTGCGGGCGGCTTGGGATCGCCGGCGACCTGCGCCTCCGTGCCGCTACCGGCGCTTTGCGTGTCGACGGGTGCTGAGGCTGCGGCGGGGAGTCCTTGGCTTGCTCTCGGCGCCTCGGCGGCGCCATCCGCGGCGCTGGTGTCCGGGGTGTCCACCCCGGACACCAGCGCAATCTCCTCCTGCGAGACCTCATCGGCCACGGCGTCCCCGACGCTCGGGGTGGACCCCGTCGGCGTCGTGGGGGCCAAGGTCTCAAGGAGGGCAGGGTCTTGCGGAAGCGAGGCTGGCAGCGGACCGAAGGCAGACTGTGGAGCGTCCGGCAGAGGACCAAAGGCAGATTGCGGAGCAGCAGGAAGAGGCACCGTCGCTGGCGCGGGACCTGTGGCTGGGGGAAGGGGAGCAGAGCCTGGAGGAGGGAGATCAGGAGATGGGGGCGGCTGCTGCGCGGAAGCTGGTAAGGCGGCGCTGCCTGCCACGGGCAGTGCTCGACGAGACTGCTGCGGGGCAGTGAGGAGATCGGCGAAGCGAGTCGGGTCCATGGACTGGGTCGTCGAGCCGCCGTCTGCCATGTCTTCTGGCTCTTGCCTTTAATCTATGCGCGCGGGAATTCTCCCGTGCCGTCCAGCTTCCTCCGACGGCGTGGTAGTGGCGGCGGCCAGTCCGCCCCGCAAGCGCGGACCGAGGTCTCGAGGAGAACGAAGAGGGGAACAAAGGAAGCCACCAGAATGAAAAGCAGAGCGTACCACCAGGGTCCGCAGCCGCTCGTCATTTGGCACGTCCTGCGATTTGGAGGGTCGCCGCCAGAGCCGTGAGATGAAGTGCCCTCGAAGAATAAATGAGCGCGCAGTGTCGCGAGGAGGTGGCCGCGCTGAAAGGCCTCGCGCAACGAGTCCGCGCCGAGCTGGAGGTCTCCGCCTCGCGCACGTACGCGCAGCAGATTCCCCTTTCGTGGGTTGGCCAGTACATTTGTCAGGAGGCCGTTGAGCAGGTCCTTCAAGGAGCGCAGGAGGTGCTCCGGGAGCTGGGCCTGGAAGACGCGAAGCTGCTGCAAATTCCTGCGGAAGAGCTCTCTCCGTTGTGGACAAAACACCTCCAGGCTTTCCAGACCACTTCCTGGCGCGGCGCGCCTCAGGTCGTGGAGCTGCAGTACGCGACGATACGGGACGTGGCGAGTTCCGCCTACACGGCCGTAAAACAGCAGGCTCGGAACTCACACCTTCTCCAGTTCGGTCCACCTCCCGGGGTCGCTGAACTGCCGGCACTGGCCTCCCTCGAGAAGTCGAAAAGCCTGCCGACCCCCTTCATCTTCGAGGGAAATCCAGCGACAGTGCAAGACAAGAGGTACCAGAGGTATATGAGCCATGTGGCAGCGCGAAGGCGGCGTCCCGGCGCTCGCTCCACATGGTGTCACGTTCCGCCCGACACAGCTCGGCCCCACCTCTACACCTGATGGCGTGGCAACCTCGGCTCCCTCAACCCCTGCGGGCGCTCTCGGGTGTCTTCAACCCGCGGCGGGCGGCGCCTGGGGAGATCTGGCACCGGGGGGGGCGCCCGGGGGGGCTGCTCCGTCCGGCACCCTAGCTCGCCCGCGGTCCCTTCGCGCAAGGGCGAGCTCGCGGGCCAGAGCTGCGAGGCCACCTCTCCCGGCGCCGCGGCTCCTTCCAGCGTTCCGCCCACGAACCGCTCCGGCGCCCCTTTGACGTCCCGCAGCCCCGGCAGCGCCCACGCCCGGCACCCGTCGCGGCGGAGCGCACGGGCGATCGCGTGCGCTTCGGACCTCTTCCGTGAGGATGTCACTTGCTGGGACGGGGTCCGGGGCTCGTAGTAGGTGAGGCATCGGCGAAGACGGGAAGAATAGGACCGCTGGAGCCGACTCTGACTGAACGGGGCAGGGGGCGGCACCCGACGGGAAGACCTCAGCAGTCATGTCTCTGAGAAGGTATGCAAGCGCAGTCCCGCGGAGGCGAGCAAGGTATCCCGCCGGCGCTTCGTCGTCCTCACCTCCCTCCACGGGCGCGAAAGGAGCGCTGAGGAGCTTCAGGAGCGTGAGATCCCGCGTGGGCACGCGCGCTCCGACAGGACCGGTGGGCAGCAGGCCGTCGTTGTCTGGCCCCGTTAGCGTTGAGACCAGATTGCGCAGAAAGGACGGGTGCGAATGTGGGACGACCCCCACGTGGTCCAACTCTTCTAATCTATGAGGATCCCAAGTGCAGAACTGCAACGGCACGAAGCCTTCAAACGTGAAGAGGATCTTCTGGAGGTTCTCGATCTGAGGGCGCACCGCTCGTTCCCCCTTCAATAAGAGTTTCTCCGCGCAGAGCGCGACGAAGTGCGTCACGCTCTCATCGAGGAGGCGAATGAGGGCGTTCCCTAGCGGGCCTGAAAGCAGCCTTTGCCACGACCGGAAGATTGCTTGTCGGCCCTCCTGCGAAGCAAGGTTGTTGTCCGCCGTCCCCAACAGCCTTCCCCAATCTACCTGGGCCCGGTGGTTCTCTGTGGCGCCACGGACTACAGGTATCCATGCGCGCGTCGACAGAGGAAAGAAATTGCGGGTCACGCAGAATGCCGCCTCGGAAGCGCCGGGATCATAGTGAGACTTCGCCAGAGACCACCATATCAGGGGATCCAGCACGAACCCAAGTCCATTGCGCCCAGCCCCAAGACGCAGTCTTCCGCACAGTCTTGATACGAGGCGCTCCGGGGGAAGGCTCCGGGCAGGCTGCGGCGGCTGAGGAGCGGCTCCACGCGAGTTGGGGCGTAGGTTGTGAGACCTGGAGATTCGCCGCGAGAACGCCACATGAAGACCCGGCTCTACAAAAGAGAACCAGTCCAGTGCCCGTTGAGTCGCGCCATCGTGGGGCAGGTACTCATCCACAACGGTCTCCCACGGCACGAAGGGCAGAGCCAACTCTTCGTGCCGCGCGAGCGCATCCTGGCAGGCCGTCGCGAGTGTGGTTGGCGCACGCTGCAGGCGCCCTGTGTACTCTCCTGCGAAGAAGGGCAGCGTGAAGGACACGGTCCTCTCGTCGGCAAGGTCCGGTGCGCGGGCGCGCGACGGAGCGGCGATGAAAAGCCTACGGTGTGGGAGGGAGGTCCAGCATTTCTCGATCTCCGCTACCTCGGCCGCGGGCAGCGCTTCGTCCAGCACAACAGGCGCCAGCAAGTCAGCTCCACCCGCTTTCCGCGCCCAAAGCCCTGGCAAATGCGCTAGGAATTCCATGCGCTCGCCGCTTCCCGCGAGGAGCGCCACGTCCACCTCAAAGGGCGAGACGAGCTGCGAGCCAGGGAACCACGCGGACGGCCTCGCGTGTCCAGGGACCGCAGGTCTGGGGGACGGGAGCCAGGTCCTCGCGAGATCCCCTGGGGTTGCGCTGCTGAAGCACTGACGGAAGACACTCACACCGGTGATGAGGACCGCCCCGTGCCCCCCCGCGCCCTCGTCGCGCGCCAGCGTGCTCTGCTGGGACATCGCGGCATGCGCGGCCGACCCCCGCACGACCACGAGCAGCGGCCGCGCGGATGTAGGCGAGGCGGTCGCGCAGGCGGCCGCGGTGGGCAGGCTCACTGTCGGTAGCACGTGGGCCTCCACACCGTCATGGGCGCACGGCGCCGACGGTAAATCCCCAGCCACGGGTGCCAGGACTCGTGGGGAGCCCGGGACTGCGTCCGCGAGAAGGCTAGTCTGCTTCTCCATGAGGTCCAGGAAGACCGCGCACCGGTCGTCGGCGCGCGTGTGTGGCGCGCATCTCGCCGCCGAGGCTCCTCCAAAGACGGGCGACAGGTGCTCGCGCAGCAGCTCCAGGACGCGCTCCGTCCGCACCGTCGCGCACATGCTTGGCACATCTGCCTCCTCCGGGGGATAGGGGCAAGCTACGCAGTCGCGCGGGTCCGTGCCGACGACCAGAGCCACATCGCGGGTTCCGTCGCCTGCGCGAGTCACAACGAAGATGGGCCAGAGTGTCTCAGCCGGCATGTCCTCAGCCGTCCTCCCTAAGCTCCTGAGCGGCAGGTTCTCCCCGTCCGGCCCAAGGAAGAAGTGGAAGTTCCGTCCACCCTGGCCGCGAGCGCCAGCAGCGGAGGCGCCACTGCTGGGACCATCCCCCGCACGCATCACTCGCGCCATTGGATCTTTGTTGGAAACGCACATACTCTCGCAAGCGGAGTCGCCTCGGCTCGAGTTGCGCTCGCCACCCGCCATGCCTTCAAGGAAAACGCCCCGAGATGTCGCCGAGGAGGGCCTCCGCGCGGCGCTTGCCGCGGGCGAAGAGGTGCTGGCTAGCTGGCTCGAGGAGATGGGCGAGACGGGCGGCGGCGAGACTCGCGCCCTGCAGCAGCACGTGCGGACGGGAAAGATGACAGAAAAACGCGTCTACAAGCTTCAAGAACGAGGAGGGTGCAGCGCTGACACGTTGAGCACGCTGACCAGGATGCAAAAGCGCATGCGCCAGGTCCTTCAGCGCATGCGGCAACACCGGGAAACGCTCCTCCAGAACAGCAAGGATGCTGAGGCGCCCATCGTGCAGGCCTCACGAGAATTCTACGCGCGCGTGCAGCAGCTCGGCATTGAGAAGCGGCTGCGACTGGGCGCCTTCACCCAGCTGGAAGACGCGGGGTCTTCGCTCGAACGGCGCCTAGATGACGGCCCTGCCCTAGTGGAGGAGCAAGGCAGGTACCGAAGCGCGGTGGAGGCCGCGGCGCGAAAATTGGAGATCGACTACGCGGTAGGAGCAGAGTGCCTGGGCGCCTCGCTCCTCGAGGACTTCGACAAGCTGGTCGAGACCGCCTCTTCGCTCCCACCAAAACGTGTCCGAGATGCCACGGAGAGAGTGCGCGTCATGCGAGCGGAGGTGGAGGGCGTAGCCCAGGACTGCCCAGACAGCCTGCTTGAGGTGTTCTCTGCGCACATGGACAGGATTGAAACTTGGGGGACGGCGCTGGCGCGAAAGGAGGCAGCCGCTACGCCAGAGCCCTCTTTGCCCGGCCCACCTGAAGAGAGCAGCGTCGGCGCCGCGGGAGGATCCTCAAAGACCGCCCCGAACCTCGCGCCCCCGCTGCGCGAGGTGCTGCCGCCAGCGCGCAATCGCTGGCTCTGCGAGGGACCGCCTCCACAGGTGGTGGCGAGCGGCGGGCCTTGCCTGGCGCCACCCCCTGCGACCGCGCCGCCGCCGGCACCAGACTTGGTCGAGGACCAGCACGCGAGCGGGCCCGAGCCAGCAGACCTGGAGCCGGCCGTCGAAAGCGCGCCGACTCTACCTCTTGGGCTTGCGGTCGGCGCGCAGGCCGGGGACGTTCTTGCTCCAGCGGATGGGAAGGAACACGTCCTCTACGCGCTGCAGTGCCACTTCTCTGGCTGGGGCGCTTCAGGCTACGTCCAGATCGCCTGGGGCGAACAGGTGCTGCTCCTTGGCGCCGGACCAGCGCCGGGCAACCTGCTGTGGATGAGGCAGCTCTCCACCGGGGCAGACGTCTTGCTTCCAGGCGAAGTGCTGTTCCCAATGAGCCTCTTCTGTCCGGTGCAGATGCCCCAGGGCTCCTGCGTGCGCGTGTCGGTTCCGTACACTCGCCCAAGTTGGGAAACAAGCGCGCCCGGAGCCTGCCCGCCCCTCCGCTTGCGCGTGGGCGACTCAGTCATCCTCTGGGAGAGCATCACCCCCGGGATGAGCTGCGTGCTGCTCCACGAGGAGCCTCTGGGAACGGCGGGGGTGTGCCCCGTGCGTGTCCCCTTGAGCGTCCTGCAGCTGCCACAGACCTGAGATGAGCTCCGTCAGGCAAATTCGGAGGCCAGCTTGATTCCGAACTGCTGGCCGTCGCTCATCTGGCCGACGTAGACTTTGTCGTCCTCAATCTCAGGGGGCGCTTCCGTCACAGCTATGTCGGCGAACTGGTCCCCGACTGTCAGAAGAACAGTGTAGCCTCGCGCCGCGATGGCTTTGCGTGCCCGATACTTGTACGTCCCGTAGTCCGCATCTGGGGGGCGCATGTACACGTGAGCGACGGGTTCTATCCTGCATTTCTCGAGCTGTCTCTCTGTGTAGCTTCTGTTTTGCGCGTCCTCTGGGCGCGCGGTGACGCAAAATACAGTGATGCCATGGTTTGTGCACGCGACACAAAGTGAGTGGAAGTGCAGCACGCACTTTGTGGCCCCGTTCGCTTCATTCAACAGTACCGTTCCGTCTATGTCCAGGACGATGCAAGGCTTCTGTGCCAGTTTGCGCATGCAGCCCAGGAAGGCCAGCGCCCACTCCACCGCAACAGCCGTCGAAGGCACCTGCATCAGCAGAGGGAAGTGCGGGCTCTTCACTGCCACACAGCCGTCTTCGGCTTCAGACGACGACTGCATCCCCTTCTTTCCCCAAGGTTGAGGAAAACGGATGCACCCTCTCAGATGCTGGACCTGTGGTCGTTCGCTCCACGCGGCCATGGCGGAGTTTCCGGCCGCGACCCGCCGGGGGGTGAAGCCGGCGCACGCGCTCGATGAGGCCCATCTTCTGCGCTACTGCTGCAGGCGGTTCCCACTCTCCGACCCTAGTGGGGGCGCGGCGCTCGTCCAGCCTACTCCTGCGCAGAACACCTCGGCCTCCCCCGCGGGCGCTGAGGATCCAGGCAGTCCTCTAGGAAGCGGTGGAGGGGTCGAGGGACGCTCCGAGGCTGCTGACGGTGTCCATGGCATCATGTGACGCCTTCCCAACGCCCGCCTTGATGTGGGCCGCCGCTTTCTTGATCTCTGATGCCAGAGAACTCACAGGCGAGGACGTGCTCCCCGACACACTGGACCCAGGCGACGTGAGATGGCTTATCGCAGGAACGTCCACGACGGACTCAGAGAAAAATGGAATCCCCATAGTGGAGCTGGACAGCCCGTGTATGATGACGTACAGCTCCGGAGCGAAGACGGCGAACAGGAAAAGCCACACCTTGGGCATCGTGCCTTCGAGCGACCCCATGTCCCGGATGGCGAGGAAGATCGCCAGGGCGAAGACGGCCAGGAAGACCAAGGAGACGATCCCGTTCATACTCTTCGCGGAATTGTTGCGGTCGTTGCAGGTCACGGCGAGCAAGTAGGCGAGCAAGGACATCTTTTTCCCAGGGGGTGAATATTTTGGAGGACCTCCGAGGACTACCTCTCCGCGCTAGCCCTCACGGTCAGGACGGCTTGCAACTGGCACCCGCTTGCCATTCTCTTCGACGGTGCCCATGCAGACGCCGGCAATGGGCGTCGTGAGGGGCGGGCACACCAACTGGCGGCAGAAGTCGCCCGGCGGGACGGCGCACCCGTGCGAGGTGCACCCTTCAAGGGCGCCGTGAAACCCCTGGAGGGGTGCGGACGCGTAGTGCCCGACGTTAAAGGGCTGCCCGCGCGTCAGAAACCAGTTTGTGTCCGCAGGAGTCAGGCTCACGCGCGACACGTTGTAACCCACGAAAGCCCCGGGCGCAGCTGAGGTGCGCAGAAGCGAAGGCTGGACCGTCGCCATGCTCTTTATTATGTCACCATCCATTGCGAGTGCTCCTATCCCATCTTTTGGCGCCCTTCCGAGGAGGCTACGAGGACCTTCTCCGTCTTGACCCCAGCCTGAGAGCCAGATCTAGTGCCTTCGGGCGCCTTCTCGGCCGGGCTGCCCACCTCGACGTCGCTGCCCGACTCTTCCTCGCAGACGACGCTGGGTCTCTGGAAGGCACCTGCGCCACAGGCGTCGAGCGTGCCTCCTATGATAACCCTGGCGGTGGGCACCCCGACGGCACTGACTTTGGGGGCGCATCCGGCACCCATGAGCGTTTGCATGCCCATGAGCAACGAAAGCTCTCCCCCAGGCATGGACATGTCGCTCAGCCCACACAAGCTCTTGAGCGTGTAGTCCTCAGTTCCCGGGCTGAAGAAGCCGCCCCCTTCTCCGGGGACGTTCAGAGGGACGTCGGCGTCTGAGGCCTCTTCACTGTCCGAGCCCCGCTCCGACTCTGTCGCTCCAGAAGGGTCCGCGCAAGCAGCACCGCCTCGAGCATGCTTCCTTGGCGCGGAAGCGGCGCGGCGCGCGAGCTCCTGGACCTCCCTCTTGAGCCGCGCGGCCTCCATCTCAAGTCCGTCGATGGCTGGCATCACCTGCTCCTCGAGTTCGTGCAGGCTCACGGAAGCGTCCACGAGCGACCGGAGCCCACGCAATTCCTGCTGCATCTGCGCACTCCTCCACGCGACATAGAGCACGGCCCCCGCCAACACGACGACGAGCAAAGTGTGCGAAGGAGGGGATGCAGAGCTGCCCGCGGCACCCATGTTTCCCACTGCTTGCCGAGGTTTCGTCGACGCATCAAACGCGCTCGTCCCGCATTTTAGAAGCGCGCACCTCTTCTTCTGCTCGGAGAGGTTTCGCCGCAGCCTCAACTGCGCAGGGGTTTCAGTCCTGCGTTTAAGAACACGCTCTCGCGTTCACAGGTAGAAGAAAAGCGGCAAGTTTGTCCACACAATCATGGCGCTGGTAATGGTCTCGAAGGAGGGCGGTTCGGCGTCGCCGACCGATCTCCGCGCCGCCCCCGTCGCGGTGTTGAAAGTCACCGCGACATGGTGCGGCCCGTGCAAAAGCATCCAGCCACACTTCGTGGAGCTCTGCGAAAAATACGGGAAGACCCAGGGCTTCATCCTGGACATTGACCAGGCCCAGAAAGAGGGAGGGGACGCTCAGCAGCTGCTTGTGGTCCTCAACGTCACGGCGCTCCCCACATTCGTTGCGTTCAACCAGGGGGTGGAAGTGGGCAGGTGTGCGGGGAGCGCGCCGTCCGAGCTGGCCGCCCTCTTCGCAACTCTCGCCGATAGTGCGTCAGCCGCTGACGAGGCCAGCCCGGAGTGCGGGAGGGCCAGCTGCGCCGGGGAGGAGAATTGTACCGGCAAGTAAATGCGAGCGAACCTTGACCCGTCAGTGTGGGGCGAGAAGGGCTGGGCGTTCCTCGGCGACTGTCTTCACGCCTGCGACTCCTCGAGCCGCGATGCGTACCTGAAGTTCCTTCGCCTCCTCCCAGAAGTGCTCCCCTGTGCAAACTGTCGTCGGCATGCGGGAGAGTTCCTGGCCAAGCACCCGCCAGAGAAGCGCGACGACCTCTCGCTCTGGCTGGAAGACTTCCGAGCTGACGTGGCAGACCGTGTGCGCCCGCAGACGTGTGCCTTTCGCGCGCCCTCCCTGCTGGTCTTGATGCTGCTGCTCTTCCTGGGCGCCGTTCTCCTCGGGCTCGCCTGGCCAGAGGGAGGCAGCCGCGCGGCTTTTGCACAAAGGTGAAATGAAAGGGCTTCCAGTGAAGGTAAAAGATGCAGACGCCGGCTGCCCAGGTGGTCTTGTCCGCGGCGGGGGAGGACCGCTCCTATGCGGGATCATTCGCGTACGACGACCAGAAGCCCATGAAGGTGTTCATGGGTGACGTGCCATGCGTCCCTTTGCCGACAGTTGTCGACGCTCTCGATGCACAGCGCGCGGGCGCCGGCGGCGGTGCCCTGAAGCCCCAAGACATCGACGCTCTGCGCAAGGTCATCGGCATGGACGTCGGGTCATGCAGCATGAAATGCTCCCCGGCGCTCTGGGAATGTATCTCTTCCAGTCCAGGGAAGACACTCAGCGAGAAGATTTCGGACGGCAAGGTCTCGGCCTGCATGCAGACTTCGATGGCCTGCTATCAGTCCTGCATCGCGAAGGCACCAGGAAGCTGAGGCGCTTCCGCCAGCTCCTAGTGCTGCGCGTTTGCGTGGCCGGTGGCACTTGTTAGCCGTTAGGCAAATGACACAGACGCTGCCGGCCATGGAAGACGCGTCGTCGCGACTGTTCCGCGGCGTTCTCGTCGGTGGCACGGTGGGGGCTCTCGTTTCGTGGGCAGCCTTTGCCTCGAAACGGGAGGGCGGCCTTGGAGGAAGCGGACAGGGCGACGGCCTGAAGGAGGGCGCCCTGGGCCTGCTGCACGAGTACCCCAACCTCTGCCGCGACAGCAACCTCTACGTCGCGCTTCAGGAGCCCGTGCTCCTTTTTCTTCAGCTCGATCAGGAGTCCACGCTTCAGTTCCTGCGCAACCTCGAGCAGCTGGCCAGCTTGTTCCTGGTCATCAGGGACGGGTCCACAAAGCCTGGCGACGTAGCTGTCGCCTTGAAACTGCGCCGGGAGGCGAGCAATCGGCTGCACGCGCTCCTCAGAAAAGCGAGGCAGAAGAAACCGCTCGCAGCGAGCGAGCTGGACGAGGATGTCGAAGTCATACGGAAAAGCATGGAGGGCTACATCCACAACAGCATGCAGCAGAGCAACTTGAACATTATGGAGATGTGCTGCCCGGAATGAGCGACTGGTCTAAGCCCCGGCTGTATGCGCTCCGCCCTGAAGGGCGGAAAGTGTAACCTCCTTTGGCCCCTTGAGGCACTCTCGGAACGGCCCGCCCCCCCTCCAGTCGCAGGGGTCCGGGCCGAACTGGGCGTCCGCCTTCGAGGAGAGCGTCTCCAGCAACGTCTCGGCTTCGGGGGACGACGTCGTCTCGGGCAGGCGCTGTCCCGCCCCTTGCGTGTCGGGCGTGGCTGCCCGCAGGAAGCGGACCCTCTGCTGCACCCCTTCGCCGGTGCTCACGCCCTCGTACCTCTGGACGATGACGCCTGTGTTCTTCACATCGACTTGGCCGAGCTGTGGGGAACTGCGGGCCGCGAGCTCCTTTATGTAGGTGCCATGCGACACCACGACATGGAGCTCTCGGTCTCCCTTCTCAAGCCATGCCGGGACCAGGTTGTGCAGCACCCAGTCGAAGTCTCCATCGCCGAACATCCACGCCTTCTTCCAGCCTGGCGGGCAGTCCCCTGCACGTGGGGCGCAGTCTTGCATCGGGGCCCGCACACGGGCGGCGAACCCGGCGTCCCGCATCATCTGGTTGATCTTCCTCCTCCAGCAGCGGCTGTCTCCCTCCGTGCTGATGCTTTCAGAGGAAACCCGGACGCAGCCTCGCTTGTCAGCTGCGAGGGCTCCCTGGGCCTCGCGCTCGAATGCATTCGGCAGTTCTCCCACGTGGCACAGCGCCTGCACTTTAACCCTTTTGCCTCCTCCCCAGAGCGCGTGCAGAGCGCTCGCCGCCAGACAGGCCGTCAGCATGGCCCGCGGAAGGTAAGAGCAGTAGAACCGCACGCCCGACGGAACTGGCACATCCATCGATCGTGCAAAGGAGCTGATGCCCAGAGCGAGCCGCAGAGACTGGCGCATGCCCTGAGGTGTGCAAAGTGGTGGAATGAGATACTTCTCCTCGGGGTCCGCAGCGGCATCGTCCTCATTGGAGCAGCTGTCGCAGTGCCGGACCCAGAGCGTGTCCACGTACACAGGCCTATCTTTAGTCTCCATGTTTGTTCCTCAAGAAATGTTTGCCCCGCCGCCAGTTCCAGCAGGCCTTCAGTCAGCAGTCGTTAAAGCCATCGTTGTTGGCGATGGCTGCGTCGGCAAGTCGTGCCTGCAGCTGGGCTTCACGCAGGCATCTTTCCGCCACACGCACGAAGTGACCATCGGTGTGGAATTTGGGGCGCGAAGCGTGGTCATCGACGGACGTCCTGTGAAGATCTACATCTGGGACACGGCGGGACAGGAGAACTTTCGCGCCATTACTCGTTCCTACTATCGAGGGGCCGCAGCCTGCCTCCTAGTCTTCGACCTTACAAACAGCGCTACCTTCGCCTCCATCCGAGGATGGCACCGTGACGTCGTGGCAAACGCGCCACCTCAAGTAGTGCTCGCGCTGGTGGGAAACAAGAGCGATCTCGCGTCATCCAGGCGCGTCAGCCGGGAGCAAGCAGAAGCACTGGCCTCAGAAATCGGGGCATCGTACTTCGAGACCTCCGCTCGGACAGGCGAGAACGTCGCCGCCCCCTTCGAAGCCTCAGCTAAAGAAGCGCTCCGACGTTTGACGGAGGCGGAGGGCTCCCCCGGGTGCTACCTCATCGCCAGTGAGCCGACAGGTGCACGTGCGCAGGGGTGCTGCCACGCTTAGAGGAGGAGTTCTCTCGCGGCCGAAAACGATGGAAAGGAGGGCGCCTTCCTGCCCGCCGCCCGCCTGTCAGATCGGTCCCATACCACTGGCTCCTGCGGGGCTTCGAGGCTTGTGTCGCTGTCGCTCCCCTGGCTGCCTTCTTCTTCCTCGCTCGTCTCGTCGTGGCTCTCAGAAAGAGAGTCTTCGGTGGGCGCACGAATGCTAGACAATGCCACGACGTGCCCTCCCATCTTCCTGACCTGATCTAGTACTCTAGGACCAGCCCCCGGGAAATGCATATGCAGATAGGCAGGCCCGGCATCGTGACCGAGAAGATGCACCGCTTCGGCCGCTCCCAGGGCCTCATTTTCGTCGTCTTCGTGGTGCGATGCCGGAGCGGCCGCCGGCGGCTGTTCCTGCGCCTGACGGAGCGCGTCCTCCAAGGCTGCGTGCAGGACTGCGTCCTCGGCCTCCTGCGCGGCGTGCCCCGCTGGACGACGACGCCGCCCAGGAGGAGCGCCGGGAGGCGGGTAGTCGGGGAGAGGGGGCTGGGGCGTGTCCGGAGGGGGAGGTGGCTGCTCGTCAGGAGCTGCGGGTCTGCGGTGCGGCGAAGGACTAGCGCGCCGCCGGCGGGGCGGGGAGCTGGAGCTCCGGCGGCGACGGGACGGGGAGCTCCGACGACCAGACGAGGAGCTGGAGCGCCGACGACGGCGTCTCGACCCTTCCGAAGAATCGGACGAGGAAGACGACGATGAGCTCGAGCGTCGTGGACGACGGCGCGGCTGCTCCGGCGCGGAATGCGGCGAGGAGGGAGCGCGCCTGCGCGACTCGCTGCGTCCTCGACCGTCGCTCGGACCTTCCCTGCGAGACGGGCTCGCTCGTGCGGGAGCTGGCCGCTCGGAGCCTGCCGAGTCGGCCGCGGGCGGCGGAGGCTCGCCGCCATGTGTGCCGCTCCCTCCAGTGGGAGGCGTGTTGGCGGTGGGGACTGGAGGCGGAGCATCGCCTCCGTCTCCTGCGGATGGTTCGTCCGCTGATGGCGCTGGTGGCGGAGGCCCGCCAGGTTCGACCGCGGGATGAGCTGAAGTTGGTGCAGAGCCAGCCAGAGGTGACTCGGGAGGCGGCGGGGACTCGTCACGTCCGGGGAGCAGGTGTCCGGGTTCTGGCTGAGTGGCAGGATCCAGCCCCCCCTGAGCCGCCGCGGGTGACGCAGCGCTTGCACTCTCGGGTACCACCTCTCCGGGTCGTGCATCTCGCCCGGCCCCACCAGGGAGGCCAGGCCTCTCGTTGAACACGAATCGCTGCGCATCTCGGTCAGCTTGGTCGCGAGCAAAGTCCCAGAGACTCTCTCCGCGCGTGCCTATGAGCAGCCGATTCATCTGGGCACTGCCATGGAAGCCGAATGCTTTGGGAAGCTCCTCCTCGAGGAGAAGATGGACTTCCCCTCCGATCCTTTCCCGCTGAGTTCGCGAACCAGCGGTGGCGAGGAAATTCCTCAGAGACGGGGCTGCTGCTTGCACGATCTCCCTGACTTTTTTGCGCACCGCGGACATCCAGAATGTGGCGTGCAGCAGTGCACGCGGCTCCCTGACGGGGTCCATTGCCACGGCGAAGTTCCTTTCCTTTCGGATGCATGATCACGGTCAAGGAACGGATTGGTTCGCCCTCCGCGGGAGCCCTTCCTCTTTCTGCACTTGCGGCTGCGTTGCGGTCTTGTCGATTCCGAAGCGCTCCCGCACCCGCGAACTGCGGGAGGCGGCTTGTGAGTCAACGAGCTCCAGGTTGCGAAAATGAGGGAAACCTCCCGTTGTTGGGACCTCGCAGATCGGCCGCACAGCGCCCGCTCTACTTCCTTGCACGCTCTACTTCCTTGCACGCCGCTCCGATCACCAGTCGCGCCGGAAGCGGCCTCCTCCGCAGCACGTCCCCTGACGTTCTTTCATCGCTGCTGGGGTGAAGGTCAGGCCGCTCCGTCCAAAATAGTACCACCCGCTACCGCCTGGGTTCAGGAAACCATAGTCGGAGTAGGGCGAGGTGTACGGATAGTTGGCAAACTGAGGCCTCGGCCACGCACCCCCCCAGGATCGGCCGCTGCAACAGGACATCGTCTTTTCCTCGAGAAGAGCGGACGGAGCCGCTATTCACACGCGAAGCTTCTCCGGCTCTGCTCAGAATGCGAAGGGAGGAAATCGGATCATGTCATTACAGCTCGTCTGAAAAGTCGGACAGGCTGCAACAAGGGCATTCAAGCCCTTCTGCTTCGCTTTGATGGCCACGTGAGAGCCTCGCAGTCCTTTTGGCGGCCTGCCCCCGTCTACGAACGCCGCAGATGGCCGCGACAACGTACAAGTTGTGTCCCCGTTTGGGGGCGACAAGCAATATTTTCATTGCGACGTTCAGCAAATGCACCTGGAGGTCCGGCGTGTTTATAAACCATGCTTTCCGACGCATTGAACGCGCGGAGAACGCCCCTCGTCGCGATCTAGCGCACCCAGTCCAGGAGACCGCCACGCGCCGCCTCACGGCTTTCCGCGTACTGTCGGCGTTCGGTTCGAGGAGAGGGGCTCCTGCTGCGCTGCGGTCGAGTTGGCTTCAAGAGCCGCTGGACGACGTCACAAGCTATTCTGCGGAGCACGCATTGGAAAAGGACTCAGCGTTCGTTTGGCTTACCTTCCTGGCCTGCCTTCCGTTGAAACTTTAAGGATGATGGAGGACACGAAGGAAACACAAGGCCAAGGCAAGGTTGAGTGGTGTGTCTGGGGGACAAGGCACCGCCAGCAAATCCGAGCTGCTGCAACCGCCAGCCTGCAAACCTTGCAGGAGGAAACCGCGCTTAGCAACACCAAATGCCGCTCGCGTTCGAGGAGACGTGCTCGTTCCCAACGGCGCTCTCAAATGATAGGGGAGGTGTACGTTCTGAAAGTCCGCCGCATCTCAGACGGCAAGCTGTGCTACTACGTTGGTGTCACTCGCGATCTTACATCGCGGCTGCAGGAGCACAGGACGAACGCAAGCGGCATCGTTTGGAAGTGGAGTCGTGGGGTCATTGAGGACATTGAGACACCACTTACGCAAGGACACGGAGATGCGTTTTGCTGGGAGATGCGGGAGACATTGGCACGGATGAAAAAACACGGCTTTGACAATGTCCGAGGATGGGAGTTTTCACATGGACAACCACTCACATGCGAACAGAAGGCGATCATTCGGACGAACATCATTGGCCTGAATAACTTCTGTCGCAGATGCGGTAGAAGTGGCCATTATCAATCAGCGTGCACCGCGACACAATGCGATACGTGGCTTGCAGACTTGGGCTACGCAATATCTGTGAGTTCTTCTAGAAGACATGCAGCACGCATGGTGCACTACATCACGATCACGAAGAAAACGTCTGTGAATGATGCCCTGATTCCGCGCTCTTCTCTCAGCGAGGCTGCCTTGGTTATTGAAACTGCACTCACGGACAAAGGACGATACTCGAATCCGCGGAATATTGTTACACACCATCAATTCCTATCTGAAGTCGATGGGCGATCCAGCTTGGTGCTCAAGCAGCTTTTTTATGGACTGAAAGAGATAGCGCAGAAGGCGGTCCGGAACCATAGTTTGGAAAGAGATGATCGTGGTATTCGTCGCGATGTTATATTCGAGCCCTGGGACCCTGACTTAGATATGAAATCTTTCTTCCGAAATTACGAAGAACCCAGCTCCATGCTGCGTCAGTCTCTTCTGAGTTTGTTCGGTATCCAACTCACTCTCAATAAATCGCCTCTGCCTACGATTAGCCAGGCCAAGGCATCAGCCGCGCAATAGCAAAGCGTCACGCCCGTGCCACATCACGCGTAAACTGCTCCAGCATCTCTCTGTTAGCCTGGCGCCGCCGTTTCATGCCGTCCAGGGATGCCGAAGCTTTCTCCTGGGGGCGTTGATTGAAGTCGACTGTGGCGCCAGGAATGAAGGGAGCGACGCAAGCGCCTGTGCCCGTTTCTCCAATGCGCCCATGGAATGTTGCAGCGCGCTTGCACCTGTTTCTCGCAGACGTCGCTTAGGGGGTCGGACGAACCGTCAGAACGCGTTCCGCGCTCTCGGCCACCAGCGAGGGGTTAAAGACGCCGCGTCCATGCCAGCGCAGCGACACTGGGAGCACGGAAAGATCCTTCGCAGGCTCGTCGAGGCCCTTGCGAGAGACCAGGGACGCGAGGAGTGCGGAAACATCCTCCGTGCACCTCCCGCGCATGCGTCTGTCCCCTCGGCGGCGCTCCCTCACCACGGCCGCTGCCACCAAGAAGAGCGCGCAGGCAACCGCCGTCGGCACCAGGGCGCGCCACTTCTTACTTTGGCGAGACACGAGGTCGCAGACGCAGCCTTCTCGCTCGCCACTCCCGCCTAGGTACGCCGGACAACAAGATGGTGGAGGCAGGGCACAAGGTTCCGCGCGTGCTGTCTGGAGTCACGGCCTGGAATAAATGAGCGGATCCCCCGCCACCGCCATCGCTGTTTTGCTGTTGTTGGGGTTCGCATGCTTGCTGCTCCGCAAGCAGATTAGGAAGTTTTTCGAGGGTTCGGGCAAAGGCCCAACGCCGGCGGCGCCAGGGACAGTCAGTCCGACCTCTGGTCCCCTGGCGCGCAGAGGCCCAAATGCGGGGAGCTCGGCGCCCAGATCGAAGCCTCCAGCGCCACGCCCAGCGCCAAGCCCGGCGCGCATACTCCCCAAGTCGCCAGATGGCTGCTTCGGAGACGACGCAGTCGGAATCCCCATCTCTGAGCAGCAAGCCCTCGCTGCGCCTTTCTGGACCTACTCATGGAACCCCGTTACGCAAGGAGACGGCGTCTTGCAGATCGTGAACGGCGGGACTGCCACCATGTGGATACGGTACGCAGGGACAGGAATCAGCGTGGGCGAGAGGATGGACTGGAAGCCCTTCATCACCAGCGCCTCTGTTCTGAATGGGCACCGGGCTCACCCATGGAGCGACACGCTGCCAGGTCAGGGGTACGGGTTCCGCCTCTGCACCGGCGATTACCAAATCGTGCCATACTCCGGAAGTGCTGCGTGGTTTGGGGGAGCGCTGGGGTGCGGGCGAGACGGCCAAGGGTGTGGGGTGAACCCCCTCGGCAGGGGACAGCAGCCCACGACTCTCTTTGAATGGACCAATACGGAGTATGGCGTGTGGGATGCCTCCATGGTGGATGGCTTCCAAATCCCGATGCAGGTCCAGGTGCAGGGGGTCCCCACGACCTACCTCCGGTGCCAAGAGTCGCTGTGCCCAAACAAGCAACTCGACAGCGAAGGTCGTTACGTGGGGTGCAAGTCGATGTGCGCCTGCCAGGGTCCGCAGCCCTACAGTGGGAAGGCGGATCCCGATTGCCCCGGCATGACTGTCCTGAGCGACATGCCCTCCTTCCCCTCGATTCCTGCCAATGAGGAAGCGCGGAAGTGGGGCTACTGCGGCTGCAGTGTCGCGGGGTGCTCTCCGTGGCTGAACGATTTGTTTTCGGAGGACAAAGCCGGAGAGGCCTACTGTGATGCGGTTACGAAGATGACGGCAAACGCCCAAGGGCAGCGTTCGGTGTACTGCCAGGCGTACGACGACAAAGCCGGAACTCGCAGCAATGGAAAGGGCATAATCAAGGTGGTCCTGTGCAATGAGGGGTTCACGGAGTTCAAGGGCGACACCCCTTGCGTGTAGCCATGTCCCTGTCAGGGGAGTGCAGGCTGCCGGCAGACGAGGAGTGCGAGGACCGTCGAGACCTGAGGCGGGCTTTCAGCTGTCACGCCTGGCGTCAGTCCTGCGCGCTGCCCTGGCTTTCCCGACGCCGATCGTCGTCTCCATCTCCCCGAGGGGGGGGGGTCCGTCAGACCCGCGCGGCGGAGTGCCTCTTGGCCTCCTCTGACCCCGAACCCAAGCGCGGCGAGCAGCAACGACAGGCGCGCGCCGGTACGCACAGGACGGCTGCGCAGATTCTCAATGAAGTCGCGCCCCCCTTGCGCGGAAAATCAGGTCAGAGGACCCGCGCGCAGAAGGCCAGAGCGCCTGAGGGGGACTAGAGAGGCGCCCGTCAGGGCCAAGGCAGTGCCCGTAACGAGAGCCGCTTGCAGGCGCGTGGACTCGAGCGCTGACGTGACTGCTTCCGCTCGTATCAGCGCAGAGCAGGCTTTCTGCAACTGCACTGAGTTGTGAACATGTTGTTTGTGACGACGACAGTGAAGAGCCGCGTCCTTGAGATTCAGCACGGCGCGTCCGCGCTCTCCTCTCTTTTGAGGTTCGGCTAGGAGCTCTAGGAGGAACGTCCGGAAGTCCTCTGGGCTCAGCGCCCGGACGGCGTCGCCCGCGTCGTCCATAAGCTTCGCGTGCACGCCCCGCCCTCCCATTCGCCGCAGCGTGTCGGCAAAGGTGCCCTGCGCGTGAAGCAGCGCCTCGTCGCTCGCCGGATACAGGGCGCGCGCAGCCACTTCAGCCACGAGGTCGCGCATCTCCCCCAGCTGGTGACGCACCTCCTGTGCAGGGGAGTCTGCCATTTGATGCCTCCAAAGATCCGGGGCGGCGGTACGGATCTCGTACCCGGCAGTGCTGGACGGTCTGGGGTCGTCCCGCCCCACAGAGCGTCCGCGTGGTGCTGAGCTGGGGGCGCGCGATTGGCCTACCCGCCAAAGAGGCTCAGCGTAGCGGGAAAACGCGCGCCGTGCTCCGCGCTGCTTCGATAGGGAGGCCTTGCACGGACTGAAACTAATGCTGTGAGCGCGGCACCGATTGTAAGCTCGAGTCTCGGGAAGGCAGCAGGGAGAAAACGTCCAAGCAGATGCAGCGCGGCGTTGGCCGCCCTGGCCAAGACGAAAACCTGTCGTCAAAAATCTGCGACACACGTCACCAGCGTTCGCTTCGTGACCCTCAGCAGTGTGCTTCCGCCTTCTCCTCGCTTCCCAGTGTGAGCTAAGTCGCCATGGCGAGCAGTCGTGCCGCGAAGCAGCTCTGGGTGGCCGTGGAAGACCGCATGCGAACACCGCCCACCGGCTACCCTGCGCTGACGGAGGCGCAGATGAGTTTTGCTGAACGGGGCGGGGTGCTGATCGCCGGCCCTGGCTCGGGCAAGACTACCACCATGGGCTGGGCCCTCCATTTCATGCTGCGGCGCCCGGGCGCTGTCTCGGTCTGGGTCCTCAGCTTCACAATCGCCGCATGTCGCGAATTCGCCGTGCGCCTCCAAGAGGGCTGGCCTGGAATCGAACTGCTACCTGGCTGGGAAGAATGGTGCCGTTGGCACCTCAGAACGATCCATTCGCTCGCGAGGACGATCTGCCGCGAGCTGGGACATCGGCCGGAACGCCGGCCCTCGAAAATGGTGAGGGAGGCCCTGCGTCTTATCGAAAAAGACCCGGACAAGAGCGCAGAGCTCTGCGGCAAATGGTGCTTCATCGCCGATGAAGGCCAAGACAGTGAGCCAGTGCAGCTGTCTCTACTGCTTCGTCTGGCTAGCATGGGCATCGGGGATGCTCTCGTGGGCGATCCTCGGCAGAGCATATTCCAGTTCACGGGTGTTCGCCCCCAGGCATTTGACTCCTATATCCGGGACCGCGGCGACCGCTATTTCCTGCTGGAGAACTTCCGCAGCTCTCCAGAAATTGTTGCGTTCGTGAACCACCTCGTCAGGGGCCCTTATGATTTTCCTTCCGTAACGGGAGGACGCCTGCGGACCTATTTGGAGCAGCTGCCCGCCCAGGTGCCCACCAAACCGCGTGGTCCGCGACCAGAGATTCGCCACATTCCCTTTTTGAGCGCCTGGCACCTGCGGCATCACAGGGGAGATGCTGGTTCGTCTGTGGTGGAGGACTTGAAGAGAATGCTGCAGGAGCCAGCGATCGCCTCGCTGGCGTGCATCGTGCGTACTCAAAACGAAATGGATGTCCTCCACCAGAACCTTTCCATTCTCTGCCACGTGCCCTGCGTGCCCCTCTGCAGCGCGCTGAAGTTAGGCTACGCGCAGGTCCTGCCGAAGGGCTTGCAGCGCGGCAGTATCGTGCAGCTCGTCAACGTCCACGTGGCCAAGGGCCAGCAGTTCGACTTTGTGCTCTACATCGTGCACGGCTACGCCAGTACGCAAGCACGTGACGAGGACTTCTTGGCCAGGGAGGAAGACCACGTGCGCACGGAAGAGCTGCACCTGCACATCGTCGCGGCATCACGCGCCAAACGGCGCCTCGTCGTCCTCATAGTCGGCGCAGTGGCTCCTTCCTTCCTCGAAGCAGCCCTCTCACACGATTCTGTCGTCTATTTCCCGCCCGAGGAAAAGTTTCTCCAGCCGACAGACCGTGCAAGCAAGCCGCGACGAAACGACCCCTCCATCATCAGTGTGGGTGCTCTTTTGGAGAAGGGCGCCTGCGAGGGCCTGCTTGTGCATACGCAGCGCGGCCTGCGGGACTGCCAAGGGGTTGAAAGCCGCCATGATCCCACGAAGACGCTCGCCGGCTCTCTGGCGGACGAGACCGTGCCCCTGCAGACGGCGGCTGTGAATCCGCAGCCGAGCAACACCCGTCTCTCTTGGCACGGCGTGGCGGGCCACTTCGGACGTGTCGTAGGACTTACCATGCAGTATAGCCTCTGCGGCATAGGAGGTCTGCGCCAGATGGCAAAAGACGTGCTGGACGAACACGACAAGCTACCGCTACGCGAGTGGGAAGGAGAAGAGTTCCTCCTGCCCAAAACTGCAGGGTGGCGACCCGAAGAGTCCACGGCCGAGAGGTGGACGAACTTCGTGCACGCGCTGACGGAGTACCTCCTGACACCGTCCCTCTCGAGCCGCGGGGAAGTTGAGATCGCCTTGGGCTCTAGCCTCATTGGACCACAAGCGGCGCACAGCCAGAAAGGAAAAAAGCTGGTGCGTTGCTTGGAGGACTATGTGCTGCTCGGAGACGACCACCGTGGAGACTACTGCATCGGCAGCCCCGGTGCAGTCACGCTAAAGCGCGCCGCCGACCGACTCCAGCGCTTGGAGCCCCTCTCAGGGAAGACCGGGCTGGAGATCTTCAACTTGATCTTCCGACGCCGAAGCAGGCTCGACTGCAAGGCTGCAATGCACCTTCGCGAGCAGCTCGTGACCACGGTAGCGGAGCTTCTCGAGGAAGAAGCGCCAGACCGACGACACCTCGGCTCTCTGGCCCTGCTCCAGCAGATGGCGAGGGAGGATTCCCACGGAGACACGGCAGCTCTGCGCCCCCTGCCGCCGCTACTGACGCAGTGGGATAGGCTAAAGCTCGACTTGGAGGATTTCTGGTTGGACTCTGCGAACGAAACGGCCGTCCGCGAGCAAGCCACGGCCCTGCGGGAGCTGCTGGGGGAGTACCACACCGAAGCCGAGCTTCGCCAGATGGAGATGGAGCGCTCCATCCACTTGGACGTCGGCCACATCACCGCGTGCATCCCAGCCTGTCAGACGATCCGCGCGATCGCAGGGGTGGCCGACATCTGGGTGCCGGGGCGCAACGGCGCCACGGTCTTGGAGGTGAAGGCCAAGAGTGAAACGACACTGGAAGACGAAGGCCAGCTGCTGGCTTACGCTAGCGCCGGCGCCTCTCGGGCCTTCCTGGTGGACACAGTGCATCCTAAGCTCCTGGAGTACCGACAGGAACCGCACGAGTGGGAGGAAACCCAGCAGGCCCTGCTGCGCGGCTTGGCCGAGGCCAGCGCTGTCCCAAGGAACATCGAGCGCGACGACCCCCGTGGCAGAGCGCAGCGCGTACGGCAGCGCTCAGCCAGTCGCTCATGCAGCACCGAGAACGAGTCGCCGAGGCGCCAACGACACCGGGCCTAGAGATAATCAAACGCACAGAGAAACGAGCGATGTGAAAATTGCACGCGCCTAGGGCCTGCGCGTCGAGGAAACCGCACTAGAGCGAAGCGTGCAGGCGACCATAGCGCTTACCAGCGCAGTTTCGGCTTATAGCGCCTACCAGCGCTGCCTAGAGGTCGTTATGGTCGTCATAGCGCAACACCATGCGCACGTTGGTTGCGCTCAGCGGCACGACCGTAGGCGAGAGCCGAAGCCAGCGCCGTTCACTCTGGCTGTCAAGAGCTCAAGAGACCCAACGTTAGACCGCGGACCGCGCCGCGAGCGCAGTCGCCAAGCCACGCCGCGATGGGCGCCGTGCGACCTCTCCGCGAAGTGCACGCCGAGTTCGTCCGCCTGCTGGCAGAAGCCCAGCCTGGCTCTCTTGTCTTCATTAGCAACGCCGTGGATCCTTTCCGACCTGTTGGCGACACGCGCACAGGGCGTATGATTTTGCGTCTTCCAGAAGCCCTTCCCTTGGCAGGACCGTTACTTGAGTTGCCGCTTTTTGGTTGTCAGCACCACACGCTGAAGCCCCGCTTCGCCTTCCGACCTACGACGGAGCTTCTGGAAGAGTTCGTGGAAGCGGCTGAGGAAACCGGCCTTATCCAGGCGCTACGCGCCCGAGGCGATCTCATTGTCGTCGTTATGGGCAGGATGCCCCTGCTGCTCCTCCACAAACAGCTCCCTACCGCGAAATTTGTGCCTCACATGTCCGAGTGGCACCACCCGGTTGTCGCAGACATCGTTTTCTCGAAACTGAGCCGCGCCGTCCCCGGGTTCCCCACGAAAGAGGCCTTCACAGAGCTCGTCAAGTCCTGCATCGCGACGCCGGCCTCGCGCAAGCAGGCTTCCGCGACGATGCGAGGGCTGTGGACGGATCCTGCCTTCCGGGGAGCTGCGACGGAACGCAATCGAGCAAACGGGCGACGGGTCTGGACGAGCCAGGAGTTTCATGAGTGGCGTCTCCGCAAGCGCGCACAGTCCGCCGTTGTCGGGGCGCGGACCCTGAAGCGGTGCTGGCAAGATCCTGCTTTCCGCGCGAAACGCTCGAAGGTCTCCCGCGGCGTCATGAATGCACTCTGGGCAATGCCGGAGTTCCGCCAAGCCAAGCGGCTCTGGTACGACTCCGAAGAGACGAGGGAGATGATGCGCCGGAACGGCTCAGCCGTTCTTAGGCGGCTCCGCGAGCAGCCCGCGTTTCTGGAGAGATCGCGCCGATCCGCAGCCAAGCGGATGGCAGCCATCCACGCGGACCCGGCGAAGAAGGCCAGGCTCGCACAACAGATCAAAGAAGGACTCGAGAAGAAGAGAGGCACGGATTCATACTGGAAGCGCTTCGCGGCGATAGCGACGACGTGGCAAGCTAAACGGGAGGCGAAAAGAGCGACGGGCGCTCTGGCGGGGGGCTCGTCTTCTTCGTCGGGCTCCACCAACGCCCCGCAGGCCGAGCACTTGTCGTGCAGCGGAGGCGACACGACCTTCCACCGCAAGCACGACTTGGAAAGCATCGCCCTGGCAGTGCGACAAGCCCCTCCTGGGACCCATCCGGTGGACCTGGCGCACTCCCTCTGCATTCCGTACAGCAATATCAAGCAGTATTGGTTCAGCCGCCTGAGGAAGGACCCAAACAGCGACGCCGAGCTTCTCCAAGCGCTGGACTCCATGGAGAAGGCGGCAGGCGACATCTCTCGGTGGAAGAATAACCTCGACGCGAGCCGCTGTGCTCGCCTCTGGGAGCTGGGTCTGAGCGTCCAGAAGATCTCACTGCTGTCAGAAGCTCCTGTCTTTGAACCGGACGTCATTAGCAGTTTGGGCTACCGGAATTCGAAGGAGGCGACGCGTGCCAGAAGCAAGTTTTCAGGGAAAGCTGCCGACGAGGGGGAATCGAAGCCGAGCGGCGCCCAACAGAAGATTGGCCCCGACGTCGTCGGCGCCATCGCGAAGGAGTTCCCCACTATCCCAGAAGCTAGGATAGTTCAAGTCTGCTGCAGCGCCCTCCACGGCGAGCAAGTTGGCGCAACACTCTCCTTGATCCGCAAAGCGCGTGGAGACTCCGCGGCCTACGCTGGCGAGCACAGAGATGGAGGAACGAGCGAGCCTCCAGCAGGCTTGCGTGTGCAGACGACCTCCCGCGTGTCCAAGCTGGTGGAGGCGATGGTGCAGGCTGCCGAGCAGGGACAAGACAAGGTGGATGTGCGGTGGGGACTTTGCTGGAGGGAGGTCCAGTACTGTAAAGTCTACGGAGAGGCTTGTCGTGCTCACAAAGGAGAGAACGATCTACTGGCAGTGCTCGAGAAGGTCCACAAGCGTCCTGACAGCAAAGACAAGGCTGCATGGAAGGCAGCCAAGGCGAAGTGGCAGGCCGGTGTCGATGGAGAATTGGCGCGAGCCATGCTCGCACTCGGGTTCGACCTAGAAACAGTCTCCTTGCTCTGTCCAAAGGCGACTCGAAAAGAAGAGGTGGCAGAGGTGCTGCGCAGCTACGGGCACACCACCTCCCCAGCTTCTGCCGGAGATGCTTCTGCGGCCGAGCGCCTGACGACCCTGAGCGCCGCCTTCCCCCTGCTTTGCAGAGAACGCGCCGCCGTCCTCGCGAAGGGACTCGACATGAAAGGACGACGGAGCTAGGCAGGGCCGATCGGAAAAAAGCGAGAGGACCTGATGTCGCTTTACGCGAAAAGAGTCGCAGGAAGCGAAAGTCTCAACTTGGACCGTCAGGGGCAAGAAGACGGTCGCTGGAGCCGATGGAACTCTCTCCGCCCCCTCCAGAAGGGGACCGAGGAAGCGTCGCGCCTTCCTGGGGGACGTCGTCTGCTCTGGCAGCGCTTCCAGACGCACTAGCGGGCGGGGGGCCGCACTTCCAGAGCTCAGGGGATTTCGAAATGAAGACCGCACTCGGAAAGCCGCTAATGAAAACGTTGAGGTCCTCAACCTGCGCACGAGAGAACTTTTCTACCTTCCAGTTCTTATGTGACTCTTTCCGAGCCTCTCGGCGGAGGCATCTATAAAGCGAGGACGCATGGAGTCTCTTCGTCTCGCTCATCACAGCCTTCTCGTTGATGCTTCGCACGAGCGCCGGGATGCTCTGCCCTATCCAGACGGGCAATCGTCGTTCGCACTCCCAGAGACAGTAGACGCTGCCGTGGGTTCCGCGTTCCTTGCAGACGCAGGTGAGTTCCACAGTCGAAGGGCAGGGAATGATGTACCAGGCGTCAGCGTCAGCCATCTTTAAGGGGTTGATCAATTTTCCTATTCGCTCGTTGGGTTGGGGGGTCGACGTCTTGCGAAGCGTCCGCACAAAATGTCTGCGAGAGTAAACAACTGATGGCTACGGCGAGCGAGCTAGCAGCGGCCGAGCCGCAGGCCTCTCGTCTGCACGAGGCGACGACAAAGTGCGAGGCCGCGGGCTTCAACATCTACGACGTGCGTGACCAGCGGGCCTTTCCGCCCATCACCTACACGGCAGGCGAGCCCGAGTACGGGGTGATCACCGCAGATCCCAACGCAGGCCTCCGCCTGGCACAGTCGCGGCAGCTCACCCTCGAGGGGTTCAACTCCGGCTGTGTGAACCCGCAGGGGTGCGTGAGCAACGCGAAGGATGGCTTCGCCTGTGCGGGCCCTGTAAAGGAGCAGACGCCCTTTATGCGCGCACTCTACAATGACCTCAACGGGCCAGTGGCCCCAGGCAACTTCGAGTACAATCCGCCTTCGTATGTCATGGGCGTCAAGCTGGACACCGTCAATTCTGTGACCGGCTGGGAGCAAGGAACGGGCGGGCGTCCGCGGTGGCAGGCCGCGGGGAATGTTAGTCCTTGCACTCAGACAGGTGCTGGCCCGTCAGGTAGCCAGGGCGCAGGGGCGCAGGCCGGCGCACGCAAGTGACGAACTGGCTGGGCGCGTCCGCTGCCCCACAGGGCGCGTCGTGCGCAAACTAAAGCATGCAGATCATGCATTTTGTAGCTTTGTAGGCGTGCGATCGTCGCCATGGAGTTCAACTGCGGATTTGTCCCCGGCGAGGAGACGCGCGTGCTGCACGCCGCGGTCTCCCTAGCGGAGACAGGGCGACGGGATCTGGACCTCTGCGTCCTTCTGGATGTGAGCGGCTCCATGGGGGGCGAGGCCACCATCGGCAAGGAAGGCGCCGGCCTGACGCTTCTTGATGTGGCCAAGCATGGCGTGCGGACTGTGCTCACTGCAATGGGCCCAGGAGACCGCGTGGCAGTCTACGCCTTCAACCACACGACCATCCAGCTCGTCGGACTGCAGTCAGCTGGCCCAGAAGCCCCTCTCAGCTTCCTTGAGCCGGTCACGGCGAGCGGGGGGACGGACATCGGTCCTGCGCTGGAGCTCGCCTTCCGGATCCTCGAGGCAGAGGGACGCGACGCCGCGACGAGGGCCTGCTTCCTCCTGACGGACGGAGACACGCAGAACAAGCACCTCTGCGAGAAAGCACTGGCGAACTCCCGCCAGCGCTGCGACGGCAGGGCGCCTCTGCTGTGCACTTTTGGAGTCGGGTATGACATCGATTCCGAGCTCCTCACGCGACTGGCGCTCCGGGGCGGAGGGTTCTTCTCGTTTGTCCCGGACGCCGGCTTCGTCGGCACGGCTTTTGTCCAGGCGACCGCCGCCGTGCTGTGCGTGGCTCTTGAGCAGGGCCGCATCTCCATCGAGGACTCTGCTGACGGCCACTGGGAGGGTCAGCCTCCCAGGCCCAGGGAGGAGCATCAGTGCGCGGCGCTGAGCGCGCGCTATTCCGGAGGAGAATCTCACCTCTTTTGGGTGCGCAGCGGCGAGGAAGTCGAAGACGACCGTGGGGAGCGTCCGCACTCGCGAAGGCGCTTGTCATGTGCGGACGGCGATGCGCCTTGCCTCGCTGTCGAAGGATACCTGGGAGGCTCCCGGCGGCTAGAGAACATCTCCAAAGAAGTTCTAGGCACGAGCTCGTGTCCCGACGTCCTGGTCGAGAGGATACGCGAGCAGACATTCACCGCAATGCTGCAGAACGCAGGCATGGCCATCGGCCAGAAGGAGGCCTACGAGAAGGCGGTCGTGGCGCTTGAGGCTCTGGACGCAGCCCAGCTCTCTGCCGCCGGCCGAGCCCTCAGGACAGGGCTTCTCTTCGACCTCCAAGGACAGGTCGCGGAAGCTCTCGAGCCGCAGGCGTACAGGAAATGGGGGCGTCACTATCTGCTCAGCCTCGCCTGTGCACACTGTCAACGTGTCACGCTGAACTTTAAGGACCAGGGCACACAAGCGTACATGTCCCGGACTGTGAAGAGCCTTCGAGACGACCTCGACGCGATCTTTAACACCTTGCCAGAGCCTTCCTCTACCCTCGCCGTCAGGCACCGGAGCATCGCTGTTCCCGTCCGCATGGCTGACCTGAATGACACCGAGAACGTCTGCATTCATGGCGACGCGAAGGTCCTCCGCCTCGGGTCGGGTCGGGTTCCGATCTCGAGCCTCCTGGCAGGCGACTCCGTCTGGGCGGTCGCGGAGGGCTCTGGAGGACAGTTCGAGGCTCGCTACTTGAAGGTGCTGGCCCTTTGCGTACAGGAGGCCGGCGGCTCGTCCACAGTGCAGCCCTTCGCCGACGTCCCAAACGTGAGGGTGACCCCCGGCCACCCTGTTCTTCGCTTCAAGGACGCAGTGGGTCGCTATGTGGATCCTTTACAGAGAAGGTGGCACTATCCCGTGGCTCCATGCGTCAAAGAAGATGAAAGCACAGGCGCGGCTCGCGCTTCGTCGGGATCAAAGGTGCTCCTCATCTCGGTCGTCTTGGAGGATCCTCGCGGAAAAGGCGTCGTGCTGTTGAGCGACAGCGATGCTATCGTCGCCGTGAGCCTGGCTCACGGCATGACTGACGCCTCGGCGTACGGTGCATGCGCGCACAACTATCTTGGTTCGCGGAGACGGGTTCTCGATGACCTCCAGCGCTTTGAAGACTATCCGCACGTGAGAGGTGCCCGCGCAGCCCGGAACGAGCTTGGCCATGTACAGATGCTCACGGTCCGGTGAGACCACGAGGCAGTCGCTCACTTTTGCCTTGGAGTCCCCTGTAAATGTCGTCGCCGTTAAGCTTGCGCGCATCAGACGTAGCGACGTTTAGCAACCTTCGCGCGCTCGCCCCCGCGAACTTCGCCCATGCACTGCGTGCTCTGAAGTCAGGGGAGAGTCTAGCGCTACTGGACAGAGATGCCACGAGCTGCGGGGACTCTGGTGCGTTCTTGCACCTGCTCTGCTACCGCAGCAAGCCGTGCGGGAGGGGGTACGTCGCACCTCGCCCTCCTCCGGGAAAGACGCACACCTACACGTGGGAGGTGCTTGCCCCCACCCTTTCTGTAGCGGAGGAAGACGTCGGCGGCTGCATCACTCCTGGAGCACGGAGACTCGTGGCAGGCACGGTGCCTTTCCGAGTCTCCTCGCCCTGAGCTTGTCAGGAGTCGCGCGCGTCGGCACTTGGCTTGGCCAAACGGCGGGTGTGGTGCGCCAGGACGAATGTGAGGGAGAAGTGCTCTATGCTCTGGGTTGGCGCTCTCGCTGTTTGTGCAATAGGGTCGCTCAGGTAGAACGGCCGCCTCTTGCCGTCCACCTGCTGGTCCTCCCACGACTTGCGTATGTAGGAGAGTGCGCGGCGAACCTCCGCGACACTCATGGCGTGCACGGAGCTGGGCGTAGGGGAAGGGCACGCGCAGAGCCCCTCCAGTTCGGAGTGGGTGATGGGATCGCAGGACGCTCGACAAACGGCCATCGTTCAAAGGGAGCTTTTTCAGAGGGTCGGAAATGGAAGTGCCAGAACAGAACGCCATCGCCGCATCGGGACCTCTGAGCCTTCGCCAGGCGGCGGCAGCGCAGGGGCAGTGCGTGTGTCCTCGGAAGTCACTTTGGGATCTATCCACCAGCCTCTGGCCCTCCCGCTAGAGCGAGTCCAGCTGCGACTGCGGCTGCAACGTCCGTTCCTCCACCTGCCAAGTCGACAATCGCTGCAGCCGCTGTCGCATCCGCCGCGGCAGCCGCTGTCGCATCCGCCGCGGACATCGTTCTGAACCACCCGGCGAGCGTGGTCAGCGCGCCAGGAAACGCTCTGGTCTTCACGCAATATTGCTGCCATCCGACCAAGACTTCTGGGAGAGGGACGAGTACGTGCGCTTGGTCTTCCCGCGCCTCGCGGATGGAAGCATACCGAAAGAGGAGCTAGCTCTCGAAACCTTGCTCTCCTTTTGCCGACGCCCTACGGCGATCGGTGCTCTCTGCGCCTGCGGCCGCGCCTCTTTCCTCACTTTTCTTCGCCGCGCCCTTGCACAAGAAAGGGGCAGTCGCGAAAGGCACGATCGCACTCGCAGCTCGGTTTCTCGCTGGGAAGGCAGGCGGTGTCTCCGCACCACACGAAGTGGAGTCGGGCGCGAGGTGCCTGAAGGAGCACGGTTCGCAACTGACAGCAAACCTCCTGCCTCTCTGTGTTCAGAGGAAGGAGGCAGAATACGTCACGAACGTCCGCGAGGTCCTCGACCCAGCGCAGCGACAGGACGTCTGGGTCGCACAACATACACGCGTCCGCGGAGTCCCGGAAGGCCTCAAGGTTCCTCTGTAGTTGTCGTGCGTTCCCGCTCCAGGCGACTGCGCGGACGCCGTTGCTCCGCAACGCACGTGCGACGCGCTCAAGACAGCTGGCAAAAGAGCAGACGACGAGTCGCTTCCCGGGAGCGTCTGCCGGCGTGAGCAGACGGATGAGGCTCTTCACGTAGCTGGTCCTCTCAGGGGCCTCCGGCTGCACGACGACGTCCCTCGGGTTGGGGAGAGGGACTCGACAGACCGGACATTGTCGGAATCCCGCCGAGAGCGTCCGGGTGATGCAGCGGGCGCAGAACCAATGCCCGCAGCAGGCGACAGCCGTGGCGCCACCTTCGCTGAGGCAGATGGCGCACCCACGTTCGCGCCCCACGTCCCTGAAGCTTGCTTCGGCAAAGGGGGTGAGACCCCCCGCCCTCCCCGAAAAATAGCCCTCCAACGACATGCTCTCGGGCAGCGTGCCGATGTTCTTTCGTCCCGCCGACGCAAGAGGCCCCAGGAAGGCAGCCAGCGTGGCCGCATAGCCGCTGAAGGCCCCACTGTCCTCTGTTTCTTCTTCGGTCGGAGGTGCAAAATGTATGACGTCGTAGCGACGCACCTGGGCTCGGTCGCCAGCGTTCTCGTCCTCGATGCGTAGCACCCGGTCGCACAGGAGATCCTTCGTAGCGGAGGGACAGCCAAGAAGTAGGGGCTGCACGCCCAGCAGAAGGCCCAGCTCGGAGACGAAGAGCATGCGGTCGAGGGAAGCTTGGATCGAGTCTGCGAGGGTCAGTGCGATCTGGAGGCGGCAGCGCAGCAGCGTGGGCGGCGCGTCGCTCCCGCGTTTGCGCAGCTGCTTGCGGCCTACCACAGTGTCCACGACCCGCGACCAGTCGCATACGATGACCCTGTCCCACACTGTGTCATAGATTAGGGGCACGCGCTTGGAGGCTACGGCCACGTCCGCGGTGACCACCAGGAGCGCGGGCAGCGCGGAGCTCTCCGGAAGCTCCCGGACGCAGGTGGCGACAACGGGACCGATATCAGCCAGCGCTTGCACCAGTCCCGGCAGCGCCTCTCGCGGCGTCACCACGAGACAGTGCGCGCCCGCCTCTTCGGGGTAGCGGCAGGCGCCATTCGCGACGAGCAGCAGCGTGCTCGCCATGTTGGCCACGACGACGCAGCCGCGCGCCACGACGACTTCGACGGGTCGGCTCGCTTCCGCCACAAGGGAGCAAGTTCCCGACCGATGGTCGAAGCAGCAGCCGCTGGAACCGAGCATGGTGGTGCTGCTCCCAAAGAATTTGCTCGTGCCGGACGTCACCTCGGCCTCCACATGACAGCCAAAGACGTATCCGATGGAGACCTCAGGAAGGTCCCCGAGCGGCTTCGCCGGGGGCGCGAGCATCGCGAGAGGGTGTACGACCCTCCGCGGTCGCACGCTGTCGCCGCGTCGCACGATCTCGCTCCACGTCTGGCAGAGCGACCAGGTGCGCGCGTTGTCGGCGAGCATGCGCCCCAGCGCGGGAGAAGGGAGCGGGGGCGTCCCGAGACCCACGTAGTAGACGGCCATGTCGTCCGGCACCATCATCTTGGTGAGCCTCGTCATGACCACAAGGCCCGAGGCCCAGCAAAAAAAGTGCTGCACGCCGCAGCATTCGCGAAGAAAGTCCATCTCGGGTCGCGAAACGAGCAAGTCAAGCTCCACGTCGCCGACGACGACGGCCCAAGCAGTTCCGCGGGCACGCACCCACCCGGCCATCAAAATCCCTCCGAGTGGCCGCTGCTCCTGGAGCATCGCGGAGGGCGAGCGCCATATTCCGTAGTTGTGCCAAGCGTCAGGTTGTTCGGCGCTGTGCATTGAACCAAAGCGGATTTTGATAATGGCCCATCCTGCGACACTCGACTGGACCGCACATGACGGGGGTGGGGCGCGCTGCGCGCGGATTGCTGCGGACACCTACCTTGTGAGGGCCCTGTGCTCGACGATCCCAGAGGCGCTCTGCGCCCTCGCACACGAGGCGGACCCTAAGTCCAGCGCCTACTGCCTCCGACACCACCCCCATGACGAAGACGTCGAGCTCCACATAGCGCTCCCCGCGCTGGCTGGAGCGGTGGCGGACCTGGAGGGGCGCGTGCGGCAGCGCTACGTCGTGGTGCCTGGAGTGCACGATGACGCGTGCAGCGTCACCTGCCCTGGCTATTGGGAGGCGAGCCTGCTGCGGCGCAGCCTTCTGACCGTCGTGCACGTCATGGCCTGCAGCAGCGTGCGCATCGCCGTAAACACCAGCAGCCACGAAGACTGCGTCATTGCTCACAGGTGCGGGCAGATCGCGATAAAGGGAGACGCCATCGAGGCCCAAGGGACTATCAGCGTCGAGGGCCGCACCGTGGTCGGGCAGGACATCGTCTTCACGTCCGACGCCTGTGTCGCGGATGGAGACCTGACTGCGCCCATCGCGACGCTGCAGCCCGGCGAAGTCCTTGAGGCGGATCTCTTCTTCACCAGAGGAACGCCTCTCGAGCACGCGAAATTCCACTCAGTCGCTTCCCCATCCTATGAGCCCGACGTGCGCCTGAGCCGTCAGCCCACGCCGGAAGAGATCGAAGAAAAGCTTGGCGAGTACACCGTCGACAAAGACCTCGTGTGCACGCGCCGAGACGGCCGTCCTTGTCGCGTCGAGGCCCTGCGTGAGATTCTCCCGCATCTCGGGGCGGAGCTCGGGCCCCGCGTGCGCCTTGGAGTAGAGGCGCTCGGCCAGTTCCCGGCGACAGTGTGCGTGGAGCGCGCCCTTGGAGCAGCCGCGGCTGACAGCCGCGCCCTCCTAGACGCCGTCAGAGAATGCGATAGGAGCGGCGAGATCGGGGCATTCGCCTCGTGAGTGCGCGCGCGGGCGGACGGAAGTCCTCTCGCAGACCCCCAAGATTTACGTCGTACAGTGTGCGCACAATCCGAGGACCCTGCACGGGCTTTCCTGTTTCGTGGTTGACGAAGTTGTGTAAGTCGAAGCAGAAGCGCGATGCTGACTCCGCGTCCCGGATAAGCTGGTCGGGAGGGTGTCTCTCGAGGTAGGTCCTCAAATGTGCACGGCACTCCGGACAGGGCAATACGTGCGTCAGCGAATACAAAAAGGCTGCGAAGGCCGTAGCTTCCTCGGGCTCGCAAGATGCGGCCGCGGCGTGAATGACCGTCCAGCAGGCGGGACCCCACGTGGCTTTCGCTAGGTTGCTCATCCCGCCACCACGCTTTACTGGGGCAAGAGATTGGTCGTGGGGATGGAACGGGGAAGGTGCTTGTCTTCCCTGCGCACGGAGCGAGGTATGGGCCTGGAGAGAGTCAGCCTCCCGTAGCGTGAGAGCGAGCCTGCGAAAAGGCGACCCGGGCGGCAGGCTTCGCGTCAAATGGTTCAGCAATGCGCACAACGTGGAGGAAGTCGCACGGGGCTCCTAGTGGGTTGTCAGTATGGCTGTTTTCTGCAGGGATGACAGCACGTGTCGGCGTTTCCAGGCACGCTTGTGCGTCCAGCCTGCCGACGAGCCGGCCACTTGGAAGCATTGGTGGCCGCGGGCGTCGCCGCGGAGCAGGATGTGGCTTATCGACGCGGTGGTGGCCGGCATCAATGAGCTCGAGCGAAAGGGCCACGTCGGCGCGCCCGGCAATCTGCCAGAGGTAGCATGAGACTCGAGCGTCGGGACGGCTGCAGAACCACTACAGAAATGGATGCAGACGCGCGCCGGAACCTCGTACGGTACCATGCATTTCTTAAGAGCTGCGTACGTTTGATTGACGAAGACGGCGTGCACGTCGCGGATGAAGCAGGCGCCCTGGCCAAAGCTTGCAAGAGAAATGTCGACGCAATGCGGCGGCGCCTTCAGGATGAAGGATATGCACGAGGGGAGGACGTGAAGGAGCTCCGCCGTGCGCTGCGACCCGACCCGTCTCCCGAGGAGCGCCTGGAGAGACTACACCTGCGTGTGCTGCACCACCAGAAGGGACTTGTTGCATCGAGGGCAAAGTTCAAGACTGCGCACGCCGAGCATCCTGCTGCAGGGGACCTTGACGAGGAGGAACAAGCCGCGCGCGAGAGGCAAGCATCTCGCGCGCTGCACGAGCGGGCCGATGCCGAAAACGTGCCGGACTACCCTGCACATCCCAACCCGCGCTTCCCACCCGCCGCTGCCCTGGGGGAGCCGGCCGCCGAGGCAGGTGATGGCGACGCTGAGCAACCCGCGGTGGCCCCTGCGGCGGCGCCACCCGCGGCTGACGTCGCGCCTGCGGATGCTCCTGGCCTTGCGCCCCTCGTGGCGTGTCTGCAGGACATAGGCCAATACGAGGCATTCTTTGATCAAGCGCAGGGCGGTGCCAACCCCTGGTATCTGAGGGGATGGTCTGACGCGCGCCTTGCGCACGGCCTGCGGGCTTGCCAGGCACGTCGCGCGCACCCTGAAGCGTATCCGCCTCCTATCTTGCCGTACCCGGCGGATGCTCCTGCTCCCCTGCCGGAACTGGACGAGGAGCACCACAATATCAGCCCCGCTTGCCACCAAAAGGAGGACCGCGCCAGACTGTGTGCGTGGCCGTGCTACATGGCGAAAAACGACGCCAATGGCCAAACGTGGTGTGCTCCTCTGGCCGAGCACCCGGGGCGACGGCCGCGATGGGGACGGCACTGGAGGACAAAGCTCCGGAACCGTGCCGCGGCCGCGGCGGCCGACTAGACCTGGGGCGCCGCCAGGTGGAGCTGGGAAAAGGCGTTTTCTAAGGCTGCCGCGAGGTAAAAGACGCGAGGATGACACAGCGAGTGCTGCAGTGGTCTTCGCCATGGGTGCTGGAGGCGCCCATCCTGGATCCACAGCCTCTGCCATGGGAGGCGCCGCAGGAGTCCCCACTCATGCTCGGCTTGGGCGACCCTGGCCCCGTGTCCTGGTCGCACGCGCTGCCTATCCAGAACGACTTCTACGTGCGCAGCCGTGCTGGACGTGTGCCGGCCTGGGCTGACTCGGACATCATGGGGTTCTACCCCGGCCAACCCTACATGACCCCGGGCGTGCGGCCTGGGGTCGGGGGGGGTTGGAGAGCCTACGTGAGCGGCTTCCCAGAGACAGAGAGCCGGCCGAGCCCTTGCGAGAGGATTCGCCGTTTCTGCGCCCTCCAGCCCGAGGCTCCCTTGTGCGATCGCGCGCTGACGGAATGCTACCAAAGATGAAAACGGTTGCGAGGCCTGATGCGCGAGACGTCAGCCAGCATGCTCTTCCTGGGAGCTAACACTGGAGCTGGGGAGGACATGGTCCGCGAGGAGGAGGCCTGGTCTCCCCAGGCGGAGCGGCTGGTGTGCGCGTGGTCAGCAGAGTGGCACGCGCGCCGCGACGCGCACCACGCCGCGCGGAGGTGGTGGAAACGCATGCACTACCTTCTCGACGTGCCAGGGGTCGTCGTGCCCATCATAGTCTCTGGCGTGTGGGGGAAACTGCCCAGGGAGGAGGGCAGCACGGTCGCCACGGCGACGCTTACCCTGAGCGGCTGCGTTACGGCTCTTGGAACCGTCCTGCAGCCGGGAACAAAGGCAGAGCAGCATCTGCACGCAGCAGAGAGGTATGCAGACCTCATCAGTGATGCTGAAGAGGTGCTTGCGAAAGCGCGGCGCCATCGCCCAGAGGTCGACCTCTGCGTCTTAGGCTTCAAGATGCGGAGCGACTCCCTGCTCCGTTCCAGCCCCCCCGTGCCCGTCGAGGACCCGTCGGAGACAGAAACTGAAGAAGAGCCCCCATCTCCAAAAATTAGTCTGGCTCAAGCCGAGCGGCGCGCGCTTCCCTGAGACCTGCTGACCAATGACGCGGTTCCGCAAGTGCAACGTGCCGCGCTCGGAGAACAGGGGGGTCCGCACGAGAGCCCCAGCTGCCGAGCGATGGTGGCCCACCGCGGACGTGCGGAAAAGACTGCTGGAGAAGTGGAACTCCATGGGGGACGCGGAGCGCACCGATGCCTTGGTCGTGAAGGCGCCAAGCGCAGGATTGCTTCTCGGAATCGGCACGGAGCACGTGAAACGTTCACTGGCCCGCCTCGAGAGCGCGCCGGCAGAGCGAGGGACGCCGTGCGAGGACGACGGCGAGGTGGCCGCCACACCCGCTGAGGGGATTTTCCGGTGGGAGCCTCCTTCCACCGATGCCAGCGCAGTTCTTTCGGACATCACGAAGCAGGCCACTATGAGCGTGGCGGAGTATGGCCGCATCGCTGGCCGCCTCTCCTGCGCTGCCGAGGACCCTCAGACCTCGGAGATCAGCGAACGCCTGCTCTATTGGCACGACAAGGAGACGTACTTGTTTTCTCTCAAACAGGCCATGCTCGTCTGCGTCGTGCGCAACATCCTTGCCTTCCAGGTCAGCGCCGCCAAAGGAAAAGTGGGCGACAATCCCTGCAAAGGCCAGAAGGCCTCTGCGCGAGCGCTCTGCGAGCGGGCGGACGAAGCGCGGCGTCGCAGACTCCTCAGGAAAGTCTGGGGCGGCTGGCGCTCGAGCTGCGTCGCCTCCCAGCCTCCTCGCACCCCCGACGCTTGCCTCGTCGTCTTGAACACGTTCCTACACTATCGCCTCCGGTTCCCCCTTGAGCGACGCGCTAGGTCCTGTGACCTCCACGACCGCGGAGAAGCAGAAAATTGAAGGGCAGCTAGCGCGGCAGCGCGCGCGGCGGAGAGCAATCAGCAAGTGGTCGAAAAAGGAGCATGCAGCAAGCGGATGTCGAAACGGAGCGCGTGTTCGCGGATGTCGAAACGGAGCGCGTGTTCGCGGATGTCGAAACGGAGCGCGTGTTCGCGGATGTCGAAACGGAGCGCGTGTTCGCCATGCGCGCGCCGGCGCCCCGTCAGCCTCAACGCTCGCGCCCCTCCAGCAAACGTGTGCTCGTGTGTGAAGGCTGCGGCGTCAGTGGAGTCGCTGGCCAAGTGCGTCGTCGCCTTTGCAGCGGCGGGGAAGCGCTTTGCTCCTCCTGCCGAGGTGCTCCCGAGCACCGCCTAATGTCTGAAAGTTTGCTGCGGCGAACTGTGCCCTGGCTCCCCTCAGAGGCGTACCCACCTCCCGTAGGCTCAACCGTCAACTGCAAGCATCCCGCCTTCTGCCGACAGCGCATGTACGCATGGGGAGATGTGGCGCTCCGCTGCGCGGTCCTCGGCCTTCCTCTCCCTGACTAACGCAAGGCGGCGGACTTTGAGGGACCGAAATCTCAAAACTCAGAATACGGGCACCCCTTGCCTGGCGCGGGACCAGGGGAGGTAGCTTACGCGGAGGCCCGCAGCGACAAGCCCCCCAAGGAATGCGCACATGCGTGGGGACGCGCTGGCGGTCGCGTACTCAGGGACCACTGCTATGGCTCCGTTCGCAAGGCGTACGGGCTGCCCGCTCGTGGCGACGAACTCTGCCTGCACGCGGGTGGAAATCGGGATCCCGAAGAGAGCCGTTTGGTTGATGCTGGCGTCCGAGGCGCGCAACACGGCTGCCGTGAAGGCGTCCAGCGCGGCCTGCCCCCCTCCCGGCGCCAGTTGCAGCACCCGCTTGCCCACGACGTGACGAAGGACCCTTTCCAGCTGCTCCTTCTGAGTAGACAGCGACTCTCCTGGGCGTGGGGGCGCAAAGGCGGGAAGGGTCGCGTTGACGTCCACGGCAAGATGCATAGTCCGCTCGACCCAAGGCTTCAGCTGCAGTCGCTGCGTGCTCTCTCTGGGCGCGCCTGAGAGAAGGATCCGCAGCGACAGCCTGCGCGCCGGGAGCTGCCAGCGAATCAGTGGCTGGGAGTAGACGGCCGCCTCCGCGGGGGCGGCGTCCTTTACCTGCTGGAGCGTGACCGCGGTCGACGCGCCCATGAGGCCGGCGTCCGCCATGGATGCTGAGATTTGGAGCTCTGTCGTGGACGGAAGGCGGGCGCCGGCAGCCGCAGATGTTCCCACCCGGAGCGCAGCCTGGAATTCGGAGAGACGGTCCTCGTAGCCCGGAGGTCCGGCGAGCACCGCATTCGTGGCCAGGCGATAGAGCACGGAGTTGGCCGTGAGGGGCGGCACGACGACCACGATGTCCAGGGAGCTGAGATTTTGGAGAAGCGCCTGGGCGCCCGGAGGCGCAGGGCTGTTCCCTAGCCGTTCGATGAGAAAGCAGCCTCCTGCACAGGCAGACACGAGGCGCGGCACTGCGCGGGACAGGACGGGAACGAAGTAGGCCCAGGGGGGCACGAGCGCATCCATCGTGCTCACGGTCCCGAACGGAACGGATTCTTTCCCGGCGCACCGCAGGACATCGGCAGGGTCGAAGGAGACGAGCACGCTCGCGGAAGCTCCTGGCGCGGGGGCTTCGTCCGAGCCCTCCAACATCCGTCCGAGAAGGGTCACGCGTCCGTCGGCAGCTTTTCGAGTCTCTCCTCGAAAGGTGAAGGGGCCGACCTTCACCGTCCCAGGATCCATGAGGCCCGTATGGAAAGTTGCCTTCCGCACACAGCTCACGGTGACGGCGGGGGCATCGGGCAAGATGGGCGCGCTGTCTCGCCGAATGTCCCCGCCAATTTCGAACCCTCGCGAACGTCTCTCCAGAACACCTTGCAGACTGCCGCCCAGCGTCGTGTAAGCCTTCAGAGCGAGCACCGCCTCCGGCGATATCATGGACGGGTCCCTTTACCTCCTCTCACATCCCGGCCCTTACGCCCCGGCGCGGGGCGCGCCAGAGAAGCACGCCGCGGCGCTTCCGTGGTGGCGCTCTGCGCAAGGCAGCAGGGACAGGTGTGCTCCGTAGATTCGCGGTCCAGAGGACACGGCTGTGGGGGGGTGGGCGCACGGTCTCGATTCTGCGGCTCCTCTGGCGCGGCCGTCGGGGACTGGCGAGCCAGCGGCACGACAGTCCGCCACACGAAAGGCAAAGTCTGGTTATCTCGGAGCTGCGAAAGCAAGACATCTATGCTCTCAAGCGTCTCCAGGAGGCGCGCGCGCTGGTCGGCTTGCGCTTGGGACCTGGCGCGGGCCAAGAGCACGCCCGCTGCTATCAGCGGATCGAGATCCTGAAGCTCCTGATGGGGGGGCAGGCGTCGCGAAAGCGGGCGCATTCGCTGCTGGAAGATTTGTCGAAAGGGCGCATTCTCCT
>Ga0180433_10000669_pt1 | contig 58548 bp, 50 predicted proteins | sample SS_ome_8_FD_132980 | JGI IMG/M metagenome (GOLD analysis project Ga0180433, IMG submission 132980) | Hypersaline lake sediment archaeal communities from the Salton Sea, California, USA - SS_1_D_1 metaG | ecosystem: Environmental > Aquatic > Non-marine Saline and Alkaline > Hypersaline >... | reverse complement strand
GGAGCTCTTTGGCAGCATTGCGGGTTTTTTCCACCAGAGAGATATCAGCCAGAGAATTCATTACTATGTCGGGTATGCCCCACTGCCGAATGCCGGAAAAATCGCCCGGTCCCCGGATTTGCAAGTCTCTTTCAGCTAGTTCAAAGCCGTTTTCACAGGAAATTAAGGCTTTTAGTCTTTGTTGTGTTTTTGAGGCCGGAGAGTCAGTGAACAAAAAACAGTAAGACTGGTATTTTGACCTGCCCACCCGGCCGCGGAACTGGTGGAGCTGGGCTAGACCGAATCTTTCCGCCCCCTCAATCATCATTACGGTGGCCGAGGGCACGTCTACCCCCACTTCCACTACCGAGGTGGAAACTAAGACGTCGATTTTTTTATTCTTCATCTCTCTCATCGTTTTTTCTTTTTCCGGGCCCCCCATTTTGCCGTGGAGCATAGCCACTCTCAATTTGGGAAAGATTTCTTTTGACAGTCTTTCGTACTCTTTTTTTACCGCCCTTACTTCCAGTTTCCCCTTTTCCTCTATTCTCGGGCAGATGACAAAAGCCTGTCTGCCCTTTTTAATTTCCTTTTTGATAAAGTTGTAAGCTTTCTGGCGGTCAGCCGGCGCAATAACCCTGGTAATGATTTTTTTTCTGCCCTTAGGGAGCTCGTCAATCAAAGAAAGGTCCAGGTCGCCGTAAACTGTCAGAGCCAGGGTGCGGGGGATAGGGGTGGCGGTCATGGAAAGCAGATGGGGTATGGTTGTTTTTTCTCTGTTAGAACAGAGCTTGGCCCTCTGCTCTACGCCAAAGCGGTGCTGTTCGTCCACGATTACCAAGGCCGGCTTTCCTAATTTGACCTTGTCTTGGATCAGGGCGTGGGTGCCGATGATCAGACCGATTTCGCCCTTTTGGGTTTTTTCCATAAGCTTTTTTCTGGAAATTTCTATTTCCTGGTTTTTCAGCTTTTTTGAGAAAAACTTGTCGGTCTTGCCGGTCAGCAACCCGACATCGATTTTAAAGTCCTGCAAAAGGGCCCAAATGGTTTTGAAGTGCTGCCTGGCTAAGATTTCTGTGGGGGCCATTAAGGCGGCCTGGTAGCCGGACTTGATTGTATTAAGAATAGCTAGGGCGGCCACCACCGTCTTGCCAGACCCTACGTCTCCTTCCAGCAGTCTGTTCATTGGCCTGGTTTTTTCCATATCTCTTAAGATGGCCCAGGCTGATTTTTTTTGGGCGTCTGTTAGGCGAAAAGGCAAAGACTTTACCAATCGCTGGATTAGCTCCAGCTTTAAGGGAAGGGCCACTGCTCTTTCTTTGGCCAGCTTGGCCCTTTCTCTTAGAACCCAGAGCTCAATAAAAAAGAGCTCTTCAAAAGAAAAGCGCTCCTTGGCTTTTTCGGCCAGCTCCCAAGAATCTGGGAAATGGATTTGCCAGATGGCCTTGCCAACCGGTAAAAGCCGGTTTTCCTGCATGACTTTTTTGGGCAGGGTATCGGGCAGCGAGCCCCTCATTTGCATGAGCACCGGTTTTATAATCTGGCGCAGCCATCTGGAAGAAAGCCCTTCGGTTTCCGGGTAAACCGCTACCAGGCGGCCGGCGTGTATTGGCTCTGAGTTATTAACTTTTTCGTAAGCGGGATTGGATAAAGCCAAACCGTATTTGTCCACACCTGTTTTGCCAGCCAAATAGACAATATCTCCGCTTTTTATGATTTTTTGCAGATAGGGCTGATTGAACCAGACCGCCCTGATATTTCCGGTATTGTCCTGGATCAGGGCTTGGGTGAGAAACATGCGCTTTTTCCACGTTTTGCTGGTTTCAATTTGCAAAACCTTTCCTTTGACGCAGCAGGTCTCATCGGGTTTAATTTTGGCTATGGGCACGACATTTGAAAAATCCTCATAACGATGAGGAAAGTGGAAAAGCAGATCCCCGACGTTTTTTATGCCGAGTCGCTTCAGTTTTTTTTGATAAACCGGCCCGATTCTGAGGATTTGTTGGACAGGCGTGCTTAAATTCATGTGTCCCCGGTAGGAATCGAACCTACAGTCTGAGGCTCCGCAAGCCTCCATTTTATCCATTAAACTACGGGGACCTGGCGGCGGGGGTGAGACTCGAACTCACAAGCCCGTAAAACGGGCCCCGGTTTTCAAGACCGGTGCCTTAGCCAATTCAGCGCACCCCGCCCCTGAAGGTTGCGGAGGAGGTGGGACTCGAACCCACAACTCGCTTTTTAGACGAGTACAGTTTAGCAAACTGCTGGCTTACCGGTTCGCCGCACTCCTCCAACCAACCTTATTTTAAACATAAAATTGGCCAAAGTCAATTAATAATAATTTGACTCGGCTCGCCAGCTTGTATTAGAATGTAATTGCTGGGCAGCAAAAATTGTTGTTGATATAAAATTAAAAAATAATATGTTCAAAATAAAGAATTTAAACTCGTCGGGGAAAAGCACCCTTCTTGTAATATTGGGAATTATTGTTGTGGCAATAATCGTTTTAGTCGTTATTGTCACCCTGTTCAAGTCTTCGGAAGGATCGAGCGTGATGCCCCCCGAGGTGGTGAAGGGCGAAATGCCCGAATTAGTTCAGGAGGTGGTTATTGGAGATATAAAGCTTAGTTTCGTGGAAGCAGAAGACATGGGCGATATTCTGAAATGTGAAGACAGAATCAACCCTCCGAGCAGTTGTCGTCCCAGTTACGACCTCGGGACCACCGATAAGTTCATTAAAGTGGAAATAACCGCCCAAAATGTGGGTCAAGAGGAGCTGCGGAGGGGGAGCTGGGAGATTAAAGAGCTGGTTGATAGCGAAGGAAGAAATTTTTCTCCGGCTGGAGCCAAACGGTGGATTCCCGAAGAAAGCCAATGTGGCGAGCTCCTAAAGCCCGGTTTTACGCCCACCAGATGCATTGAGATATATGAAGTAGCTCGTCCCTCTATAGGCCTGAAGCTGAGAGTTTCTGCGGGGGAGGAACAATTTCTTGATCTGGGTCTTTATGGCGAAAAATATTGCTGGAATGATGCGGATTGCGGTTGCGGCATAAACAAATATACCAATGATTGTTTTGTGGGCAATAAAACCTATGTGGCGCCCTCAGATCCTCTAGTGTATCCTCAAGAGTTAATTGAGGAGTGTAATAATTTTTGTGCGAATAATACGGAAGGATCGGCTGTTAAATGCGTAGAAGGTGAATGCGCCCTCTTTTTTACCAATCCCGTCCCCCCGCCCCCCGCTGGTTAAAAGCAATTTAATCTAAACAAAAACCGCGACGCACAATAGGCGGGTACAAGCCCGCTTGTTGTTTACCTGGCATAAGGATGGTGTTATAATAAAAGCGAGGATGTGGATATCTGGTTTTCTTTTAAAATGCTATAATGCTATAATGATAGTTGATGATTTGGAATCCCTTTAAGACAATTTCTGGGCGCTTTCTGGGAATAGATATTGGCACCTATTCCATTAAAATCGTGGAATTGTCGCAGATAGGAAAGAGAAAAAAGCTGGAGAATTATGGAGAAATGTCAGCCGTAGCCCTTTACGAGAAGCCTTTTCGGACTTTTGATAAAAGCACCTTAACTATTTCCAGCGCTGAGGTGGGTAAAGCCATTCGGGCTATAATTCAGGAGGCGAAAATAAAGAACAGGAAAGCTTATTTTTCTATTCCCGACTTTTCATCCTTTTTTACCACCCTGACGCTTCCCGCCATGACGCAGGAGGAGCTTCCTCGAGCAGTGCGCTATCAAGCGCGCCAGCATATTCCCTTGCCCCTTTCAGAGGTTACCTTGGACTGGCAGGTTATCAAGGGGGGAAAGGTTTTGCTGGTGGCTGTCCCCAACGAAGTTGTTTATCAGTATCAAAAGATTGCCCGCGATTCCCAATTGGAGCTCATGGCCATGGAAGCAGAAGTTTTCAGCCTAACCAGAGCCTTGGTTGGACAGGAAAAATCCCCCCTTATTTTACTTGATATCGGCGCCCGAAGCACCACTATTAGCATTATTGACCAAGGAATTTTAAGGTCTTCTCATAGTTTTGATACGGCTGGCGGTGATTTTACCGACGCCTTTTCTAAGGGCATGAACATAGATTACAAAGAAGCGGAAGAACTAAAGAAAAAAGAGGGCCTGTTGTCGGAGGATGGCCGAAAGTCATTTGTCCCGATAGTCGATATGCTTTTAGAGGAGACAAGGAAAATTGCCCAGGATTATTTTTTGAGAGAGCAAAGAAATATTAAAAAAGTTATAATATCGGGCGGTTCGGCTCAACTCCCAGGATTAAAAGACCATTTCGCTGAGGGCCTGGCAAAAACCGTAGAAATCGCCAATCCCTTTGACAGCCTTTATTATCCGCCAGCCCTAGAGGCGATCCTTAAGCAAATGGGCCCGAGTTACGCTATAGCCGTGGGGATCGCCCTATACGGTTTATCAAAATAATATGGTTACAATTATTCCCAAAACATCTCAAGAAAAAACCTCCTGGCAATCCCTATTGCCCTATTTTGCCGTAGGGCTGGTGATAGCCGTGGCAGCATCTTATTTCGTGTTGGGCTATTTTGAGAAAAGGGCCTGGGAAGACATAGAGCGCTTAGAAAAAGAGATAGAGGCAGTGGCCGAAGGCAACGAGGAGATAGAAAAAGAAGTGCTTCATACTAAAAATAAAATAAAAGACTTTTCAGTGCTTTTTGCCAGCCACCGCAAGTCGTCTAAGTTTTTTGATTTTTTGGGCAGGGCTACCCATCCCAACGTGGAATTCAGGGGCTTGGAATTAAATCCGGCTCTTTTCCAGGCCAAGCTTGAGGGAGCAGCTCCAAATTTTGCGGTGCTGGGACAACAGATTTATATTTTTCAAAAAAGGGATTTAATTAAAGCAATAAACCTAGCCGATCTTTATTTGGGAGAAGAGGGGGAGGCCGTCTTCTTCTTGGAGCTTACCCTTTCCCCGGAATTATTTGAATAATATTATGACAAACAAATCTTATATCGTTACTCTTTCGGTTATTTTGGTCATAATTTTGATTGTTTTTCTGGTTTGGCCGAAATATCAAGACCTGCGCGCTTCGCAGCTGGCTGTCCGGCAGGGAGAAGAGAACCTTCGGGTCGAAGAAGAGTATTTTGCTGAAATAATCAATCTCTCTAAAAAACTGCGGTCCCACGAGGGGGCCCTTGAGAGAGTAGATAGTGCCTTGCCCGACGAAATGTCTCTTCCTGCCGTATTTGATTATTTTCAAAAAACAGCTGCCAAAACGGGCTTGGTTTTAGAAGAGATAAACCCCGAAGGAAATGTCCATACGGAAGACGACGCATCGGAGGTAATAGAAACGCACATAAGCATGTCCTTATCTGGAAAATATGACCCCGATTTGAATAATTTTCTTTCGGCTATTGAGGGTTCGGCCAGATTGTTTGCCGTAGAGCAGATTTCTTTTTACTCTCCGGAAGATTCCAACGAGCCTTTTTCTTTTGACATTAAATTAAAAACACATGGCTATTAATATTCCCCAAGAGGTAAAAAAAAGAGAAAATCCCACAGCCATTTTGGTTACAGCCATTTTTATAGTTGTCATTGTACTTGTGGTCTGGTCGCAGTTTCTAAGAACGCCGACAGAAGTAAAAGAAATGCCGACCAGCGTTGCCTTTGAGACTTTTCGCAGAATTCCCGACATAGATCTCAAGTCGCTTTACTGTCCGATAGATAACACAACGAAGATGGTCGGGTCTTTTTGTGAATGCCCCATGAATAAGACGGAGGGCTCAACAGCCTCAGAGAGGGATTGCCAGGAAGAACCGGGGTGCTTTTGGGACGAAGATAACCAGAGTTGTTATCAAACAAACTTGCTCCAACTCAAAATCTTCGAAGAAATACGTCCACTATATTGCTCTATGGAGAAAACGGGGGGTGCGTTGAATTCAGAGGGGGATTGCCAGGAAGAGCCGGGGTGCTTTTGGGATGAAGATGACCAGAGATGCTATAAAACGCCGGGAAGGACAAATCCCTTTCTGCCGCAGCAATAACGATATTAAAAAAATACCGTGTCACTCGTTCAGTATTTAGCCCAAAAAGGAGTTATTGAAAAAAAAAGAGCTGCGTCTTTAGAGTACGACATTAAGATTTCTGGCAAAAGAGAAGAAGAGGCTCTTTTGGAGATGAGGATCGTCTCCGAAGATTTTTTATTTAAACTGAAAAGCGAAAAATCAAATATACCCTTAAAACAGGTAGTGCCGGAGGAGATTCCTCTGGAGGTTTTGGAAATGATTCCCTCCGAATCGGCCAAGTATTATCAGATGGTCCCTCTGGCCAAAAAAGATAATACGCTGGAAGTGGGCATGGTTTATCCCGAAGATCTCAAGACCCAGGAGGCTATAAGTTTTTTAGCCAGGCAGGGGAAGTTTAATTATAAAGTTTTTCTTATCACCCCCAGTTCTTTTGAGAAAACCATTAAACAATATAAAACCCTCAAAAAAGAGGTTAAAAAGGCCCTGGAAGAGCTGGAGACAGAAATGGAGCAGCGGCCAGCAGTAAAAAGGACTGAGTTTGAAAGAATGGCCGAAGAGGCTCCCATAACCAAGGTGGTGGCCAACATCTTAAGGCACGCTGCGGAAGGCAAGGCTTCGGATATTCATATTGAGCCGACCCGCAAAGATTTGAGAATTAGGTTCAGAATGGATGGAATTTTGCACTCCAGCTTGCTGCTTCCCCTGAGGATTCATCCGGCGGTTATTGCCAGAGTAAAAATTCTTGCCAATTTAAAAATTGACGAAACCAGAATTCCTCAGGATGGCAGGTTCTCCACCAAACTTGAACAGAGATACATTGATTTCAGGGTTTCAACCTTTCCTACCACCTTGGGGGAGAAGGCTGTTTTACGCGTGCTTGATCCGACCGAGGGCATCAGGACTCTTGAAGAATTGGGCCTGGAAGCAAGAAACTACGAGACGTTGAAAGAAGCAATCAAGAAACCCTACGGCATGATCTTGTCTACCGGCCCCACGGGTTCGGGCAAAACCACCACTCTCTACGCCATAATGCATATTTTGAACAAAGAGGGGGTGAACGCAATGACGCTGGAAGATCCGGTCGAATATTTTATAGAAGGGGTTAACCAGTCCCAAGTTAAACCGGAAATAGGCTATACCTTTGCTTCGGGCCTTCGCCATATGTTAAGGCAGGACCCGGACATTATGATGGTGGGAGAAATCAGAGACAACGAAACGGCTGAATTAGCCACCCACGCTGCTCTAACTGGCCACTTGGTTTTGTCTACCCTTCACACCAATAATTCTTTAGGGGTGGTTCCTCGGCTGCTTGATCTCGGGGTAGCGCCTTTTTTGATTCCCTCGAGCCTAGCCCTTGTCTTGGCTCAGAGGCTGGTAAGAATATTATGTCCTGACTGCAAAAAGAAAGTTAGGGCTAATTCCAAAATTAGAGAAATGATCCTTTCGGAGATGGCAGACGTTAAGAACTTTAAAATGCCCAAATCTCTTGAGGTATATATTCCTCAGGGCTGCAGGAAGTGCAATTCGACCGGCTACAGCGGGAGAATAGGCATTTTTGAAGTTTTGGAAATGACCTCCGAGCTGGCAGAGATCATTTTGAAAGAACCCTCATCGGCGAAAATCAAAGAAGAGGCAAAAAGGCAGGGCATGACTACCATGAAGCAGGACGGCATATTAAAGGCGCTGGACGGAGTAACAAGCATAGAAGAAGTTTTGAGGGTGTCTGAAGAGAAATAATATAATTAAAAGAAACATATGTTAGACGATTATAAAAAACAGTTGAACGATTTTTTAGAGATCACCCACAGGCAACAGGCTTCCGACATTCATTTTTCCATAAACCACCCGCCTGTTTTAAGAATCCAGGGCAGTCTGGTGCCCCTAGTCAAAATAGCAAAATTGTCTTCTAAGGATACCGAGGGCCTGGCCAGGGCGCTGATGACCGAAGAACAGTATCAGAGATTTACGCAGGTCAAAGAGATTGACTTTTCTTATAACTTCGAGAACAAAGCCAGGTTCAGGGTAAATATTTTTTTCCAGACAGGCGTTATTTCTTGCGCTTTAAGGCTGATTCCTACGCAAATTAAGACTGTTGAAGAGCTGAACCTTCCCTCGACCCTTCATACCTTTGCCAAAGCCAACCAGGGATTTGTTTTAATTACCGGTCCCTCCAGCCATGGCAAATCAACCACTTTGGCTGCTCTCATAGACGAAATAAACCACCAGCGGGCCGATCACATTATCACCATAGAAGACCCCATTGAATATATTTTTAAAGACGGCAGAGCCATTATTGATCAGCGAGAGCTTTATCAGGACACTCTAAACTTTGCCAGAGCCCTGAGGTCTACTTTTCGCCAGGACCCCGACGTTATTATGGTAGGAGAAATGAGAGACCCCGAAACTATGTCTACGGCCATTACGGCAGCTGAAACCGGGCATTTGGTCTTTGCTACCCTGCACACCAATTCCGCCTCACAAACGATCCACCGCATAGTTGACAGCTTTCCTTCGGAACAACAGCAGCAGGTTCGCGCCCAGCTTTCCGGTTCTCTTTTGGGGATTGTTTCCCAAAGATTGATTCCCAGGCTCAAGGGAGGCCTGATACCGGCCTGCGAGCTGATGCTTTCTACGCCGGCTGTTTCCAACCTGATCAGAGAAAACAAAATTCACGAGCTGCCTCTAGTTATTGACACTTCGGCCGAGTCCGGCATGATTTCTTTGAACAGATCCTTGGCGCTTTTGGTCAAAAACAAGGAGATTTCATTAGAATCGGCCTTGAGCTACTCTTTGAATCCTTTGGAATTAAACATGCTACTTAAGCGATGAAATTCAACTATCAGGCCAGAACCAAAGAAGGAGATCTCCAGATGGGCGTGGTTGAGGCCTCTTCCGGAGAGGCAGCTTTGAATCTTTTGCAGAGCTACGGGCTTGTTATCACCCTTTTGGAATTGGCAGAAGAAAAACCGTTTTATGCCAAGGAAATTAGCTTCTTTAGCAGGGTTTCCCAAAAAGACGTAGTTATTTTCTCTCGCCAGCTTTCTTTAATGTTTAAGTCAAGAATTCCCTTGGTGCAGGTTTTGCAGACGCTGGCTGAACAAACTCCCAAGCCCGCTTTCAGAGATAAAATTTTAGCCATGGCTCAAACAGTAGAGGGCGGCGTGCCTCTTTCCAAGGCGCTTGAGCGCTACCCCGCTATCTTTTCCCCATTTTACATTAATCTGGTCAAATCAGGAGAAGCTTCAGGAACTCTGTCTGAAAGCCTAGACTATCTGGCCGACCACATGGAAAGGGAGTATTTTCTTTTGTCCAAGGTCAGGGCGGCCATGATTTATCCTGTGGTGGTTCTGGTGGTGGTGATAATCGTGCTGGCCGTTATGTCTTATTACATCATTCCCCAGCTGAGCAAAATATTGCTGGATATGGCAGAAGGCGAACTGCCCACCTTAACCAAGGTAGTCATCGGCCTGTCTTCTTTTATAAGATCCTGGGGCTGGATTTTATTCCTGGGATTTATAGGCATTTTCTTTCTTTTTTTCCGATACATCAGAACGCCCGCGGGAAGGAAATCCTGGGACAGGACTATTTTGCGTATTCCCTTGCTTAACAATCTTTTAAGAATGTTTTATGTTTCCCGCTTTGCCGAAAACTTATCCACTCTGATTAAGGGAGGTTTGCCCATTTCCCGCGCCTTGGAAATTACCAGCGATACCGTAAGCAATGAAGTTTATCGGGAAATAATTATTGAGGTGAGAAACGATGTCAGAAGGGGAGAGAGCATCAGCCGCTTGTTGCGGGCCAATCCCGTGTTTTTCCCCCCTATGGTAACCCAAATGGTAATAGTCGGGGAAAAGACGGGAACGCTTGAGCAAAGCCTAACGAGCGTGGTACGATTTTACAGGGGAGAGATTGAGCGCACCACCGACGCCTTTTTAAAGCTTTTGGAGCCGATATTGATAATATTTATGAGCTTAATAGTTGGCGTTTTGGCAGCAGGCATTTTCATTCCGCTTTACCAGATACCAACCTGGTTTTAGCTCCCTTTACTAATTATTACGATTCGGTTATTATATAGATAGGTAAAAATTAACAAAGGTCGAACTAAAATATAAAATTAATTTAATTAATCATTAATAATATGCAAAAGAGAGGCTTTACGCTAATTGAGCTTTTGGTGGTTATTGCCATCATCGGCATTTTGGTCACTATCGTTCTCGTTGGTTTCGGCACAATTAGACAGGATGCGAAAAACGCGAACATTAAGGGAAATATGGCCCAGATGAGACTGGCGGTTGAAATGTTTTATAACGATAATACCACATATACAGGCGCAAGCGCTGAGACATCTTATGGTGCGGCTTTGAGTTCTGCTGAGGATCAGTTGCCTAGTGGAACTACGTGTTTGGCAAACGGCGGACATTTTAGCGACACTGAATTTTGTTTGGAGTGTCCAATGGTTGGTGGTGGTTTTTGGTGTGTAGATAGTGACGGTTATATGGGTGAGATAGCTGCCAGTGCTTGCGATGGCACGGATTTCGATTGTCAACCATAACCCCTCTGTTCAATTATTTTTCTTTTATAGCAAGACTCTTTCTTGCTAATCTGAGTCTTGGATAGTTGAAATTTGATAGACGAGAAAAGTAATTTGATCCTGATGTTAACCGATGAATTTATTTTAATCTTTGTTTTCTTGTTGGGATTGGCTATCGGTTCTTTCTTGAACTGTGTTATCTACCGGTTTACCCCCCACCATAAATTTGGTGGGGGGTTGCGTGGTAGGTCATTTTGCCCTCATTGTAAGCATAAACTATCTTGGGAGGATTTAATTCCCATCCTCAGTTTTGTTTTTTTAAGAGGGCACTGTCGTTACTGCCGGCAAAAAATATCTCCACAGTATCCTTTGGTGGAACTGGCTACGGGCTTACTGTTTGCAATGACTTTTTGCTATTTTGGTTTTGGCCTTGAGCTGCTGCTCTGGCTTTTTATTTTAACCTGCCTTATTGCCATTTTCGTCTATGATTTAAAATACTATATTATCCCCGACAGCGTGGTTTTTTCAGCCATGGCCGCTGCTTTTTTTCTCAGGATTGTTGATTTTGAAAACTTGGATTTTTTTAGCATGAGCAATTTCGGCTTCGGCGTTTTAGTGGCCCCTGTTTTTTTTCTGGTGATTATTCTTGTTTCAAGGGGCCGCTGGATGGGGCTGGGCGACGTTAAGCTGGCCCTTTTGATGGTTTTGACGCTGGGCTGGCCGAATATTTTGGTGGCCATGTTTTTAGCTTTTTTAATCGGTGCTATAATAGGATTAGGACTGATATGGGGCGGTAAAAAGACCGCAAAATCAGAGGTGCCTTTTGGCCCCTTCTTGGTCACGGGCACCGTTATCGCACTTTTCTGGGGAGAAGCAATAATTGATTGGTATTTGCAGTTTGTTGTGATTTAAAATCAGAATATTTAATTTTTTATGCAAAAGGGTTTCACCTTAGTAGAATTAATCGTTGTTATTTTAATTATCCTTATACTTACTGCCGTGGTTTTAGGGAATTATCAGCCGGGCGGCCAAATGTTGGCTCTTCAGAGATCAGCCGCCAAACTGGCTCAGGATCTCAGACTGGCCCAGGAAATGACAATGGGCTCAAGAGAGTATGCGGGTTGTCCTGATCCTGCGGGTTACGGTATTTACTTTCATGAGCATCCCGTGGCGAATCCAAGCAAACCCGGTCGTAACGCCTATTTTTTATTTGTTGACTGCACCCACCCTCCCCTTGGAGAGTTTGATGGTGGTAGCGACGACTGGGAAAGAATATATTTTGAGCAGGACATAGAGTTTATTGGAGCAGACTTTAGTGATGGCAACAATGACTTTGGGGTTGTTACTATAATTTTTTATCCTCCGGGACCTCAAGTACTCATTAAATGTCCTACTGGATTCTGTGAGTGGGTTGACATTAAATTTAGTATCAATGGTCGAGAAAAAGAAGTTCACGTAAACAACAAAGGCCTGATTTATGTTAAATAAAAATAGTGGCTTTACCCTGATAGAGGCAGTTGTGGCTATTTTTGTTATCGCCTTGATAATAACCGGCGTTTTTACTTTGATCCAAAGGACCGTCATGGATCGCGCTTTTGCCGCCTCCCAGCTTCAAGCAACCTATTTAGCCCAAGAGGGCGTAGAGTTGGTCAGAAATCAGCGGGACGAGAATTGGTTAAACGGAGATGCTTGGGACTCAATAGATACTTCAGAGATACCCTCTTCAGTAACAATTTCAGGCAAAACGTTTACGAGGGGCGTTAATATTATTGATGGCCCCGCGCCCGATAAAATAACTGCTAGCGTAACGGTTGGATGGACAGAAAGAGGAAGGAACGGGGAGGTTAAGGTTATAAGCGAATTATATAATTGGATATATTGGTAACATGAAAAACAAAACAGGCTTTACATTGGTTGAAGTATTGGTGGCGGTATTTGTTTTTGTTGTGGTGATATTGATTGCTGCGGGTATTTTTGTTTCAGCTATTCGAGCCCAAAGATATAATTTGGCTTATCAGGAGTTGCTGGACCAAACCTCTTATGTTATGGAATATATGTCTAGGCAAATTAGAATGGCAAAGAAAGCTACGGACAGCAGCTGCATACCCCAGGATACAAATTATCACAGTATATCGGAGGATATAAAATTTATTGATCAAGACGGAAATTGCACAGAATTTTTAGTAGATGGTGGTCAATTAATAGAAAGAAAAACCGGCACATACGATCTACCCGTAACCTCTCCTTATCTGACCGTTGATCTTTTTGACGTTGATATTTTGGACGATACACCCAACAAGCAGCCGCATGTGGAGCTTTTTCTAAAAATTAACGGCAAAGAAGACACGAGCATTGAGATTCAGACAACCATTTCTCAAAGAGATTTAAATTACTAATGTTGTTAAATATTAAAAAAAATAAAAAAGGCGCGGCTCTCTATCTGGCGATTATAATGATGGCCATCGTTTTGGCCATTGCTTTGGGCCTCAGCGCAATCATTGTGGGTCAGCTCCGGATGATGAGAGAAATGGGATATTCTGTCGTTGCGTTTTATGCAGCAGATAGCGGCATCGAATCTATATTGAGGCAGTCGGCAGATCCCTGCGGCGGCCCCACACCGTGTGAAATCGGGGGAGTTTTAGACAGCCTAACCGAATATAATATTTCAGTGCTTGCTTCCGGGGAGTCCGATGATTGCCTTCCCAGCAAAGCTCCACATTACTGCATCAAATCAGTTGGAACCCACAGAGACGTGAGCCGAGCTATCGAGATTACTTATTAGCGATGACGAAAGAGCAGGCTAAAAAGCGCATAAAAAAACTCAAGGAGGTGATTAGCCGTCACCGCTATTTATATCACGTAGAGGATCGGCAGGAGATTTCTCAGGAAGCTCTTGATTCTTTAAAACACGAGCTCTGGCAGTTAGAGCAGCAGTATCCCGAACTGGTTACTTCCGACTCTCCTACTCAAAGGGTGGCAGGCAAGGCGCTGGAAGGATTCAAAAAAGTGGAGCATAAAGTTCCCATGCTTTCTATTGAGGATATTGTTTCTGAAAAGGAGCTGGCTGATTGGGAAAACTATATAAAAAGAATCTCTAAAGAGGAAAAATTTGAATATTTCTGTGAGCCAAAGGTAGACGGCTTTGCCGTCTCCCTGATTTACAAAAAGGGAGTTCTTAATATTGGTTCTACCCGGGGTGACGGCAAAGTAGGTGAAGATATTACCCAGAACCTAAAAACAATTGAGAGCATACCCTTGCGGTTGCCAGAGTCGGTCAAAGAGCTGGAGGTCAGGGGAGAGGTATATATGGACAAGAAAGCTTTTGAGAAGCTGAACAAAGAACTGGGCGAAAAATACGCCAATCCCAGGAATTTGGCTGCCGGGTCCATCAGGCAGTTAGATCCCAAAATAGCAGCTTCCAGGCCCCTTAAGTTTTTAGCCTATGACTTAATAAGCGACTTGGGCCAGAAAAAGCATTCAGAAGAACACCAGATTTTAAGGAAGCTGGGATTTAGAAGCGAAAAAGGCAGGATTTGCCAGGATATATCCTGTATTGTCAATTATTGGCGTGAAATAGCCAAAAAAAGAGAAACTTTGGCCTATCAGATTGACGGAGTAGTGGTGGTTATTAATAACAATGAATTATTCAAGAATTTGGGAGTGGCTGGCAAAAGTCCCCGGGCCATCAGGGCATTTAAGTTTTCTCCCAAGCAGGCCACTACCAAAATTTTAGACATTAAGGTTCAGACAGGCAGAACCGGGGCTGTTACCCCCATAGCTCATTTGAAACCGGTCAAAGTAGAGGGGGTTACCATTTCCCGGGCCACTTTGCACAATGCTGACCAGATTAAAAGGCTGGGAGTGAAAATAGGGGATACGGTAGTTATAGAAAGGGCCGGTGATGTTATTCCGGCCGTGGCCAAGGTTTTGAAGGAACTGAGAACGGGCGAAGAAAAATCTTTCACTTTTCCCAAGACCTGTCCCCAATGCAGCACAAAATTAGTCAGACCGGAAAATGAGGTTGTTTGGCGCTGCCCCAATCCTAACTGTCCGGCCAGAAAGCGCGAGTTTCTATACCACTTTGTTTCCAGAAAAGCCTTTAATATTGATGGTTTGGGCCCCAAGATTATTGATCAGCTGGTGGAAGAGAATCTGCTTTCTGGGGCGGCCGACCTCTTTGAGCTAAAAGAAGGAGATTTAATTCCTTTGGAAAGATTTGCCGAAAAATCAGCCAAAAACATAGTTTCAGCTTTAGAGAAAAGCAAAAAGATAACCCTGGCCCGCTTCATTTACAGCCTGGGGATTCGTCATGTGGGAGAGGAAACAGCTATTGATTTAGCTGAACGCTTTGCCAGCCTTGAAAAATTTAAAGAAGCATCAGAAAGAGATTTAGAAAGCATTCCCGATATCGGCCCGGAAACAGCCAAAGCCATTTATGCTTGGCTGCGGCAAAAGAAGAACCAGCAGCTGATTGGTAATTTGCTGAAATCCGGCGTGAAAATATTCAGCCGGAAAAAGGAAACTAGCAAACTGCAGGGTCTAACCTTTGTAATTACCGGCAGCCTGAATAATCTGAGCCGCGAAGAAGCCAAAGACAAGATCCGCAGCCTGGGAGGTAACGTTACTGAGAATGTTTCTAAAAAGACAGATTATCTTGTATCAGGCACTCAGCCGGGTACAAAACTGGCTAAGGCCCGAAAATTAGGGGTTAAAATCATTGATGAAAAAATTTTTCTTAAAATACTGGCCCAGGCTTGACTGGATTATTACAGTTTCAGTTTTGCTGCTTGCCGGCATGGGTCTTTTGTCTCTGTACAGTTCTTCAATAGGCGAGGGCGATTTTATTAATTTCCAGAAACAGCTTATTTTCTTAGCCGTAGGCATTTTTTTGATGTTTCTGATTTCTTCTTTGGACTACCGCATCCTGCGCAACGACCCCCATTTAATTTTGATACTCTACATTTTTTGTCTTTTAGCTTTGGCCGGCCTTTTTTTCTTCGCTCCTGAGATAAGAAACGTGCAAAGATGGTATAAGCTGGGACCCGTTCATGTGGGGCCGATAGAGTTTACCAAGCTGGTCCTGATTATATTATTGGCAAAATATTTTTCAATGAGGCACGTTGAAATGTACCGGCTCAAGCATATTTTTCTTTCCGGGTTCTATGTTTTAATACCGGCCCTGCTTGTTTTTTTTCAGCCGGATTTGGGCTCAGTCTTGGTGCTGGTTTTTGTCTGGCTGGTCATATTGTTGATGTCGGGCATTAAATTAAAGGTTTTTTTGCTTCTGGCTCTTTGCGGTATTTTAATATTCGTCCTGGCTTGGCCCTTTTTGCTCAAAGACTACCAGAAAGAAAGAATCATTACTTTTTATAATTCGATTGTTTTCCCCGAACAGGCCGACGTTCAAAAAGCCGGCTGGAGCCAAAACCAAGCCAAGATCGCCATTGGTTCGGCCGGTTTTTTGGGTCAGGGTTTTAGCCAGGGCTCCCAGACCCAGTACGGTTTTTTGCCAGAGCCCCAGACCGATTTTATCTTCTCAGCCGTTGCTGAAGAGTTCGGATTTCTGGCAGTAATGGTTATGGCTATTTTGTTCTCTCTTCTTGTCTGGAGAATAATTAAAATAGCCGCTGCCTCGCAAACCAACTTTATCCGCCTTTTTGCCTTGGGTTTTGCCACCCTAATAACCATCCAGGTTTTTATCAATATTGGCATGAATCTGGGTCTTTTGCCGGTTATGGGCATCCCTCTGCCGTTTATAAGCTACGGGGGGAGCAGCTTGATTGCTTTTTTTATCGGAGCGGGTATTATTCAAAGCATGCGCCATGCTTAAAATTTTAGACATTTTATTTCCCAGGTTTTGTTTGGGATGCGGCCGGGAGGGTTCATATATCTGCCAAGATTGCCAGATATTTCTCAGCGAGGTTGAGACGCCAAACCAGCCAGTTTTTAGCCTGTGGGAGCACCAGGGATTAATGGAGCAGATTTTTCAAGAAATTAAGCTTAAGGGGAGATATCATATAATAGAGGAGCTTGTTGAAAAAGCTCTTGAGAAAACAAATATCAATCTCCCCCCGGAAACCCTAATAACCTATGTACCCATGTTCAGAAGAAAAGAGAAAGAGCGGGGTTTTAACCAGGCCGAGCTGATCGCCTGCAAATTGGGAAAATCTTTACAGAAACCGGTAGCGGGCTTGTTAGAGAGAGTGAAAGACGCCCCGCCGCAGCCAGGGTCAGGACTTGAGGCCAGCCGGGAAAACGTTAAAGGCGCTTTTAAATATTGCGGTAGCTTTTTGCCGGAAAACGTCTTATTGGTGGATGATATCTACGCTACCGGCGCTACCATTAATGAGTGCACTAAAGTTTTCAAAAAGAAAGGAGTCAAAAACACCTGGGCGTTCACCGTATCAAAGAAAACCGACATCTGAGACTTGGCAGATTTGTCCGTAAGGACGCCTTTTGCTATAATATTAGAGCGAGCTCGTCGTATTACAAAAAGATGGTACAATATTTTCAGGGCTTGACATTTACCTATGATCGGCTATAATTAAATTCGTTATTCCTTAATTCGCCAATTTTAACATTGCGCTAATTTTTTTTGATATTTAATGGAAATAAAGAACTTTGGTAAATCCAAAGTTTATCTTTCTCATCCCTACCTGCTGGCTATTCAGAAGGAAAGCTGGGACAACTTCTGGCAGAAAGATTTAAAGGAATTATTTTCCGAGGTTTCCCCCATTCGCGATTATACCGGAAAGGAGCTGGAGCTTTGGTTTTCCGGATACAAGCTATCCGAGCCAAAATACAAGACCGACATTGAGGCAAAGATAAACAACGATTCTTTTGAAGCTTCTTTGAGGGTAAAGACTAAACTGGTTAACCTCAAGAGCAAAGAAGTCAAGGAGCAAGAGGTTTTTCTTGCTGATTTTCCTTTGATGACAGAGCGCGGCACTTTCATTGTCAACGGGGTAGAAAGGGTGGCCATCGCTCAACTGATTCGCTCGCCCGGAGCCTTTTTTACCGCCAAAACTCTGGCCGGAAAGAAACATTTTGGAGCAAAAATTATTCCCAACCGCGGCGCCTGGCTTGAGTTCGAAACGGAATCCTCGGGCTTCATCGGGGTAAAAATCGACAGAAAAAGAAAAGTAGCAGCTACTACGCTGCTGCGCGCTTTTGGCGTAGAAAAGTTTCCCGACGGTCTTAAAGAAACGCTGGAGAAAGATTCTGCCAAAAACCAGCCGGAAGCCGTAGTGGAAGTTTACCGAAGATTAAGGCCGGGAGATTTGGCCACACCAGATACGGCCAAGGAATTTATCTGGAATATGTTTTTCAACTTTGAGAGGTACGACTTAAGCAAGGTTGGCAGATGGAAGACGTGGCAGCGCCTGCCCGCCCTTGAGAGCAAGAAGGAAATAACTCCTCAAGATCGAGTGCTAAAACCAGAGGACGTCATCGAGGTTCTAAAAGAGATTATTAGGCTTAACAACACACCGGGAGCTCAGCCAGACCAGATTGACCACCTGGGAAACCGCAGAGTAAGAACCCTCTCTGAGCTTTTGCAAAACCGGATGCGGGTGGGAATGATGCGCATGGAAAGAATTATTAAAGACAGAATGTCTACTTTGGACGTTTATACGTTAACGCCCAGCCAGTTGATCAATCCTAGGCCGGTAATGGCAGTGGTCAAAGAGTTTTTTACCAGCTCCCAAATGTCTCAGTTTATGGACAACGAAAATCCCTTGGCGGAATTAGAGCACAAGCGCCGGCTTTCGGCTACCGGTCCCGGAGGCCTGACTAGAGAAAGAGCTGGCTTTGAAGTAAGGGACGTTCAGCCCTCGCACTACGGCAGAATTTGCCCCATACAGACGCCCGAAGGACCCAATATCGGTCTAGTCGGCCACTTGGCGGGTTACGCCAGAATTAATTCTTACGGGTTTATTGAAACGCCCTACTTTAAAGTAGAAAAAGGAAAGGTAACCTCAGAGCTCCGTTATCTTTCAGCTTACGAAGAGGAAAAATACAATATTACTCACGGCGGAACACAAATTGACGATAAGGGACGGATCATTTCTCAAAAAGTGGAAGCTCGAATTAAGGGGGAGCCCGGATTGGTTGAGAAAGAGAAAATTGACTACATAGACGTTTCGCCCGAGCAGTTTATTTCTCTGGCTACCGCCTGCATTCCCTTTTTAAGAAACGATGACGCCAACAGAGCCCTCATGGGATCTAATATGCAGAGACAGTCAGTTCCCCTGATTAAGCCAGAAGTTCCTTTAGTTTGTTCCGGTGCGGAAGAAAGGGTGGCCCGGGACTCTGGCCAGGAAGTAATTAGCGAAGAAGACGGAACCGTCGCCGAAGTTGACGCCAACCACATTGTCGTAAGGCCAAAAGCTAAAAACCAAAAATCAAAAAATTACAAATTAAAAACCTTTATCAGGACCAACCAATACACCTGTTTTCATCAGCGGCCCCTAGTCAGTCTTGGACAGAAAGTAAAGAGGGGAGAGGTGATAGCTGATGGCGGAGCAATTGACAAGGGCTGGCTAGCCTTGGGACGCAATGTCTTGGTGGCTTTTATGCCCTGGCGGGGAGGCAACTTTGAAGACGCCATCGTTATTTCAGAAAAACTGGTAAAAGAGGATTATTATACATCTATTCACGTTGAAGAGTTCTCCTGTGACGTCAGAGAAACCAAGCTGGGCCCCGAGCAGACCACGGCCGATATTCCTAACGTGGGAGAAGAAAAGCTCAAGAACCTTGACGAAGAAGGGGTGGTCAGGATTGGCGCCCAGGTGGGCCCCAATGACATTTTGGTTGGCAAAATATCGCCCAAAGGAGAAGCTGACCTGACGGCCGAAGAAAGATTATTGCGGGCTATTTTCGGCGAAAAAGCCAGAGAAGTTAAAGACACCTCCCTTTTAATGGAGCACGGCAAGCGGGGCAGAGTGGTGGGGGTAAAGGTTTTTTCCAGGGAAGCAGGTCATAAATTGGAGCCGGGCATTATCAAAAGAATTCAGGTTGAGGTGGCCCAGATAAGAAAAATTACCGCCGGAGACAAGCTGGCCGGCCGCCACGGAAACAAGGGCGTGGTTTCACGGGTTTTATCAGAAGAAGAAATGCCTTTTATGGCTGACGGAACCCCCATAGATATTATCATTAATCCCTTGAGCGTGGCTTCTCGTATGAATATCGGCCAGATTTTAGAAACTCACCTGGGCTGGGCAGCTAAAAAGCTGGGATATATTGCCGTTTCTCCTCCGCTTTCCGGAGCCAACGAAGCTGACATTAAAGAAGAGCTGGAGAAAGCAGGTTTTTCCAGAAACGGCAAAGCAGTTTTATATGACGGAAGAACCGGCTTGCCTTTCCCGGAAAGAATTACCGTCGGATATATTTATATGATGAAACTGATCCACATGGTGGAAGATAAAATACATATGCGTTCAATAGGACCCTATTCTTTGATCACCCAACAGCCCTTGGGGGGTAAGGCCCAGTTTGGCGGTCAGAGGTTCGGCGAAATGGAGGTTTGGGCGCTGGAAGGGTACGGAGCTGCCCATACTTTGCAGGAGATGTTGACTATTAAGTCGGACGATGTCTTGGGGAGAGCTGCCACTTACGAAGCCATATTAAAAGGAGAAGAGATTCAAAATCCCAGGGTACCGGCATCTTTTAATCTTTTGGTGGCTGAATTAAAATCTTTGGGCCTATCAGTAGAAGTTAAAGAAAAAAAACATGAGAGTAATTGATTTAGAATCAATCAGAATAAAAATTGCTTCGCCGGACGATATCCTGACCTGGTCGCACGGTGAGGTGCAAAAACCGGAAACCATCAACTACCGCACACAGAGGCCGGAAAAAGACGGCTTGTTTTGCGAAAGAATTTTCGGACCGGAGAAAGACTACGAGTGCTATTGCGGAAAATACAAGAAAATCCGCTACAAGGGAATTATCTGCGACAAGTGCGGGGTCGAGGTGACCAAGGCTTCGGTTAGGCGAGAAAGAATGGGCCACATAAAACTGGCCGTGCCCTGTTCGCATATTTGGTTCTTAAGGGGCATACCCTCAAGGATCGGCCTAGTTTTGGATATTCCCATGCAGCAATTAGAAAGGGTTATTTATTTCGCCAGCTATATTATTACCAAAGTAAACGAAGAGGCCAAAAAAAACACCCTGGAAGAAATCGAGAAAGAATTTAAAAGCAAAGCCAAAGGCGCAAAAGCCAAAGAGCTAAAAGCGGCCAGAGACAAAGCCAGAGAAGAAGTTATGTCCATTAAGCCCCTGAAGGTGCTTTCCGAGTTTGAATACCACGATTTTTCTTTAAAATACGGTGAGATTTTCGAGGCAGGCACTGGCGCAGAAAGCCTAAGGAAGATATTGGCAGAAACCGATTTCAAAAAAGTGGCAGCAGCTCTGGAAAAAGAAGCGGAAAAAGCTTCGCCCGGCAATAAACGAAAGATTTTAAGAAGACTAAGGCTGATTCGGGGGATGATCAGAAACAATATTAAGCCGGAGTGGATGTTTTTGACGGTTTTGCCGGTTTTGCCCCCCGATCTTAGGCCCATGGTTCAGCTTGACGGCGGCAGATATGCTTCTTCCGATTTGAACGATCTTTACCGCCGGGTGATCAACAGAAATAATCGATTAAAATATCTTTTGGAAATAAACGCTCCCGACGTTATTGTCAGGAATGAAAAAAGAATGCTCCAGGAGGCGGTTGACGCCTTGATTGATAATGGCATGAGAAAAGGGCAGACGACCACGGCCACTACCGGTGGCAAGCGCCTTCTCAAATCTTTGGCCGACATGCTTAAGGGAAAGCAGGGAAGGTTTCGGCAGAACCTTTTGGGCAAAAGAGTGGACTATTCGGGAAGATCGGTGATCGTTGTCGGCCCGCAACTAAATCTGCATCAGTGCGGCATTCCCAAAATTATGGCCTTGGAGCTCTTTAAGCCCTTTGTTATTAAAAAGCTTCTAGAAAAAGAACTGGCTTATAACGTTAGGGGAGCTTCCAGGCTGGTGGAAGAAGCTCCGCCAGAAGTCTGGGCCATTTTGGAAGACATAGTCAAAGACAAACTCGTTTTGCTAAACCGGGCTCCCACCCTTCACCGCCTGGGCATACAAGCCTTCCAGCCGGTCTTAGTTGAAGGTGAATCCATTAGAATACATCCTCTGATTTGTAAGGCCTTTAATGCTGATTTCGACGGCGATCAAATGGCCGTGCACGTTCCCTTATCCACCGAAGCCCAGAAGGAAGCCAGAGAAATGATGTTTTCTTCTTCGAATTTATTAAAACCAGCTACCGGCAGTCCGATTGTTAACCCGCTCAGAGATATTGTCTTGGGGTGTCACTGGGTTACAAAATTAAAGCCAGGAGCTTCGGGAGAGGGTAAAATTTTCAGCTCTAAAAACGAAGCTATTCTAGCCTCGGACACCGAAGCCATTGACCTGAGAGCAAAGATAAAAATAAAGACAGGTAAAGAATTTTTAGAAACTTCGGTGGGCAGAGTGCTTTTTAACAATACCCTGCCCGACGGGTTTTCCTTTCAGAACGAAGAGATGTCGGTTAAGGAGCTGGAAAAATTAACCGCCCGGCTTATTGAAAAATACGACAAAGAGACCTGCGAGAAGACGCTGGATAAAATAAAAAGCCTGGGCTTTGAATACTCAACCATTTCCGGCATTACCTGGGGCATGGATGATCTGTTAGTTCCCGAATCCAAGAAGAAATTAATCGCTGAAGCGGAAAAAAGCATTGAGACCATTGATCAGCACTACAAAAAAGGTCTTCTTTCCCAAGAAGAGAAAACCGACAAAGCTATCGAGGTTTGGCAAAGGACTAAGGCGGAAATTGAAAAAGCTCTTCGCACCACCCTTCCACCCTTAGGGCCAGTTTTAGCTATTATTAATTCTGGAGCCAGAGGCACCTGGTCTCAATTGGTGCAGATGACCGGCATGAAGGGCTTGGTTACCAATCCGGCTGGCAAGATTCTTGAATTGCCGGTAAAAAGCTCTTTTAAAGAGGGGTTTGACGTGTTGGAATATTTTATTTCTACCCACGGAGCAAGAAAGGGAACAGCTGATACCGCTCTGCGCACATCGGCAGCCGGCTATCTGACCAGAAGATTGGTTGATGTAGCACACGACGTAGTGATAACCACAGAGGACTGCAAGGATAAGGAAGGAATGGTCATTTTCAGGGAAGATGCAGACAAGATCGGGCAAAATTTCTTGTATAAAATTATTGGCAGATTAACCACCAAAGGAGAGATTATTGACGAAGAAAAAGCCGCCAGCATTATTGAAAAGGGGATTGACAGAATAAGCGTGCGCTCTCCCTTGACCTGTAAAGCAACTTACGGTGTTTGCCGGAAGTGTTACGGCTGGAATTTAGGCACCAACCAGCTGGTCGGCTTGGGTTCGGCCGTAGGAGTAATAGCCGCTCAGGCTATTGGAGAACCGGGAACGCAGCTGACAATGAGAACATTTCATACGGGCGGAGTAGCTGAAGGCGGCGACATCACTCAGGGCTTGCCGAGAGTGGAAGAGCTTTTTGAGGCAAGGGTTCCTTTGGGGAAGGCGGTGGTTTCTCAGGTAGAGGGCAAAGTGCTGGAGATAACGCCCGAGAAAAAAATTAGAATTAAAGGTAAGAATTTAAAAGTTAAAAAAACAAAAAGTAAACAGACTGACATTATTGAATATCAAATTCCGCCCAAAAAAGCCATATGGGTGGAAGCGGGCCAGGCAGTTAAGGGGGGCCAGCAGCTTTGCGAGGGCCATCTTGATTTGCAGGAAATTTTCCGCCTGCTCAGCCCAGAAGAAGTTAAAAGATATATTGTTTCTCAGGTGCAGAGAATTTATGTTTCTCAGGGAGCCATTATCCACGACAAACACGTTGAAGTCATTGTTCGCCAGATGTTCTCCCGCGTCAGAATAAAAGACGAGGGGGACAGCTCTTTTTACAGCGGCGAGATAGTAGAACTGTCAAGAGCCCTAGAAGAGAATGGTAAATTAAAAAAACCAGCAACTTTTCAGCCTCTTTTATTGGGCATTACCAGAGTGGCTCTAGCTACAGACAGTTTTTTGTCAGCGGCTTCCTTTCAGGAAACCTCGCGGGTTTTGATCAAAACCGCCATTGAGGGGAGAGAAGACAAATTGAGGGGCCTGAAAGAAAATGTTATAATAGGAAAATTGATACCGGCAGGAACGGGATTTATCCATGAAAAAGAAAAAGGCAAAAAATAAAAAGGTGATTGAAAAAAGAAAAGGGGGATTTTTCAGCCACTTTGTCCTGCCCAATGAAGTGAAGCGCGTTATTCTGGCAGCGATTGTTTTTTTAATAGCCATAATTGTCATTCTTTCTTTCTTCGGCCTGGCCGGAGCGGGCGGTAGATTCATCAATAGCTTTTTCATTTTCCTTTTTGGAAAAGCTAAGGTTATTCTTCCTTTCTTTTTGCTATTGCTAGGATTTGTCTTTTTCAGATTGAAATATAAAAATAAGTGGGCCACCTTTCTGGCCTTTCTCTTTTTACTTTTGGGCACAGCCGGTATTTTTGAAGTTCTGAACGAAACAACCAGACAGGGAGGCGGCTGGCTGGGGTATTTGATTGCCTGGCCACTTTTGAAGTTATTTGGCAGGCTGGCCACGCAGATTGTTCTGGGGGCCCTGATTATTATAGGTATCGTTATTTTATGGCAGTTTTTATACAAAAAAAATAAGGCGCCCGTGCCAGCTGTTGAAAAAACGGTTGAAGACAGCCCGCCGCTGATTAAAAGAATTTTCGGTCATAAATTTAAGGTTCATTCGGTTGAGCCGCCGCCAGTTGCTACTCCGGAACTTAAACCCTCCCCCGAGCTTATAAAAAAACCAACAGAGCAGAAGCCCCTCTATCCCCAAAACCAAAAAGACTACCGCTTTCCTCCCCTTGATCTATTAGAATCAGACAAGGGCGTACCCTCAGCCGGAGATATTAGAATTAATTCCGCCATTATCAAAAGAACTCTTCAGAACTTCGGCATTCAGGTGGAAATGTCCGAGGTTAATATCGGCCCCACTGTTACCCAATATACCTTTAAACCGGCCGAAGGGGTCAAGCTCTCAAAAATTACCACCCTTTCTAACGACTTAGCCCTGGCTTTGGCCGCTCACCCCATCAGGATCGAAGCCCCTATTCCGGGAAAGCCCCTGGTGGGAGTTGAGGTGCCCAACAAAGTCAGAACCCTTGTCAGGTTGCGCAATTTGATGGAGCACCACAACTTTCAGAACGCCACTTCAAATTTAACCTTAGTTCTGGGCAGGGACGTTTCCGGCAATCCTGTTTTTGCTGATTTGGCCAGAATGCCCCACTTGTTGGTAGCCGGCAGTACGGGCACAGGTAAAACCATTTGCTTAAACAGCCTTGTTCTAAGCCTGCTTTATCAGAATTCTCCGGAAATCCTTCAATTAATTTTGATCGATCCCAAAAGAGTGGAGTTCCCGGTTTACAACGAACTCCCGCATCTTTTGACGCCGGTCATTTACGACGCCCAGAAATCCGTTAACGCTCTCAAGTGGTTAATAGAAGAGATGGAGAGGAGGTTTGATGTTCTGTCACGGGAAAAGGCCAGGGACATTACCAGCTACAACGAGAAAATGATTTCCCAGGAAACAGACCCCATGCCATATATTGTCTTGATTGTTGATGAATTAGCCGATCTAATGGCTGCCCGGGGCAGGGAAATGGAGGCGGGCATTGTCAGGTTGGCCCAGATGGCCAGGGCCGTGGGCATTCATCTGATACTGGCCACCCAGCGCCCTTCAGTGGAGGTGATTACCGGCTTAATAAAGGCCAATGTTACCTCGCGCATTACTTTTCAAGTCGCCTCTCAGGTTGATTCCAGGACCGTTTTGGATACAGCCGGCGCAGAAAAACTTCTTGGCTTAGGAGATCTGCTTTTTATTTCAGCCGAGATGACTAAGCCGAAAAGAATTCAGGGCGCCTTTGTTTCTGATAAAGAAGTGAAAAAAGTGGCTAAGCATATAAAAACGGAAACCCCCCAGCAGTCAGCCTTACAGGAGCTGAAAGGGGAAGAAAGCCTAGACAGCATGTTGCAAGAATCGGGCCCGGTTGATTTTTTCGGAGGAGAAGAGGATCCGCTTTTCGAAGAAGCCAAAAAAGTGGTCATTGAGGCCAAAAAGGCCTCAGCCTCTCTTTTGCAGAGACGTTTGAGGGTGGGTTACGCCAGAGCGGCTCGCTTAATAGACATGCTGGAAGAAAAAGGAATCGTCGGGCCGGGCGAAGGAGCCAAACCCAGAGAGATTTTAATGGGAGGCGGCCCCGAGGAGCCGGGGGATTGGCAAAAAGTTTAAATAAGATATAATAGCAATATGGCCAAGAAGAAAGAAAAAAAACCAATAGGCGACTTACAGGAAGCGGTTGAAGAGATAAGGCAGCGCTTCGGAGCAGGAGCCATTATGAAGCTTAAAGAAGTGAGAGCGGTTGACGTTGACGTGATTCCCACCGGTTCTGCGGCTTTGAATGCTGCCCTAGGAGTGGGAGGAATTCCCAGGGGTAGAGTAAGCGAGATTTACGGGCCGGAGAGCACGGGCAAAAGCACTTTAGCCCTGCATATTGCTGCCGAAGCCCAAAAGAAGGGAGGAGTAGCAGCTTTTATTGATGCAGAGCATGCCCTGGATCCTGAATACGCCAGAAAGATCGGGGTTAACGTAGACGAGCTTTTCATTTCCCAGCCGGATTCGGGAGAGCAGGCGCTTCAGATTACAGAAAGCCTGATCAGGTCAGAAGAAGTGGATGTCATTGTTATTGACTCGGTTGCTGCCCTGACCCCCAAACAGGAGATAGCCGGAGAGATAGGGGATCAGTTCGTGGGCACTCAGGCCAGATTAATGAGCCAGACACTGAGAAAACTGGCCAGCATTGTTGCTAGAACAAAAACAGCCGTAATCTTTTTAAATCAGACCAGAATGAAAATCGGAGTCTTCTTCGGTAATCCGGAAACAACTCCCGGCGGCCTGGCCTTAAAATTTTACGCTTCAGTCAGAATTGACCTAAGGCGAATTGCCCAAATAAAAAAGAAAGACGAAATTATCGGCTCTCGTATTAAGGCTAAGATAGTCAAGAACAAGGTGGCGGCCCCATTTAAGATAGCCGAGTTTGATATTATTTACAATAAGGGGATTACCGAAAGATCACCCGGCAAGTAGTCCTAAATTTCTTGCTCTTTTTACCGCTTTTGTCAGTTTTCTTTGATGGCCGGCGCAAAGCCCGGTTTTTTTTCTAGGTCTGATTTTGCCTAAACCGGAAATAAAGCGCTCCAAAAGCTGAGTGTTTTTAAAATCAATTTCTCTGATATTTTTTTTGCAAAAAAAGCACTCCACGGAATTAAAATGGTATTTTTTTTACGTCGATTTCTTCTTCGTCTTTGTCTTCTTCAATAATGGGTATTTCTTCTTGTTCTGATTCTTCCCGGCGCGGGCTGGCTTTGCCCGTTACCTTGGGGCCGAATTGCAGGGTTTCAGCCACTATTTCTGTTCTGAATCTTTTGTTTCCCTGCTGGTCTTGCCAGGATCTTGTCCTCAATCTTCCTTCAACCATAACCAGGGATCCTTTGCTTAGATATTGGGAAGAAATTTCCGCCAATCTTCCCCAGGCTACTATAGTGTGGTATTCTGCTTCTTTTTGTTGCTGCTTGGTTTCTTTGTCTGTCCAAACCCGGTTGGTAGCCATGCGAAAATTGCAGACGCTTTGTCCCGAGGGAGTGTTTCTTAATTCCGGATCAGCGGTTAGATTCCCGATTAAAATAACTTTGTTTAAATTCATTTTTATTCTTCTTTTAGTAATTCTTCCAATTTTTCGTCAATTTGTTTGATATCGACCTTTTCCCCCGCCGTTTTTTTAGAAGAACTGGCCGGCGTTTTTTTTATTAATCTTCTTCTTGGTTTGGTTTCTTTTTTGTTCAGCTTGGCCAGAATGGTATATCTTAAAGAATCGGCTTTGAGATTTTTTTCCAGCTCTTGGATTTTTTCTGGGTCTGAATAAAATTCTAAACTCAGGAAAGAGGGCCCTTTTTGTTCCTGAAGGGGAGGATTGGGAAGGTAAGAAGTCACCCTTTCTAAAACAGAATCTGCTTCCCTGGTATTAATGGTTAATTCGTAATGTTTCATATTTTAAATTCTATTACGTCTCCGTCTTGGACAACATAGTCTTTGCCGGTCGTTTGCAGCCATCCTAGCTCTCGCGCTTTCTGCCAAGACCCCGCCCTAATTAGCTTTTGCCAGTTGATAACCTCGGCCTTGATAAATTTATCTTCAAAATCAGAATGAACCCTGCCGCCGGCCTCAGGAGCTTTACTTCCTTCCTTAAGGGTCCAGGCCCTGACTTCTTTGCCGCCGGTAGTGGTGTAAAAGGTGATTAATTCAAGCACATTGTAACAAGCCAGAATCAGTTTGTCCAGCTGTGATTTTACTCCCAGTTCTTGTTTTTCTTGCTCCGATAGCTGAGAAATCTCCTCTTCCATTTTTAAGTCCATGGTCAGCCCAGGAGAAGCGAGGGATCTTAAATCGGCTTCTTGGCTTGAGTTAAATAAATAAATTTTAGGTTTTTTGCTCAGAAGGCTCTCTTTTTCTTTTGATTCCAAATCTTTCATCTCCAGTTCGATTCTGATTGTTTCCATGTCGTCTTCTGGCGCAGGATTCTCTCCAAAAACCCGCACCACCTCACATATGGCCTCGCAATTTCTAATTTGGGCCAGAAACTGGTTTCCCAGGCCCTCTCCTTTATGAGCGTTTTTTATTAATCCGGCGATATCAACAAATTCAATAATGGTCGGGGTAACTTTTTCCGGCCTTATTATTTCAGCCACCGCCTGCAGCTTGTTGTCCGGAACGGGCACCACGCCGACATTGGGATGAATAGTGGTAAAGGGATAATCAGCGATATCCACCTGTTTTCTGGTCAGGGCCTTAAAGAGGGTGGATTTCCCCACATTGGGCAGACCAATTATGCCCACTGAAAAAGACATATATTTTATGGTATAATAGACTTACATGAAAATCAACCCCGACATTTTTAGAGCTTATGACATTAGAGGAATTTATCCTCAAGACTTGCAGGAAGAAGCTTTTTTCAGAATTGCCCAAGCTTTTACCAGCCTGTATCCGAAAGCTGAAAAAATAGTCGTGGCTCGCGATCCAAGGCTAAGTTCGCCGTCTTTAGCCGAAGTTATCAGAAAGACTCTGGCAGATTCCGGCAAAGAGGTAATTGATATCGGCATCGCTCCGGACCCCCTGTTTTATTTCTCAATTTTCCATTATCATTTCGACGCCGGTTTTATGATAAGCGCTTCCCACAACCCGAAGGAATATAACGGACTGACCATGCATGTCAGAAAACCGGGCGAGGAAAACTCAGAAGACGTTGTCGGCAGGGACCTGGAGAAAATAAAAGAGCTGGTTTTTAAAGATAAAAAAAAAGAAAAGTCCCCCTCAAAGGGCAAAATCGTCAAGCTAGATCCCTCGGCCGACTACACAGCCTACATTACCAGCAAAATTAAGTTAAAAAGGCCATTAAAAATTGTTATTGATTCCAGCAACGGAGCAACCGGTTTTTTGCCCGAGAAGGTTTTTCAGGAGCTCGGGTGCCGAGTAAAAACGATTTACGGCGATTTTGACGGCACTTTTCCCAACCATTTGCCCGACCCCTATAAAGAAGAAAACCTTAAAGACGCCAAAACCGAACTTTTAAGGCAAAAAGCAGACATTGGCTTTGTTTATGATTGCGATGGAGACAGAATAGGAGTTTTAGATAACCGGGGCCGCTTTGTTAAGGGCGACTTTTGCCTTCTGATGTTGGCCAGACAAGCTCTACAAAAGAAAAAAGGCCCGGTTGTTCATGATATGAGAGTTTCCAAGGCCTTTTTAGACGAGATGAAAAAACGGGGCGTCAAAACATATTTTTCTGTTTCTCATCATAACGCAGTTATTAAAAAAATTATTGAAACCAGGGCGGTTTTCGGAGGAGAGATTACCCTGCACTTTCTTTTTCCTCTTGATTATTATCTTTGCGACGAAGCTATTTTTGCCTCTCTGAAATTGGCTGAAATCGCCTCTCAGAAGGAAGATTTTGCTCAATACGTCGACAGCCTGCCCTCTTATTATATCAGCCCCGAGGTCTTCATAGAGACTACCGACGAAGCCAAGTTTGGAATTATTAAAAATTTGCAAAAATATCTCAAAGAAAACAGATATGACTTTATTGACATTGACGGAGCGAGAATCAATTTTCCCCACGGCTGGGGGCTGGCCAGAGCCGCCAACACCACGCCGCACATAAAATGCCGCTTTGAGGGCGACACTAAGGGGGCTTTAATCGAGATAGAAAAAAAGTGCTTAGAAATTTTTGAAAAAGCGGGTATTCCGATAACAAAAAATATCCGACAAGAACTGAACATTAAATGAGGCCTGTCTTTTTGCGCACTTCTTGTATGGTTGATTGGGCAATAATTTCGGCTCTTTTGCGGCCCTGCTCTAAAACCTCTTTGACATAGACTTCTCGCGAGAGGAGCTCTTTTTTCTTTCTGCGGAAGGGCTCTAGTTTTAAAATAAGCAGAGAGGCTAGTTGTTTTTTCAAGTCTGAGTAGCCTCTGCCCTTGAATTTTTTCTCAACTGCTGAAATTGGTTTTTCGCTGAAAAGGGAATAAATAGTCAGAAGATTGCTGAGGCCGGGTTTTTTAACCGGATCGTATTTTATAGCTTTTCCGGCGTCTGTTACCGCTGACATGATTTTTTTCTTGATCGTTTCCGGTTCGTCGAACAAAAACAGGCAGGTTCTGGGCACAGAGCTTGACATTTTCTTCTTGGGAGCCGTCAGGGCTGCAATCTTGGCCCCCGTCTTCAGAACTGCGGCCTCGGGCACCTTAAAGGTCTTGCCGTATCTCTGGTTAAATTTTCTGGCAATTGTTTTGGTCAGTTCCAAGTGCTGTACTTGGTCTTTGCCGACCGGCACCGAATCTGTCTGGTAGAGGAGAATATCGGCCGCCATTAAGACGGGGTAAGTTAAAAGTCCCGCGTTGATGTTCATTTTGAATTGTTTAGCTTTATCTTTGTATTGAGTCATTCGTTCCAATTCGCCCACCGGTGTAAGGCTGTTGAGAATCCAACAAAGCTCAGAGTGTTCTTTGATTTGCGATTGAATGAAAATAATGCATTTTTCGGGATCAAGCCCCGCGGCCATAAGCTCTACGGCCATGTTTACGGTTTGCTTATTGAGCGTTTTGGATTCCTGATAGACGGTTAGAGCGTGAAGATCGGCAATAAAAAAAATACATTCTCCTATTTCTTGAAGCTCCTTCCATTGGCTTATTGCTCCCAGATAATTCCCGACATGGATTGAGCCCGTAGGTTGTATTCCGCTTAATATGCGCATAATATTTGCTATACCTCTATTAAAACCGGCAGAATCATCGGCCTTCTCTGGGTTTTGCTGTAAAGAAAGCCGCCAATTCTGTTGCGGATGTTGTCTTTGACGTAAGACCAGTTGACCGCCCCCCCCGAGCCGGCCGTCCGGTCGATAATATCAATCACTTTTTTCCGGGTTTCAGCCAGCAGGGGCTTGGATTCTCTGAGATAGACGAACCCCCTTGATATTATATCCGGAGAACCCTTAACCTTGCCGGTTTGCCGGTCAATTACCGCCACGATAACGAACATGCCGTCTTTGGCCAGGGTTTGCCTGTCGCGCAGGACCACTTCGCCGACGTCGCCGATTCCCAAGCCATCCACCATAATGTAATTTGATTCTACCATTTTTTTCTCAACAGAGATAGTCTTGGGAGTGAGAGTGATCACCCTTCCGTTTTCTACCACAGCGATGTTTTTTTCCGGGATTCCTTGGGATTTGGCCAGATTGGCGTGGTTAACCAGCATGGAATATTGCCCGTGGACCGGCATAAAGAATTTCGGCTTCATAATGTTTATCATTTCTTTTAATTCTTCTCTCTGCGCATGACCGCCGGCATGAATATCCATCATCTTGTAATGGAAGACCGTAGTTTTTTGCCGGTAAAGCTCGTCTTTGAGAAATTGGACAGTTCTTTCGTTTCCCGGCACAACCGAGGAAGAAAAGATGACGGTGTCCGATTTTTTAAGCCTGACAAACCTGTGTTCGCCATTGGCGATCCTCATTAACACCGCCTGTCCTTCGCCCTGGGCGCCGGTGCAGATCAGGGCCACCTTGGAGTCGGGATAATTCTGCAGCTGTTCCGGCTTGATCAGAGTGCCTTTTTGAGCCTTAATATAGCCCAGCTTTTTACAGATTTCCACATTGATTTTCATGCTGTAGCCGTCTATAGCCACCCTTCTGCCGTACTTTTCAGAAAGAGCTATGAGCTGCTGGATTCGGTGGATTAATGATCCGAAGGTAGCGGCAATTATTCTTCCCTCGGATTTTTTAAAAATCTCTTCCAGGTTTTCCATAATTGTTTTTTCAGAAAGGGAATGATTCGGCTCTTCCGCTCCGGTGGAATCAGACATAAGCAACAAAACCTTTCTCCGGCCCAAAGATTTAAGCTTGTCAAAGTCGGTCGGAGAATCGTAAACCGGAGTTTTGTCAAATTTGAAGTCCGAGGTATGCATGATGTTGCCCACCGGCGTTTCTATAAACAGACCCATATTGTCAGAAATGTTATGGTTTTGCCTGAAAAACTCAACGCTAAAAGGCCCCAGCTTCACCGTCTGGCCGTTTTTGACCTGGCTAAGCTTCAATTTGGGCAAATGAGTAAAATCCTCCTGTCTTCTCAAGATGATTCCTCTGGTCAGGCCAGAGGCGTACATGGGAAGATTGACCCCCACCCTATCAATCAAATAGGGGATGGCCCCTATATGATCGTAGTGGCCGTGAGTAAAGACTGCTCCCAGAATATTTTTTTGCTTGCCCCTAAGAAAAGAGATATTGGGAATAATATAGTCTACGCCGGGCATGTCTTCTTCTGGCATGCGCAGCCCCATATCGATGATCAAAAACCGGCCTCCGTATTCTAAGACCATCATATTGCGGCCTACTTCTCCCAGGCCGCCCAAGGGAATGATTTTAAGTTGTTGCATAGGTGCCGAGGGTGGGATTCGAACCCACATGGAGGTTTCTCCACTACGCCCTGAACGTAGCGTGTCTAGCCAAATTTCACCACCTCGGCAAAGTTTATTTTATCTCGGCGATTTGTTTTTTGAGCTTTTCCCCGAAATCTTTGTGTTTTAAAGACAGATAAAGATTTGATTTTAAGTAGGCTATCTTGTTTCCGCATTCTAGCCACTTTCCATCAAATTCGCAACCGTAAATGGGTTTTTTTTCTTGAAGCATTTTTCCCAAATTCTCTGATAAAAATATTTCTTTTTGCATTCCCCGGCCCGCTTTTTTAAAGCATTTGAAAACCTCGGGGCTTAAAATATATTTTCCGACAATAGCCAGATTGGAGGGGGCCCGTGAAGCAGAGGGCTTTTCCACTATTTTCTCGATCTCATATACTTTATCTTCGATCTTTTTAGCTTTTACTACCCCGTAAGACGGCAATTTTTTGCGGGGCATGCGGTAGAGGGCGAGTACGGCGGCCGGATTGTTTTTTCTGTATTTCTCAAAAACATTAATTAGCTGAGAAAGGCACGGCCTTTTTGATTCCACTACGTCATCTGCGAACAAAACAGCAAAGGGCTCTTTTCCTATTAATCTCTCTGCTTGCAGAATGGCGTGGGCATCACCCATCGGTTTTTTTTGTAATACTTGGGAGAAAGCAATCCTTTTTGAAATTCTTTCTAAGCCCTTAAGGTCTTTTAAAAGATGGCGCTTTTTTCTTAACCTTAATATTGCTTCCAGCCCGGGCGACTTCGCCAGATATCTCTTAAAATAAGTCAGAACTATTTCCTTGTGCGGCTGATTGACGAAAATAATTTTTTTAATTCCCGAGGCCGCTGCTTCCTCAATGATATATTGGAGAACCGGCTTGTCGACCAGGGGCCAGAATTCCTTGGGTACAACTTTGCTCAGGGGCAGGAACCTAGTTCCCAGGCCGGCAACGGTTATTACCGCTTTTTTAACCACCATAAAGAAAATTTAGGTTTTTCGGGGGCCTGTTTAGGGGTTTTTTAAAGCGTAATGCAGGAATTTGCCCGTAATTTTTATTTTTCACCCAGCCGTTTTTTAAATAGTAATAGCAGGCTCCCCGCTTCTTTTCAAAAAGACCGTAGATGTTTTGGCATCTCTCGCAAAGCCAATTGCCTTCAGCCAATTTCTTTTTCGAGGGGTTGATTGTAATGTGACCGTAACCCGGGGGGACGATTACCGAATCTCCTTTTTCGGCTTTTACGGCATAAACGTCCTTAATTTTATTTTTTTCGTATTTTTGCAAGAGATAAAGAGCCTTTCCTTCCAGGACGGTGTACAATTCCCCGTATTTTCCAGAATGCTCGTGGCCTTTGGTTTTAACGAACTCTCTACCCATCATTTTGGGCGGAATAACCGTGATATCATATCTTAGTCCGGCTTTCTGCTTGAGGCCTCTGTACATATAATAAAGTTCGGAATCGGGCGCTTTTTTTGCCCATTCTCGGTCATAAAGCACCTTTTTCATGTCAGACAGGTAACGAATGTCCGGTTTTTTTATTTCCACGTTCTTTTGGTTTTTATATACCATTCATTTATATTGGTGAATCTTTTTGAGAGATCGACAATAGGGCCCTCCTCCACGCCCACGATTTTTTCTGAAATCCAATAAAGATAATCGGGGTTGAAAAGAAAGACGGCCGGGGCGTCTTCGACCAGGATTTCTCGGAACTCTTGCAGCTTTTCCTCCCTTTCTTCCTGGTCCAGGGCGGTTCTGGCCTGTTCTAACAATAGATCTGCCTTTGAATTATCGTATTTAGACAAATTAAGTCCCGGGTCCTTTTTTTGGGAAGAATGCCAAAAGGGCAGGGGGTCTTCAACAATAGTCCAGATTTGGCCAGAAAGAAGCGTCTCGTAGCTTCTCGGTTTAATAAAATCTTTTTTTAGTTCGGGAAGGGCGTAGGTTTTAACGGTCAAACCTATTCCTATTTCTTTCCATTGCCGGGCTATTTCCTCGGCCACTTCCTTCATGACTGGGTCTTCAACGGTTATAAGGGTGAAGGCCAATTCGTTTTCTGCTGCGGGCTCGGAACAAACCTCGTTTAATTTAGCCCGGGTGGTCTTAGCAACAATCCCTGTGCCCGAATTGAACCCCCAGGGGTCGAGTATTTCTTCAGCGTATTTTTCCTGAAAGGCAATAACCGCCGCTTCAGTCTGGCTGCCGAAATATCCGGTGGGACTGACATCCAAACATGTCTGCAGGGCCGTGACTTCGCTTCCTCGGTTGCCTTTTTGTAAGTCGCTCCTGAATTCAACAATATTGCCCTTGATAACCTCGAACCATTTCCCCTGTTTTTTTTCCAAGCCGGCAGCTTCAAGCAGCTCTTCTGCCTTTTTTTGATCAAAAGGATAATAATCCATGATTTCTCCCCTGTTTGAAAAAAAGCCTTCCAAGAGCGCTTCTTTATCGGTTGCGTAATTAAGCGCTTGCCTTATTGTTTTTTCTGCCAGAAGATCTGATTCTTCAATGTTCAAAAATACGGCAAAGTGCCTGGGCAGGGTAAAAGAATACAGCTTGAAGCCGGTTGTCTGAACCGCCTCCTTTGAGAGAGAAAATCCGTCAATCCTCCCCGCTTTTATTTCTTTTATCAACTCTTCCTCCGAGGCAAAAAAGCGGAAATTTATCTCTTTAAGATAGGGCCCTGTTCCGAAATAGTTTTTGAATCTGGCCAATTTTAAAGAAGCGGGCGAGCCCTCTCCGTTGCGAACCAGCTCTTTGAACTGATAGGGTCCCGATCCCACGGGCTGCAGATTATAATCGCTCAGAAAGAAATTTTGGGGGGAAATATCTTGCCAAATATGCTCGGGAAGTATTTTAAAGGTAAGCCTTTCTTCAAATCCAGCATAGGGGTCGTTTATTTTAAGGGCTATCATGCGGTCGGACTTTTTCTCTGCTTCTATGCCTATGTAATTTCCCCTGAGCGGGCTTTTGTACTCGCTGTTTTTCAAAAGGTCAAGGGTGAAGATAACATCGTCGGCGGTCAGTTTTTCGCCGTCATGCCAAAAAACATTTTCTTTCAGATAAACCTCATATTCTCTTCCCCCCTCTTTTACTTCTACCATTTCGGCCAAATCATAAACAACTTCTCCTTCCGGGCCGTATTTCATTATTCCGGAAAAGATAAGTTCGGTCAGGTCGCGGTCCGCGTCGTTGCTAACGGCGTAGAGAGGATTGATAAATCTGGGAGATCCCACCAAGCCCTCTGTGAAGCCTCCGCCGACGGCCGGCGCCGTCTCCGTGTCAGCTATATAGAAGGTGATGATCAAAGAGGGGAGGGAAACGATGAATAACACCAAAAACGCCAAAAAGAAAGCCCTCTCTTTTTTATCGAGAACCTTAGGAAGTTGCAGCCACTGTCGTTTAGAGGGAAATTGCATAGACTAAAAAACCAGGTTGGCCAGCGCAGAAAGCATAAAAAGAGTACCGGCAATTATGGTGCCATAAAAGATTTTTTTCTGCATTCCTCTGCGAGTGGCATAGGTCCCGCCTTCTTGGCCAAAAGCAGAACCCAGGGCGGTTCCTCTTTGCTGAAGAAGAATTAGAGCGATGAGAACAACCGAGATTACAATTTGGAAGATTGGTAAAAAATCATTCATATTTCATTTTTTATTTTTTGGAAAAATTAGATTTAGAATCGCGCTTAATCCCCAAATAAGCACAGATGTCCAGAAAAGAGCGGCCAGCCCATTGATCACCAGATCTTGGAAAAAACGATCCACCAGCCAGATAACCCCCAAGTTTATTACCAGGCCGAAAAGGCCAAGGGTGAGTATGCGCAGAGGTAGGGTGACGAGCTTCAGTATTGGCTTTATAAAGACGTTAATTAATCCCAGGATCAGACCGGCCAGCAAAAAGGTTTTCCATATTCCGACATCCACCCCGTCAATAAGTTGGTCAGCCAGCCAGAACCCTAAAATTCCAGAGAAGATCTGAAGTATAAGATTGCGCATTTTCTGTATTATAGCACACAATGATCAATCAAACAAGTGTTGCCTTCTCAGGTGATGATGGTATTTGTGGGCAAAGCGGTGGGCTTCGTCTCGCAGCTGCAAGATGAGGTTGAAGGTTTCTCTGGGTAAATTTTTCAAGAGAACCGGCCTTTTTAGGTTCTCCATGTAGATTTCTTCCTTTTTTTTGGCGATGGCCATAGCCGGAATATCTGTTAAAGATTTAGCTAGGTTGAGTTGGGCCCTTCCCCCGTCTATGAGAATTAAGTCAGGATAGGGCCATTCCTTATGCCGGAGTCTCCGGCAAATAATCTCTTTAAGCATTGCCAAATCATCGGGTTCCGCCGATAGTTTTATTTTGAATCTGCGGTAAAAATTTTTATCCGGCCTGCCTTTGACAAAAGTAACCATAGAGCCCGTTGCTTCCTTGCCCTGGATGTTGGCGACATCGTAAGCTTCAATTCTTTCTGATCTAAAAAGGCAGGGGGCCGGGCACTGCCTTAAATGATACCAGAGGCAGGGCCTTTTGGGTAGCGCGGAGCAGGTTCTGTAAGGATAAATTTTTCTTAATTCTCTCAATTTCTGTTTTATTTTCTTGCCGCTGACGAAGGGACCCAGATAATTTACCCGAGGAGATTTTCCGGGCTGGTGGGTCACGAATATTCTGGGAAAGGGTTCTTTGGTAATGCCTACATAAAAATAGTTTTTGTCGTCTTTCCAGCTAATGTTGTACTTGGGCTGGTATTTTTTGATGAACTTGGCTTCCAGCAACAAAGCTTCCGTGGCCGTTTTGCTTTTAATATATCCTATTTTTTTGGCCAGGCCGAGCAGTTTTTTGTGTTGTTTGACCCTTTGGCAGAGATTGGTCGCCTTGCCCACGTAGAGGATCTTACGCCCCTCCTTGAAGACGTAAATACCAGGACCCCGGGGAAGCCCGTCTTTTTTGCCCGTCTTCAAATACCTAAATTTTCTCATACATACACATATATCATATTCTTGCCATATTTTCAAAATGGGAGTATAATTAATTACTCATGGAAAGAGACGTTATCAAAATCAGAGGAGCCAGAGTGCATAATCTGAAAAATATAGATGTTGATATTCCCAAAAACAAACTGGTGGTCATTACGGGAATTTCCGGCTCGGGAAAATCTTCTTTGGCCTTTGATACCCTTTATGCCGAAGGACAGAGGAGATACGTCGAGTCGCTATCGGCCTACGCCCGGCAGTTTCTGGGAGTGATGGATAAGCCCGACGTTGACAAGATTGAAGGAATTTCTCCGGCCATTTCCATTGACCAAAGAAAAGCAGGCCACAATCCGCGCTCCACGGTGGGGACTATGACCGAAGTCTACGATTATTTCCGCCTTCTCTTTGCCAGAATCGGCATTCCCCATTGCCCTAAATGTGGTAAAGAGATCAGCCGCCAAAGCGTTGATCAGATTGTCGATAAGGTTTTAAATTTGCCTAAAAACACGGAAATTTTGATTTTGGGGCCCATGATCAGATCTAAAAAGGGCGAACACCGGGGTATTTTGGAGGAAGTTAACAGGGCAGGCTTTGTTAGGGTCAGGGTCGACGGGGTTATTCATCGAGCGGAAGAAGCTCTGGCCCTGACGCCGGACAGAAATAAAAAGCACAACATTGAGGTGGTGGTGGATAAGCTGGTCATAGACAAGGATTTGGACAAGTCGCGCTTGGTAGATTCTTTAGAAACGGCCCTGAAGTTGGGCAGGGGCATAGTAATGATCTCGGGCAATACGGCTCCTTCCAGAAAACCTAAGGCAGAAGATTGGATATTTTCTGAACATTTCGCTTGTGAAGATTGCGGGATTTCTTTGCCCGAGCCCGACCCCCGTCTTTTTTCCTTTAATTCTCCGCAAGGGGCGTGTCCCAGTTGCCATGGTTTGGGCTCAAAACTGGAGGTTGATCCCGAACTTGTTATTCCCAATAAAAATTTAACCCTTGCAGAAGGCGCTATTTTCCCCTGGGCACACGCTTCGCACAAAATAGGCAGACAGGGTCATTTTTGGTGGAAACTGCAAAGTTTAGCAGAAAAACATAAATTCGATTTAGATATCCCGGCCGGAGAACTGCCCAAAAAGATCATTGATTTAATATTATACGGCGACCGCTACTGGGAAGGCGTTATTCCTAATTTGGAAAGAAGGTATCACGAAACAGATTCAGAATACACCAGGGCCGAAATAGAGCAATACATGCTTGAAAAAGAATGCGAAACCTGCCGGGGAAAAAGGCTGAAGCCAGAGGTGCTGGCAGTAACCGTAGCCGGCAAATCAATAAACGATGTCGTTACGATGAACGTTGGTTCAGCTCAGAACCTTTTTCAAAAAATTATGGATTCTAAGAGTAAAATATTGGGATCTGACCAACTGAAAATAGGCCAGCCGATCATTAAAGAGATTTTAAGCCGGCTGCAATTCTTGCTTGACGTCGGTTTGGACTATTTGACGCTGGATAGAAAAACAGCCACTCTGGCCGGCGGCGAAGAACAGAGAATCAGGCTAGCCACCCAGATCGGCTCTAAGCTGACCGGAGTTTTATATATTTTGGACGAACCCTCGATCGGGCTTCATGCCAGGGATCAGGGTAAACTTATTGAAACTCTGAAAAAACTGAGAGATCTGGGCAACAGCGTGGTGGTGGTAGAGCACGATAGCCAAAGCATCAAGTCGGCCGACTGGGTTATTGATATCGGGCCGGGCGCTGGCAAGCGCGGCGGAAAGATGATCTTTCAGGGAAACCCCAAAAATCTGTTAAAAGCAAAGACGCTTACCGGCGATTATCTTTCCGGCAGAAAGAAAGTGGAGGCGGAGAGAAAACAGCAATCCAAAATCCAAAACCACCTGATAATCAAAAAAGCCAGAGAGCACAACTTAAAAGACATTGACGTCAAAATTCCCCTGGGAAAGCTTGTCTGCATCAGCGGAGTTTCGGGGTCTGGCAAGTCCTCTTTAATGAATGACACTCTGGCCAAGGCGCTTTTGCGCAAATTTTACAAAGCCAAAGAAGAACCGGGAAATCACAAAGAGATTTTGGGCGTTGAACACCTCAATAAGGTGGTTTTGGTTGACCAGTCACCGATCGGTCGCACTCCCAGATCGAATCCCGCCACCTATACTGCTGCCTATACTCACATCAGAGATCTTTTCACCAAAACCAAAGAAGCCAGGGTTCGCGGCTATTCGGCCGGCCGCTTTTCCTTCAACGTTAAAGGAGGCAGATGCGAAGCCTGCGAGGGGCAGGGGGTTAAAAAAATTGAAATGTATTTTTTGCCCGATATCTACGTAGAATGCGAAGAATGCCACGGAAAAAGATTTAACAAGGAAACCCTGTCAGTTGAATACCGCGGCAAGAACATTGCCGATGTTCTGGAAATGACCGTGGAAGAGGCTTTGGATTTTTTTAAGAATATTCCCGCGCTTCAAGAGAAGCTGAAAATACTCAACGATGTCGGCTTGGGCTATATCGAGCTGGGGCAGCCCGCTCCTTCTCTTTCTGGCGGAGAAGCTCAAAGGATAAAATTGGCCGCCGAGCTTTCTAAAAAAGCCACCGGCAAGACCCTGTATATTTTAGACGAGCCGACCACCGGCCTGCACTTTGACGATATTAAAAAACTTATAGAGGTTTTGCGCGGTTTAGTAGATAAAGGAAACACCGTGCTTATAATCGAGCACAACCTTGACGTTATAAAAAACGCCGACTGGATTATCGATCTGGGACCCGAAGGAGGGGAGAAGGGCGGTTTTATCGTTGCCGAGGGCTCTCCTCAGCAGGTCGCCCGAATCAAAAAATCTTACACTGGACAGTATTTAAGGAAAATGGCAAGATAACAGATAAAAAATTAACAATAAAAAAGGAGGTATTTTTACGTGGCGAGATCCCGTAAAGATAAAAGGAGCTCTGGGCAGGAAAAAACAAAAGCAATTGCCCGAGTATTTAAGCTCATTGAACAATCAAAGAAAGAGCGGGGTAGCCGCGGAGAACGGACCGCCCTGCACATTTTAGCTCAGCTGAGATCTGAAGATTTTTTGGAAGAGTTTTGGTTTATACCCCAAAAAACCTTTCTTGATAAACTCGGCATTGATTTTATTTGTAAGAGGGGCGGCGCGTATTACTTCATCAACGTGAAAAGCTCCTGGACAGGCGTTCAAAACTTTTTGTGGCGGAAAATAACAATAAAAGCAAATTTGCCCAAAAATAGTTACGATATTTATCCGTTACTGGTTCGATCCTCAGAAAAGCAGGAGCTGACAAGAAACCGCTTATTATCTGAAGTGTTTTCTCGGCCGGCTTCCTGTCGGGTCTTGCCTAAAAAAATTAAGAGAGCGCTGTCAGTGCTCTATGCGCCAACTGAGAACAGAGAAGAGATTGGCCCTGCGGATGATTCCTCGTTCCAGACAGTTTTAAACAGTTCCCATTCGCCTAAACAAAAAATAAAAAATTTGGTAACCTGTGGTTACTGCCGAAACCTAGAAATTATCTCTAACCCAGTTAAGAGGGAAAAAGGAAAAAGAAGTAAAACCATGTGGCAAGCCGAAGGAAGGGTTTTTTTCCGGGGAACTTTATTGGAGGCAGTGCGGGAAAAATACACCAAAGAAACGGCAGAGTATTTTGTTGCCTCCGACCTTATTATACAGATAATACGAAAGGCGTGTTCATCCTCTTGACACGCTTTTTTTGTTTGATTAATATTAAGAAGTAGGAATTAGCACTCAAAGGTCGTAATTGCTAAAAACAATAAACATTAAAAACATGAAAATAAAACCATTAGCTGACCACATTCTCATTGAGCCGATCAAAGAAGAGGAAAAAACCAAAAGCGGCATTCTTTTGCCGGCTACGGCAGAAAAAGAAAGGCCGGAGCAGGGCAAGGTGATTGCCGCTGGACCCGGCAAAAAAGACAAAACCGGCAAACGCATTGTTCCCGAAGTAAAAGCCGGAGACAGGGTTTTGTTTACTAAATACGGCCCTACCGAGATAAAGGTCGATGATAAAGAATATCTAATTGCCAAAGAAGAAGACATATTGGCAATTTTGGAATAAGAAAAATAATAAATTCGAAAAATATGGCGAAACAAATTTTATTCAGCGAAAACGCTAGGAAAAAACTGCTTAGCGGCATCAATAAACTGACAGACGCGGTTAAGGTAACCCTTGGCCCCAAGGCTAGGCTGGTTGCTTTAGACAAGGGCTTCGGAGCGCCTGATATTTCAGATGACGGAGTAAGTATTGCCAAAGAGTTTGAACTGGAAGATAAGCCAGAGCAGTTGGGCGTAGAAATTATAAAAGAGGTGGCCGAAAAAACTTCAGATGTGGCCGGAGACGGCACAACCACGGCCATGGTTCTCAGCCAGGCAATAGTTTCCGAAGGGCTTAAAAACGTGGCTGCCGGGGCAGATCCCCTGGCCCTAAAAAGGGGCATTCAAAAGGGAGTGGAAGCGGTTGTCGAACACCTTAAATCCCATTCCAAAAAGATTTCCCAAAAAGAAGAAATTGCTCAAGTGGCCACCATTGCCAGCCTGGATCCGGAAGTCGGTAAAATGATTGCCGAAGTTTTTTCAGAAGTGGGCAAAGACGGCGTGATTACGGTCGAGGAATCGAAAAAATTCGGTTTAGAAAGAGAGATCGTCAAGGGCTTGCAATTTGACAGGGGATATATTTCACCTTATATGATTACCAACCCCGAAAGAATGGAAGCCGTTTTAGAAGACCCCTATATCCTGCTTACCGACAAGAAGATTTCTTCTTTGCAGGAGATCCTGCCGGTTTTAGAGAAGATAGCTCAAACAGGCAAAAAAGAGCTGGTTATTGTTGCCGATGAGGTGGAGGGAGAGGCTTTGGCCACTATCGTGGTAAACAAGCTCCGCGGCATTTTTAATGCCTTGGCGGTAAAGGCACCGGGCTTTGGAGACAGGAAGAAAGAAATGCTTGAGGACATTGCTGCGGTGACCGGAGCTCAGGTCGTTTCCGAAGAGCTGGGCCTTAAACTGGAGAACGTTGAATTAACACATCTGGGATCTGCCAGAAAAATTATTTCTGAGAAAGAAAAAACAACCATTATTGAGGGAAAGGCTAAAAAAGAGGATATTGAGGCCAGAGTCAAGCAGATCAGGAATGAGCTGAAAAACAGCGATTCTGAATTTGACAAAGAAAAACTTCAGGAAAGACTGGCTAAGTTGGCCGGCGGGGTGGCTGTCATTAAGGTAGGAGCTGCTACCGAGGTTGAACAGAAAGCCAAACAGAAGAAGATTGAGAACGCTCTCAACGCCACCAGAGCCGCAGTTGAAGAGGGCATTTTGCCCGGCGGCGGAGTGGCTCTTTTGGGAGCCGTTTCTGTTTTGGAAAAAGTAGTTCTGGAGGGAGACGAAAAAACAGGCTTGGGTATTTTGAAAAGAGCCCTGGAAAAACCAATAAAACAAGTGGTGGAAAACGCTGGATTAGACGGAGCCGTGGTGACAGCCAAGGTAAAAGAAGGGGGAGATAATTTCGGTTTTGACGCCCAGAAAATGCAGTACGGCGACATGATCGCTGCCGGAGTGATTGACCCCACCAAGGTTGTCAGGGCTACCCTAGAAAACGCAGCTTCAGCCGCTTCCATGATTCTAACTACCGAAGCTCTCTTGGCTGAAAAACCCGAAGATAAAAAAGAAAAAGCATCTCCCATGCCTCCTGCCGGCATGGATATGGGATATTAAACCAAAAAGATCGGTTGTTTCTACAGAGCCCTTGTTTTTAACGGGGGCTCTGTGTATAATTAGAGAAGATAAAAAGGTCGCAATAAGCATATTAATTAACAATTTATGAGCATTTTCTATATTGTTTTATTGGTCGTAGTCGTTTTATTGGCCGGCTGGGTGATCGCAACCTACAATCGGTTTATCACCTTGCGCAACAGAACAAAAGAGGCTTGGGCCGACATTGATGTGCAGCTGAGAAGAAGGTATGATTTAATTCCCAACCTGGTTGAAACGGTTAAGGGTTACGCCTCTCACGAGAAAGCGGTTCTTGAAAACGTAACCAAAGCCAGATCAACCGCCATGGCAGCGGAGCAGTCGGGCGACCCCAAGAAAATAGGGGAGGCAGAAAACATGCTGGCCGGCACCCTCAAGACGCTTTTTGCCGTAGCCGAAAACTATCCTCAGCTCAAGGCGGCCGAGAACTTCTTGGAGCTTCAGAGAGAGCTCCGCGATACAGAAGACAAGATTCAAGCGTCTAGAAGATTTTACAACACCAATATTAGGGACCTTAATATTAAGATCGAAGTTTTTCCGGCCAATATCATAGCCAAGATTTTCAACTTTACCAAGATGGATTTCTTTGAAATAGAAAAGGGAGCTGCCAGAGAGCCAGTAGCAGTTAAGTTCTAAATCTGCCAATGGTAAATTTATACACTCAATCTGAGTCCAACGTCAGAAAGACTTGGCTTTATTTGTTTTTCTTTTTGGTTTTGATTATTATTATTGGCTGGATCATCGCCTATTTTTTGCAAAGTCCGGTTATTTTGTACATCGCTGTAATTTTCAGCATAGGACTAAATTTTTTGGCCTATTGGCATTCAGATAAGATAGTCTTGTCTATAAGCAGGGCCAAGCCTATCGAAAAAAAAGATAATCCTGAGCTCTACAGGCTGGTTGAAAATCTTTGCATTACCGCCGGGCTGCCCCTGCCCAGAATTTACATTATTGATTCTAACCAGCCCAACGCTTTTGCTGCGGGTCGCAATCCCCGACATGCGGTGGTGGCCGTAACCCGCGGCCTGCTGGAAAAATTAGAAAGAGTGGAATTAGAGGGGGTGATCGCCCACGAGCTCTCCCACATTGGCAACAGGGATGTGCTTTTACAGACAATTGTCGTGGTCTTGGTCGGCTTTATAGTTATCTTAACTGATTTTTTCTTCAGAATGGCCTTTTGGAGTAATTTGGGAAGAGGCCGTCAAGGAGGACAGGCAAAAATGCTTATGATGGCAGTGGCCCTAGTTCTGATGATTTTAGCGCCCATTTTGGCTCAGTTGCTGAAAATGGCCATCTCCAGAAAAAGAGAGTTTTTGGCAGATTCCTCGGGAGCCCTCTTAACCAGGTATCCGGAGGGATTGGCCAGAGCTCTGGAGAAAATTTCAGCCGACCCCAATCCTTTGAAAACAGCCAATCATGCCACTTCCCACCTTTATATTTCCAGCCCCCTTCGCGGAAAAGAGAGAACATCGCACCTGCACAAGCTTTTTATGACCCATCCGCCGACAGAAGAAAGAGTCAGAGTTTTAAGGGGTATGAAAATTTAAATTTTATGATTTGCCCAACCGATAAAAAGAATTTAGAGAAAGCCGTGGTTTCCGGAGTCGAGATAGACTACTGTCCCCGGTGCCTCGGCCTTTGGTTTGAAGAAGAAGAGCTAAGGTGGGCCAAAGATTATAAGGACAGGAATTTGAGATGGCTGGACGTTGACTTATGGAAAGATAGCGCTAAGTTCAGGATCTCTCCCGGGCAAAGACTTTGTCCCCATGATCGGCTCCCTCTTTATGAAACAGAATACGGAGATTCCGGAGTCAGGGTTGATCTTTGCAATATTTGTAAAGGCGTCTGGCTGGACAGGGGAGAGTTTGAGAAAATTGTGCACTATTTGAGAGAAAAAGCCAGTGAAGAGACCCTGAACGATTACTTGAAAAATTTAAGAGAGGAGCTCTGGGAAGTCTTTGTGGGGCCGGAAACTTTTAAAGAGGAAATCAACGACCTTCTAATTGTTCTAAAGCTGCTGAACTACAAGCTTTTGGTTCAAAATCCCAACATAGCTAAAGCAATTTTCCAGATGCAGAAATAAGGAAGGGTCGCATAGCGGCTATTGCACCTGCTTGGAGAGCAGGAAGTCCTCACGGGCTTCGTGGGTTCGAGTCCCACCCCTTCCGCCATTGCTTTTTATTATAAATTTGTTATCCTATCTTTGTATGAATACACAAAATATTATACAAAATTTAGTTCCCTGGTTTTGGTCAAACGGAGTTAAAATTTTAGCTATTGTCTTAGTAGCCTTTTTAGTCGGCCACTTCGGCAGAAAGCTGATTAGTAAAATGATAAAAAAGGGAGTGCGCGATGGCACCAAAGAAGCTACAGAAAAAAGGCAAAAGACTTTAGTTAGAATCTTCAGCGGCGCCCTTAAGCTGATTATCTGGTTGGTGGCCGGCATGATGGTCCTCTCCGAGCTAGGCCTAGATATCGGCCCCATATTGGCCGGAGCCGGACTTTTGGGGGTGGCTTTAGGTTTTGGCGCCCAGTGGATGGTGCGCGATTTCCTGGCCGGCCTATTCATAATTATGGAAAACCAGTACCGGGTAGGGGATGTGGTTTGTTTGGATGATACCTGCGGCTTTGTCGAAGACATTACCTTAAGGAAAACCATTATGCGCGACCTGGACGGAAAATTAATGCATATTCCCAACGGCTCCTTTAAGATGGCCGCCAACCTGACCCAGGGTTATTCCAGGGCCCATCTCAATATTTCTGTAGCTTACAAAGAAGACATAGACAGGGTTATGGAAGTGATTAACAAAGTAGGAAAAGAAATGGCGCAAGAATCCCCCTGGAAAGAAGATATCGTAAAGCCCATCCAGGTTCTCGGACCCGGGCCCAACGACTTCTTGGACTCCGGCATAGAAATAAAGGTTTTAGGGGAAACTAAGCCTTCAAAGCAGTGGGACGTAATGAAGGAATTCAGGCGAAGGTTAAAAAAGACTTTTGACAAGGAAAACATCGAAATTCCTTTTCCGCAAATGTCTATTTGGCCCCAGGGTAAATGGAAAAAATAACGAAATCTCAGCCTTATGTTAAATTCGCCTGTAGAGGAAATCAAAAATCGGCTAGACATAGTTGAAGTAATCAGCAGCTATATAAAACTCCAGAAGGCCGGAGCTAACTTTCGGGCGGTTTGCCCGTTTCATTCTGAAAAAAAGCCCTCTTTTTTTGTTTCACCCAGCCGCCAGATCTGGCACTGTTTCGGCTGCGGTACCGGTGGGGACGTCTTCAAATTCGTTATGATGATTGAGGGGGTGGAGTTTGCTGACGCCTTAAGGCTTTTGGCCCAGCGGGCCGGAGTGGAACTAAAAAGACAGGACCCTCAACTAAAAACAGAAAGACAAAGGCTTTATGAAATTTGCGAGCTGGCCTGCCGCTTTTTTGAAAAACAGCTTGAAGGAAGCTCTGTCGGCAAAGAAGCCAAAGAATATCTTTTGAGCAGAGGCTTGACAGCAGAAAGCGTTAAGAAGTGGCGTCTGGGCTATTCGCCCGACGTCTGGCAGGGACTTTCTGATTTTTTATTCTCCCGGGGCTACCGGCAGGAAGAAATTCATAAAGCCGGTCTGGCTTTGACCTCAGAAAAAGGATCTTTTTACGACAGATTCCGCGGCAGAATTATTTTCCCGGTTTTTGACCTGAATTCCCGGGTAGTCGGCTTCGGGGGCAGGGTTTTTAAGTCAGAAGACACTGCCAAATACGTTAATAGTCCCGGCACCCTGCTTTACGACAAAAGTCGCATTCTTTACGGCTTGGACAAAGCTAAGGTAGAAATCCGCAAGAAAAACCACTGCCTGTTGGTTGAAGGATATATTGATTTGATTTTGCTTTCCCAGTCAGGCTATGAGAACGCTGCTGCTGTTTCTGGAACAGCTCTTACTGCCTATCAGTTGCAGACCCTGAAAAGGTACTCTGACAACCTTTATATAGCTTTCGATATGGATGTGGCTGGCGATTCAGCCACAAAAAGAGGCATAGATCTGGCCCAAAGCCAGGATTTTAACATTAAAATCGTTACCATGCCCCAAGGCAAAGATCCGGCCGACATCATCTCTGAAAACCCCAAAGAGTGGCATAAATTGGTGCAAGAGGCCAAATCAATCTTGGAGTTCTATTTTCAGACGGCTTTTGCCAGGTGGCCCGAGCAGACAGCCGAAGATAAAAGAGCAATTTCTAAAATTCTTTTGCCGGTTATAAAAAAGATTCCCAACAGGATTGAAAGATCTCACTGGATTCAGGAGCTGGCCAAGCGCTTGAAGGTAAAAGAAGAGGTGATCGAGGAAGAATTAAGAGGAACAACCATAAATAGCGAGCCAACGGCAAAGGAGGCGCCGGAAATCCGTCCCCAGCAGAAAACAAGAAAAGAGCTTTTGGAGGAAAGAATAGCCTGCCTGATTTTGAAAAATCCGGCAAGCGCAGCCTTGGTTAGTGAAGACTATTTTCCCTATTTCTCTTCTAAGATCCAGGTTATTTTAACGGGAAATACTCCCGCAGAAGATAAAGATTTTATCAATTACCTTTTTTTAAAAGGCGAGGTCGAAGGTGATTCGCCCGACTGTCAGCAGGAACTCAAAATTTGTTTGGCCGAAATTAAAAACCTGGAGATTAAAGGGAAGTTGAATGAAATTTGCCAAGATATAAAAAAGGCAGAAGAGGAAAAAAACCAGAAAAAGATAAATAGTCTGACCCAGGAATTTAATAAACTGTCTCACGAGCTAATAGAAAGCCCCTAAAATATAATGAGAAAAAAATCAAAGGATAAAAAAAAGAAAAAAGCAGCCTCAAAATGCAGAAGGCCTCGGCGGAAAAGAATTCGTCCCAAGCGCAGAGTTAAAACAAAAAGAAGAAGTCGGCAGAAAAGCTTGCTGACCCCGGATAAAATAGAAGCCCTGATCCAAAAAGGCCAAACGCGGGGCTTTGTTACTTTTGCTGAAATTCTATCAGCTTCCCCGGAGATAGAGAAAGACCTTTCGGGCCTAGAAAAGCTTTATGAAGAGCTGGAAAAGCGGGATATCGAAATAAAAGAATCCAGAGATTTCTTAGAAGTAAAAGACGAGGAGGCAGCTGCCTTGCCGGAAACCGTGCTGGATTCCGTCCAAATATATCTTAAGGAAATCGGCAAGGTTTCCTTCTTAACGGCTGACGAAGAAAAAGAGCTGGCCAAGCGCATTGAAAAGGGAGACGATGAGGCCAGAAAAAAGCTGGCCAGGGCCAATTTGCGTCTGGTGGTTTCTATTGCCAAAAGGTATATCGGCAGATCGCCAAACCTGACTCTTTTGGATTTAATCCAGGAGGGCAATCTCGGTCTTTTTAGGGCAGTGGAGAAATTTGACTGGCGAAGAGGGTATAAATTTTCAACCTATGCCACCTGGTGGATCAGACAGGCGATTACCAGGGCTTTGGCTGATCAGGCCAGAACCATTAGGATACCAGTGCACATGGTAGAAACCATTTCTAAGTATACTCAGGTGAGGCGCCGGCTTTTGCAGGATTTGGGCAGAGAGCCTATGCCGGAAGAAATCGCTTCTGAAATGGGAGTAGATGTCGACAAAGTCTATCATATCCAGAAAATTGCCCAAGAGACAGTTTCTTTGGAAACTCCGGTTGGCGAAGACGAAGAAGATAGTATTTTGGCCGAATTTATTGAGGACGAAAAAGTAATAGCTCCCTCTTTGGAAGCTGCCAGAATGCTTTTACGCGAGAGATTAAAAGAAATTTTAAAGGATCTGACCGCCAGGGAACAGAAAATATTGGCCATGAGGTTCGGCCTGGAAGACGGCATTACCCACACTCTTGAGGAGGTGGGTAACGAATTCAGCGTTACTCGGGAAAGAATTCGTCAGATTGAAGCCAAAGCCCTTGATCGAATTCGCGAACATCAGGCCCTTAAGAAATTGAAAGGATATTAAAAAGATGGTAGCATACATTTATTCCGCGGTAGCTCAATGGTAGAGCAATGCGCTGTTAACGCATGGGTTGTAGGTTCGAGTCCTACCCGCGGAGCATCTACTTGTGGATAGTCTGCCCTGTTATTTGAGGTAGGTTTTTTTATTGACATATTTAAAGAATTGTTTAATATAAGTTGTAGCACATTTTATTAAAGGAGGTGGAGAATGCCAAGTGCGTCAGTGGTTAGAGAATTGGATTGTATTAACTGTGGTAAACCTTTGGTTAAAGACGGTAAGGTAAAATGCCCTCGTTGTAAACAAGAGATTGAGCTTCCAGCGAGCCTACCTGAGGGGAAGTGGTTTTGTCCAGAGTGCCCAGCGCACGGTGGAAAGCCACATGTTCTTGCTATCAACAGCCAAATGAAATGCCGTTGGTGCAAAGAAGACAAGAATTTTTTAGTTCAAGAGGAGGAAAAAATGAACGAAAAGAGCGATGGAATAGTTTCCATAAAGGTTAATATCTTCGAACAGCTTTCCCATCTTTTGCAGGAAGGGGGGATTACCCCGGAAGATTTGGTCCAATTTGTGCCGTATAGTTTACTTAATCCAGCAGTTCGTACGGAAATTATCCCAGAAGAGATGCGAGAGCTTCAGTTAAGAAGATTATTAAGTCTGGGATACCCGAAAGACATCGTTGATAGTGTTCCCGTTCCGGTCACAACGAATTGCCTGCTTGTTATTCCGGCAACAACCGTTCCAGTGGAGCAACAGGTAGATATTTTAAGCATGGATGGTAGATACGAAGACTTTGGGGATTACATAAGAACCCCCGATACTCCATACTGGATTTATGCTTTACGATGCGAGTTGTTTAAAAAGGAGTTTACCTTTTTGACAATGAGAGATTCATTAAGGCAACGCAAGCGAAGAGGCCTTACTTTAATTGAAGGGCTGAATCTTTATGCTCAACACCCGACCTTTTTTATCAAGCCGTGCGAGAATGAACCAGCTCATGGTCCGTCCGTAGGTTTTTTTAGCTCACATTGTGGCGACATTGCCGTTCCGGGTATCTCTGTCTGGTTATACAACCATAGACCGTTTACTATTAGTCTCAACTCTTATAGCGGAGATAAAGGCAATAACGATATCGTAGTTTCTTGCACAGTGTAATTAAGAAGCGGTGGCATTAAGCCACCGCTTTTATTTTACTTAAAGAAAACAGAGAAGGCTCTAACCCTCTCATATTTTCTCTTATCTTTACCCAATCTAAGGTTCGAAAACCGTCCCAGGCGGGGAGCACCTACTTGTGGATAGCCTGCCCTGTTATTTGAGGCGGGTTTTTAGTAAAGGGCTTGACCCTTCATTTTTAAATGATATAGTATGAGATAAATTTTACTTGGAAGGAGGTAGGTAGATAAATGAAGAGTTCTTTTGAGGTAATATTCGATTTTATAGGCACGTGGATTATAACGCCAATAATTATCCTTATTTTATTATTATTGTTATTGGTATTTTTCCCCGTATGGTTCCCACTACGGAACAAGATTGCAGAGCGGCTTGAATAAATTTGATGGTTCGAGCCGCCCTTTTATTTGATAAACCAGGCCTCAATTTCGTCCAACCATTTCTCATAATCCGCCCACCTAAAAGTTCTAAAACTGTCCCAGGCGGAGAGCCGCGATTTTTCAAGTCATAGGGGCTTGATTTTTTTATTTGAGAAAGGTAAATTAAGAAAAGAATATATTACGTAATTTTCGTAGGAGGGATAAATGGATAAATTAAAAATAGGGATTTTAGCTTCCGGGCACCGTAAGGACGGTTTGGTTTTATTAGAAGAGATTAAGGGGGGCAGATTAGACGCTGAGGTTAAAATAGTTATTAGCGATAAAAAAGCACTTTCTCCCCTAAAGATTGAAGAGGCGTGTCGAAAGGAGGGCATACCTTTTTATTTTAATAATCCACTTGGAATTACCAGAGAACAATATGACAAAGAACTGGTTGTTATGTTGGAGAAATATAGCGTGGAATTGGTGCTCCTGATTGGCTACATGAGAATCTTAACCAAGTTTTTTATTAAAAAGTATCTAGGGAAAGTAATGAATATTCATCCTTCTCTTCTTCCAGCTTTTGCTGGGGGTATGGACAGGGGAGTACATCAAGCAGTATTGGATTCGGGGGTAAAGATTACTGGTTGCACGCTTCACTTTGTTACCGAAGAAGTAGATGCTGGACCTATTATTTTACAAAAAGCAGCATTAGTTAAGGAAAGTGAGACAGTCGAGAGCCTACGAGACAAAGTACAGGTTGCCGAGCAGGAGATTATTATCAAAGGCATTAAGCTCTTTAAGGCAAATAGATTAAAGATTGAAGGTAAAAAAGTAAAGATATTACCAAGACCCCACCGAACTTAACGGGGTCTTTTATTTGCAATAAACTTTAAGCTCATCCAGCCATTTCTCAAGATTTTCATATACAAGGGTTCGAAAAACGTCCTAGGCGGCGAGCACCTACTTATGCATAACCCGCCCTGTTGTTTGAGGCGGGTTTTTAGTATAATGAGAAAAAATGTTTTTTATTTCTGGATTTTTAGTATACCCACCGTATCGTTGAAAAACTTATGAATCTCGCATATCGCGCAGATATCAACGGCCTAAAAGCAATTGCTATTTTGTTAATAGTTTTTTTTCATGCCGAATTGAAAGGATTCCAAGGAGGGTTCATAGGGGTAGATGTATTTTTTGTGATTTCTGGCTATCTTATTACCTCAATTATATTTGGAGAAATCCAAACGAAAAAGTTTTCCTTAATAAAATTTTATGGAGATCGTTTACTGCGAATCTTTCCCACCCTTTTTATTGTAATGATTTTTGTGTTGGTGCTGGGGGCTTTTTTGTTTTCAGCAGCTGATCTTAAAGAGCTTGGGCAGAGCGTGACGGCGACAACATTATTTCATTCTAATTTATTTTTTTCCGATGATATTGGTTATTTTGATACACCAGCCGACTACAAACCGCTTTTACACACCTGGTATGTTGCGATTCAAATGCAGTATTATATTTTTTTCCCCCTACTTTTAATTTTGTTTACCGGCATTTTTAGGGCGCGGCATAAATTTTGGCTTCCCGTTCTTACTTTTGTAGCCCTGGCTATTAGTATCTACGCGACACAAAATGAACCGTTACAAGCATATTATTGGGCATCTGCGCGAGCGTGGGAATTTTTATTGGGAGCCATCCTTTCAGTTGGTATCATACCCTTTATAGATAGTAAGCGCTTATGCAACGCCCTAGCTTTTTTAGGGTTAGTTTTTATTGCTGCGAGCGCTTTCTTCTATACCCCAGAAACTTTCTCTGCTGGATTTTCAGGAATCTTACCCGCCCTAGGCGCAGGATTTTTAATTTATAGTGGTTTTAGAAAAGATTCGTTTATTAGAAGACTATTAAATATAAAACCACTAGTTTTCATTGGACTTATTTCTTATTCAATTTATCTTTGGCACTGGCCCTTATTGGTTTTTGCGAAATATTATATAATACGCGAGCTTACAAACTTCGAAATCTTTGCAATATTAATTTTGGCATTTATTTTTTCTGTTCTTTCATGGCGTTTTATTGAAAGAAAATTTGATCTTAGTAAATTAAAAGTAAAAATATGGCAAGTTTTTGCCGCGCTGATGGCATTGATGGTTTTTAGTATAAGCCTTGGATTTATAATTGATATTAGGAATGGTTTTCCTGAGCGATTTGGTAGCGTTCAAAACATTGAGGAGGATTCGGAGTGGGAGGGGTGGAGAGATTGCATGGCAGATACCACGGATCCAAAAACCTGTTTAATCGGCTCTGAAAACGCGGAACCCACCTTTGTTTTGTGGGGAGATTCGCACGCTGTTGCATTAGCCAGTGGTATAGATGAGAGTGCGAAAGAAAAGGGAAGAGCCGGATTACTTATAACAAAATCGAGCTGCACTCCCTTGTTGGGGATTAACAAAATAGGAAAAGAGTATTGCGTAGAATTCAATAATAACGTTTTAGAATATATTAATAATCAGCCCGACCTGGAGACGATCATCCTTTCTTCTCGTTGGGCCACTTGTGCTACGGGGAAGCGCTATAAGAACGAAAAGGGGGAAGGGGTAGAGCTCGTTGATATTTGGACAAATGCAAACCAAGATAAGATAAATGCCGAATTATTCGAAGCCGGCATTACAAGATTGGTTTCAAAATTGTTAGAGATGGATCGCAGGGTTGTTTTAGTCGAGCAAGTACCCGAAATAGGATATAGGGTCCCGAATGTGGCATCCGTCACCAAAGAAAGAGAACGAAATATCGAGGCATTAATAGCGCCGACAATTGAGGAGTATCGAAAACGAAATAAAGAAGTATCGCTGATTTTTAATAAATTAAACAACTTGGAAAGAGTTCAGATTGTCGAAGTATCAGAAAAGTTGTGCGGGACAGATAAATGCCGTCTTTTTGCTCACGGGATTCCCTTGTATAGAGACGACGATCATTTATCGACTTATGGATCTTATTATGTTTCAGAAGTATTCGATCCGTTATTTTCCAATCTTCCAACTAATAAATAATTTTTTCGTTTCTTCTTTAATCCTCTCCCAACCTAAGATTCTAAGCTTACCCAACGGGGGCTACCCGCGTTTTATTTTACATGGGTTTTGCAGTTAATACTTGCTTTTTTTATACATTTTTGTAGTATAATGATAGCTCATTGCCAAAAATAGGAGGCAAGATAATGGAAAAAAGAAGAAAAGACTGCAGGGCCATTCTAACGGCCATGTTCCCGGGGACCTGCGTGCCCGCAAAAGAAGAGATGCATTTTATTCAGGCAATTGGCAAAAAAGCAGGACTGAAGAGGGGCCAGGAACTTGTTAACAAAAAAAACAAATGGGATGGTAAATTTCAGTGGGTCCTGAAGCAGATTATAGCAAGCAATGGGAGGATTATCTATCCCTGACAAACGACAATCCGTGAAGTAAGGGGGTGAGAAATGGCTCATTACAGCAGAATAGCCAAGAAGCTAAGATTAAGAGACGCGGGAGAACTTGAATTCGGTGAAAAATTATGCCAAGAATGCGGCACGCAACTAAGATTGGGTCAGGAGATACTGCCCAGAGACAAAGCAGAGAAGATATATCCAAAAACCTTCAGCTACTGTCCCAAATGCAAGAAAAGAATCGACGTCGTTTTTGTCCCAAGGTTTCCTACTCGACCGATGAAATTTGAGCCGCATGATGATTGATAAATCTTAGAAAAGGAGGAAATAAAATGAGAGAGTCTATTCATTTAAGCACATTCGATAGAGGGAAGTTTCGAGTATTCGAAATGATGGACGATGACGACGAATTGATGGTCAATCCGCATCACCGGGTCAGCCTTTCTCTTCATCGCATGGGAAGCAGAATTAAGCTGGATTGCGACCTCGGCATGCTCTCATCCTCAGTTGATTTTCTGCCGATCGGCCAGATTGATATTTCTCAACCCGATTATCAGTCAGCCGTGCTTTTCAACGAAGAATTCATGGGGCGGGCGCGTTCCTTTGAAAATCATTTTCACGTAGAAAAGTTCGTTCGTATTAGGAAAGAATGGCTAGAGGCTGGTAGGAGTTTGCCTCCGGCTAGGGTCTTTGGTCCCAAGTGGCAAGACCAGGTCTACATCCACCTAGCTAAACCAACATGGGAGAGAAGGGCTAACCTAGAATTCAGCGTGATCAGAGCCGACCATATGGACGACGAACCCCTGCCAGAACCAATTTTTACTGTTTGCGGATCACTTCAGCTGAAAGGAGAAATTCCTCACTATTTCTTTTTTGTCGAATGGGTCGGAGACGATCTCTGGCTGTATGAAAAACACTTTTTCTACAACAACACGGTATTTCCCCCGACCCTGGAGTCATTTAGAAAAATTCAAGCGATGGCAACGTAAGCCGTCGCTTTTATCTTAGCAAGCAGGCCGGAGCGATGCCTGATCGGAGGAGCTGGTTTCGGGCCATTAAGGCTTGACTTTTTTCCTTATTTTTTTAGAATTTAAGTATCATGCAAGGAAATTTTACCTACAAGGCCCAGGAAGCCCTTATGGCGGCCCAAGACATTGCCAGAGAATACGGCCAGCAGCAGATTGACGCATTGCACCTGCTTTTTGCTTTGCTTTCTCAGCCGGAAAGCCTTGTTTTAACATTGCTCCAGAAACTGGCAGTTGATACAGAGAGCCTGAAAAACAAGACAAAGCAGGCCTTAAGGCAGATACCGACTATTGCCACCCCCCAGACCTTCGGCCAGTTCTATTTAACCCAAGACATGGCCAAGGTTTTGGATAGGGCTAGGCAGGAGTCTCAGAAATTCGGAGACGATTTCATTTCAGTAGAGCACTTCCTTTTGGCGCTTTTAGATACAGAGACAAAAGCCAGAGAGATTTTGCAGAGGTCGGGATTTTTGCGCCAAACAGGATCAAGCGCCGCCATGGAAACTGGCAAATTAACCTACGAAGACACCCTAAAGACCCTGAATCAGATGAGGGGAGGGCAGAGAATTACCGATCCCACTCCCGAGTCAAAATACCAGGTAGTGGAAAAATACGCCCGCAACCTGACCCAGCTGGCCCAGCAGGGCAAATTGGATCCGGTTATCGGCAGGGAGAACGAGATCAGAAGATTGATGCAGGTGCTTTCCAGAAGAACCAAGAACAACCCTGTTTTGATCGGAGAAGCCGGCGTGGGCAAAACGGCCATTATTGAGGGCCTGGCCCAAAGAATTATTAATGGAGACGTGCCCGAATCCCTTAAAGACAAAGAAATCATAGCCCTGGATTTGGGAGCCATGATAGCCGGTACCAGGTACAGGGGAGAATTTGAAGACAGAGTAAAGGCTTTCTTAAAAGAAGTGGCCGGAGCCCAGGGCAGATATCTCTTGTTCATCGATGAGCTGCACACCTTAGTGGGAGCAGGAGCGGCTGAGGGGGCCATTGACGCTTCCAATCTTTTGAAACCAGCCCTGGCCAGGGGAGAACTGAGGGCCATCGGAGCCACCACCCTGAAAGAATACCAAAAATACATTGAAAGAGACGCTGCCCTGGAAAGAAGATTCCAGCCTATTTACGTGTCAGAACCCTCGGTAGAAGATACTATCGCCATTCTAAGAGGAATTAAAGAAAGGTACGAGGTGCATCACGGAGTGAAAATCAAAGATACGGCCCTTACGGCCTCAGCCGAGCTGGCAGCCCGCTATATTACAGACAGGTTTTTGCCCGACAAAGCAGTTGATTTAATGGACGAAGCAACTTCAGCTTTGCGCCTGGAAATTGAATCAGAGCCCTCTGATCTCGAGCTTCTCAAGCAGGAAATCCAGCGCCGGGAAATTGAAAAGCAGGCCTTAAAGAACGAAAAAGGGGCTTCAGCCAGAAAAAAAATCATTGCTATAAACCGGCAGCTGGCCGATCTGAAAGAAAAAAGCAAGAATCTTGAGCTGAGGTGGAAAACGGAAAAAGATCTTATCCAAAACATCAGGAATTTAAGAAAAGAATTGGACAATCTAACCTTCCAATCAGAGCTTGCTCAAAGAGAGGCTGACCTGCAAAAGGTGGCTGAGATCAAATACGGCAAAATTCCCTCTCTCTTGAAAGATATTCAGAAAAAAGAAAAAGAGCTGACTCGTTTTCAGAAAAAGCACCGCATCTTAAAAGAGGAGGTTACGGAAGAAGACGTGGCTAAAGTGGTTTCCAAGTGGACGGGCATTCCCGTAACCAGGCTGGTGGAAGAAGAGGCCAAGAAGCTGGAGAAAATGGAAGAGATTTTGTCCCGTCGGGTAATCGGCCAAAAAGACGCCATTAGGGCCGTAGCCAACGCCATCAGAAGGTCTCGAGCCGGCATTTCCGAGGAGCAGAGGCCCATGGGCTCTTTTATGTTTTTGGGTCCAACCGGTGTGGGCAAAACAGAAACAGCCAGGGCTTTAGCCGGGTTTTTGTTCAACGATGAATCGGCTCTGGTCAGGCTGGATATGTCAGAGTATATGGAAAGGCACACGGTTTCCAAGATTATTGGCTCTCCTCCCGGCTACGTCGGCTACGAAGAGGGAGGCCAATTAACAGAGAAAATCAGAAGAAGGCCCTATGCCGTTATCCTGCTTGATGAAATAGAAAAAGCCCATCCCGAGGTTTTCAATATTCTTTTGCAGATTCTGGAAGACGGCCGCCTGACCGACGCCAAGGGCAGGGCAGCTTCTTTCAAAAACACCATTTTAATTATGACTTCCAATATCGGCTCTGAGCATATAGCTGAAATGGGGTCCCTGGGATTTATAGAAGAGGGAGAGGGAGGGATTAAACAGACACTAAGGGGCAAGGTAATGTCGGCTCTCAAAGAGAACTTCCGGCCCGAATTCCTCAACCGGATTGACGAGGTAGTTATTTTCAACTATCTCGGCAAAGAAGAGATTAAAAAAATAGTTGATTTGGAAATGGCCAAGGTGGCTGAAAGGCTGAACAGCAAGAAGATCGAATTGAGGATAAGCCAAACAGCTAAGAACTTTCTGGCCGAAAGGGGATTTGACGCCAACCTGGGAGCCAGGCCCCTGAAAAGAGTAATTCAAAAGCAGGTTTTAGATCCCCTGGCCCTGAAGATTGTTACCGGCCAGCTGGCAGAAAAAGATAAGGTGATGGTTGATGTTGAAAAAAATCAAGTTATTTTCAGGACGCCTTCTGACTTAGATAGCAAAAAGGTCGCAGTATAGTTTTTTTAACAAAAAGAAAGGAGGTGGCGAAATGCCAGAATGCAATGGTTGCGATTTCAACAAATTGGTCCATAAAGGAGAATCTTGGTGCGTTCCCGCCCACGCTTTCGTTAAAGACCTAGATGGTTTTTGCCCCAAAGAAATAGACATCGAAGAGGTTAAAAAGAGATGCCGCTATTACCTGCCTGTTTCAGAAATGTTTGGGGGGAAATCCTTGTGCCGGGCTCCTTTTTACGAACACGGCCGCTATTGTAGCTGCTGGATCGAGTCTTTAGACGATTTGTTAAGAGACCCTGATTTTACCTTAAAAATGCCAGACGGTTAACCAGCTTAAAATACCGGGAAGCTTCCCGGTATTTAATTTGGGGCTTGATTTTTTGCAGAGAAGTGGTATAGGGGGGTTAGCTCCTTTTAAAGCAAGGAGACTTTTGGAAAAGGAGGAAGGCATGATCACAATAGTTACCGACAGTACGGCTGATTTTCTGGGAGAAGTTCCCGCCAATGTAAAAATTGTTCCTCT